>Ga0182024_10000485_pt1 | contig 101888 bp, 91 predicted proteins | sample P32metaG_FD_120480 | JGI IMG/M metagenome (GOLD analysis project Ga0182024, IMG submission 120480) | Permafrost microbial communities from Stordalen Mire, Sweden - P3-2 metaG (Illumina Assembly) | ecosystem: Environmental > Terrestrial > Soil > Wetlands > Permafrost | place: Sweden: Stordalen... | reverse complement strand
TCGCATAGCCTCGCAATTCACGACTACGGCGTCGACGAGACGATCGGTGAAGCGGAGCACCCGCTGCTCCCAACGGCGGCTCAGCAGGCGCGACGCGCGCTGGCTCGATAGCACCACGGGAGTGCCGAAAACGCGAGCAACCGGCGCCGCGAAGCAGTTCATGGGAGTATCGAAGCTGTGCACCAGCCGGATCCGATGCCGGCGCAGGTATCGACCCAGCTGCCACGCCCCGCGCATGGCGGCGACAGATTGGAACGAGTAGATGGGAAGATGCAGAATCGGGATCCCTTGGCGGGAGAGTTCGGCATTGCGAAAGCCGTCGGGCCGAAAACATCCGACGTGTACTGTAAAGCGCGCGGGATTGAGCGCTTTCGCGATCTCCGCCAGTTGACGCTCACTTCCGCCCTGGCCCAAATGCTGCGCCAGCAGCAACACCGGGACCGGCCTTTCTGAGTGCAAGCGAATCATCTCCATTCGACAATGAGCGCGGCTTAGGCGATCAGCAGTTTCTCAAACGCGCTGGCGACCGCCTCCCATGAGTACTGTTCGGTGACCATTTGAAGGGCCCGGTCGCGAAGGCGCTCACGTTCGGCCGCGTCGTCCAGCAGTGCGATACAGGCGGCGGCGAAATCTTCCGGTGAATCCGCGAGGCGGATGGTATCGCCGTCGCGAACTCCCAGTCCCTCAGCCCCGATGGTAGTCGAAACCACCGGCGCGCCGGCGGCCATCGCCTCAAAAATTTTCAAACGAGTGCCTCCGCCCATTCGCAACGGTACGATGGACAGTTTCGATCCCCAAAGCCAGGGCCTTACGTCGGGAACCGTCCCTGTGACCTGGACGCTGGGATAACGGGCCCCAAGCTCCTGAATAGCGGGCGGCGGAGTGCGTCCGACGATCGCAATGGAACAGTCCGGCTTTCGGCGGAGAATCAAGGGCAGGACCTCGCGTTGAAACCAATCGATTCCGTCGATGTTCGGCGCCCAGTCCATGGAACCCACGAAAACCAGGTCCGCCGATGGAGGCACCGGAGCGCGGGCCTTGAAATAATCCGCATCCACTCCAGTGGGCACCGCTTCCACCCGTTTTGTTCCATACCATTCACGCATGAGGGCGGCGTCGGATTCGGAGACGGCAATTACCTTTTGCACTTTCCGGCAAACCTCGCCTTCATAGCGAAGCATGCGATCCGCCTGGAGCTTCAGATAGAAACGGCGCAGTGGATCGCCTGCGTGCTCGGTGCGTCGTTGCCAGACAACCGCTTCGACGTTGTGTTGGAATAGGATGCAAGAACTCAGCTCAGGAATATTGGGGGACGGCGCTAAGAAATCGCAGATGACGCAGTCGAAGCCTTCGAGAGAGATCAGCCGCTCGATCTGCAGCCGCATATCTGACGACTGGTATCGCCGGACCGCTACCGGCAAGCTCGAAAACAGCCCAGCGATCAGCTCGCCTAAGAAGGCGGGAGAGGATTTGTCCCTGAGCCGGAAATCGATGGGATACGCCTTCGAAGAGTACTCCGGCGCGCGGCTCAAACCTTCCGGTTCCCGCGGGTCATGGAAGGCCATATAATGGATCTCATGCCGCCGGTGGAGTTGCCGCAACAATTCCAGCGTGCGAATCTGGCCGCCTCGGGTCGTGGGATGCAGAAAATCCGTCTTCACCCACAACAGCTTCATACTTTGAAGGCCGCCGACTCGGAGACCGGCAAACCCTCGCGCCAACGTTCGTCGCGTCCCGTGATGAAGACATCGCCCCAGATCTGAAGATTCAGCAGCCGCCACAAACGGTCCGTCGCGTCCTCAAAACCGCTGGTGTGCCGCTCGATCAGCGAACGAATGGCATCCACGTTGAGGTAGGCCGCGACAAAGCCATCGGGCGCACGCAGCGCCTTCCGAAACGGTTCGGCCTTCGGGTCGCGGAACCAGGTGGGCAATGGTGTCGGGAATCCCATCTTTTTCCGATGCAGAATGTCGCTGGGAATCAGATCCTCGACCGCCTTCTTGAGGATATACTTCTGCGTGTTGCCGTGGATCTTAAGACGATCGGGCACACGAGCGGCGAATTCGACGAAGTGATGATCGAGAAAAGGAACGCGGCTTTCAATGGAGCACGCCATGCTCATCTGGTCCTGTTTCATCAGAAGCTCAACCAAGTACGTCTTCTGATCGGCATAGAGCATCCGCTGGAGACTGGAGGTTTCGGGGCGCCGGGACCGGTAGAGCGGATAATCGCCGTAAATTTGGGACGGCTCGTGCCCCAGCAGATCTTTTTGCTGCTCGGCCGAAAAGGCTGCGTAAAAGTTGTCAAGATAGACCGATTCAAAAGTTTCACCGCGTCCGATAAAGGTATGGTTCAGCTTCCGCCGCAGCGAAGCTGAGAGCAGTGAGCTATCCGCGATCCGGTCGCGGACCCACTTTCGCGCCGGGGAAGGAACCATCCGGTAGGAGCGCATCGCTTTTTCGTTGAGAAGCTGCCATGCATAGCGTTTATAACCCCCGAACAGCTCATCGGCGCCTTCTCCTGTCAGCACCACCTTGACTTGCCGCGCAGCCAGTTTGGAAACAAAATAGAGCGATACGCTCGAAGGCCACGCAATCGGCTCATCTTCGTGCCAGATCAGTCCCGGGAGCGCCTGGAAGAAATCCTCCATGCCGACAACCGTCTCGTGGTGGTCCGTGCCGATCGTCCGTGCGACCTCGGCGGCATACGATAACTCGCTGAATTCCGCCTCCCGGTAACCCACCGAAAAAGTCTTCACCGGTCCGGAGGTTTTCCGTTTAATCAAGGCTGCGATCGCGCTCGAATCCACACCGCCGCTCAGAAACATGCCGAGGGGCACGTCGCTCATCAGGCGAGTCTCAACAGCCTCCTCGAGGCGTTGTCGGCATTCCCGGATCCAATCCTCATCTGAGTGCGCCTCGGTAATACCTGGTTCCGGAACATCCCAATATTGGACGATCCGCGGTTCTGGATTCTCGGCCCTCACATCGAGCACCAGCCAGTGTCCCGGCATCAGCTTGCGGATTTTCTGAAACATGGTCCGCTCGCCGGTGAGGTATCCCGATGCCAAGTATTCCGGCAGGGCGGCAACTTCGAGCGACGCTGAGACAGACGGATGCGTCAGAAGGGCCTTGATCTCGGAGGCGAACAGGAACAGACGTCCGTCCCAGAAGTAGTAGAAGGGCTTGATGCCCAGCCGGTCGCGAGCGCAAAACAGCACCTGGGCATTCTTATCCCATAAGGCGAAGCTGAACATCCCGCGAAAGCGTTCCACGCAGCGGGTTCCATACTGCCTGTAGGCATGTAGAATGGTTTCGGTATCGGACCTGGTCTGATACTCCCGGCCGAGTTCCTGTAGTTCCTGGCGCAACGCCGCATGATTGAAAATCTCGCCGTTGTAGGTCAGCCACAGCGACTCCGAGCCAACCGTCATGGGCTGCTGGCCAGTGGCCAGATCGACAATGCTGAGCCGCCGGTGTCCGAGATGGGCGTGCCTGTCTTCGTAGTATCCGAAACTGTCAGGACCGCGGTGCGCGATCCGGTCGGTCATCCGGCGGAGGATCGAACTCGAAGCGTCCTCAGACGCGACGGTCACGTAGCCGGCGATTCCGCACATAGCTTGGTACCTTTGGGTTTAGCGTTGGAGTAGCCAAACGCGTGCGCTCGGGAGAAGCTACAGGCGCTGGCGCGGTCTTCATCTCCTTGGTGACGTAGACGTCAAAAGCCTGCACCAGCCCTGCGAGGACGGGAAGATGGATCGTGTACGAATAAGTCCCGAAGGTGGCGCCAATGCCAAAAATCAACAGCGATACGGCCAGAGTGCCCGCCATCTGGGAAATTACGAGTCGGTTCGGGTCACGCCGTGCGCGGCGGTAGATCGAGATGGTCCGCTTCATGCAGTAAAGCAAGATGGCTGCATAGAGAGCGAACGCCGGAATTCCAGCTTCGCTGCTTATCTGGGTAAAACTGTTATGCGCTTCATGCCAAGTCTGGATCTTGCCCTCTTTCTCCTGTTCTCCTGCCAAGGCCGCGCTGAAAATTCCCGGGCCGACCCCAAACAGCGGGTGCTCCATCGTAAGCCGGACGCTCTCCTCAAACAGCATTTTCCGCGCACGAGTCGATTCAACGGCGCTCCTCTCGCCAGTGGACATGCCCTCGTCATAAGAGGTCCCATTGAAGACGGTTGCGTACCGGAGCAAGACGCTGCTGGGTACGAAGGCCAAAGCAATAGCTACAATCAATCCCACCGCGCCTAGCATTTTGAGCTTAGTGGTCAATTTCCCGATGACAAATAAGATGACTAGGCAGGCCACGATGCTGAGCAGGCCCGACCTGGAGCCCGTCCGAATAATCCTGATCAGGGCGAATAAAACCGCCGGAGCGCATACAATTGTCTTCCAGCTCAACAAAGACCCGCTCTTCATCGCAAAAACCGCGAATGGAATGAGGAGCAGCAGATGTAACGCGAGATCGTTGGGATTTGACAATGTGCCGTAAGCAGTATCATCCCTGCCTTCAAGCTGAGACTGAAACGCAACGGTCATCAACAATATTGGAACCAGACAAAATGCAAGCATGTAGAACACTTTACGGAGCTGATCGAGATTTGAGACCAAGGGTGGCAGCACCAGGACGCAGGCGTATGAAGGAACCCAAATGATCAGGGTCTGCAAGCTACCGCCCCGCCATTGACTGGTTAAGGTGCTGAGCATCAGCCAACAGGTGAACGCCGTGAACATCACAACAACCGGAGTCTTGGCGGCATCTAATAAGCCTCCCGTGAGGAGCGCAGCCAAGAAGCAAATACCGATCAGGATCAGTGCCAAATGAAGGTTGACACGGGTGAATAACGGCACTACCTCGATAGAGCGGCTCATCTCAAGGAACAGGTAAACAAGCAGGAAACCTGTCGCGAGACGGTGGGGCGACCGGATCGCTGGGCGAAAGGGAACGATCGGTGTGACGCCGGGCATGACGTTTGTGTTGGGTTGCGCAACGTTCACGCGTCACGCCCTGAAACGCGGTCAGTGGACGGCCGCAAGTCTACCAAATGGAACACAATATACAACTTTAACACATCCACCCGATCGCCTTGATTTCGGCGGCTCGCATGTTTTAATGGGAAATCTACTTCACGCAGACGAAGGTGGTCACCTCCACGATGAAAGTATGCATCAAGGCCTTGAGCAACCCCGATTTCTGGGCCGCGGCCAATACGGATCGCTTCAAACCCGTCTTGCTGCTCAGATCGGCGAGTTCCACGCGATCTACGATGCGGCTGAATCCCAAATCCTTAAAGAAGCGCCGCAACTGCCCGTAGCGGAACTGGTTGAAATCGATGCCCAAATGCATGATGTCAGGCCCTTGCACCGCCATTCGCAGCCGGTAGCGCGCGAAATCCGGAAGCCAGCCGTACAGGGGGAAATGAAATTCCGCGGATCTAAAGCTGAACTTGTTGGTGGACTCGAAAAATAATACGCCGCCCGGTTTTAATGCGTCGTACACCTTCTTCAGGCCGATTTCCCAGCGCTCGACGTGCTCAAACACGGAGGATGCGATGATCACGTCGTACTGTTCCTTCCCGAGATCGTAATCCTCGATATTCGCCAGCTCCAAATCCGCCTCGACTCCGAACTGCGCACCCAAGGTCTTGGCGTATTCGAGCAGGTGCGGGCTGATCTCCAGACCTTTGCACGAAAGGCCCTTGGATTTGCAAAGAATCGGAAACCATCCCGTGCCGATACCGATCTCAAGCATTTTCGTCGAAGCATCGACGGTCTTGAACTTAGTGATGCGGGCCATGTAGCCCTTGAAGGTGGGTTCTTCGTCCTCAAGTGTTACATCCCGATGCTTTTCGATGTAGTCCCTGATCGCCCCAGGTTCCTCTTCATGAATTCGCATCGCTCCCCCTCCACCCGTCTTTGAATTTCGGCATCTTGAGCTTCGCGTTCATTTTTCCCGCCGGAAGGAAGATCGCAAAGCCCGTTGCCGGGTCTAGGGCGGTTTGCTGGCCCTGTCGCACGATGCAGCGATAATAACATAACTCGCGCGCCTTGATTTCGCTTGGTACCGGCGCATCAGCAGCTCTGCAAATCGGCATGAATCCCTGGATAATCGGTTCCCTGCATCTAGTGTCGGCGAAAGTAGACTTCGTTTCTCGGCGCACAAGGGCACCTGTTAGACTACGATGATGAGTGCTTCGTCCTCATCCGGGTCCATTTACCTGCCGACGTTGCATGGGTGGCGGGCCATTGCTATCGCGGCGGTCCTCCTTTGTCATGGATTCGCGCCGGCAAACCCGGAGTCTTTGCCGCGCACGCAGAGACTGATTGCGGAGATTGCCCTCCGCCTCGGACCTCAGGGAGTCTCGCTGTTTTTCGCCATCAGCGGATTTCTGATTACTACTCTTCTCCTGTATGAGCTGGAGCGAACCGGACGAATCTCCCTTCCGGGCTTCTATATACGGCGTGGGTTCCGCATATTGCCCCCGGCGTTACTTTACCTGGCAATTATCGGTATATTGAGCGCCTTTGGCATCGTCGTCCTCTTTAAAGGCGAGCTACTGAGCGCTGCATTATGGTTTAACAACTATTGGCCTAACCGGACCTGGTGGACTCAACATTACTGGTCTCTGTCGGTCGAGGAACACTTCTATCTTTTTTGGCCGACGCTGCTGGTTCTGCTCGGTATCCGCCGTGTGAGGTGGATTGGAGCCGCGCTGATTGTTGCCACAGCCATTTGGCGACCGTGGTCGCTAGAGCACATTCACGTCAATCTGCCGAGTCTACAGCGAACGGATATGCGACTAGATGCATTCATGTTCGCGTGTCTTCTTGCCATCCTGGTGCGGGACCCGGAATCCGGTCCGCGTTTGATCGCGATTCTGGTGCGTCCGAGTGTCCGCATTGCGGCCGTCCTGGCATTGGCAGTGGTGTGGGTTGTTAGCATCCGCGTAGAAATGCAAGCAACCAGATTCTTGATTCAATCCGCTCTCTTGCCGCTGATTGTCGTCTCTGCCGTCTACTCTCCCGCGGACTGGTTCGGGAGGCTGTTGGAGTCGCGGCCACTCAAATGGCTCGGCCATGTTTCGTACAGCGTCTATCTCTGGCAAATGCCATTTTTGACTCCCCCCCCGGATTTGCACAGCGCGGCTCTCTGGTTTCTGCCCCGGACCGCTCTCGTAATGCTCGTCGCGTATCTGAGCTATAGAGTCGTCGAGATGCCCGGCATGATCTACGGGCGGACCTTAGCCGAGCGGGTTGTCCGCCGCCGTCAGGCTCGTTTTGCTATCGTCACCCATGCGAGCTGGTCAGCCTGACCCACCGTGCGGTAGTAACCGAACGCAAGTCTTTCTGTATGCCGGAACCTGATTATCCGCCAGATGTAAACGCACATATTTGGAGGAGTTGCCGGAACGTCTCCGGACGCCTCCGCTGCGGCATCCTTCTCGACGGCCGCGGAGGCGTCGAAGAATGGGCCCAGCGCGTCATCGAGCTTCTGAGTCGCGAGCCCGCAATCGCTTTCGAATCGATCTATATATTGGCGGCTGCCGACACACCGGTTCGCCCTTCGGGATCCATGCTTTTTAAATGGTTCAACCGATGCGGCAGCTGCACGGCTTCGCCTTTAAGGCGCGTTGAAATCCGCGCTCCCGTTGGCGTTTCAATTGTCGCGCCAGGAAGCGGTAATGACGAGGTTCGCGCCGAGATTGCGGTATCTCATTTGGACGTGGTGATATGGCTCGAGAGCAGCGTCCTGGAGCTGGACTGCACTGATTTGGCTCGCTTTGGCGTGTGGAATTTCTGCTGCGGCGATCCCGACGAGCGGCGCTCCTATCCTCCGTATTTTAGAGAGGTCGCCACGGAAAGCACGATCAGCACGATCGCTTTGGAGAGCAACGCCGGCGGCGGCCTCGTGCGGCGCCTCGCCGTCTGTCATCTGGCGACACAGCACGGATTACGAGTCACTAGAAACGCGGTTCAACCGCTGAGCCTCGCCGGACCCCTCCTGGTTCGCAATCTCCTGAACGTTCTGGAGCGGGAAAGCTCGCTCAGTGCCTTGCCCACGCACGCTCCGGACCGGAGGGTGCCTTCGTGGCCGGGCAATTTCGAGACGGCCAGCCTGGTTGCGCGCCAGGCAGTCCGTAGCGTGTCCTTGCGATTTAGGTCCCGCGGACGCGAGGGGAAGTGGTTTGTGGCCGTGAGAAACAACCGTGAGCAATTCAGAGCGCGGGAAAACCAGTTCGTGCCCTCGGGATTTCGCGATGTGGTCTCGTCCGGAGGTTCTCAATTTGCCGACCCCTTCGTGGTCGACCACAATGGCCGCCATTGGCTGTTTGTCGAGGATATTCCCGCCGGCGCATCGAAAGGGCGGCTGGCTGTGATGGAGTTGGATCGCGACGGCGGCTGCGGTCCGCCCGTTACGATACTGGAACGACCTTTTCACCTGTCCTATCCTTTCGTTTTTGGCGACGGCGGCGAGTTCTTCATGATTCCCGAAACATCCGCGAATAATAATATCGAGCTATACCGGGCGACCCGGTTTCCGTTCGAATGGAAGCTCGAAAAAGTTCTCTGTTCAAACGTTCGAGCGGTTGATACCACGGCGCTGCTCTCCGGCGGCATTTGGTATTTCTTCACAACCTCGGCCCGCCTCGGCCATGAAACTTTCCTCTTCTGGTCCGAAAGCCTCGGCGGGGAATGGCATTATCATCCGCGCAATCCCATTTGCTGCGATGTGCGGAGAGCCCGTGGCGCGGGCCCGCTTTTCCAAAGTCGCGGCGCACTCATCCGGCCGGCTCAGGATTGCTCGGTCCGCTACGGCTACGCCATCGCATTGAATCGCGTACTAAGAATCTCTCCTACCGATTACGAAGAGGAACTCACCGAAGTGATTTATCCAACGTGGCGGAAAGGCTTGCTAGGGACTCATACCTTGAGCTCGAATGACTCCTTCGAAGCGATTGACGGCCTGAGGAATTGACTATGAAAGCGGAGTTCCGTGCTACCACGCCCGCCGATGCCCCCGCGCTCGCCACATTTCTCGGACGCATCTTTGAAGCCGGCCCCGGCGAACCGATTGTCGATCCACGTATGATGGAATGGAAGTACTGGAAAGAACGCCCCGGCTGGCTGGGCTCCCGCAGCTATGTGCTCGAACGCGCCGGCGAAATCATCGCCCATGGTGCCGCGTGGCCTTCAAAGATAATGGCGGACACGGCCATTCCTTGTTTTTTCCTGATGGATTGGGCGGCCAGCGCGGACTCTCCGGGTGCGGGTGTCTCCCTCCTGAAGCACATGACAAAGATCGTGCCGGTGATTTTTCTGTATGGCGGGACCGAGATCGCTCGCAAAATGCGAGCCGCCATAGGCTTTCGATCGCGCAACGAAGCTCATACAATGGCGCTTCCGCTCCGCCCGCTGCGCCAGATCCTGACATCGAATCGCTGGAATTGGAAAACCCCGGCCCGACTTGCGAGAAACATTCTCTGGAGCCGCCGGAGGGCGCTCGACGCCGGCGGCTGGCATGTCCAACCGGTCGATCCGCTCGAACTGACCCAGGCCCCAGTTCCCTGGCCCAGCGGTGGTCCACAAACACTGCGGCTCGAGCGCGATACCGAGTTGTTTCAATATCTCTCCGGCTGCCCTCTGACTGGCGCTTCCTTCTTTCTCGCGATCCGCGGCTCCGAACCCATCGGTTATTTCTGCCTCACCTTCCCGCCGGGCCAAGCGCGCATCGCGGACGCGTGGACCGTTTCAAGCCAGGTTGACGATTGGGCCCACACTTACGCGCTCGCCATCCAGCAGGCATATCGGCGTCCGGGGGTGAATGAAATAACCGCGGCGGCTGCGGGCGAGACATCGCTGCGGGCCCTCCAGAAGTGCGGCTTCCATTCCCGCGCCGTCGAGCCGGTGCAGGTCTTCGACCCGAGAGGGCAAGTACCTCCCGGCATCCCTCTTCAGGTTCAGTTGATCGATGGCGACGCGTCGTTCCGCAACACCGGAAATCCAGACTATCTAACGTAAACACTCAGTGCGATTTGACGCCTTCGCCCGCATCCTCAATGCGTTTCAACAGGCCCGGAAACGACATTGTTTCGTCGAACTCGTCCAGGTCCAAGCTGAGGCCAAACTCCTCTTCAATCAGGGAAAATAAGGTGACTGTGACCAGCGAATCCCATTCCGGAGTTCCTCCGGCGCGCGCATTGAGCGTCTCTTCCTCGGTCAAGCCCGGGAGCACTCTTGAAAAGCACGCCCGGAGGCGCGCAGCGGTGGGATCCATGATAAACTCCAGGTTAGATGCTGGGTGGTGTGAAAACAAGCTCGTTTCCACGTCCCGCCAACTTCTCCTGAGGATACCAATCTCCTTCCGCATGAGCAATATTTGCGCCCTCGCAATCGGGGATTCCCTCTCATCCGCCCCAGGTGTGTCGGATAAACTGGATCTAGGTGTTCTTAAGAGCCGCTAAAAACGTGGGCATGAGTTGGCTCGGACTCGCCACGACGATGGTTGTCGGATTCTTTCTGACTCCCTTCATCCTCCATCGGTTGGGCAACACTGCGCTAGGTCTGTGGGTGCTCATGACGTCGTTTACCGGCTATTATGGCTTACTCGATCTCGGGATTCGAAACGCGATCGTGCAATATGCAGCCCGCTACCAGGCCACGAATGAAACCGACGAGTTGGCCAAGGTGGTCAGCACCGGATTTTTCGCTTATGGATGTGTCGCTCTTGCCGCGATGGCGATCACCCTGGTGACGGCCGCGAACCTGCAATCCTGGTTCAAGCTCAATCCGGAGGAGACGGCAGTTGCGCATTCACTGTTGCTGGTTGTCGGGATCGGAACCGCGATCGGCATGCCGATTACAGTATTTTCCGGAGTTCTGGAGGGTTTCCAGCGCTTCGCTTTTATCGGAACGATTCAGACGATCGCGGTTGTGCTGCGCGCCGCCTTCATCGTCTTCGGCCTTTCCGCTGGTCGCGGAATTGTGTTCGTCGGCGAAGTAACCGTGGTCCTCAATCTTGCCGCCGCTCTCGTGCTGACGAGCATGGCCTTCCGCATCTGCCCACCGGGCCTGCTGCATTGGAACAGCGTGAGCGGCGCTACTTTGGGTGCCCTGGCCAAGTTCGGAGTGGTCACCTTTTGGATCACGGTTTCTTATGTATTGCGCTTTCAAGTTGACTCGATGGTCGTGGCCGGGTTCATTTCCGTGTCCGCCGTGGCGTTCTTCACGGCTGGCGGTAAGCTCGTGAGTTCCACCGTGGAAGTTGTCCAGACCATGGCCCAGGTATTCACGCCCATGTCGAGTGCCCTTCACGCGACCGGAAGCATGGACGGATTGCGGCGCGTGCTGGTGGTGGGAAATCGCTACTGCGCGTTCGTCGCGTTTCCCCTGGGCGCCGTGCTTCTTTTGATCGGCACCCGGGTCATCCATGCATGGCTTGGGGCTCCGTATGTATCGAGCCAGTCCGTGCTGATGATTTTGATTGTGCCCACCACGCTCTTTACGGCGCAGGCAAGCTCTCCAAAAGTCTTATATGGCATGCACCGCCACAAGACTCTGGCCGTCGTTCTGCTGATGGAGGGCGTCGCGAACCTTGTGCTGAGCATGGCGCTCGCCCCGCGCTACGGGATCAACGGTGTCGCGATGGGTACTGCGATTCCACTCTTTTGCACTTGCGTATTTTTCCTGCCGCTCCATCTTTGCCGGGTGCTCCACCTTCGTCTGCGCGATTTCGTAGTCGATTGCTTCGCATACCCGCTTCTGCTGACGATTCCTTTGGCGCTAGCCGTCCATCTCCTCGATACTCGGATACAGGGACGCTCATGGAGAGAATTGTTCGAAATCTTATTCCTGGCCGGGCTGCTATACGGGATCGAGCTACTGGTTTATTTTTGGCTCGTGGAGTATCCGAAGATGTCCGCGCGAAGAACGGCTGCAACCGAAGCGGCAAGCGTTTCACCCTCCAGCGAGTGAACGCGGGGGGCTATTGACCTTTCACAGAGAAATCGTTACTTGGGATATCGCCGGGACATCTTACTAGCCGGTAATCCGCAAGTCTTGCGGATGAATCGGCCGCAGGTGCGGATCGACCGCCTCGCCAAGGAACGTTTCGAGATCGGAAACAGGCTTCCAACCAAGGTACTTCTTGGCCGCCGAACAGTCGAGCTGCGTCCGGAACTGCTCCCACTTCATATTGTCCCAGCTCGGCCGGTGGGCTTCCTTGCCGACGATGAGCTTCATGATGTACTTGAACCACGCGATTCCGAATAACTTATACAAGCTCTGAGGATACGCGCGGAAATTCCGGCGGGACCGCTCGCCCATGTAGCGAACCATCTCAATCGCCGACGGACGAACGTCACCGGCAAGATTGAAGGTACGTCCCACCACATCGGGAGCGTCCATGGCCGCGAAAAACGCCGCTGCGACGTCCTCCACCAGAACGAATGCCAGCGGGTGTTCACCCTTTCCTACAATCGTGCAGCACGTGCTGGAGCGCCACGCACCGATGCCGGCATGACAAAGCACGCCGCCGCGCCCCACCACGATCCCTGGCCGTAAAATGACCACCGGTAACCCCGACTTCGCATGCATCTCCGCCAGCAACTTCTCAGCCGCGATCTTCGAAATATGATAGAAACCCGGCCGCAGCTGGGCTTTCTTGTCGGTGCCCTCGGATTCGTCGATGGTTTTGGTAAGCCCCCAGTTCAACGCCGCGGTAGTACTGGCGTATACCAACCTTCGGACTCCATGCTTTAAACAAGCTTCTGCGACGTTACGCGCCCCGTCGACGTAAGCGCGCCGGATTTCGTCCCACGTGCCCACTGGGTTCGCCGCCAGATCGAAAACGACTTGAACGCCTTCGACGGCATCGGAGACCGCCTGCGCGTCGCTGATCGCTCCGGCGATATACCGGATACCTGGTTCCGGATTGCGTCCCTTGCCTGCATTGCGGCTCAAAATTCGGACCGGGTTTCCGTTCTCCCGCAGCATCCGCACCAGATGGCTGCCAACGAACCCTGCGCCGCCGATGACTAAAACTTCATCCATTCGCGAGCTCCCGTTGACGATCGGTCATCTCAGGCCTTTTCACAAGGTCAGCCACTACCAATTCGCAGGCGTGCACCACCGCGGACCCTTCCGGTGCGCCTACCGGCGGCGTGGCGCCATTGCGCATCGCATCGTAAAACGCTCGTACGCTCGCCCCCATCGACGCCACTTGCAGCGGATAGGGAGCCTTTCTTTGCAAGCTTGCCAGAACATAATTCCGGTAATGTCGCTTCCCGTCCTCAAGGATTCTCCGCGCCGTTTCCCGCGCATCCCGGCGGTCGTCGGCCGGTCCCAGCAAAGCGCTTTTTTCGCTGACGAAGACCGTATTCCGGCGAATATCGGCATGACAGGCTCCGTCCTCGCCTTGAATGTGCAACCACAGATCCTCGAATCCCGTGGCCAGTGAAATCAGTAGGGTGGCGGTGCCTCGTTCGCATTTCATCGCGACCTGCCACATGCGATAGAACGCCACTCCTGAAGGCAGGATCTTCTCGCCGGAACAGAGAGTTTTTGCCTCTAAAACCCGTCCGAATAGACGATGCACAACCGAAAGTGGATGTGGGCCAAGCTCGAAGATAATGTTTTCGCTGCTATGGAAAAGCCAGTGGCCGTACGGACCCCACGGAAGCTCCGCCATGGGCACATTGAAAGCAATCGTTGCATGCTCGATCTGGCCGAGGCGGCCTTCGCGGACCGCTTCGATCGCCCTGGCAACCGCTGGATGAAACACCAGATTGTGATTGACACCGATCTTCGCTCCGGTTCTCGCGCCAACTGCGGCTACCCGATCGCATTCCTCGCTGGATAGGCAAAAAGGCTTCTCGACGAAAACATGAACGCCGGCTTCCAGGCAGGTTATCGCCGTCGACGCATGCGCGGTAGGGGAAACCGCTAAGTGCACTACATCGGGCCGCGCTTCGGCGAGCATCGTCTCCAGCTTGGAATATGCCGTTGGCAACCCCAACTTGTCCCGGAAGGCCTCGGCCTTCGAGAACTGCATATCGCAGATCCCAACCCGCTCGACGTCGGGAATGCCGCGAAGAACTTCCGCGTGGGTCTCGGCTATACCGCCAGCTCCCAGGATGGCGACCCGAAATTTTCCTGTTTTTTCTTTGTTGTTAACCACTAAGCTGAGAACTCTTCTTATGATATCGAACCGGTCTCTCCGCAGTCAAGAAATACCCCGATACTCCGACCAAACTGAAGGGATACTCGAAGCGAGCGGGAACGACTTGCTACACTGGCCCTATGATGCCGTCCCGATTCTCCTGTTGCTTGTTTGCCGGTGCAAGCGGTGCTGCGTTTCCGCTTCGCGCGGTCGCAGGCGGAAGACTAGTTAAATGATTCCTGACCGAGTGCTTGCCCGTATAACGCAGATTCCCGGGGCCCGGAGCCTGTGGGGCCGCTTTCCCTTCGGGTCGGTCGATACCAGAGTCCGATATGGGGTTTTTGATCGGCCGCACTATGCCTACGGAGTCTATTCCGCGGCGGATCTTGCTAAGCGGCTTGGCTTAAACACTATTTCTGTGATCGAATTCGGTGTCGCGGGAGGAAAAGGCCTGTTGGCTCTTGAAAGAATTGCCAAGACCGTAGGCGATCATTTTGCAATCAAAATTAATGTGACCGGATTCGACAGTGGGCAAGGCATGCCCGCTCCGGCCGATTATAGGGATCTACCCCATGTCTGGGACAAAGGTTACTATAAGATGGACGTTGCGCAGCTAAGAGCCATACTATCGCCTGACACTGAGTTAGTTCTTGGCGAAATCGAGGACACCGTTTCTTCGTGGGTCCCTAAGGGGAGCATTGGTTTCGTAGCCTTCGACCTCGATTATTATACGTCGACAAAAAGTGCGTTTCGCTTGTTTCAGAACAGCGACGCCAGCACTCGCCTACCCCGTTCTTATTGTTACTTTGACGATCTGATGTGGCCCGAACACGCGTGCCACAACGAATATGTAGGCGAGCTATGTGCGATCAGGGAGTTCAATCAGGAGCAGGACACTAAGAAACTGTGCCCCATTCACATGTTTCCATATACGCGAGCCCATCCCTCGCCCTGGAACGAACAGATGTATGTGCTCCATGACTTTGAACACCCTCTGTACTGTAAGAACATAACTCTCTCCGGCGCGCAGCATACGCAACTGCCGCTATGACCCTTGACTTCGTTGCGGCCAATCTCCTGCCTCACACCAGGGGTTATAACCCCGTCCCGTGAGGGCGGGGATTCCGCGATTCCTGTGTGCTGGTAAAAGAAGGCTCCTCTAAGTCACGCGGTCTCCGCAACCACAGGAAGCCCACCAGCGCGGAGAAAAGGATAACCTCCATATCGAAGGGCAAGTTGGCCGCTCGGTTGGTCAGGCTTAAGACGAAAATAATCAACGGCAGTGCGACGAGCCAAAGTGGATCGAAGGAGCCAGCCTCGGCAAGCAACCGCAGGCCGTTGAGAGACATTAGTATAAACGGGAGAAACGCGAGAGCCATAAGGCGCTGCGTGTCGGTTGCAACCAGCCACTGAGCATAGGAGAGCACAATGAAAGGGGCATAGCGCAGGAATAACTCGCCATTGCGGCGCAATGCAAACAGCGGAAGAATAATCAGGATGCCAAACGTGAAAACCGTGAGCTCGCGTATGTCCAACAGGGAGAAGTTGCGCAGGTGCATCAGTCCGATCTCCCGGAACGAATCGCTAAAGCCATATATCCTCTTGCCGATGACCACGTGAGAAAGACTCTCACCCAACGATGCGGCATACTGCGGATCGTTGTTCCACGCTGGAATCAGAACGCGGATTGCGACGAGTACGGCAACCGCGGGCGCCACCGCCAGAATCGTTCGTTTCAGCCATGGGCCGTCTATAATCCTGGCGGCATTCAAACTGTAAAATAGGGGTGCGATAAATATCCCACTCTCTTTGGTGGCGACTGCCAGCATGAGCGCGACGGCAAACAGGATCGTCCTCCGTGAAACCGCCGCCCAAATCGCCAAGGTAATCAGGAAGAAAAGCAGTCCGTCCACATTCCAGAAATCGAACGCAAGTTCCCGGCAAGTAAAGGTCGGAACGAAGAACAGTAACAGGGCGATCAACGGATAGGGTTCAGGCCATGCCATCTCTTTTGCAATGTAATACACCAGCGTGGCAGTTCCTACCAGGGAGACAAAACAAACCATCAGGAACCCAGTCTGGGTTGGCAAGGGCAGCAGGTGAACTAATAGTGGCTCCAGCAAACGCCAGCAGAACGGAGCGATATGAAAGTCAAACGCGTGCCCCTCCGCCATATAAGCATACTTGTAATGATTCCATGGAAGCGGAAATTCGGGAGCGCTCGCGTCAAGACGTCTGGTAAAACAGAAAACCAGGCCAACCAGGATCGCCGACAGAAGGACAACCGTCGCAAACTCTCGCCGGCCGCCTTCGCGCAACAGCAACAGGGCTTCTTTCCGCCGAACGCCGGATGATTGAGCGCCGCTCACTGCGCCTTGCCTTGTGACGCTCCGTAGGTCATTTCCATTTCGGCTAGTCCTCCAGTGTATACGCAACTGCCGCTGCTGGCAATTCTTCACCCTAGCACCTTCGGAAGGCTCGGAAGACTGCCCTTTGCGGATTTACCTAACGCGGTGGTTTGCTATATTTATATCCCGGCTTGGAGCGACTTTCGTCCGACTACTAAGAACTGTTTTCCGAATATTGGCCAAGCTAAGGGTAGGGCGAGATACACGCGCAACATCCACACCGGATACTGGCTTCCCTGCGACATCGTATTGGGAAGAAAGCGACCCACCTGTTTTTCAATCTCGAAGCCGCAGTTCAAGAGCGCTTCCGCGAGAGACAGTTCGGTGAGTTCGACGTAATGGTCGAAGAAATCCCAGTAGGCGCCCGGAATGTACTTGATGTTCGGACCCATGGCAATAAAGCGTCCTCCCGGCTTCAAGCACCGGAGTGCGTTCGATAAGACGGTCCGGACCGCGGCCTTATTGGGCAGATGCTCTAGAAAGTTGCTGGTGAAGACCGCATCCAGTTCCCCTTCCGGCAGCGGCCAGGCCTCTGAGCTGTCTTGTTGGAGAACAGTGACGCCCTGCCCCGCCAGTTTGTGGACGTCGGGATTCAAGTCCATCGCATACTTGACGCCGGCGGTGGCATTATTGATGAACTCACAGTATCCCGCGCCAAGGTCCAGCACGGCTCCGGTGCTGGCGAACCACTGGCCGAAATAAGGCGCCAGAATCCGCCAGACCTTGGTTCGGTAATCGGTTTTTCCGGAAAAGCGGGCGTTATAGATTCGTTGTAGCTCGGGTCCGTCTGGAGAAGATTGCATTAAGGGTCCTTGGTTACTTTGTGCGATAGTCGCCGCGGCTGAAATACTTTTCCAACCAACAATACAGGGCCACGAACAGATAGCGGCTGCCCATCTCGCGGATCTTGAGTTTTGATTCGCCGGCTCGCCGGTTCCGCCATGTGATGGGCATAACCGTCCAGGAAAATCCCCGCACGATGGTCTTTAGGGGCAGTTCGACCGTGAGATTGAAATGCGGCGAGAGGAACGGGCGACAACCTTCGATGACGGTTCGCCGGTACGCCTTGAAAGCGTTGGTGAAATCGTTCAGAGGAACCCCGAACAGCAGGCGCAGGAACAGGTTCGCCATGCGGTTGAGCAGTAGCTTATAGCGCGGATAGTCGATCACGCCTCCGCCCCGGACAAACCTCGATCCGAATACAGCATCCCAACCCTCGCCGAGGATCTGCCAGTAGCGGACCACATCGCGGCAATCGTCTGATTCGTCGGCCATCATCACAATCAAAGCGTCCCCGGTTGCATGACTGAAGCCGTAGGTAAGAGCACGCCCGAAACCGTGCTCGCCGAGGTTCTGGATCGGCCGGCATTCCGGAATACGCCCGTGGATCTCCTGGAGCAAGCTCCACGTTGAGTCGGTGCTGCCATCGTCGACCACGATGATTTCGTGGGGAACCTCCTGTAGCCGCAATTCGAGGTGGAGGTGCTCCACGGTGGCGACGATGCAACCCTCTTCGTCCCGGGCCGGAATGACCACGGAGAGCAATTTCAGCGGATCGCGCGGAACCGGTGGCGGCGATTTCATGCGCGGCTTATTTCCAACCAGTCAGGATGCTGGTCGGCGTGTTGCGCGATGCCTTCCAGAATCTCAGGCAGCGGTACCTCGATGTGCCAGTCGAAATCCCTGGCCGTTTCGGCATTGTCCATCGCCATCCAAGGGATGTCATACATGCGTGGTTCCCGGTCGACCGAAGGAACATGACGTCCGAAACGCTCGTCGCACCAGGCGGTGAGTTGTGCCAGCGACATCGCATTGGCGGCGCCCCCTCCGGCGGTATAGATTCGTTGCCCATCCGGCCGCGCCGTTCGCATCTGAGCGGCTAGCAGCGCCGCCAGATCCCGAGGGTGAAACGCGTCCCGCGTCTGCCAGCCGGTACCGTTGAATCCGGTGTAACGCAGCGGCCGGCGACGCAGATGCGCGTTCACCCAAAACGCGAAAATGCCCTGGGCCGGCGTGCCAAACTGCCCTGCGCCGGCCAGCACTCCACAGCGCGTGATCCATACCGGGAAGTCAAACGCGGCGCCATATTCGAGCGCCATGATTTCAGACGCCAGCTTGGTAGCTCCGTAGAGAGAAACCGGCGCGGCGGTCGAAAAGTCCACTCCTATGCCATCTATGGTCAGTCCGCGGGCCAGCGCTGCGGCTGGGTCCACGGCGAAGGCTTGCTGCTCGACGCGCAGAGGAACGGCGGCGAGCGCGGGAATCGAGTAGACGCGGCTGCTGCTCAGCAGTAAAAGACCGGCCTTGTGCTCCCTGCAATATTCGAGTACGTTCCCGAGTGCCCCCAGGTTATGTTCGAACAGCCGGCGGCTGCTTCCCGCTCCTGTGAGGCCGGCCATGACGCTGGGATTAGCGGCCGCGTCGATCACCCAATCGCATGCCGGCAGACCGGCAATGTCGCTGACCGATCTCAAGTCGCCATGAATAAATTCGACGCCCAGGCGCTCCATCTGTGCCCGATTCGTTTCCGACCCCGGGCGCATCAGGTTGTCCATGCCCGTCACGCGGATGCCTTCCATTCGCTCGAGTAAGCATCCCGCCAGCGCGCTTCCAACAAAGCCGCACACGCCGGTAATGAGGATCCTCATATAAGGGTGGCGGCCAGGCGCTGCTTCCAGCTGAGGGCGATCTCCTCGAAGATCATCGGCAAGGTCTTGACAATCCGCCAATCGGGGAAGTGCGTTTGCATTTTCCGCAGATCGCTGTAATAGCAGATGTGGTCGCCAACGCGGTTCTCATCGACGTAGCGCCAGTTCATCTTTTTACCCGTAACCTCCTCCGCCATGCGAAAAGCTTCGACTACCGAGCAGGAGTTTGACTTCCCGCCGCCGAGATTATAAACCTCGGCAACGCGCGGGGACTTCCAAAACTCGTACATGAAGCTGGCCACATCCTCGGAATGGATATTGTCGCGCACCTGCTTGCCTTTGTACCCGAACACTTTATACTCGCGTCCTTCTACGTTGCATTTCACCAGATAGCTGAGGAATCCATGCAACTCTACGCCGGCGTGATTCGGACCGGTCAGACATCCGCCGCGCAGGCAGCAGGTGGGCATTCCGAAATAACGCCCATACTCCTGCACCATCACATCGGCCGCGACCTTGGATGCTCCGAAGATAGAGTGTTTGCTTTGATCAATCGAAAAATCCTCGGCGATCCCGTGCTCAAAAGCGGGGTCCGAGTAACTCCAGCGTGTTTCGAGTTCGACCAAAGGTAGCGTGTTGGGCCGGTCTCCATAAACCTTGTTCGTCGACATGTGAATGAACGGAGACTCGGGACAAGAACGGCGCGCGGCTTCAAGCATGTGCAACGTTCCCAGCGCATTTACTTCGAAATCCAGAAACGGGATCGCCGCGGCACGATCGTGCGAAGGCTGGGCCGCGGTATGAATGATCAGATCGGGCCGGAGTTCCTCCATGAGAGCCAGGACCGCTTCGCGATCGCGGATATCGATCGCCGCGTGGCGGTAGTCTGGAATCTCGGATTGCAGTTGGCCGAGCACCCAGCTCGTGTCGCCCTCAGGTCCGAAGAACACCGCTCGATGGTTGCTGTCGATTCCCGTGATGGAAAATCCCTGCCGGGCGAACGAGCGCGTTACCTCCGAACCGATCAGGCCGCAGGAACCAGTCACAAGTACCGCCCGTCCTCTTCTCATCGGAACGCCTTTCTGGGATCAATCGTTCCATGATGGGAAGGGAAGGCCAGCCAGCATCGTTTGGCAGCGGATTCAACCAGGATTTCCATCGCAGACAGATTTCTCCCAGATTACACTACATCGACCGGCAGCGAAGGATCGCTCCATGCAATCGACAGTATTACGCTGCGTCTCCCGTTCGCTTGAATCGCGCCTTTAATCTTAGAAACGGTCGCTCCACGAGGTAATGCGACATGCTCGCCGCCCATACGATCAATGCGATCGTCGCAGCCAATTGCACCACAACGTGCTGATGCGCCAGCAGCTTCTTCGGCACTTCCACCAGGAGTTGCTGGTACAGATAGGTGGAATAGGAGATCCGCCCTAGGTAGCGCACCCATCCCCAACTCGTCCAACGCCACAACGTGGCGTCTCGCAACGCGATCAATTGCGTTATCCAGATTGCTACCAGCACCGGACTCACAATGAAACTTATTCTATCCCGGTAAAAAGGCCCATAAAGGAATTCCGCCACGCTGGAGATCGCGAGCAGTGCCGCAACACCCACCGCGGCCGCCGACCGTACGCTGATCCAGCTCCAGAAACGAGGGAACAACCGGGCCCGCATCACCACCGCGAGCAAACACCCAATGAGAAGATGGTCCGCGCGCGTATCGAAGGCTTCATAGATATAGCCTTCGTGCACGTGAAATATAAAGATTAAAGCTGCCCTGTACACCCAGATCGCCACGATCGCGCCCGCCAGAAACTGGCTAAGGCGTATGTAATTGCGTCGTAGCAGGAGGAAAGTCAGAGGCCAGATCACGTAAAACTGCTCTTCGATTGCAAGCGACCATGTATGACTCAATCCGGTATTCGGATCTCCGTTCAGGGCCTGATAATAGTTGCTGACATAAAATAGCGCGGCCACCGCTTGGGGCCAAACAATCCTGGCGTGGTGCCGCAGGATGATCACCCCGAACAGCACGGCGGCGTAGCAATAGAATGCCGGAAATATGCGCAGCGACCTGCGCATGTAGAACTTGCGCAGAGAGATCGTTCCCCGCTCGTCGTTTTCGCGAAGAAGCAGCCAGGTGATGAGAAATCCGCTCAGCACGAAAAACATCAACACTCCGGCGCCTCCGGATACGAACGGAATCCCGAAGTGATAAAACACCACCATGAAAGCGGCGATCGCGCGTAGTCCGTCGAGTCCCGCCAGTTGCGGTTCTTTCAGCCCGCTTTCGAGCAGCACTGGCAGCGAAGGCGTTCCCTGGGCCGTCGTCATGGAGCGACGAGCATCGTGATTGGACCCGCCACGCCCGTCTGTACGAACACTAACGAATTGGCTGCTACCGGAATATACTGCCGCGTCGCGGCTGGCAGCGATACCGCGCCCGACATGTTTCGGGACGAGGAGTATTGCATCGCAGTCGGAGCGCTCCAATCGAAGCTGAACTGAAGAATGTGGCGGCCGGGCGCGAGCGTCAAAAAATTCCCCACCATCGATACTCCGCCTCCACAAGCCAGCTTGTACCAGTAACGCGTCGTCGGCTGCACGCCGGCGATATAGAGCTGCCGCGCATTCGCATTGGAGACGGAGGTCGCGGCACTGTCCGCGCTCGTGGCCGCTTGGTTTGCCGGGATTCGCGCGGGCGCCCCGTATAAAGTCGCCGTGCATACATCGGCGGTCGGAGCAGTGTAGCGAAACACCACTTGGCTCGATCCGGCGTCCACCAGTAATCCCGCTTGCTGATCCCACGTCGGCGTGCCCGCCGCCGCGCCGGAGGTCGCCATGTTGATTAGATCGATGTCCGCGCCAAGATCCGTTCCATCGTCCGAGAGCAGCGTCGCGGAAGAGTTCTGTGCGCTGTACGGACTCGTCGGGGCCAGTTGGTAATTGCTTGCCACACTGCCCGTCCCGATCGCGTACCCTATGGCCGCGTTGCTTGTGGGGAATGCGGCACCGCTCCAGGTATTCGAAGGTCCGACATTGCTATAGTTTCCCGTCGCGCCCTTGAGCGCATTTTTAAGGAATGTGCTGTTGCTGTAGTTGTCCGCGAGCAGCAGGCCGGCCGAGTTACAGTCCCCTAGGAAATCCCCCGGCACGATGCTGTCTTGGTAAGTCACCTGGTTTACCGGAATTGGCTGGTACGGTGGACATGCCCCGGTCGGCGTCGGCGCATACATCGGGGTAAGCCCGGGAAACGGGTAGGAGTCCTGGGTATAGATCGTGTTGTGACTCCAGTAATCTCCATTGAAGTAAGGCGCTGTGCCGCCCACAAAAGCCATGCTGGGTGTTCTGAATCCGCAGAGAGGGGAGAAGTTTGTTCCGCACGTGAGCGGGTTCGCAAGCATCAGATTGTTCACCGTGACGTGTGTTCCAGGTGAGATCGGGCAGACCGCGTTGGAAGTTAAGCCGCATTGCGTCGCTCTGCTCATGAACACGAAGCTATTCAGCCCGAAGTTGTTCATCACCGTGATGTGGTCGTTCGCCATTCCCGGCCCCGAGCCGTACTCCATCGAATTGTTCCACAACTGGCCGGATTGATCCTGCGAGAACGAATAATTGTAAAGGTTCCCGATATAACTGAAATAGCGCCCGTTTTTGTGCTCCGTCATGTCCTTGACGACATAGACCTGCGCCGGGAAAGCGGATCCAGTCGTCGCCCATACGCCCGAAGAGTTGCACTGGTAAACGATTCCGCTGCTCGTGTTCTTATACCACTCGCCGCCCGCGTGCGTCGGGTCCGTCGCGTCATAAAGGCACGCTCCGCTTGCGGCGATTACATCCGTCCATTTCTTCCACACCGGCGGCTTGTAGAAATAGTTACCGGAGAAGATCTTATTCGCATTAGCCTGTCCATAAGGCGACCAGTCTCCTCCGTAAAGAGATACCTCCCCGGACGCTTCCATAAAGTTGTTGGTAATCGTAGTCGGTCCTAAGCTCATCGTGCCCGAGAGAGCTTGCGCCTCCCCGTTATCCGCCCCGATCACCCAACTGTCGTGAATATTTAGAAACGTTCCATTATCGACAATTGCATGAACGATTCCCTGCGTCGGCGGATTGTCGTGGAGAAAGCACCGATCCACTTCGTTGTGGCTCGTCATGCCGTAAATCGACGTTTCAGATCCTCTTCCCAGCAGTAGGAAATAAACCGGGATGCTGGTTCCGTTCGGTTCCATCTCCAGCCCGCGAAATGCCCAATTTGAAGCGATCGCCGTCGATGCCAGGCTGATCATTCCAGTCCCGATGCTCGTTAAAGTAATAGGTGTTCCACCTGGCGTCAACGCAACTTGAAAGGTTTTCCCGCTGAGATTCTCGACGTAATAGACCGTATCCACCTGAAGCGGCGCTGGAAGGGTGCCGAATAATTGAAGCCCCGCCGTTGAAAGCGCGATTGCCGTATCGTTGGATAAGCTTCCAGGCCCGAAGTTGACGGGAATCGTCAAGGTGCTCGCGGATGTACTCGCGGCCACGGTAAATCCAACGATCATGAACGGGCTATAGCTCTGCGTCCATGTTGAGCCGTTGCCACAACCCCAAGGCACCGCGTCGGTTGTATTGTATTGAATTTGCCCGATTTTGCAAGAGCCTGACGGGTCGGCCGTGACAGTCGCCGCACAATACGATCCGCAACTGGTGATCGGGATCGGCGCGCCGCCTGGCGTGGCTGCAAGTTGAAAATTGGAATTGACTTGCCCGCAAGTTTGAGGATACCCCCGGCTGTCGACCGGCCCACTCCCACAATTCACAACATAGTAGTGCGTCAGGAAGCTGAAACCGCCCGGCGCCGCGATTGAGGGATATAAGACATTCCCGTAATTGGAAGCCTCGGAGTTTACTTCAAGTTCAAGTTGCGAGCCGTTAGCAAGTGTCGCGTAGCTCGATAGTCCATTGGGGGATGCGACGGTAAACACGCCGGTTGACGCATTGACTGAGATAGAGGCATAGCCAAAGGATGAATTGAAGGTCCACACGCCAGGCGTTGCGGCGATTCCCTGGCTGGTGAACTTTAGCTTGCCGTAATTAGCACCATCGCTGGTCGGGTTGGTGCGGAATCCAACCGGATTGAACAGTGCAAGCGCGGAGGATTGAATCGTGGTCGTCGCGCCACAATTGGCGAATGCGGGAAGGTTGACGGGTCCGCCGTCGTTCACGTAGGAACCGTTCGCAACAACATTCAGCGTGTCCCCGCAGTGCATCTGTCCGACGCTGTGCGCGAGCGTGAGCCAGGGAGACCCCAGCAAGCCGGAGTTGGAGTCATTGCCGGTGCTCGCGACGTAGTAAGTCGCCGCGTGCAGCGAAAAAGCGGTAAGGAAAATGGCGATGCGCTTCATTTTATTGAATCACCAGGGTAACCGGCACGTTGGAGGTCGAGTTTATCGTTTTCGTTCCACACGTCGATGGCAACGCAAAAGATGCTCCGGAACCACTAGGCGCGTTGCTCCCGGTAAAACTGAGCAGGGTGCCAATGGATTGACTGGCGCCTGCGGCGAAATACCAAGGCCCTTGCGCGCTGCTCATCGAAATGGAAGCATCGAGGGCCGCGGTGGCGCTGGTCACCGCCCAGGAATAGTAAAAAATACCGGCTGGGATCGTGATGGTGGACCCCAGCGTCACCGTCGGGTATGATGCCGTCGTAGCCGCACTAAAATTAGCATCCGAACCGGCAATCTTCGTGCAGGTGGAATCGAAAAATGCGATGTCTCCGAAAGCTCCAGCGGCTCCTGTGTCCACCAAAGGAGTCACCGATTTGACGGTGAGCGCCACGGGGGTCCAGAGCTGCATGTAATACGCAGTCGATGCGGTATATGTTGTGCTGCCCCTTGTGCTCGTATTAAGAACCGGGTTTGGACTCAACATCGGGAACCAGACTTGTGATCCACTAAGAGCCGGCCCGCTGCTATTCGCCAACTTCCAAGTGTTCGTCGCGTCACAAAAGTATAGATTCAGGCCGGTCGTGTCCGTATAGAAATCCCGCCCCGCCGTACAGGACAACGCAGGCGCACCCGAACCCGTGAAGTACCGCGGCGACTGTGTCGGATCGGTTGAAAGAGTCTGAATCCCTCCACTTACATTGGATGAGATTCCATTCCCAGCGGCGATAACAACCCTTGAATAAACCGCCCGCTTGTCCATCGTCGAAAGCACAATCGGGTCCCATATGTTCGCCGTAAAGGTCGTCTGCCAGAGAGGAACAGAGTCCACGGGAAACGCCGTAATCCCCGTAGCCACGCTGCACCCAGTCGAGCAGGTTAGCGTCGCGCTGGAATTATGCCCAGCCGTCAACACCTGCGCCGAGGATAGATACCAATACACCGTACCGCTCGAAGAGGTTCCGCTGAGAGTCGCGGTCACCGGAGCGGTCATCGTGAACACCTGCGTACCAAGGCGGATCTGGCACGGCGCTGAAGAGGAGCAGGAGCCACCGATAGACTGAACGGTGGCGGACGTATCCGCGGCAAGAAAGTCGGTGAATCGGGATGCGCCGCCGCCACTAGCCTGCTTCCACGTATTCGCCGCATCGCAGAAATAGAGATTCAGCCCGGTCGTGTCGGTATAGAAATCGCGGCCGGCGGTGCAACTCAAAGCCGGGGCTCCCGGCCCGGCAAAGTACCGCGGCACCTGCGTCGGGTCGGTCGAAAGGGTTTGGACCCCCGTACTCGGATTGGAGGTGGACGATACTCCCGAGCCGGGGGCAATCACATCTCTGGAATAAATCGCCCGCTGGTCCATGGCTGGAAGATTAATTGGGTCCCATACATTGGCGGTGAAGGTTGTTTGCCACAGTGGAACCGAATCCGGGGGGAACGTCGTGATCCCGGTCACCACGCTGCATCCCGAGGAGCACGTGAGCGTGGCTCCGGAATTATGCCCGACCGTCAACGTTTGCAACGACGACAGATACCAGAACACCGTGCCGTTATTGATGGTTCCGCTAAGAGTCACGGTCACCGGCGCGGTCATTGTGAACAGTACCGTGCCGATTCGGACTTGGCACGGAGTCGAGTTGCTGCACCCTGCGCCGAGCGTTTGCACCGTCGAGGACAAATTGGCGGCAATAAAATCGCCGAGTTGGGAAGCCGTCCCCGGTCCGCCTCCCGATCCGCTGCCCATACTTCCCAGAGGGCTCCAGATGTTCGTCGAAGTGCATCCATACAGGTTCTGGCCGGACGCCGCACTCGAGTCAAAGAAAATCTGGCCCGTCGAACATACGCTTGGAATCGTCGGGCCGACCTGCGCGGGCTTCGTGGAAATGGCCCGGGAAAAATCCACATTCTTCGATTGGGTTGCCAAGTCTACCTGTGTCTGGGCGCTTGCAACCCCCATCGCCGCCATCAAAAATACGATCGACGTGCGAATTCGCCGGCAATCTTTCATCGTGTTCATCCTATTCCGCCTCCGGGACTACAAATGCAAAACCAACAACCGGTTTCTGAACTCATTTTGCGCCACGGGTGGAGGCCGGCCGTCGGTCCCATTTCGCGATCTCATTCAAAATGCACGTATTTTTCGTCACAGCGATTTCTGTAATCGCGCCCGCACGATCGCTGTCGTCCATTCGCGGGTCCACTTGGTGTGCAGCCGCTTCAACTTTCTGATCGGCACCGCCTCCAGCGACTCTATTGCGAAGGGGCTATTCCTCACCATTCGTTCGAAACGGCCGATCGTCATGCGGTTCAGCCCTCCAGCCGCCTCATGAAACTTCGTCGCGCCGTCGGTTTTGAAATCCGCCCGCCAGGCGATCAGAGCATTTTCGGAAAAGACGAGGTGCGCCCAGGGAAAAACGCTAAACAGGTGACCGCCCAGCGGGTGATACCAGGTCGGTCCGAAGCTGACTATCAGTCTTCCGCCCGGTTTGAGCAACCCGTACATCGTTGCCAGAATGGCTTCTGGCTCGTGGAAATGTTCGAATGCGTCGATCGATGTGACAATGTCCGAAGGTTCGTCTACCGCGGTGACAAAGATGCACCGCTCGGCGAGCCCTGCTTCGTTCGCGTGAGTGCGTGCTCGCTCCAGAAATGACTCTTGGATGTCCAAACCGGTCACCCGTTCCGCTCCCGCCAATGCCATTTCGATCGCTTCCGCGCCCTCGCCACACCCGAAGTCGATCACCGTCTTGCCCTGAATTTCTTTGAGGAAAGTATCGCCAAGCAGCGTCCTCAATTTACCTTTGGCGGCAAACGCCGACCCATCCATAATTGCCGGTTCTTTCGGCGCGATTATTTTGAGGAATTTATACTGCGCCTCCGTCCACGCGCTGCGCCGCGCCTGCCTGCTCTTTCCGGCCCGCATTTGTCTCTCTATCTTACACGCTGTGCTACACTGTGGAGGCTTTTCGCCCCTTTCATGCGGGTTCTCCAGTTAGGCCCATTTCCCCCGCCCCACGGTGGCGTTCAAAGTAACTTGGTCGCAATCCGCCGGTACCTCCAAAGCGAGGGAGATTACTGCGCGGTCGTCAACCTGACCAGATACCGCCGTCCCGATTCTGATGACGTGTACTATCCCCGAAACCCGTTCCAGGTCGTCGGGCTGCTGCTTCGATTGAACTACGACATCATTCATATCCATTTCGGCGGAAACGTCACGTTGCGTCTTCTGGTGCTGTGGCTGGTTTGTTCGCTCATTCCAGGGAAAAAAACGGTGCTTACCTTCCATTCCGGAGGGTATCCTTCCTCCAAAGAAGGACAAAGCGCCCGCCGGGGAACATTGCGCGGCTTTATTTTCCGGCGTCTGGACCGCATCATCAGCGTCAATGAGGAGATGGTCGCGATGTTCCGCCGCTTTGGCGTTTCCCCCAGCCGGATTCGACTGATTTCCCCGCACTCCTTTCTTCAACCGCCCCCCACCGACGTGCGACCGGAGATCGCCAACTTTTTCCAGTCTCACTCTCCCGTGCTTGCCACCGTCGGAGGCCTGGAAGTGGAATACGACATCCCCTTGCAGATTGAGGTGATCGGCGATCTGCTCCCAAAATTCCCCCGCCTCGGGCTCGTAATCATAGGCGGGGGTAGTCTGGAACGTGAAATTCGCGACCTGATCCAGTCGCACCCGCATTCCGGCCACCTGCTCCTCTGTGGCGACGTCGATCATGCCGAAACGCTATGCGTCATTCAGGATTGTCGTGTACTGTTGCGAACAACGCTCTACGACGGCGACTCGATTGCCGTGCGGGAGGCGTTGCATGTCGGTACGCCCGTGGTCGCAACCGATAACGGCATGCGTCCCCCCGGCGTTCATCTGTTTCCCATATCGGACCGCGACGGATGCCGGCGGATAATCGAGCAGGTTCTCGACGAACCGCCGCGGCAGGAGTCGCCCGGTCAAACGGATTCCGGCAATATCCTGGCCGTCGTGCAGCTTTACCGTGAGCTGCTTGCTTAGGCGCGGACGAAAACGAACTCATTGCATCCCAAGTCGTTGCAGGTTAGCAACTTCTCCAGGCGAAAGCCCTTCGCCCGATAGAAATCGAAGATCTCCTCCGGCTTTGCCACTTCGAACGGATAACCGCCCACCCAGTCGACCAAGTCCCGCCACGGCGACATGCCGCGCAGCCCGGAGTAATCGCGAAACGTTCTAAACCCCCGGAACAGCAGCAGATCCTTCAGCATCCGGCGCCAATAAATCTGCAGGAACGCAGCCCAAAGTATCGGCGGCCGCAGCATGGATGGTGAATGGTTGTAGGTGCGCTTCACCCAGCGCCACCGCCGGCTTACGCCCCCTTGATCGTTGTAGATAGCGATGAACAGCTTGCCGCCTTCTTTGACCAAACCCACTGCATGCTCGAGCGCCAGCCACATTTGCCCGGTGTGATGCAGAACTCCCCAGGAGTAGACTATGTCGAACTTCGGAAGGGCGTTGATGTAGTCCGGATCCAGAACAGAGCCGGTTCCCACGGTCCAATCCTCATCCCGCGGATAATAGCGCGCTTTCAGTTCACGGGTACACGCTACCGACGCTGGATCGTAGTCAAAAGATTGCACCTTCGCGGCTAAGCGGCGGGCCGCTAAGCTGAACAAACCGCTCCCCGAACCGATATCCAAAAAGGTTTTACCCTGAAGGTCGCTGACATCCAACATCTGCCGCAAGGAGTTTTCCGCAGCCGCAATCCTGGATTCGTTGAGGCCGGCCAGGAAAGTCGCCCAGTTCTCGCCGAAGGTGAATCGCTCTCCGGACGCAATTTCGGCCGCGTGTTGGGTCATGTTTCTTCATTGTAACGCCGGGAAGCGCTCCTTATTCGACCATAAACGCTCACAGAGTGCATGATAGGGAGCCTTATTCGACCATAATTTTCACTTAGAATAGTTTTATGTGCGGCATCGCCGGTTTTGCGCTACGTGACAGGCTCGCCGAGCTTTCGGACGTCCAGCGAATGTGCGCCGCGATTCGACACCGCGGGCCGGATGACGAAGGTTTTCATTTAGATGGCGGCTGCGCGCTGGGGATGCGCCGGCTGAGCATTATCGACCTCCATTCCGGCCATCAGCCCATCTCGAATGAAGATGAGTCCGCTTGGGTCGTTTTTAACGGGGAGATTTACAACTATCGCGATCTGCGCCGGGATTTGATGGCGCGCGGGCACCGTCTGACCACGAACAGCGATACGGAGACGATCGTTCACCTGTACGAAGAGGAGGGACCTGCGGCGGTCGCACGGCTTCGCGGAATGTTCGCCATCGCGCTGTGGGATGCGCGCCGCCGGCGGCTGCTGCTCGCTCGCGATCGTTTTGGGAAAAAGCCGTTATATTATGCGGTCCTTCCGCACAGCATCTATTTCGCCAGTGAAATCAAATGCTTTCGGGGTCTCGATATTCCTTTCGAGATCGATACCGAAGCGCTGAAGCTTTACTTTCAGTTTGGCTATATTCCGGACCCTGCGAGCCCTTTTCTCGCGATTCGCAAACTGTCCCCAGGAGGATGGCTGACTTACGGCGCCGATGGCACCGTCACCGAGGAGCGGTACTGGCGGCTTCCGGCGCCGGCGGACCAACCTCCCGAGGGCGTGACCGAGGCGGGAATGCGAGAACGGATTCGGGAGGTTTTTGACGAGTCCGTCCGCATTCGGATGATCGCCGATGTTCCGTTGGGCGCATTCTTAAGCGGCGGCATCGATTCCAGCTCGGTTGTGGCCTCCATGGCGCTGCAGTCGCCCGACCCGGTGAAAACTTTCTCGATTGGCTTCGAGGAGACTGAATTTAACGAGTTGCCGTACGCCCGCGAAGTGGCGAAGCAGTATCATACCGAGCACCATGAGTTGATTGTGAGGCCCGATTCCGTCGGCCTGATCTCTAAACTGGCGCATCACTTTGACGAACCGTTCGCGGACACCGCAGCCATTCCGACGTACCTGGTGTCTGAATTTGCGGCGCAGCATGTAAAGGTCGTGCTGACCGGGGACGGCGGCGATGAGCTTTTCGCCGGCTATGAGAGTTTTTTTGAGATCGAGAAACTCAGCGCCTACGACCGCATCCCGCAAGCCGCGCGGCGCGCTCTTTCCGCTGTAGCCGACCTTCTGCCCTACTCCACTTATGGGAAAAACCGGCTTCGCGTGATGAGCCGCCCGTCGTCCCTGGAGCGCTATTTCGAGCATGCCTACACGCCTTTCATGCTGCGCCGGGAGTTGTTGAATCCCGAGTGGATGCTTCCCGCCGACGCCGGATTCCTGGTGCGTGCGTTCCACGATTGTCTGCTCGAAAATGGCGCCGACACGCTGTCTCAGGCGCTGTACTTCGAGGCGACGGCGAAGCTTACCGGGGACATGCTGGTGAAGGTGGACCGGATGTCGATGGCGCAGTCGCTGGAAGTGCGGTGTCCCTTGCTGGACCATGAATTGGCCGAACTCGCTGCGTCTATCCCGACGGCTTGGAAGATGCGGAATGGACAAGGCAAGGCGATCCTGGTGGATGCGCTGGGCGACCGGCTTCCCGCGTCTTTGCGCCAACGCAAGAAAATGGGGTTCGGCGTTCCACTATCCCACTGGTTTCGAGGTCCGCTGCGCGATTTTCTGCACGATCATCTGTTGAGCGGCCGGTTTCCCGAGCGGGGCATCGCATCGCCGTCGTTTGTGCGGCATTTGATTGAGGAGCACGAGAGCGGGCGGCGGGATAACAGCGGTACTTTATGGGCTCTGCTGATGCTGGAACTGTGGTTCCGGGACTGGGAGCCGGCGGTATCGCAGACGCCCGTTGAGCCGGTGCATGCCTCGTAATCAGTCGGGCCATTGGCTTGTGAGGAGTTCCTTCGTACACGGGTGTCCCAGGGGCACCGGGCGTCGACAACGAGTGTCGACGCGGCACGCACGAGTGCGTGCGCCACAACGGGCGCGGGTTGAAGGGGGGAATTATCCGGCCTTGTGTTTGTCGATTCTGGCGGAGCCAAGAAGTTATGGGACGAATTGAACTCTTTGATAGAGCTGCGGAGCGCGCTCCCGGAACTGCGCCTGGGAAAGCGAAAACGCGGCTGCCGGTTTGGAGTCCAGATAGCGCTCGAATACTTCACTTGTGTGCCCGTTCTTCGCTGTCGGCTCAAAGTGGAGGCGGAGTTCGTCAACGGCGAACTTGTTGAAGAGAATCTCCAGGCAGCGGTCTTCTATCCTGCGCGAGAACGCGCGGCAGCTGATTACCCAGGCGGTCACTTCCACGACGCCGTCGTGATGGAAGCCTGAGATCACCGCGATCTTCCCTAGAGGTCCGAACTTATCATGGAACGAGACGGCGAGCGAAAAGGCTCCGGGGTGTTCGGACTGTTTGCGCCAATCGGCTTCCGTATACCGGCGGCCGTTGAGATTGAACTGGTTGGTTTTGTTCACCAGCTCCAGCACGCGCGCGTCGCTCGCCGGGGGATTGAATTCCACAGTCATGGTTGCGTCTGCCTGGGCCAGGAACTGGTCTGGAGAACTGCCGGGCAGGGCCGCTTCGCGGTGAAACTCCGCCGCGCGCCGCAGGCTCTCCGAGCGCAGGGCGTCCTCTACGCCCAGATGGCTTTTTCCGAAAAGATCGCGCAGGTTCCAGAGCAGCTTTCGCACACCCTCCGGATCCTTGGGGAACAGGAGACACTCCATTTCCGGCCAAGCGGCCTTTACTTCGGCCAGCTCCATGGGACTATCGTCGACGAACACGACGCGATCGGCGGCGATGTTCCACGCTTTCAGGATTCTACCGGCGGAGTTCGACTTGGCTTCCCAATGAACCTCCAGCGGGAAAAAGCTTTCTTTCGAGAGCAGCAGATCGGGCCGCGCAAGCGCTTTTTCAACCACTGCCGGATCGTTCTTGCTGGCCACGCCGAGCAGCACGCCCGAGGCCGCCAGAGCCCGCAGCAACTGCTGGTAGAGGCCATGTAACTGGCTGTGACTCGACAAGTCCCAGCTCACACCCTCCGCATCCACTTCGCCGACGATTCCTTTCCACAGGGTATCGTCCAGATCCGTGATCAGGCCTTTTTTGGGCGGCGGCGGTTGAATCAGGAGAGCCAGCGCGCGGCCGACCTGGGCGGAGTGAGGCAAGGTGTAAGGAAGGCCGGTCGAGAGCTCCGATTTCAGATCAAGCCTGCTTTCTGCGGGGGAGTTTTGGAGCAGACGCCGCGCGTTCACCACATAGGTGAGCGGTCGCTTAACCACGGACGCGGCGAAGGACGCGATGGCATGTTCCAGTTCCAGCTCGGAGGGCCCAGCGTCCCAGCCAGCAGTATGAAAGACGGGGGGGAGCGGCAGGGTGGGCGTCGAGATCGCAGCGGGAGTCCCGCTCATTTTCTCAAGTCCGGCTTGGATGTGTGCGAGGGACGCGCGGACCTGCGCGAGAATGTCGCTCTCCTCCGCGGGACCCCACTTTCCCAGGCTGCGGTAGCCGAGCCGCGGGTCCAGATCCGGCCACTCGATGGCGATGGCGATGGCGTCGCTGCTGGCGCGCTCCACGGTCCCTGCGAGATCGCCGTACAGGCCGGTTTTGACATCGACACGGCGGTCCGGAAGCGCGGATTGCAGATGTGCGGCCAGAAAGGTCTGAACGTGAAGGGGCGTAAAGCCACAGGCAAGGGTAACGGAAAAGGGATTGGGAAGATGCCGCGCGCCTTGAAGAATCTCTAACGCCGCGCTCAGTTTCACTTGGTGTATTTTACCGCAGGCCCCGGGCCAGATCGAGGACAGGTTTGCCGCAGCTTCGGATCTTGGCCGCCAACTCCGCCGAGGGCCGCTGGGTGACGATCAAATGATCCGCCCAAACGGCAAGTTCGTCGAAGCCGCCCGTCAAGAGCTTGCCGATATGCGGGATCGCGCTGAGGATGTAATCGCGATTGGAGCCGTAAATCTTGTCCATCTGAATATGCGGATCGTAAACGCGCAGATCGCGGCCCTTTCCAAGCAGGTGCTCGAGCATTCCCACCACCGGGCTTTCGCGCAGGTCGTCGGTGTTTTCCTTGAAGGCCAGTCCGACGACGCCCAGCTTGAGCGGGCCCAGGTCGAGCGACGACTGGATGGCACGGCGCAGATGTTCGTCGTTGCTGGGAAGAACGGATTCGAGCAAGGGGAGTTTCAGGTCCAGCCGGGCGGCGCGATAGCGCAAAGCGCGCAGATCCTTGGGCAGGCAGGATCCGCCGAACGCGAACCCCGGTTTCAGATACGCGGCGGAGATGTTCAGCTTCCGATCTCGGCACAGGGTATCGAGCACCTCCTCCGGCATCAGACCTAAAACCTCCGCAAGAGATCCGATTTCATTGGCAAAGCCGATTTTGAGCGCATGAAACGCGTTGCAGGCATACTTGATCATCTCCGCCGTGCGCAGAGCGACGAGGCAGGGCTTCACGTTCAGGCTGGCGTATAAGGAAGCGACGCGTTCGACCGCGTTCCGGTCGGAACCGCCCACGACCACCAGCGCCGGCTCCAGAAAATCCTTCACCGCAACGCCCTCCCGCAGGAATTCAGGATTCGCCACTACGCGAATCGCGTCGATGCCGCTCACCGCGGGGATGACCACCTGTTCGCAGGTACCCGGGAAAACGGTGCTGCGGATCGCCAGAACCAACGGTTTGGAGCGGCGGGCGCATGCCTCCGCGACATCATCGCAGGCACGGCGCAATTGGTCAAGCCCAAGGTTACCGTTGCGTTCGGACGGCGTGCCGACGCACACCAGGGCGACATCGGCAGTCTCGAGAGCTTGGGCCGTCGAGGTGGTAGCCGTCAAACGCCCCGCGGCGACACTTTCCTTCACCAGCTCTTCCAGCCCGGGTTCGTAGAAGGGGGCTTCGCCCCGACTGACGCTTGAAACTTTATGTTCGTCGCGATCGGCGCCGCAGACGGCGTGGCCGGTGGCTGCCAGACAAGCGGCGGTCACACAGCCGATATAGCCCAGTCCGAGCACCGCGACACGAGACGACTCAGTAGATGACTGCATGGGTTTACTAGATTGACGCTTTCGCAGTGCTGTTTGCGAGGATTTCGAGAACCAATATGATGGTACCTCGCGTCGTAATGCCGGGGCAAGGCAGAAATTGAGGGCAGCACCATCGGGTATAATGATCGCGAGGATAAAATGAAAAGGCATTTGTTGCTTCCGACGATTGCCGCGCTTGGTGTGACTCTGCCGGCGTTTGCCACCCTCACCTACACCTGTGACTCGAATATTGACTCGACGCAGTCCGGAACCTGCGCAGCCTTGCAAGGTGTGACAGTCGCCGGCGTTTATAACGGCATTTTCGGCAACAGCATAACCTCCAACGTCTATGTAAAGTACGCGCCCATTGGAGCGTACGGCGAGAGTTTTTTTAATGTCACTCCAGTGCCGTACTCGGTGTATTATGCGGCGCTGCTGGCCAAAGATCCAGCCGCTGCCGCCACCCTGACGCCCGCCGATCCCCTGTTCACGTATGGGAATACCGACCAGCAGATCGACATAACTCCGGCGCTGGCATCCGCTCTTGGGATCACTTATGGAGGGGCGAATACCGCTGGAGTCCTCAGCGATGGAATGACTTCCTGCGCGATAGGGGTTACTCCCAATTGCTACAGCGGCCTCATTGAGATCAGCAATGGGTCCACTTATGACTACCCCGCCTCACCCGCGGACTCCGTAAGCGGGCTCGATTTTTACGGCATCGTGGAGCATGAGACGGACGAAACGCTGGGGACCATCTCGTGCATTGGAACAAATGGCAGCTCTCAACCGTACGACCAATGCACACCCAACAATGATCCGAATGCCATCGTCACAGACGCTGCACCAGGCGATCTGTTCCGTTACGCCTCCGCGGGAACTCGGAGTTTTCTGAACGCGGCGAATGGATCGAACGCGTACTTTTCGAGCGATGGCGGCGTTACTCTGATGGCCTATTACATCAATTCCCCGAACAACGGAGACTATGGCGATTTTGACTTCGCTTTGGACGGGTCGGTTGCCCTGGTACAGGATGCCGCAGCGTCCTATGGAACGTTAGACATCTCAACGGACGGTCCTGGTGGGACGCCTGGACCGGAAGTGGCTTTGCTCAATGCCGCCGGCTTCAACACGGTACCGGAACCCGGCAGCATGGGCCTTCTCGGCGCGAGCCTCGCGGTCCTGACAATCGCAGGTATCCGCCGCCGTCGAAACTAAGCCTCACCTCGTTGCGCAAGGGACCGGCGTCACAAAGGAGATGGCTTAACTACTTTAGAGAAGAGCCACCTGCTCCTCGGTTGGCTCCGCTCAACAATACCAGGGCTCGTCCAGAAAAGGAACCGTCACGCGCGGTATCAATTGGAAGTTTTGCGGCAGCGGTTCGTCGCCTGCTTCATCCCAGATCCCGGCGAAGATTTGTGTGCGATTCTGGCCTTGCTTTTGCAGCTTGTCGACCAGCCGGAAGATGCGTGCGCCCAGCGCGTCGACATGCGCATCGGAATGCGTCCACGGATAGATCAGCAGCTTTCGATCGAAGGCGCCGACGATCGACCGGATATCGTCCAATTCAAGAAGACGCGAGCTCGACGTGATCAGAAGGCGCAGCGCGAGCTGAACGCTGGGGACGCTTTCGACCAGTTCGAGATCCCGCAAGACGCGCAAAAGGTCGCGATAATTTTCCATTGTCGTCCACGGCGTAAACGCGAGGAAGGTCGGCTGCAGTGCGAGCCCGGCTTCGCGCGCGAGGGTCACTGTCTCAAAAAACTCGCGCCGCGTGTGATTTTTTTCGAGCTTCGCCAGCACCACGTCATCGAGCGATTCGACCGCGGTGGTAATGAAGAGGCATCCGGTGTCACGCAGAGGACGCAGCAGGTCGCGATGCTTCAGAAGATGCTCGATTTTGATAGTTGCGTCGTAGGTTAGATGCGGAAATTCAGCGTGCAGCATTTCCACAATGCGCATAGCGTGAGTGGGGCCGTTCAGAAAATCGGGATCGCCGAATGTGACGTGACTGGCGCCCTGGGCAATCTGCTGGCGAATGTCATCGATCACGATCGCGCGTTGGATTACTCGGAATTGGCCCTGATACACAGGCACAATCGGGCAGTGACGGCAGAGATGTTTGCAGCCGCGGCTGGCTTCCGTGTACGCGACAATCTTGCCGCTCATTTTTGCGTAAGACGCGGCGAGATCGCCGCGATCGGGTTTGAGGAACGTTAATTTGTCGAGCGATATTTCCGGTTGCATGTCGCCGTTTGCCCACGAAACAAGCGATTGTTCGAACTCGCCGCCCAGGATCGCTTCGACGCCGAAGCTTCGCAACAGCTCTGAATTGAGCGGCGCGTAGAGACCGTAGCATGCGATTCGGGCGCCCGGATTGACGCGCTTTACACGTTGAATCACGGGAACGGCTAGACGCGTCGCGGTATGCATCGGCAGCGAGAAGGCCACCGCGTCGGCCTCTCGAATCAGGTCTTCAGAAAGTGAAGTCTTGGCAAGATCGACCGAAGATACTTCATGGCCCGCACGCACGAGCCAGGCCTTGGGCGAGACGAGGCCGAAGGGTTGATGGCCCAGCTCATACGTCGAGAGGAGAACAATACGCACGAGCCTACTTCTTCGGTTGCTTCGCGATGATCTTATCTTTGATCTTGTTATACGTTGCCTGCGGGATGATTTTCTTATTCACGAGATCGTCCTTGCCGGAATAGGGGCGGCCGGCGATGATCTTCGCCGAATACGCAGGACCAATTCCCGGAAGTGCTTGCAGTTGATCCGCCGTAGCCGAGTTGATATCGACAAGAGCGGTTTTGGTAGAAGACATCTTGTCCTGCGCGACCGTCGTTATGGCCAGGGCCGCTGTGAAGAAAAGAACAGCGAGGAATCTTCCGAAACGTGTTTTCGTCATCCTTATAGTGTAATGCTGAGAGGATGCCGGGAATCTTCAGAGCGCTTGGTCCTACTTTCCGCTACTGGATGAAGACCGAGGTGCATGTCTACGCATTTTCGATTGCGGCCAACGTGCTGTTGTCGTTTTATCCATTTCTAATCGTCAGCGCCGCGGTCGCCTCGAAATTCTTCAGCCGCGCAACGGCGCTCTCGGCAATCGACTTGGCACTGAGCGATTTCTTCCCCGACGCGTTGGGAACGTTTCTGCGCAACAATCCGCCTCCACAGGGGAAAATCGAGATCATCTCGTTGTTTCTGCTCCTATTCACAGCGAATGGAGTTTTTGTGCCCCTGGAAGTGGGGCTGAACAACGTATGGGGCATCCGCAAAAACCGCAGTTTTTTTCGCAATCAGATCGTGAGCCTGGCGCTGATTTTCATCTGTGGAGGCTTGGTGTTGGCCTCGCTTCTGATGACTGCGTACAGCCAGGAATCGTTTCGCCAGCTCGCCGATGTGGGACCCTCCTGGATGCCGCATTGGCTCTTCTCAGCGGTTCCAATCGTGACATTCAAGATGGCGGCGGTGCCGATTACGGTCCTCGTTCTGTTTCTGATTTATAGATACCTGCCGAACGGAAAGCCGCCGCTCGATCGAGTGATCCCCGCGGCCATCGTGGTCGGCATCCTGCTCGAAGTGCTGAAGCAAATTAATAAATGGGTGTGGCCGGGATTTTATAAGAAGCTCGACCGCGAATATAGTGTGTTTAAGAATTCCGTCACGCTGATTCTGATCGGATTCCTGGTATCGATGCTGGTGCTGGCCGGGGCTGAGTGGTCGGCGAGAGGTCATCGACTGGACGGAGTGGAGAAGGCAAATGGCTGAGAGAAAACTCGCGATAATCACCGGAGCGTCCAGCGGCATTGGCGCGATGTTCGCAAGAAAACTGGCGGCGCGTGGGTACAACTTGTTGCTGGTCGCGCGGAGGGAAGACCGTCTCCGATCGCTGGCGGTGGAATTGGCGGAGACGTATCATGTCTCGGCCGGCATTCTCGTCGCGGATCTTGCGGTGGATGCGGAGCGGGAAAGGGTTGCCGAGCGCATTGGTTCCGCGCCGGATTTAGGGCTGCTCGTGAACAACGCCGGATTCGGAACGCTGGGATTTTTCGCCGACAGCGATGTCGAGAGCCAGTTGCAAATGCATCGTTTGCACGTCATCGCGGCGCTCCATCTGACTCATGCCGCGCTCGCGAATTTGATTCCGCGCGGAGAGGGCGGCGTGATCAATGTGTCGTCGGTCGCGGCGTTCGGACAGTCGGCGGGCAGCGTCAGTTACTGCGCGACCAAAGGTTGGATGAACGATTTCACCGCGGGCTTGTACGCGGAGCTGGAGGTGCAGAAATCCCCCGTCAAGATGCAAGCGCTGTGCCCTGGATTCACTTTGTCGGAGTTTCACGACACGGCGCGCATCGACCGGAGTCCGATCCCGCAAAGCTTGTGGATGACCACGGATTTCGTGGTGAGTGAATCGCTGCGCGGATTCGACGAAGGGAAATTGTTCGTGATTCCGGGATGGCGTTACAAGCTGCTCGTGATGTTCATGAAGTCGCTGCCGGGGTGGGCGCTGCGAAAAATGTCGGCGAGGGGGGCGCAGAGGTATCGGAAGCAGAAGGTGTGAAAGAACTTAGCCTACAGTCTGTGCCACCTCGCTAACTTCCGTGCACATGGTGGTACAGGCTCCAGCCTCTGTACTAGTGATAAACTCATCCTTTCAAGGAGCGTCCTGAGCAACAATGAATTCAAATCCTTCCCGCCGCGATGTCGTAAAGATGGCTGGCGCGGCGTCGGCCGCAGTCGGACCGTTTATCCAGAAAATTAAGGCCGCGAACGAGCAGGTGCAGTACGGTTTCATCGGCACTGGCAGCCGCGGCACGTATTTACTCGGGCACCTCGCGAAGATCGATAGCGGACGATGCGTCGCGGTCTGCGATCTGGATCCGGAGCATGCCGACAAGGCCGCTGGCGTCATCGGGACCAATCCGCAAAAATTCAAGGACCATCGCGAGCTGCTGGCGGCCAAGAATATCGACGCGGTGCTGATCGCCGTGCCGCTGTACGAGCATTTCCGCGTTACTAAAGACGCGCTCGAAGCCGGTAAGCATGTGTTCTGCGAAAAGAGCCTGGTGTTCAAGCCGGAAGAAGTTCACGCGCTGCGCGCGCTGGTTGCCGCGCGTCCCAGGCAGGTGATGCAGGTCGGGTTGCAGCGGCGCTACAGCAAGTTTTATCAGGCCGTGAACGACATGGTTACGAAGGGCGTGCTGGGCGACGTCAAACACGTCTACGCGCAGTGGCATCGCAACGATGTTTTCCGCCGTACGTCTTCATGGACGATGAAGCCGGGTGGTCGAACTAATCCGGGAAATTGGCGCTTGTTCCGCGAGTTTTCGGGTGGTCCCGCGGCTGAGCTTTCCTCGCACCAGATCGATATCGCCGATTGGATGCTTGGCGCGACGCCTGATTTTGTGGTCGGTGTCGGCGATACCAGCACCATCAAAGATGGCCGCGATATTTTCGATAATCTCGAACTGATCTTCAAATATCCCGGCGGCAAGAAAATGATCTGGAGCGGCGTCTGCACATCGTCGCATCTACCTCTGCTCGATTGCACGCGCACCGAAATGGGCGAGTTGATCATGGGTACGGAAGGCTCCGTGCACATTACCGTCGGTGACGACACGCATCCGGCAACGGCGATGTGGTTTCCCGAACCGCCGAAACCTCAGAGCACGACAACGACTGAAAAAGAGAAAGAACACAAGGCGGGCGCGACGATGGTCTCGGTCGCGGCGGGGAAGGCTTTGCCGATCATTCTTCCGAAGGATCAGATGACGGGCAACGAGGGCTTTGTCGATAAAGAACTGAAATTCGCGCGCCGCTGGCTTTATAACAAGGGCGTGATGGTGCCTGAAGAAGACAGGAATCCGGTCGACAACGAGCTAGAAGGTTTCCTCGAATGCTGCCGCAGCGGTAAGCGACCGATTGCCGATGTCGAAGTGGGACTGCACGATTCGATCGCGGTGATATTCTCGAACATGTGCGCCGATCAGGAGCGCCGTGTGAGTTTCAACGAGATCGATAAGATGGGCTTGCCGGGCGCCAAAAAAGCTTAAAAGGGAGTATCGAAGTGGATCTGAATCTGACGCCTGCAGAGCTGCGGTTCCGCGATGAAGTGCGTGTATGGTTCACCGAAAATGTCCCCAGGGATTGGGTGAAGCGGCGCGACGAAGAAGAATCGATGCTGGGACGATTCGATTGTCTGCGCCAGTGGCAGAGGAAACTTTTCGACGCCGGTTGGGCTGGCATTTCGTGGCCCAAGGACTGCGGCGGGCGCGGCGCGCCGGTGATGGAACAGGTGATTTTCATTGAGGAAATGGCGCGCGCCGAAGCTCCTCCCATGGCCAACGTGATCGCGCTGGGGTTGATCGGACCCACGATTATCGCGTTCGGGACTCTGGAGCAGAAAAAACGTTACCTGGCCAAAATGTTGTCCGCCGAGGAGATCTGGTGCCAGGGCTTTTCGGAACCCAATGCGGGCAGCGATCTGGCGGCGCTTTCGACTACGGGTGTGCTGGACGGCGATCATTTTGTCGTCAACGGACAAAAGTGCTGGACCAGTTACGCGTGGGCCGCGGACTGGTGCGAGCTGATCGTGCGCACCGACCCCGCGGTGCCGAAACACAAAGGGCTGACGGCGCTGCTGGTCGACATGCACAGTCCCGGCGTCGAGGTTCGCGGGTTGAAGCAGATGAGCGGAGAAAGCGAATTCGGCGAGATATTTTTTCGCGATGTGCGCGTGCCGGTCGGGAACGTCGTCGGTAAAGTGAATGAAGGCTGGGGTGTCGCCATGGGCACGCTGATGCACGAACGCGGAACGTTCGGCGCGGCGCTGCAAGTGAACTACCGGCGCAATTTCAACCGGCTGGTGGAGATTGCGAAAACGATCAATCGCAACGGCAAGCCGGCGTCGGAAGATCCGGTGATCCGGCAGAAGCTGGCGCAATGCTATGCGGAGATTGAGGTGATGCGGCTGAATCAACTTCGCGCGTTTTCGCGGATCAATGAAACAGGCGTGCCGGGGCCGGAGGGATCGATTCAAAAGATATTTTGGAGCGAGCTGAATCAGCGCTTCCAGCAGGTGGCGATGGAGATTCTGGGTCCTTACGGGCAGCTCGCTCATGGGTCGCCCGACGCGTTCGACGAAGGCCAGTGGGCTTACGGATATTTGCGTTCGCGCGGCAATACGATTGAAGCGGGAACGTCGGAAATTCAGCGGAACATCATCGGGCACTTCGTGCTAGGTTTGCCAAAGAGCTATTAACATGCAATTCGGCCTCAGTGAATCTCAGCGGATCTTACAATCGAATGCACGGAAATTTTTTGCCACGGAATGCCCGATTTCCGAAGTCCGGCGCATCATGGAGACGGACACCGCACAGGACAAGAAGTTGTGGCAGAGCATGGCGGAGCAGGGATTTTTGGGCGTCGTGTTTCCCGAGGAAGCGGGAGGCATGGGACTCGGATTCGTCGATCTAGCGGCGCTGGCGGAGGAGATGGGGCGGGCGTTGGTGCCGGGCGCATTTCTATCGAACCTATTCGCGGGTGCGGCCCTTCACGCCGCCGGTGCGACGAAGCATCTCGCGGCGATCGCCAGTGGTGAGAAAACGGCGACTGTCGCGCTGCTCGAAGCGAGCGCTAGTTGGAATCCGGATGCGGTGAAAATGCCGACGCTCGCCGGAGAGAAGTTGTTCGTGCCCGATGCGGAGTCCGCTGACATGATCGTTGTCGTCGCGCGCGATGCGGATGAACTGGCGCTGTACCTGGTGGAAAGTCATGCGGTGAAAAAGGCTCTGATGCCCGCGATGGATCTGACGCGACGGCTTTATAAGGTTACGTTCGATCATCCGGCGGCGGAGCTGCTGGTCAAAGGAGATGACGCGCGCAAGGCGCTCGATCATGCGCTGAACGTTGTCACCGTGGCGTTGTGCGCTGAGATGACGGGAGGGATGCAGCGGATGCTCGACATCGCGGTCGACTACGCGAAGACGCGTAAACAGTTCGGCAAGCCGATCGGGCAATATCAAGCGGTACAGCATCAGTGCGCCGACATGCTGCTCTATACCGAGAGCTCGCGGTCTGCCGCGTATTACGCCGCTTATACGATGACCGAGGGCAGCGCCGAGGCCCCGACGGCTGTCAGCGTGGCTAAGGCTTACGCCAGCGACGCGTGCCGCGAAACCGGCAATCGTGCGGTGCAGGTGCAAGGCGGCATGGGTTTTACTTGGGAGAACGACACGCACCTTTTTTACCGGCGCGCCAAGGCGAGTGAGATGGCGTATGGCGATGCGACCTATCATCGGGAGCGGATTGCCAAGTTCGTGATCGATTAGTATGTCCCCTTCCTGAGAACGCGAATTTAGGGTGATCGGGCGCGGTAGACTGAAGGCAAGATGTCGCGCCTTCTCAGCGACCGGGCTGGCAATACCGATCAGGTTGTTGTACTGCCCTCGGCCTTGGAAGATCCCACTAAATCGGTGCCTGGGCTTTACCGGGTGGGGCTGCTTACGGCGTGCATTTCGATCTCGGCGTTTTTCATCGCGCTGGTGATCGCCTACTATTGGCGGAAGCACACGCCGCCGTTTTGGGAGCCCGTTCCTGTTCCGAAAACGCTGCGCCTCAGCACCATTCTGATCCTGATTAGCAGCGGAACGTTCGAGACCGCGCGGCAATTGTTCCGGCGCGGGCGGTGGCGCGCGGCATCGCGCTTTTTGCTGGCGACGGCTTCACTCGGGATGGCGTTTTTAGCGAGCCAGCTTACGGCGTGGCGATCGCTGGTTATGCATGGAGCGTTCTTAGCGAGGAATCCGCACAGTTCTTTCTTCTACATCTTCACGGGACTGCATGCCGCGCACCTGATTGGCGGACTGGTCGTGTTGTTCGTTGTGGTGCTGGGAAAGTCGAAGCGGCGCGAGGTGGTGGACGTCGCGGTAAATTATTGGCACTTCTTAGGAGTGCTGTGGCTGGTGTTGTATTGGGTATTGATCAGCGCGTAAAAGCGTTATCCTAAAGAGCTATGCGTGAAGCTGTCATCGTCGCCAGCTCCCGGACTGGTCTTGCAAAATCGTTCCGCGGATCCTTCAATATGACTCGGCCGGATGATTTGGCGGCGCACTGTATCCAGGACGTTTTGAAAAAAACGCCGAAGCTGGATCCGGCGGAGATTGAAGATGTGATTCTCGGCTGCGCGCAACCGAACGGGCCGCAGGGATCGAACGTGGCGCGCATTGCCGCGATTCGAGCGGGATTGCCGGTAACGGTGGCGGGGACAACGGTGAATCGTTTCTGCTCCTCCGGTTTGCAGGCGGTCGCGATGGCGGCGTATCAGATTAGCAATGAAGGTGTGGACGCGGCTATCGGCGGCGGCACCGAAAGTATTTCAATGACTCCGCGCGACAATGCTCCGAATCCTTGGATTCAGGAGCACAAAGCGGGCCTGTATATGGTGATGGGTGATACCGCGGAAGTGGTCGCCAAACGTTACAAGGTGAGCCGGCAGGCGCAGGACGAATACTCGGTGGAGAGTCAGAAGCGGACGGCGCGGGCGCAGCAGGAGTGTTTTTTCTCCGGCGAAATTGCGCCGATGCAGACGATGAAGGCGCTGTTCGATAAGAAGACGGGCGAAAAAATCGGCGAGGAGCGGGCGACTTGCGATCGCGATGAGTGCAACCGGCCCGATACAACGCTCGAAGGATTGCTGGCGTTGAAGCCGCATTTCGATCAGACGAGCGGCGAAGGATCGGTCACGGCGGGAAATGCTTCGCAGCTTTCCGATGGCGCGTCGGCAACGCTATTAATGTCGAGAGAAAGGGCGGACGCGCTGGGAATTCCGTACAAACTGATCTTTCGCGGATTCTCAGTTTCGGGTTGCGAGCCCGATGAAATGGGCATCGGACCGGTGTTCGCGATTCCAAAATTGCTGAGGCGGCAAGGCCTGAAAATGAGCGATATCGATTTGTGGGAGCTGAATGAAGCGTTCGCGGTGCAGGTGGTTTACTGCCGCGACCGGCTTGGAATCCCGCAGGAGATTCTTAATGTCAACGGCGGATCGATCGCCATCGGGCATCCGTTCGGCATGACCGGCTCGCGCATGGTAGGGACGATCGCCAATGAAATGGCGCGCCGCAAGGCTCGTTACGGAGTGGTCACGATGTGTATTGGCGGAGGCCAGGGCGCGGCCGGCTTGTTCGAGAATGCCAATTGATCCTTCGGCGGTCGTCGCTCCAACGGCGCGCATTCACCATGATGCGGTGATTGGTCCGCGCGTCGTCATCGGCGATTTCGCGATCGTCGAGCAGGACGTTTTTCTGGGGGCCGATACGAGGCTCGAGCCATACGTCTTTGTGAAACGCTGGACCACTTTAGGCGAGCGCAACGAAATTTCCGCGGGCACGGTCCTCGGAACCGATCCCCTCGATAAGAATTTTGCGGGCGCCCGCAGTTATCTCAAGATTGGCGACGGCAACAAGATCCGCGAGCATTACACCATCTCGCGCGGCACCGCTCCTGAATCTGAAACGATTATCGGCAACCGAAATTACATCATGACATCCGGCCATATCGCCCACAATTGCAAGATCGGAGACGACACGACGATTGCCAGTTGCGCGCTGGTGGCAGGATATGTCGAGGTCGAAAATCAGGCGTTCATTTCGGGGGGCGTCGTGATTCACCAGTTCTCGAAGATCGGGCGGCTGGCGATGATTGGCGGAAATACTCGAGTGAATCTCGACGTGCCGCCGTATTTTCTGTACTCGGATTTTAATGTATCGCCGAAGGGTTTGAACATTGTTGGATTACGGCGCGCGGGATTCAGCGCCACCAACATTCGCGCGCTGAAGCAGGCTTATCATCTGCTCTACAGGTCCGCGCTGAAGCTGGAGGACGCCCTCTCACGCATCGAGGCCGAGATTCCGAGCGAGCATGCTCAACATCTTGTCGCATTCATCCGCGCCAGCAAGCGCGGCATTTGTAGAGAATAGATCCTATTAGAATAGAGCATGGCCGCTCAGGCTCCCCCAGTAATGCTTTCCATGCGGCAGGTGCTCGCCGAGCCGCAGTTCCGGCGTCTCTGGCTGGGTCAGATGATCAGCATTTTCGGCGACTTCGTTGCACTGTTCGCGGTGCAGGTCGCCATCACGTTCCGGATGCACGGCACGCCTGAAGATGTGACCGGAGTGATGGTTGCATATCTGATCCCGTTTGCGCTTATTGGCCCCATCGCGGGCGTTTTCGTCGACCGCTGGAATCCTCGCGTCACCATGATCGCCAGCGATCTGACGCGCGGAGGGCTGATCATCCTGCTCGCATTTACGTCGCACCTGTGGCAGATTTATGCGATCTTTTTCACTCTCAGCGCCGTGTCCAGCTTTTTCATGCCGGCGCAATCGGTAACCGTACCGATTCTCGTTAAGAAGGAAGGCCTGATGGCCGCCAGTGGCTTGATGCAGCAGACGATGCAGTTCGTAAGAATCTTCAGTCCCGCGGCCGCCAGCGCCCTGGTCGGGTGGTTTGGCGAGGCGAGCTGTTACTACGCCGATAGCGTGACGTTCTTCATCTCCGCGGCAATTCTGATATCGCTGTCGTATCATCGTCCAGCGGTGGCGTCCCCGCGCGGTGTGAGTGCCGTATTGAAGGATCTAGGTGAAGGAATGAAATTCATCTTCACGCACCCGACGTACTCCTTCGTGATCCTGTCGATGACCGCGGGCATGTTCGCCATTGCCGCTTTTGGAGCGCTGTTGTCGGTGTATGTGCGCGACATTCTGCACGGAGGTAAGAATTTGTTCGGAGCACTGGGATCGCTGATCGGAGTGGGATCGATCTGTGGAGCAGTGCTGGTCCAGAAGCTGGCAAAAGGCCGTGCGCCGGAGCATGTGGTGAGTTTCGGATTGGGAGGGGTCGGGATGTTTATCCTGATGCTCGCCGCGTTGCGCACACCGGTGGCAACTTTGGCCGGAGCATTCGGCATCGGAGTCTCGGTCGCGTTCATCATGGTGGCGGCAACGGCGCTGTTGCAGGGGGAAACGCCTCCGGAAATGCGAGGCCGGGTGAGTTCGAGCTCCATGTCGCTGATCGCTTTGGCGCAAGGGATCGCCATGGTCTTCGCCGGCGGATGGGCCACGCGCTATGGCATCGTGAACCTATTCTATGGCAGCGCGGCGATGTTGTTCCTGGTCACGATCGGGGGCGTGTGGCGGCTGCGGCGGATGGAATGAAAATTACGCAGCGCTACGCACTTCGATGCTGATGGATTTGCCCAGGACGCCGAATGCGGTTTCGAGCTCATCCATTTTCGATCGTCGGCGAAGGTCTAGAAGACGATCGACATGGGCGACGGGCTGCCGCAGACGACGGGCAAGATCCGCGTTTCGGAGACCGGCCTCACGGACAGAAGCGTAGAGGACAACCTTCGCTTCCTCTAATGCGGGCAAGCTCACGATGCGATACCCCCTGCCTTTTTTCGAGGGCTTGGGAAGAGGCTTGCGATGTTCGATGCAGTCCTCGAGGAAAATTTTCAACATATCCCGAGCCATGTACATCGCGTCGTCAAGATCATCCCCTTGCGTCACTCCCCAATCGAAATCTGGAAATGTAACGGTATATGTTCCTGAGGGCCGATTGCGTACAAATCGCGCAGGGTAATGATACATATTAGTGGTCCTTCGAAATGCCGAGTTTCTTCAAAATACCCCGCACAGTGTTCGAATCTAACTCCTTCGAGGGATGCCGAGGCATTATCGTGCGCCTGTTCCCGAAAAATACAATCGTATGATTCGTGCCTTCCGCAAACGTACAACCACGCCGCTTCAACCAGCGCTTCAATTCGCTGGCTGTCATCTCAGTCTACAACCTTCACGATTCTCTTCCCGGTATTCTCCCCGTGAAACAGCCCGATGAACGCCTTGGGCAGATTTTCGAAGCCCTCGACGATGTCCTCGCGGTACTTGAGTTTTCCATCGCGCAGCCAGCCTGACATCTCGGTTAGCCCTTCGCCGAAACGCGGCATGTAATCGGTGATCAGAAATCCTTGCACTTTCGCTCGCGCCACGATCAGCATGCCTAGAAGCCTTGGACCCATTTCCGGTTTTACGTTGTTGTACTGCGAAATCTGACCGCAGATCGAAAGGCGCGCCGACGTATTGATCTGCATGAACACGGCGTCCGTGATTGTGCCGCCGACGTTATCGAAATAGATGTCGATGCCGTTCGGGCAAAGCTCCTTCAGCTTCGCGCCATAGTTCGCGGTGGTCTTGTAATTGAATGCGGCGTCGTAGCCGCAATCTTTTAAGATCCACTCGACCTTGTCGTCGCCGCCGGCGATTCCCACCGTCTTACATCCTCTGAGCTTTGCGATCTGGCCGACGATGGACCCGACCGCTCCGGCCGCGCCTGAGACCACGACTGTTTCTCCGGCTTTCGGATTACATACATCCAGGAGCCCGAAATAGGCGGTTAATCCCGTGGTTCCCAGCACGCCGAGTGCGGTCGAGACGGGCGCGATCGCGGGATTGAGCTTGCGCAGGCCGCGTCCATTGGAGACCACATATTCCTGCCAGCCCATATAGGGGTCGACGATATCGCCGACGGCGAAATTCGGGTTCTTCGATTCGACGACGCGGGCTACCCCCCCAGCAACCATCACGCCGCCGATCTCCACCCCGGCCGCGTAACTCTTCGCCTGGCTGATGCGGCCGCGCATGTAAGGGTCCACCGAAATATACATCGCGCGCGCCAGGAATTCGCCGTCTTTCAGGGCGGGAATTGGAGTTTCAATCAGGTTAAAGTTCGATTCTTCCGGAATGCCCGTGGGGCGCGAGGCTAGGACGAACTGACGATTGACAGATGACATGATGTCTTTTCTTCCTGTTGGTGTTGTGTTGGATTGGGGAACGGTTATATTATGCACTATGCGAAGATCGCTCCCTGTGGTCGCGGCTCTCGGACGAAAATGTGCTGGCGCTTCGGCGATAAAAAATCACTCCGGAAGACGAAGCGAAGATTTTCGGACTCAAATCTGCAAAGATTTACGGCGTGAATGTGAAGGACAAGCGCAATCCGCTGCCAGATGATACGCTCGATAAGCTGAGAAGCGCGTATCTCCACGATGGAGGGATGCGCAGTAATCAAGTCTATGGATGGGTGAGGGCAGACGACTAATGGCTGAAACACAATCTTTCAAGAAACACACGAAGTGGGATCCGGCGTTCCACTTCTTTTTAGCGCCGGTGGGGATGGTTGCGCTGATTTGGTCGATAGTGCAGCTCGTAAGGAATCCGAACTGGATGGCGGCCATCCATGTTCTGGCGATATTGTGGTTGGTCCTCCTGATGTTCAAGACGCGCATCTATTCGCTGAAGGTGCAGGATCGCGTGATCCGGCTGGAGGAGCGTTTGCGACTGGCCGGGGTGCTCCCCGCGTCGCTTCCGCCGCGCATCGGCGAATTGAGCATCGATCAACTGATCGGCTTGCGATTCGCGTCCGACGCGGAGCTTCCGGGCCTGGTTGAGAAAGCACTGGGCGGGAACTGGAATCGCAAGCAGATCAAGGAAGCGATCGAGAACTGGAGAGCCGACAACTGGCGAGTGTGAAATATTTCATTGTCATCCTGCTCCTCGGGATGGGCGCCCGCGCGCAGACGCCGGCGGGCCCGGCGCCTGAACTGTTGTGGCCCAACGGGGCGCCGGGGGCGCTCGGCACGGCCGACGAGGACAAACCGTCGATCACGCCGTATCTCGCGAAGTCGCCGAACGGCACTGCGGTAATCGTCTGCCCGGGCGGCGGCTATCAGAATCTCGCGATGGATCACGAAGGCGTGCAGATCGCGAAATGGCTGAACAGCCTCGGTATTTCCGCATTTGTTCTGAAATACAGGCTTGGCCCTAGGTATCGCCATCCGGCGATGATCGACGATGCGCAGCGCGCCATCCGCACCGTTCGAGCGCACGCAGCGGGGTTACACATTCAGCCTGACCGCATTGGAGTCTGGGGATTTTCCGCGGGCGGCCATCTTGCTTCTACCGCCGCGACGCATTTCGATGCGGGAGATCCTAACGCGGCGGACCCTATCGACCGCGCCGGGTCACGCCCCGATTTCGCGATTCTCGCCTACGCCGTGATTTCGCTCAACAGCGAATACGCCCACGCCGGATCGCGCACCAATCTGTTGGGCAAGACCCCGGACCCGAAGCTTGTCGACGAGTTTTCGAACGATCAGCGCGTCACGCCGCAGACGCCGCCCACGTTCCTGTTCCACACCTCCGCCGACACAGCGGTTCCGGCGGAAAATAGCGTGCGTTTCTATCTCGCTCTGCGGAAAGCCGGCGTGCCTGCGGAAATGCACATCTTTCAGAATGGACCGCACGGCGTTGGCTTAGCCCCCACCGATGCGACTCTCTCGGCCTGGAGCGGACTGCTCGCAAACTGGCTGCGGGAGCGCGGATTATTGCGATAGATTCCGGGAACATCCGTTAAGGAGGACGCGTATCCATGACTATCATGCGAACTGCTTTGGTCGCCGCGGCGGCCGTCGCTCTCACCGGATGCACCGTCAACATCGAGCCGGCGGGACCGTCGGAGCATCTCCAAAAATCCATTGCTCTCGACAAATCTGAAATGGCGCGCGTTGAAATCACGATGGGCGCGGGCGAATTACGGGTCGACGGCGGATCGTCCAAACTGATGGATGCCGATTTCGAGTATAACGTTCCTTCCTCCAAACCGACGGTCCGGTACGAGGCCAGCAGTTTTCGCGGCGAGTTGCTGATTGAGCAGCCGAAGGGCTTCCACGGCAGCACCAACAGGACCTACAAGTGGGATGTGCACCTCAACGACAAATTGCCTCTCGACGTCGTGACCCATCTCGGCGCGGGCGAGGCACACCTGAATCTGGGAACCATGAATCTGCGCAGCGTCGAAGTGCATATGGGTGTCGGCCAGGTGGAGCTGGACCTTCGCGGCAATCCCACCCGCGATTACAATGTGGAGATTCATGGCGGCATTGGCCAGGCAATTGTCCATCTACCCGCGAGCGTCGGCATCGTGGCAAACGCCTCGGGAGGCATTGGTGACATCGAAGTGCGCGGTCTCGAAAAACGCGATGGACGCTGGGTCAACGCCTCGCATGAGCATTCGCCGGTCACCATCCATCTCGATGTCAGGGGTGGTATCGGGAACATCACTCTGACCGCGGAGTAGACATTCCGCGCTATCCTAGCCTATGGATGAGTACTTCCGCCGTCGGCCCCGTCCGCATCTCAACACCCCACTGTGAACCTGGAATCGGTAACATAATTCGCACCGTGGATTCGGCCGATCTGATCGAAGGCGTGCGTGCTCAAGCGTACGATCTGTGGCCCGACGATCGCGGGTATTTTCTCGAAGTGGTCCGCATCAGGCAAGGTCTCGCCGCATCGTTTGAGCCGGAGACGACGCAGGTTTCTTCCGCGCTCAGCTATCCTGGCACGATCAAGGCGTTTCATTTTCATCAGCACCAAACCGATCTCTGGGTGCCGATGTCAGGAGTCTTCCAAGTCGCGCTGGTCGATCTGCGCGCCGATTCCCCCACCTTCGGGCGCAAGAACACGCTCTACCTGGGGTCCTTGAAACCCTGGCAATTGCTGATTCCGCCCGGCGTCGGACATGGGTACAAGGTGGTCGGCGAGAGCTCCGGCGTGCTGGTTTATGTGACCAACCAGCTCTACAATCCACGCGACGAGGGCCGCATCGCTTATAACGATGCTTCCATTCAGTACGACTGGGAGACGCAGCACAAGTGATGAAACTTCTGGTGACGGGCGGCGCCGGATTCATCGGCAGCGCGTTCGTGAGGCTCGTGTTGGGCTCCGGCCGCGCGTCCCAGGTGGTGAATCTGGATAAGCTGACCTACGCCGGCAATCTTGAAAATCTTTTGCCGGTAGCGGAAGACCCGCGCTATCGCTTCGTGCATGGAGACATCTGCGACGCCAAACTGGTCAACGATCTGGTGGCGGAAGTACTGCCCGATGCCATCGTGCACTTCGCCGCGGAATCGCACGTCGATCGCAGCATCCTGTCGCCGGAGCCGGTGTTCGAGACCAATCTTCGCGGCACGTTTACCCTGCTCGAAGCGGCGCGGCGGAACAAAACTCCCCGATTCCTGCACGTTTCCACCGACGAAGTTTACGGTAGCATCGATGCGCCGCATGAAGCCGACGAGCACTATCCGCTGCGCGCCAGCAGCCCGTATTCGGCGGCGAAAGCCGGGTCCGACCTGCTCGCGCTATCGTATTTCATCACCTATAAGCTGCCGGTAACCGTGACGCGCGCATCCAACAATTACGGACCTTATCAATTTCCCGAGAAGCTGATTCCCCTGATGATCTCGAATGCCATGGCGGATCAGCCGCTGCCCATTTACGGCGATGGAATGCAGGTGCGCGATTGGCTCTACGTCGACGATCATTGCCGCGCGATCCTCGCCGCGATGGAGCGCGGGCGCCCCGGCGAAGTTTACAACATCGGCGGCAGCCGCTCGCTTGCCAACGTCGAAGTGGTGAAGATGATGCTCGCTCTTCTTGCGAAACCGGAAAGCCTGATGGTCACCGTGAAGGACCGTCCCGGCCACGATCGCCGCTACGCTCTTTCAAGCGACAAGTTGATGCGCGAAACGGGGTGGGAGGCTGAGATGCCCTTTGAACAGGGCCTCAAAGCTACCATCGACTGGTATCGTGCCAACAGCGATTGGACCGCCCGCGTCAAATCCGGCGAGTATCAGAGTTATTACCAGAAGAACTACGCGGAGCGTTGAGCCGCCCGCCCCATACCAGGTCGTAATCGTAACCGATTCCGGCCAGCGCGCCCGGAAGCGGCTTTCCGCGTGCCGCGAACTTCTTGCTCCGCACGTCGACCAGCTCAAATTGAGCCAACTGCGGAAGCTTCTGCCAATCCGCCACCTTAATCCCGTGAACTTGGCGCACACGCCCGACCTCCGGATGCGAGTGCCCTTCCTCGAGCGCTCCGGTTTTCGAGGACGAGTGCTCCCGGAACGCGCCGAGAAAACGATCCACGCGCTCCATGCGGCCCTTCTGCATGAACCGCACGAATAGGTCGTAATCGAGGGCGAACCGATAGCTGGCATCGATGCCGCCGGCCTCCTGATAAATACGCCGCCTCCAGAAACAGGTTTCCTGCGGAATGAAATCCCATCGCGCGATCATCCAGTTGTGATGCGGCGGCAGAATCCAGTACCGCGTGACAATGTTGCGCTCGTCGATAAACACGCGATGGCTGTAAATCGCATCGACCTTGGGATGCGCGGCGAAAAATCGAGCCACGAAATAGAGAGCGCCGGGGGCCAGGACGTCGTCGCTATTGAGATACGCCATGATCTCGCCGGTGGTGTGTTCGAATCCACGGACAATCGCGTCCGCCTGGCCTTTATCCGGTGCTGATTCGACGTAAGTAAGCCGATCCGCGTAGCGCGCCAGGATCTCGCCCGTTTCATCGGCGCTGCCGCCGTCCATCACGACGTACTCAAGCTTCGGATAGTTCTGTTCCAGGACACTGCGCAGCGTCCATTCCAGAAAGCGGCCCTGGTTGAACGATGGCGTGACGATCGAAATCACGGGCGGATTCTGCAACGGAGGAAGCTGTTCCAAAATCGGCCCGGAGTGCGGGACTCCGCGGGCGGACGCAAGCGACGGGCGAGAAAGCCCCCGAAAGAATTTCGCAAACGGGATTGCCGCGATTGCGAGCAGGATCTTGCCGATCACACGCGATCGCCAGCCTTTTTCGCGCGGCTCATTTCTTATCTGCGCGCGAAACCAGATGTACCCGCGTACCGCGAACGATTTGGGGTTGACCGGATGCATTGCCACTTCATCTCAAACGGAAAACAAAATATCCTTCATCAGCGGATTCCAGCAGGGGAGTGGCGCGGCCGGCGAAGACCTGGCTGGCCTCAACCTGACGGGAGAGCACCAGATAGCGGTACCGGCGCGCCTGGAGTTCGTCGCGAATCTTTGACACCGGAAACGGTCCTCCTTCGTGCATGATGACGTTGACCGGGCCGGATCGCCCATGTACGCCCGTGCGGTGTTGCCGATGCTCAATATAGCCTCTCCCGGACGCGCGTTGCTCCCGGATCCAGTTCGCGTAAGGATACGTCCACAACATCAGCCGCAGAAATGTGTCGCTATCCATCCGCCCCGCCAGAAGCTGAAGCCGTTGAATCCTCACCCCGATAGACGCCATGGTGCTCCAGTTGTACACGTGGCAATATGCGGCGGCCGCAAGCAGACAGATCCGCAGCCACGATATGCCCGCGCCAAAGGCGAGTACGATCAGCCCAATTGGTGCGGCGGCATAGCGGAGAACGGGGAAGGTCAAGCCCCAAAACGCCATGTAAGTCACCACCAGAAATACGCATCCCCACACCGCCGCCGTCCAATCCCGCCAGCGAATCCAGAACCAGGCGGGAATGAAAAGCAGAAAAGGAATCCGAGTGGCGTTTCATTCTGCCCGTCGAATGCGGAGCCGCCGTGGAATTGCAACTCCCATGGTAAGGCTGCCGATTTCACCACCCGCGCCATTGCTGGAATTTCCCCATGAAATGTAAAGACACAAACACTGGAATGAGACTATTCTAAACCGGGTAAAATCAAACGCGCCCGGCAACCCCGCGCATCGGTGCGATTGCGCAAGTCCAGCGACCCTCCATGCGCCTCCGCGATCTGCCGGCTCAGCACCAGTCCGATGCCGGACCCGCCGGGCTTGGTCGTAAAGAACGGCACAAACAGATTCGCCGTATTGGAAAGTCCGTGCCCTTCATCGTCGATCAGCACTTCCAGCTGCGTGCCTGCTCGCGACCACTCGATCGTCACCCCGCCGCCCGTTTCAAGCGACGCATCGACAGCATTGCGCAATAAATTAATCAGCAGTTGATCCAACTGATCCCGATCTCCTCGCAGCGTAAACTCCGGACCGGGCCTCAGCACCGCGTGGATCCGCTGCTCGAGGCCGGCCACATTGCGAATCCATCCCTCGGCATCGACTGCGCCCAACTGTGGACGCGGCAGCTTGGCGAGCCTCGCATATGCCCCCATGAACCGGCTCAAGCCCTCGCTCCGCGTGGCGATAATCGACAAGCCGCGGCTCGTGTCGTCGCGCCAATCCGCGGGCAGAGGATCGCGTTTCACCAGCGTTTCCAAACTCCCCGCGATCGATTTTATCGGCGCCAGGGAATTGTTCAGCTCATGCCCCAGCACGCGCACCAGCCTCTGCCACGCCTGCAATTCCTCCTCGCGCAGCGCGCGCGTCAGATCCGTCACCACCAGCAGTTGATGCGGCCGCCCCCCTTCGCGAAACATCGCACGGTGAATTCCCCATCGCCCCGGGCCCGATGGAAATGTTCTTTGAATACTCTGCGTTTCGTTGCCGGCCAGGAACTCCGCCAGGTCCAGCGCCGCCGCGCTCGCGTTCATGATTCTTTCCGAAGGTTGCGCCAGCAGCTTCTCTCCCGCCCGATTCACCAGCCGCAAATGTTGATCTCCGTCAAACGCGAAAATTGCTACGTCGATCTCTTCCATCACCTTGCGCAGCAGCGTCGTCGCTTCCAGCGCGCCCAGCCGTTGCTCGCGCAGCGTGGTCGCCATCGCATTCACCTGCTGCATCACGTCGCCCAGAGCCTCTTCGCCCTTCGCGCCCCGCGCCCGAATCGAATAGTCCCCCTCCCGCATCGCTTCCAGCAGATTCGCGAGCGTCCGCAGAGGCGATGCCACCCGATCCCGCACCGCCGCCGCGCACACCCACCACCCCCCCAGAATCACCACCGTCAACGTCCACTGCACCTTCGTCGAATAGTCGCCCACCCATAGCATGATCATCGCCGTCACCACCGCGGGCAGTCCCGAAGCCAGCGCCAGCAGCAGCATGCGCTGTTCATGAACGGGTTTGAACTTGGAAAGGTCCACGTGAATTTCGGTAAGTCCCCTTAGCGAGCTTTGCGCCTTTGCGTGAAAATGGTTTTTACAATCCGTACCGTTGCAGCCGCCGGTAAAGCGCGCTACGGCTCAACCCCAGTGCATTCGCGGCGTGGCTGACGTTTCCGTTATATCGCGCCAGCGCCTTCTTGATCAAAAACGCTTCCACTTCTTCGAGGCTCATGTCTTCCAGGCGCAGCGATCCCTGCGCGCCCGATCGCAATGCCAAATCGGCCTGCCTCACCTGCGATTCCTGAGCCATCAGAACCGCGCGCTCAATCACGTGATTCAGCTCGCGCACATTTCCTTGCCACGGATTTTCCAGCAGCCCCTGCATCGCCGCCGCATCGAACCCCTGCAGATTTTTTCGATACCGCCGCGCATGCACGCCTAGGAAATGCGACGCCAGCACCGGAATATCCTCGCGCCTCTCGCGCAGCGGAGGCAGATGAATCTCGATGGTATTCAGCCGGAATAGTAGATCTTGTCTAAACCTTCCGGCCGCGACCTCTTCCGGCAGCGCCGCATTCGTTGCCGAAATCACGCGCGCGTCCACCCTTCGCGTCTTCGACGATCCCACCCGCTCCATCTCGCCAATCTCCAAAACCCGCAGCAACTTGGCCTGTAGATTGAGAGGCACATTCGCGATCTCGTCCAGGAACAGCGTCCCTCCGTCGGCCAGTTCGAACCGCCCCACGCGGTCCATCTTGGCGTCGGTAAACGCGCCCTTCACGTGCCCGAATAGCTCGCTCTCGAAAATTCCTTCGGCCAACCCGCCCGCATTCACCGTGATCATCGGCCTGTTATGGCGCAGCGAAACCGCGTGCAGCGTCCGCGCGACCACTTCCTTGCCCGTCCCCGGCTCCCCCGTGATCAGCACGTTCGCATCCGACGGACCCACTCGCGAAATCAGTTGCAGCACCGGCTGCATCGCGGTCGATTCCGCAATCAGCGCCGGCCGCCCCTCGGTCCGCAGCAGCCGATTCTCCGCCTCCAGCCTTTGCCCGCGCCGCAGAGCGTTCGACAACTCCACCTGCGTGCGCACGATCGTCATCAGCCGAGCGTTATCCCACGGCTTCTGAATAAAATCGCGCGCCCCGCGCCGCATCGCCTCCACCGCCAACTCGACACTGCCCCACGCCGTCATCACGACGACAGGAACATTCGCATCGATCGCCTGAATCCGCATCAGCGTGTCGAGCCCTTCCTGCCCCGACGTAGTATCGCGCGTATAATTCAGGTCCATCAGCACCACATCGAAATCCCGCGTCTCAAGCGCCGCGAGAATCCCCATGGGCGACGCCGCCGATTCAATCTCAAACCCCTCGCCCTTGAGCAGCAGCCGCAGCGCTTCGAGAACATCCGGCTGGTCATCGGCAATCAGAACTCTTCCATCTCTATTCATCTGGTGAAATTGTAGCGAAGTCGTAATGCAATCCCTGGGCCGTTACCGCAAACGCGTTCTGATCATCCACCTCTTAACCCATGTCTTGTGGGGCCGGGCTTCAGCCCGCAGCCGCCTTCAGGCGGCTCTGGTAAAATTCCAACAACAGTGTCCGTTCCTGGGACGTACATGTTCGTAATGCGCAAAAACCTACTTGCCGCCTCCACGCTAGCTCTAGGCGTCGCCGCCTGCACCGCAATCTTCAGTTTCATTCATCCCCTGTTGCTGAATCCGCTGGCATACCCGAGAGCTAGCGAATTAGTCACCATCGAATCGCGCGATTTAAAAGGCAACACCATCCCCACTTCTTTAGCCGACTTCGAAGCCTGGAAGACCTCCTCCAGCAACATTGCCGCCTTCGATATCGGCTTTTTCTTCCTGACAGGCGCCGCCGAGCCCGAGCAAATCCCCGGCGCGCTAGTGACTCCGAATCTTTTCCGGCTCCTCGAAATCTCACCCGTCCTCGGCCGCGACTTCACTAATGAGGACGACCGCGTAGTAATCCTCACCGACGCCTGTTGGCGCCGCCATTTCGGAGCCGATCCCAATATCCTGGGCCGCTCCGTTGCGCTCGACTTCGCCAGAACCACTGAGGTCGAGCGCTACACCGTAATCGGCGTCCTGCCCAAAAATTTCTGGATGTACTACGCCGCCTTCGAAGTCTTCGTTCCCCTCGATCGAAAGACCGCCAGAAACCTCAACGTAATCGGACGCGTCAGCACCGCCCAAGCTCAAAGCACCTTTCCCACCGACAAAGACAAAACCGTCCTGATCCGTAATTGGCAACAATCCGCCGCCGAACAAGTGAAGCCTGCCCTACTGGCGCTAGCCGCAGCCGCAATTCTCTTGTTGCTGATCGCCTCCGTCAACGTTGGCAGCCTTCTCTTGACCGGAGCCAACGCCCGCCGCCGCGAAATCGCGATCCGTTCCGCTCTAGGCGCAACTCCCGCGCGCCTCCTTCGATCGCTCCTCGCAGAATCCTTACAGCTAACAATCGGCGCCACCGTAGCCGGAGCCATTCTAGCGAAAGCCGTGGTAACCGCTCTACTCTCGACCATCCCTCCAGACCTCTACTCCGCAAGGCTTCTCCCAGGCCTGGACCGAGTGACGGTTGATCTCCCAGCGTTAGCCTTCGCCGCAAGTATCGCGCTAGGCGCCTGCATCGTGGCACACATCATTCCTGCCCGAGGGCTGCGCCACATCGATCTGGTGACCGGATTGAAAGACGCCTCAGCTAGCCGCTCGCCGCGTGCCCGCAAAATCCTGATAGCCGCCGAAGTCGCTCTCTCGGTAGTGCTGCTCGCCTCGGCCGGATTGCTTCTCAAAACGATGCGGCACATCCAAGACATCGACCTGGGCTTCCGTCCCGGGAATCTCCTGGTCCTGCGCCTGCCCGTCCCAAGTGGTCAATTCAACCAGCAATATTACGATTCCATCGCCGCCCAAATCTCCGCCCTTCCCGGAGTCCAATCCGCCGCCCTGACCAGCCAGTTACCTCTCACCGGAAACTCCGCCGATCGCGTGGTAGCCCCGAACTATTTCGCAACGATGAAGATCCCCTTAACGCGCGGCAGATTCTTCGAACCCCAAGACCATCACCGCATAGTAATCAATGAAGCGCGAGCCCACCGCGATTTCCCACTCGAAGATCCCATCGGCCGCATCATCGAAAATCAGGAAATCATAGGCGTAGTCGGAGACACCCGTTCCCGCCTCTTCGAAAAGGAAGGCCCGGTAATCTATCGCTCGAACCGCGACGCCCAAGCCAGTCAAATCGCCATCCGCACATCGGTCGATCCCATCTCTCTCGCCGCGGCGGTCCGGAAAGTAGTCGCCGAACAAGGGGGCACCGTAGCCGAAATCAGCACGATGGAAAACTTCATCGAGAACGATAACTGGCGGCACCGGCAAACCGCATCGCTAACCACTCTGTTCGCCGCCCTGGCACTCCTGCTGACCACAGTAGGTCTCTACGGGGTAATCAGCTTCGCGGTAGCGCGCCGCCGGAAAGAAATCGGAATCCGCATGGCCCTGGGCGCAAGCCCATCGAATGTGATCTCCTTGGTCCTAAGCGAAAGCGCAATACCTGTAGGAATCGGCCTGACGGCAGGCCTGACACTCAGCGTAGCGATGACCCAATCTCTCAAAAGCCTCTTCTACGAAGTAACCCCCGCCGATCCGACAGTCCTAATCGCCGCGGCTCTAGCAATCGCCATTGCCGCACTAACCGCCAGCTACATCCCCACCCGCCGAGCCCTTTCCGTCGACCCCATCACCATTCTCCGCACTGAATAGTCTTTAGCGGTCATCATCATCCACATCCATTGCCAACGGAGCAAAGATGCTCCGCATCAGCGCCGGATACTTTATCTGATGCCCTTTCGCATCCGACCATAAGATTCGATTGAGTTTATTGGCTGGGGCTCGATCGGGTAGATCGAATTCCATTCTTAAAGAAGCTTCTGCGTCTCTGCGCGCGGCTCCGTGCAAGGCTTTCAATGGAGGATTTATTTCGAACAAGTCGTGCGTCGGTTTTTCGGCGGTAAAGGGCGTGAAATCAGGCTTATCCGTGAAACTTGCTCGCATATCCGCGGCGATCAGGTCGAATAAGGACATGGTCGGCAATCCCAGAATCAGCTCGATGGTCTTCAGCATTCCGGGATTTGAGTAAAACGTCGAATCCACCGCTCCGCGCTTGATATAAGGACCCACAGCCAGCGCCACGGTCCGATGGCCGTCTACGTGGTCCACACCATTCTGCGCGTCGTCTTCCACGATGAAGATCTGCATTGTTTTCCAGAACTTACTATGGCTCAGCGCTTCGACAACCTGGCCTACGGCGTAGTCGTTATCGGCCACCATTGCCTTCGCGCTGGATGCGCCGGGGGCGGTTCCTTGGGTGTGATTGCTCGGTAACTGCAACAAAATAAGGTTCGGCATCGTTCGCCAAATTTTTAATTCCTCGATAAAAATCTGGGCTCTGACGACATCCGGAATGTTGGTGGAATAGGCGGGGAAATTCTGGGCCAGGATTTTGTTCATGGGGGCGATGGGAGCCACAATGCTCCACTTCGTTGTGAAATCTGCGCCGTCTTTCCATTGCTTTAGCAGTTCCGCGCGATCGTCGCGCGCCGCTCTGGTCACGCCTGCGTACTCGCCGAAAATGCGCACCGTCTTTTTCATCTTCTGAGCCGATTCCCAGATGAACCCACCCGCCGATGGCGCGATCGGGTCGGAACCGTCAAAGGGATAGCTGCGGCCTTCGTAGCCAGGCCATAAACAGTATGCAGTTTCATTGGCTTGCGTCAGCCACTGGTGGCCGTCGGCGCTGTTGCCTCCGGCGGCATAGAAATTATCGAGCGTCACATATTCGCGGGCCAGCTTATGTTGATTGGGCGTGATCGCTTGGCCATAAATTGCAAACGATGCGTCGCCGTTGCCTTTGCCCAGATCGCCCAGCACTTGATCGTAAGTACGATTTTCTTTAACGATATAAACGATATGCTCGATGGTCGAAGGCTCCCCCGCGCGCTGCGGCACAGGGATTGGTTTTGCCCCTGCACGAGCTTTCTCGTTATTGGAAGGCAGCACCATTAAGTTGTTTACAATCACCGCATTCGTGAAAGACGCCAGTTGCGATTCGCTCGGAATCGGGAGTACATGAATCGAGCCGCGATTCGAGAGTACATAGCGGTGCTTCGGATCGTCCCGCCACCCGGAGCCGACACCCAGCAGAGTACCGATGGCCATATGTCCTTCTGCAACCGATAAACTGTTGGGATACCACGCGGTTGGAATCAGGCCGCGTTGCTTTCCATCGCTCGCGTTGAGAACCACAATCGCGTTAATTCCACCGCACGCGACATAAAGAGTGTTATCTGCGAGCGCCAGCGCGGTCGGCGCAATGCCTGGGGTTTTTCCGAAAAAAGGCTGCAAAACGAAGGTTTGCACCACCTTGTTTCGATTCGTATCGATTACCGAAATCGAATCCTGATTACTATTGGCGACGTACAGGCGGGCGGAAGGTTCATCCCATAGAATCGCGGTGGGATGCAGGCCGACGGGGATGGATTGTTCGACCGTTCCCATGATCAGATCGATGCGGGAAACTGTTCCAGTGGAAGCAATTCCGCGTTCATCCGTCACTACTTTGTCCGCGCCTGACCGCGCCGTGAGGTCACCGGGTTTCGGAGAGCGGCCGCCCCAATTGGTGACGTAAGCGATTGTTTCGTCGTGGTTTAGCGCCGCGCCGAAGGGGGCAATTTCGGTCTTGACGGTTCTGACTGTCCCCTTCGAGAGATCGGCGATCGCGAGCGAGTTGCCATGGATTAACGGGATCACTGCAATTCGGCCCGTTGCGGCCAAAGCTCCTGCATTTGCACTACTTCCGAGTTTCCACGCCGTGTGCGAACCGTCCCGGCCGGCGCTCCAAAGCTCGGCGTCGCCGCCATTAGCGATATCGACCAGGGCGCGGTCGGAGGAGGCGTCATAGCGGATTCCTCCGAGGCCGGCTGCACCTTTGAAAGCGATGTGCGCCAAGGCTTTATTAGCGTTCCAATCGACCAACGTGATTTCGCCCGAATGCAGCACCCACACTTCATTGGGCGTCTTTCCGAAGGCAACTCCGTAGACGCGCCCGTTAAAGACCGATTGGACGCCAGCGGGGGTGATGGCTTGGCGGGTGGTGATGACGCCGGGGTCGGAAACGGTTCGCTGCTGGGCGAACAGAGTGGTCACAAAGAAGACGTATTTGAACATGCGCGGTACGATTAGCATAGCCTTAAAACGCCTTAAATGACTAAAAAACACGCTCCACGAGGGCTTAATTGACCATAAAAACAGAGATTTCTCCGATGGTTCGATTGGCGCTGCCTCTGGTGTTCGCCGAAATCGGATGGATGGCGATGGGCGTCGAGGATACGATGTTCGTCGGCCGGGTCAGCGCACAGGCGATTGGCGCTGTGGGACTGGGCACGATTCTGTTTTATGGCATCGGAATTTTTGCCAGCGGGTTGCTGCTGGGGCTCGATACGCTGGTGTCGCAATCGTTCGGGGCGGGAGATCGCGACGATTGCAGGCACTCGTTAATCAGCGGCGTCTGGCTCTCGCTGTTTTTGATTCCGATCGTGATGGGATTGATCGGAGCGTTAAATCCACTTTTATCGGCTTGGGGTATCGATCCGGCGGTGATGCGGGAGACGCAGCCTTATCTTCGCGTGTTGAACTGGAGCGCTCCGTTCCTGATCCTGTTCTTTGGATTCCGGCGTTATTTGCAATCGATGAATATTGTCCGGCCGATCATGCTGACTTTGCTGACGGCGAACGCGATCAACATTTTTTTCAACTGGGTTTTTGTGTTCGGCAACTTGGGCGCACCGAGGCTGGGCGCGGAAGGGTCCGCGCTCGCGACGCTTGGTTCGCGAATCTACATGATGGTTGTGCTGGGTATCATTATCTGGACGAACGATCCGCGGTTGCCTCACGTATCATGGAAGCCCGATTTTGCGCGGGTTCGAGAACTGCTGCGGCTCGGGATGCCGGCGGCGGGGCAGATTGGTTTGGAGACTGGCGTCTTCGCGGTGGTCACCGTGTTGATCGGGAAGCTGGGCGCGACGGCGCTGGCCGGGCATCAGATCGCGCTACAGACGGTGAGCATGACTTACATGATGCCGCTGGGAATCAGCTCGGCGGCGGCGGTGCGAGTGGGTCATGCGATCGGGCGCGGCGATCATGAGGGGATGGCTCGGGCAGGGTGGACCGCGTTGGGGCTGGGCGGGGCGGTGATGTCGTGCGCGGCGGTTGCGCTGCTGGTATTTCCTTATTGGATTGCGCGGCTGTTCACGCCGGAAGCGGATGTGATTGCGGCGGGAGTGGTGTTGCTGAGAATTGCCGCGTTCTTTCAACTGTTCGACGGATTGCAAGTGGTGGCGACAGGGGCGCTGCGAGGGGCGGGGGATACGCGGACGCCGATGATTTGTCACTTGACTGGGTATTGGGCGATCGGGCTGCCTCTGGGGTGGTGGCTATGTTTCAAGGGAGTAGCCAGTAGCCAGCAGCCAGTAGCCAGTGGCGGAATGGGAGCTCAGGGGTTGTGGATTGGGTTATCGGTCGGGCTGGTGGTGATTGGGATTGTGCTGGTTGAGGTCTGGAGGAGGAAGGAGTCAGGAGTCAGGAGTCAGAATCAAAGCTTCCCTGACAGAGACGATCCGTCCGCCTTCGTATTCCGCGATTGAAAGCAAACTACCGTCTCCGGTGACGATGAAGTTGGCTTTGGCCGCGAGGGCGGTACCGATTACCACATCATCGTCCGGATCTGGCGCAAGGCGAGGTACCGTGGCGGCGCGCACCAATGAAGCCAGTTCAGCATATAGATCGACAAGCTGATCAACGGAAAGTGACGAGGCGGCAATTTTCTTCTCAAATTTAGATCGAGACAAAACGTTGGTTAGCTCTCGAAGCAGTGGCGCGCTGGTGAAGAATCTGACGCCGTCACTGCGCCCGCCCCGCAGGAGCTCCCTCGGGCTACCATCCCACAACAGGGCTGATACAACGACATTAGTATCTAATACTAATCTCATGCCCTCTAATCAGCGCGAGCCCAGCTAGCGTTTCAAGGCGACTGAACGACATTGGCATTAGCCGGGACTATGCGCGCGTCTTTCGGCGCGCATGGCGGCAATCTCCGCGGCAACTTCCTCCGGCGGCATTATGGCCGGTTCATCGACGGCAGCCATTCGGTCCATGGCGGAAAACAAGTGATCGACACGTTGCACCTTAAGTTGCCCACGCAGCCATTTCTCCAGCAATTCAGGCGATAAGAGCCCGGCGCGTTGCGCTTCCTGCGCCAGTTGATCTGGCAAGGTAATCTGAACAGTGGTCATTCGAAGTTCCCTGATGGCTGATTTCCAGCCCCATGGTCTTTATCGTAGCTCTTTCAACAACGGCCGCGGCCGGCGTTACCTAGAGGCCGGGCTTAGTAGAGGTGCGGAGAAGAAGCCAGCAGCCAGTAGCCAGTTCGGGGCGCGTAATGCTACATTTGCAGCACATGCTGCTTTTACGGTGGATCACGGCGTGGAATTTATGTCTATGCGCGGCGGCACAGACGCCGGTTTTCGAGGTCGCATCCGTCAGAGCGGCCCCTTCGCAATCTTCCGGCCATGTCAGGGCCAGCATGCGGGGTGGACCCGGGACTTCCGACGCCGGGCAGATTACGTTCACTAACGTCACGCTTATGAACGTTCTTCTGCGCGCATACGATGTGAAAATCTACCAGGTTACCGGTCCCAGCTGGTTGTCATCGGAGCGATACGACATCGTCGCCAAGGTCCCTCAGGGTGCGACGAAGGAGCAGCTCAATACGATGCTCCAGAATCTTCTCGCTGAGCGGTTCCACCTCGCTCTGCATCATGAGACGAAATATCTACAGGGCTACGAACTGATTAAGGGCAAGGCCGGACCTAAACTAAAGCCATCGACGGAGGTTGGCCCCGATGTTCAGCCCACGGACGCCCCTAAGACTGACGTCAACGGATTTCCGCAGCTCTCCGCTCCAGGCTTGGTCATGATGGAGGGGATGCGGGGAACAGTGGTGGTTTCCTTCTTCACGGCCAGAGCTCAACCCCTCTCGGCGCTTGTCGAAGTGCTCAGTAAGGAGTTTCATCTGCCTGTCGCGGACAAGACCGGCCTGACCGGCAAATTCGATTTCACGCTGGAGTTCGCGCCGCAAGCTCCTGGAGCTCTGCCGGCCGACACCGCAGAGGAATCCGCGGCAAACCTCATTAGTGCCGTCCCGCAGCAGCTCGGCCTCAGGCTGGATCCGAAGAAGATCGCGGTGGATATGCTCATCGTCGACAGCGCAGACAAGGTCCCTACTGAGAATTAGGTCCTGCACGTTGTGCGTAAGAGTGAGTATCCCGGGGGCGGGATGACGTGCTACGAGATCGATTGCGTCGCACCTGCCTGCGGCTACTGTGTTACGCTAAACGATCTCACGGCATCCGTCGATGATTGGCAAAATCGTCACTCACTACCAGATCGTCTCGAAGTTAGGCGAAGGCGGGATGGGAGTGGTATATGAGGCTGAAGACCTTACGCTGGGGCGGCGGGTGGCGCTCAAATTTTGTTCGGGGGGCCGCGACGTCAACCTTTTGAAGGAAGCGCGCGCGGCGTCTTCGCTCGCGCATCCCAACATCGCTCACATTTACGAATACGTCGAGGACGCCGACGGCGATCCATTTATCGCCATGGAGATGGTGTCCGGTGAAAGCTTGCGGCGCGTTCTCGGGGCGCGGAGGGTGACCGTCGAAGAGACTCTCAAGGTGGCCACGTCGGTGGCGTCGGCACTGGCGGAGGCGCACCGGCGCGGCATTATTCACCGCGATATCAAGCCGGCCAATATCCAGATCACTTCGACGGGCGACGTGAAGGTGCTGGACTTCGGGATCGCACGGGCGGCCTCCGCGCGCACGGCTGCTGAAGGCACTGAGGCCACGATGACCATTGAAGCCGTCGCCGGCACGCCGCTCTACATGTCGCCTGAACAGGCGTCGGGGGAACCGCTCGATGGACGGTCCGACCTGTTTTCGCTCGGTGTGGTCCTGTATGAGTGCCTGGCGGGGAAGGCGCCGTTCGAAGGCGATACGATCACGTCGGTTGTGGCGCGACTATTGACGGTCGATCCGCCCAAGCCGTCGCGGGTGAATCCGCGCGCTCCAGCCGACCTCGACCGCATCGTTCTGAAGCTACTGGCGAAGGATCGCCGGGAGCGTTACGGGTCGGCTGACGAGTTGCTGGCGGATCTGCGCACACCGGGAAGGCACCGGTCGCGACGCCGTGTGCTGGTTGGCGCGCTCGCCGGAGGGTTCGCCTGTGTTGCCGGCGGCACATCGGTCTGGCTGTGGAATATGAAGCGCCACAGGGAGCCCGCGAAGGCTGCGATTCCCTGGTATCGCGACGGGCTCGCCGCGCTGCATAACGGCAGTTATCATCGCGCGAGCAAGGCTTTGGAACGTGCGGTCGAGATCGACCCGGGTTATGCGATGGCGCATGCTTTTCTGGCGGAGGCGTGGTACGAGCTCGATTATCTGGAACGGGCGAAGGACGAATTGCTGAAGGCGATGGTGGCGCGCGATTCGCTGCCGTCGGCCGATGGGCTCCAATTGGACGGGATTCACCGGACGGTGACGGGCGAGTTCAAGGCTGCGGCGGAGAAGTATCGGGAGGTGGCCGGGCTGGTCTCGAGCGAGGAGCGCGGCGGGGCGCTGCTCGACCTAGGCCGGGCAGAGGAACGCAATCAGGATACGAAGAAGGCGATGGCGACTTATAACGAGGCGATTGCGCTGGACGCGCAGAACGCCAGTGCGTGGCTGCGATTGGGATCTCTGCAGGCTCGGACGGGGGCGCGGGACGACTCCGGCCGTTCGCTCGATCGCGCGGAGAGCCTGTTCCAGGCGGCTTCGAACCTGGAAGGGGTTACCGAGTGCCTCTATGTTCGCGCGCGCAGTGCCCGCAGTCCCGCGCGGGCCCGGGAACTGATCGATAAGGCGCTGGCGGCGGCGCGTGTCACGGGCAACGATCAGCAACAGATCAAGCTTCTGCTGCTGGGGAGCAACAGCGATCTGAGCGCTGGCCGCACTGCGGAAGCGCTGGACGATGCGAACCGGGCGATCGCGATCGCGCGGGCGGGGGGGATTGAGAACCTTGTTTCGCGCGGTCTGATCGACCTGGGGAACGCGCTGTTTGTGAACGGGCGCACGGCTGAGGCGCTGCAAACGATCGGGGAGGCGCTCGACATCGCCCGCCGAAACCATGAGAAGCGATCCGAAGCGCGGGCGCTGATCAGCCTGGGGAGCATCCGTATCCAAACGGGAGACGGGGTGCAGGGCTGGCAGGAGGTGCAGACCGCGCTGGCCTATTATCGCGAGGGGAGCTATCGAACCGAGGCGGCGCTGGCGCTGATCCTGCTGGGGCGGGCATCGCGCGACAAGGGCGATTACGAGGGAGCGCGGCGCGCGTTCGAGCAGACGGTGGCCACGCTGAAATCCGACGGACCGTCGCTGCCGCTGGCTCTGGCGCAGGAGGGGCTGGCTTCGCTCGAACGGCTGGAGGACCGCTGGCCGCAGGCATTGCGCATGTACGAAGATGCGCGTCGGGCTTTTGAGGCTATCGGCAACACGGCGGGCGCCGCGAATAATGAACTCAATGTGGCACTGATGCGCGCGCTGCTGGGCGGAGAGGGCGCTGCGCCGTCGCGAGAAGCCGAGGACGCGGCACCCGTGGTCGCGCTCGAAATCGATGTTCTGCGGGAACATTTCACGCAGGCTCGCGCCAAAGCGGAGGCGCTGCTCCAGACGGCCGATAAGAGCGATCGCGAAACACGGCGCGGGGCGAGTCTGATGTTGGGACTGGCTCTGGCTCGCGCCGGCGGAGGGGCAAAGGCATTGGAGGCGTGCCGCAATGCGTTCGACTTGGCCCATGCGGCCGGCAAGCCCGCGGCGGAAGCGGACGCATTGCTCGCCTCGGCTGAAGCTGCGCTGGCGGCGGGAGACCGCGCGGCCGCCATCGCGTACGCGAGGCGCGCACACGACTATTTTGAATCGGCCAAACAACCCGAATCGCTGTGGCGCGCCTGTGTGCTGGTCATTCGATGTGGCTCGTCCGAGCGAGCCGAGGTTCAAGAACAAGCCGATAAGGCCGCCGCGGCGCTCGGCCAGCTAAAAGCCTCCTGGCCGGCGGAAGATTTTCGATCGTACCTGAATCGCCCGGTCATCAAGCGCCTGCATGCAGATCTGCTGCGCGTCAACCCTGCCGCACCCACCATCAACTGACGGAGAAACCAATCAAATGACTCGACTGACACTTGCAACTGTTCTCGCCATCGCGCTTCTGCTGCCTTCCGGCAGCACATCGCGAATAGACGCCGCCCCCGGCGACACCAAGATCGTGGTCCAGGACGGAGGCTCCATCATCCTTCGCGCGGACGGTCTCGATTCCGGCGCCAACTGGACCCTGACCAGCGCCGAACTGCGCCACAAGAACGCCCTCGGCATCCTGAGCGGTTTGCAGATCGCCGAAGCGGGCTCGAGCAAGTGTGCGAACGCCACGTGCGGCATCGACGCGACCAAGGCCTGGAAGATCCAGCTGGTTTACAACAACGGATCGGTAACCCTGTCTTCCATCTCCTCCAACAAAGGGCTGCACCTGACACATCGCAACATCCCGTTCGACCAGTGGAAAAAGACCGCGAATCCCGACGAACGCGAGTTCGGCCACGGCGATGGCCATAAAATCACGAGCGTCAAAGTGAATAACGGGGCCAACCTGTGTGCCGGCAAGGGCTGCGAAATCACTTTGCTGTTCACGCCCAAGTAGGGCCTCAAGCAGAGCCGGCCGGACAGTCCTGCTGCGTCAGGAGTTCGATCAAGCGCTCTTCGAAAGTGTCGAGATCCGCTCCGAGCTCGCGAGTGGCGCCCGTGTAGACGACGCGGCCCTTCGCGATCACGCTGATCTCGCCGCACAGGCTGCGAACTTCCTGCGCGTCGTGACTGCTGAGGAACGTGGTGACTTTGTCTTCGAGCGCCAGGCGACGCAGGAGGTTCCACATGTCGCGTTTGGCAGGAAGGTCAAGCCCCCGCGTGGGTTCGTCGAGAAACAGCACCTTCGGACTTCCCATCAACGCGCGGGCGATCTCGACACGGCGCTTCATGCCCGTGCTGTAGGTGCCAATGAGCTTATCCCGGAACCTGGCGTCCAGGCCTACATCGTCCAGGAGACGCTCGACTTCTCCATGGGCGTCGGGGATGCGGCGAATGCGGGCAAAGTAGGAGAGGTACTCCCGCGCCGTCCATGTCGATTGGCTCTCACTGGTCTCGTCGCTCACGAGTCCGACGAGTCCGCGCACGGCGAGCGGCTCCCTGACCACGTCGTGCCCCCACAGCCTGGCGGTTCCCGCGCTTGGCGGGAGAAGCGTCGTGAGCATGCGAATGGTGGTTGTCTTCCCTGCGCCGTTAAGACCGAGAAATCCGTACAGCTGTCCCTTGGGAATCTTCAGAGTGATCCCGTCGACAGCGACAAAATCACCAAACCGGCGCGAGAGGCCAGTAGTTTCGATGGCGTAATCGTCGGCATAATCGTCGACGGGGCTCATCGGGTGCGCCGCCAACGGATGAACGCCGCTCCAAGACAGATGAGGGGTAGAACGGAGGAGGCGGCTCCCATCTCATAGATCGCGCTCGACACCTCCGCTTCGATTGCGCCGCGGGCGCTGAACTTGTGCGTCTCCATGTCGGGCGCCACGCGATATGTGGCTGCGACATTCAAGGGATAGCGGTTGCCGCCGATGTCCCAGGGTTTGGACGGCATCAGCGTGACCGGGACGCGCGCGACCCAGCCGTTAATAATGTGGTGGCCGTCCGCTGCGGCGGGCCCGGCATCGCGGGTGTAGCTGTGTGCCTCCAGTTGGCGGGGCACGTCGGCGGCGATCTCCAGCCCATCCTCTCCAACGACTTGAACCTGGAGGCCGGTAACGGTTTGAGTGGCGTCAACGGGGAGCAGGAGGAGCATGTCACGCTGCGTACGCTCATCTGTACCCAGAGGGTCGTCCTCGCGATTCAGGAGCAGACTGCAGCAGCGCGCCGGAAGTTGACCGCCGGACGGAACCAGCGCGAGGCTGCCGCTGGCGCGCCCGGAGATGCCGCGAAGTACCGGCGCCAGGTTCGGCGCGGGCGCCGGACGGTCGTAGTTCGTGTCCGCCAGCATGATGGGCAGCAGAACGATGGCGGCAATCGCGAGCGTGATGGTCCACCGCTGAGCGCGCGTGGCCTCCCACGTTTCGACGCCCTGGGCACGCAGAAACACCCACACGGCAAGCGCGAAGGCTCCCATCACTACGGCCAGAAGACTGATCCAGGTCAGCAACGTTGTGGCGGGAACGCGACCCACCGCAAGCGTGAACCCCAGCGCGTTCTTAAGCAGCACCGCGGGACTCGCCAACGCGATGTGGGCGGAGCGCGTCGCGCCGTTGCCTCGCGCCACCAGCAACTCTTGAAGAGGGACGAGACCCACATAGGCGAGCAGGACGCCCATGCCGGTCCCGGCGGGCGCTGCCACACTCCGGCCGATGAACAGTACGCCGATCAGTGTTCCGATGGCGATGCTGGCGATCATAATGCCGGGGGTCCAGCGCAGGAATCTATCGAGCAGGAACGGGAGTCCCACATGGTGCGTGTACACCAGCTGCATCGGGACCAGCGCGAGGTAGTACACGGCTGCGATGGTCAGCAGCACCAGGACTTTGGTCATGAGCCAGTCACGGCGTTCCACCGGCGCGGTGAAGATACTTTCCACAAAGCGATTCGCGCGCGGACTCGCGATCGCCCCGGCGGCGAAGGGAATGAACGCCAGTGGGACTAATCCATAAGCAACGATGCCGTAGCCATCGAGCCACGTGTCCTGCGTACCGACGGTGGCGAGTCCGCCGATTGCCAGCAGCACAACGGCGGCGCCCAGCCAGGCGTAACGGCCGCGCATGGTGGCCTTGAGTTCCTCCGCGTAGAGGATGGCGATTCCCCTCACGCTACTTCCCGGTGACCAAGGTAGAAAACGAATCGGATAGCATCGGGACTGATGCGGGTCCGCGTCCTGGAATTCGGCCCCTGACAGGCCGATCCGATCGCCACGAACATCGTAAATGCCCCGGTTCCTGCCGGAAACGCGCGTCGCATGAAAGTCTGCCCTCGTCTTGTAAGACATTCTATGAGAACACGCCGAACTGAATATTCGCTGAAGGTCAGTGTGCGGAAGGATGGTGTTCAATCGTCAGAAAAGTCGCGGCCGTTGTGTAGTGTTATCGCCAACCAACGCTCCTATGTCATTCAATAAGGCGTCCGGTCTACCAGAGGGCGGCCGCTACAGCCGTTCCAGGCGCGTTTGGGCATCGCCAAACTGATCAAGCTTTGCTCCGAAACGATCCATGAGCGACAAGTATAAACTGCACATTTTGCGATTCTCCTCGCCCGCATCCAGATAATTTAGCGTACGCCCGGTTTCGAGCGTGCCTCCGAGGCCACCGGCGAGCACCAGCGGCAATCTGAAGTTGTCGTGCTTGCGGCCGATCCAGAGATTGGAAAGGAACATCAGGCAGGTGTTGTCGAGCACCGTGCCCTCGCCCTCCTTCATGCTGTCCAGCCTGGACGCCAGGTAAGCATACTGGCTGACATGGAAACGGGCAATGCGTTCGTATCCATCCGAGTTGTTGTCGTGAGACGCGGCATGGTGCCCTTCCTTCACCTCCAGGAATGGATAATACATGGCCGAAAGATCGCGGGATAAAATCAGCGACGCGACGCGGGTCTTGTTGGTCTGAAACGCTATCGCAATGATGTCGCACATCAGGCGCGCGTGATCCCGCAGGTCTTCGGGCAGTCCGTTCGCCGGCCGGTCCATGGTGGCGGCGACGGTGTTTTTCGCCTTCGCATTGTCGTCCGCATTATCTTTGCTTCTACGCATCCCTTCAACGCGTTTCTCCACCTCGCGCACGCTGTTGAGATATTCGTCGAGTTTACTCTTGTCGCTGGCACTGACCTTCCGGGTGAGGTCTTCGGCCCGGCCTTTCACACGGTCGAGGATGCTGATGTTCCGCAGGCTGCCGCGGTTGTCGAACAGGTTATCCCACGCAAGCGACGGGTAAACTTCCACCGGAACGGGCGAGTCCGGGCTCTGCCAGGAGAGGTGCGAGCTGTAAGCCAGGGAGAAGTTCGACTCATGGTAGCCCGTCATAGGCTGGTCGCACGCGAGAACGATACTAGACTGCGGAGTGTCCTCACCCACATGGTTGGCGATCATCTGATCCACGCTGATACCCGAGTGGATAATGGCTCCCTTGGAAATGTGCGCGCCCGAGAGCAGGCTTCCCGTTTGAGCCGGGTGAATTCCCTGTCCGGTTAGCGCCTTGACGTAAAGGCCATCGATCACATTGATCTTCTGCTTCAAAGCTTCCAGCGGTTGCAGAGTTTTGCCGAGCTTCATGGCGGCGCCAGTGCCTTCGGCGCTCCAATGATCCTCGTTAATCCCGCATCCCAGGAAAACAACGCCGAAACGTTTCGGGAAAGCGGACGGCGGTGGCGTATCGGCGAAGGCGTCCAGCGACGCAAGCCACGGCAAGGCAATGCTGCAGCCCGCTCCGCGTAGTACCGCGCGGCGGGAAAGGCGACTGGCGGAGTTCTTTGTGGACGGGGGCATACGAATCATCTCCTCGATTGCGACGCGCGCGTTTCGGGCGAATCCGGACTTCGTTTGTTGAGAAACTGCGGGCTGGTGACGATGGTTTCCAGAAACCAATCAGTACGATACTCTTTCGCGGCGATCCCGGTCTCCATCGATTCGATGAGGGGTTCGTCGGAAAGCTGGAGGGACCTGTTCAGGGCGTAGGCGAGCAATTTACGGCTGAGATTATTCACGAACTCCTGTTGGCGGTTTTCGCGGATGAACGTTTCGAGCCCCTCAAGTCCAGTGCCATGGGAGCCGCCGGGATAGGTCACGACAGTATCCACTTTCCGCCCCGCAAGATCCTTCGTCCGGGCGTTCCCCACCGGTCCATAGCCTTCGAAGGCGAGGCCGAACGAATCGAACTTCGCATGGCATGCCGCGCACACCGGGTTTTCGCGATGCCGGGCCAGCATATCCCGTATCGGCAGATCCGATTTCGATTCATCGCCCGGCAATTCGGGAACGACTGCCGGCGGTGGCGGGATGATCTCTCCCAGTACGCGTTGTACGGTCCAATTTCCGCGCTTCACCGGACTGGTTCTAAGTCCGGGCGAGTTCTGAGTGAGGAACACCGCCATGGGTAGCAGGCCGCCTCGCTGGTACCGGTCGGCATCGTCCACGCGCACCCAGGTGTCATGATTCCCCTTAATTCCCGGCATGCCATAGTGCTTCGCCAGGACGGGATTCACAAAAGTGTAGCGGCCATACAGCATGTCGAGCACGGACCGATCGTTGTGGATCGCGTCTTCCATAAACCGGATCGGTTCCTGAAACATCGCCTCCCGCAGATCGTTGTTGAAGCTGGGAAAGCGCGCGCGATCGACCGAATTGATGGTTTCGAAGTGACGGAACTGGAGCCAGTTGCCTGCGAATTCGGTAGCCAGTCCGCGCACCCGTTCATCCTTCAGCATGCGGCGGGTCTCGGCCAGCAGAACGTCTGGTCTTAACAAATCGCCCGCTGCCGCGTGCCGCAACAGCTCATCGTCGGGCATGCTGGCCCACAGGAAGTAGCTCAACCTGCTCGCCAGAGCGCAGGCGGATAACGGCTGGCTTGGGAAAGCCGCGGAGGTTTTCAATGCCGTGGTGCGGACGGCCGTGCCGGTGTCGAGAAGATCGATCCGATAGAGAAAATCGGGCGACATCAGCAGGCTGACGATGGAATCGCGGATGGCGGCTTCATGCGAGAGCCCGTTCTTGCTCCGCAGCGCGTGGTAGTAGGTCAGCAAATCGTCGCGCTCCGCATTTGTGAACGGCCGCCGGTACGCGCGCGCGGCGAAGCGGAAGAGAGCTTCGAGCTGCTTCGGCTCGGCAACCACATGTTCCTTTTCCAAAGTTCGGAGGGTGGTGTTCACGCGATCGAAATGATCGCGTATTGCCTCGGGAGCGACAGGATCGTTCGTCGGGTCCTCCAGAGCTTTGGCGAGATACGCGTCCCGCATTCTCATAATGACCGCGGCGTCGGTGATCTCGTGATCGACCGGGCGCTCCGTGCCGGATTCGTCACCTTTGCCTTGAACTTCGCCGCTCTGATTGACGAAGTACTGAATCCACGTGCGTGCAGTGTAATTGGCTGCGAAGTCGAATTCGTCCCACAAGCGGTTGAGCTGCTTTTGGCCTTTTTCGTCGAGGATCAACTCCATCAGCGGGGTATCGTCGCGAAAGTAGCCCATGGTGTTGTGATAGCTCGCGCTAAGCAGGCGTCCTTTGTCCTCCGAATCGTCGGGGAAGTAGCGGCCGCGTTCGGAGACGTAGAAGGTGTCCGGGAAAACGGAAGCGAAGCGCGCGAAAGAGGCTTCATAGCGGCTGCGTTCACCAGCCGGAACCACGAGATCGGGATCGCCGGCGCGGGCTTTCGCCGAGAGAGCCGCCCAGCGTGGCGCCGCTTCCATGTGAAGATCGGGATATTCCGGAATCTCGGGCACTGCCGGAGACGGGTCGAGGTCGTTCACCAGATTCCCGGGGTCGCTATTGCGGCGGTGCGAAGCGAATTCCCGCAGCTTCCAGTTCAGCAAGGGCTGCGATCCGGCTGGCAATCCGTTCACCACCGGTGCGGCAAACTGCATCGCCGTGTGGTTCCGGATCCTGACCGCGAAATCGCGCATCTCAATGCACCTCCCGCGGACCACGTCCATTTGATTGGTTCCGAGTGGATTGCCCACCGGCACCGGCAAACCGCGCCACATTCCCTGCAGCTTCGCAACGGGGCCAACTGCCGGACCAACCCCGTCCTTGTCCTCCAAAATTCGCCAGACCATGAGCAGATACTTCGAGCTGATCTTCAAATCCGCCGCGATGGCGGCCAAGGTCGCGCCCGGGCTTCCGAGAGCGGCGCGATACTTGAAGCGCCATGCGGCCTGGAAGTAATCCGCATAGTCGGTAGGCTGGCGGGCGTAGAAGCTCACGATGCGCTGGATCGAATACTTGTCGCGATCCGTATCGACCAGCATCGGATACGGCGCGAAGTCGATTCCATCGGGTGTCAGGACCATATGATCGGCCACTCCGCGCGCGGCCTGCAGATACTTGTTGAGCAGCGCGGGCGACATGGTTAGCGATTCGCCGGAGTTGTCGAAACCAGCGGGATTGGCCGGATCGACCGGAAACTCGCGCGTGGGCTGCATGTCCTGGCCCGTGAGGTCGCGCACGGTGTAGTTGTATTCGGCGTTGCTCAAGCGGCGCGCCAACACCAAACCTGGATCTCCCGCGGTTTTCCGAATTTCTTCGGAGCGGACAGCACGAATCCAGTCCATCACCTGCTGGCTCGCGTCGGTGGGCGGGGGCGCCATCGGCTTGGGTGGCATCTCTTTCGCGGTCAGTCTAGCGAGAACCTGCGACCAGCGAGGATAATCCCGGGTGACCATCGCCATGGTGCTGTAGGCCTTAAGATCGAACTGGGCGGCGGGCGCCTGGCCGCTATGGCATCCTACGCAATACTTTGTGACAAAAGGCCGGACGGTTTGTTCGAACTGGCGGTCAAGCACGGGAGTGGCCGCTGACGCGGAAATCGCGCCAATGAGGAGCAGGACGGGAAGGGCTCGAATCTGCATGTTAAGGCTTCTTCTTAATGATACTGAATTACTAATTCGCGCTGAACATTGTGCGCAGTAGGCCCGCCCGACACGCCCAAATCATTTCGCCGGCCCCGCGACGGGATATCCCCGCCATAGATATTCCAGCGCCTCCGGCAGGGTCTGTTGTTTCACGGCGCGTTCGGTGTGCCCCGCGTTACGCGCGAATACAAACTGATAATGATAGCCCTTGGCGGCAAGCGCTTTGGCCATGTTCTCATTGGCGGCGACCCAGTCATGCATGTTGTCGCGCATGACATTCGGATTGAAAAGGTCTCTGTCGCCGACTTCCATCCAGATACGCAGCGGCTTGACAGGCGTGTTGGGGATGAGGTGTTCATGAAACTCCCATGCGCCGTGGGGGGTCGAAGGGTTCGACGGCCACTGCTGATTCACATAGGTGCCGGAGTAAGTGAGGACGCGGTGGTATAACTCCGGGTGATACCAAGCCATGATTAAGGCGCACGAGCCGCCGGAACTGCCGCCCATCGTCGCCCGGCCCTCGGGATCCTTGGTCAGTTTCACGTTGTATTGCTTCTCGACAAGAGGCAGCATTTCTTTTTCGACCCACTCCGCATACAGACCGGACATCGTGTCGTATTCCAAACCGCGTTCGCTTCCCTGGGCATCGCCGCTGCCGTTACCGATGGAGATGGCAATCATCACAGGCACGCGGCGCTGGGCGATCAGATTATCGAGGGCTGTAAACAACGCCCGGTCCGGTCCGTCCGCCCCGACGATGAACGGCGCGGCCCTGCCCGGGACGTATTGTTTGGGGACATACACGGCCAATTTGCGGGTATAGGGAGCGGGGTGGCTGGTGGTGACGATCATCTGGGCGGGATCGTTGGGATCTGCCCTGCCGGAGGTGTTGGGCTCGCGCGCGATGCCGGGATAGATCTTGCTGTCGGCCGATTCCATGGTGAACTCGAAGACCGTTCCCTGCGGCACGCCCTCCTGCGCGGTCATCTCCGGGGCGGCGTTGTGCGTGGGGCCGAGGATGAAGTTTCCGTCGGCGTTTGCCGGAGGGAGGGCGCCGTCAGGCAGGTCTTTCGCCGCGACACAACCGGGTGCGTTGGGATCGCGCGTCGGCGGAGTCGGACGCGGCGGGCGTGCGGGCGCGGTCGAAGCGGTCGGAGCTTGGGCCATGGCCGGCTTTACGCCGGTAATCAGGCTAATCAAGAACGCGATGCTGAGAAAACGGAACACCGGAAACTCCTTTTCTTTTGAACGGCGTCAATTCCAGCCGGGTCTTGGAGAAGCTTAGCCTCTGCCAAATCTGGAACCTATATGAACCATTATCGGCCAACGCATTCTAAGGGCGTGGGCGGCCAGGGACTCGATGTTCGGCGTGCTTCTCGGTTTTTATCAATACCGCCGCACTTAAAGAACTGGCCAGCGCCAGACCCGCCGCGACCCACAGTACTTCCCGATAGCCGCCGACAAATGCTTCATCGATCGCTTTTCGTACCCGCTCGTCTCCCGTTTCGGCTGCCGCGAGCCTTGGTCGCTGGGCCTCGACTTGCGCTCGTACTTCTGGTGTCAAATGGAGAACGTCCAATCGCTCGTTTAGGATCCGCTGGAAAACTCCGCTGAGTAATGCCCCGAAGATCGCGACGGCCAGCAAGCCCGCAAGGCGAGAGACTGCGTTGTTAATCCCGGAGGCTGTTCCCGCATTCGCCTGATCCACCGCATTCATCACCGTGGTGGTAAGAGGGGCGACGCTGATCGCCATTCCGAATCCCAGTATCAACACAGCGGGAAAGAAGGTAGTCCAGTAGGACCCAATACCCGCCTTGGCGAATAAAGCGAATCCACCGGCCGCGATCAGAGGGCCGATCACGAGCGGAATCTTTGCTCCATATCGATCGAGAAGTCCACCGGACCAGCGAGACAGCAGGAACATCAACAGGATGAAAGGCAATAAAGCGGTCCCCGCTTCTGTCGGCGAATAACCTTGCACCTGTATTAAATCGAGTGGAAAAAAGAAGAGCATGCCGCTCAAAGCGGAGTACAGAAGGAGGGTGAGCAAATTGGCTCCGGTGAAATTGCGGGAGCGGAACAAGCGAAGTGGAAGCATCGGCGCGGGCGTGCGGCCCTCCCAATAAAGGAGTGCAGCAAGGGCAATGACCCCTGCTACGCCTGCGGCCGGCGCCGATTCGATCAGGGCGAAAACGACTCCCCCGAAACCGAGCAGCGTCAACAGACCGCCGGGCCAGTCGAACCGATGAGGCTGATTGTCGGACTTGCTTTCCCGGACCTTCCACAAAGTTAGCGCCAGGACGCCGAGCCCGATCGGCACGTTGATGAAAAAAACCCATCTCCACGAAGCGTGCTCGACGCACCACCCTCCCAGCACCGGACCGATCGCGGCCGTGATCGAAGTAAAGCCGGACCACGTTCCGATCGCACGTCCCCTCTCTTTCTCCGAAAAATTAGCGCTGATCAGAGCCAGGCTCCCGGGGACAAGCAACGCTCCACCCAGTCCTTGTATCGCCCTCGCGACAATAAGCTGTCCAATGCTGTGCGCTAAACCGCACCATGCCGAGGACGCGGAGAAGATCGCGACGCCAGCTAAAAAGATTCTGCGGCGGCCATACAGATCGCCTAAATATCCCCCAATGAGTAACAGCGCCGCCAGGAAAAGGGCATAAGACTCCACGACCCACTGAACGTCCGTAAGCTTCGCATGCAAGGCAGACTGCAAGGCGGGTAAGGCAACATTCACGACGGTGCCGTCAATGAAGGCCATGCTCGAACCGAGAATGGTTGCCGCTAGAATCCAGGCGCCGTCCGTCGCCGCCGAGCAAGGGCACGCCCCCCCCAGAATCGCGCCTTCGTCGCAAGGAGGTCTAACGATGGTGGCCATAGTCCATTCTCAACCGCCTGCTTCCCTGACGGGACCCGATTGTCTCACGATACCTGGAAAGAACCTTCGAATTATTCGCTACCAACCGTCCTGGCTCATACATGCAGTTGTGGGAGTTGGTGAAACAAGGCGAATGTCGCGACGGCAGACGTCAATTCCAGGGATCCAACCGGCCATCCAAATGGTTCGCCTGAGCCTGCACGCTAAGGTCACGCACAGCCGACCGTAAGGCGAATTAGCACACGAAAACCGCAACCCGGCTTACTGGAAACCTTGGCTGATTCCGATATTCTAGACTCCCTGAATCATGAGCCGCAATACTCATCCGGCCGGAAAAAGCCTGGTGTTCACGACGTTCGCCATTTGCGCGCTAACGCCGGCGTTCTCTCAGCAGGCTTCCACGCTTCCACCATGGCTCGAAAGCTACCTCGGCGCCACTACGACCGTTCGTTCGAGCGATTCCATCGTGGAATCGAGCTATACGACCTCCGCACAGCCTGCGGACATCGTCAAGCATTACAGTACGCTTCTTGAGGCTGCGGGATTGCCCTTTCAGCCTAACTCCGACGGCATTGGGACGTCCATTCGAGCCGCCGCTCACGAATGCGATCTGCTCATCCAGATTCGCAGCAGCCCTGAGGGCGCTTTCGTGAAAGTGAGCTGCTCTGCTAAAACTCAGTCCTCGTCACCATCCTCGCCCAGCGATGTCACGGCGATTTCGAGCCGGCCACAATCTACCCGCGTTGGCGCAGCCCCCGCGCCGCCCCGATCCCACCTCAGCTCCGCAGATTTCATGCAAATGCATCAGCAAAAAGTGGCCGAAATGGGAATCCATCGCGAGCATCACGACGCGCCCGCGCCTCCTCTGGTTTGGCCGTCATGGCTGGTGCACATCACCGGCACGGCGGTTCGGGCTGAGCCCGGCGTCGATCAGGCGAAAAACGCCATCCTAAAAGCGCGATATACGACCAACGCGCCCATGACCGAAATCTATAAATTCTATGTCGATCTACTGAAGTCGCACGAATACCCGACCCGGTCCAGCATGTCCACGGGGCAGACCCTGAGCGGTATCCAGCAGAACGCTCTCGGATCCGTTGAAGGCTTCAATTATCCGGATGGCGCTCCCGGCGCTTACTCGATCATCCATGTCTCGTTTGACCGGTCGGTGCTCAACGGCCCGATCACGGTCTCCATGCGATTCACCACGCACGAATATATTGCCAGCCGAGGCTATTAATTCGATGAGGAGCCTCCTGATTTCCGCTCTGTCAATGGCCTGCGCTGCCGCGCAATTTGTCACGCCGGTTCCGTCGGTAATGCCCGCCTGGCTTGTTCCTTACCCAAGCGCCTCCGCGCAAAACCGGCAGGCGGGGCACGGGGTCGAGTCCACTTACACGATCGCTGCACTGCCGCACGACATCCTCGCCCATTTCCGGACTCTGTTTGCGTCCGCTGGACTTCCGTTCCTGCCTGACCCGATGGGTCACGGATTTCTCATCCGCGCCGCGGCGCCGGAGTGCGACCTCGATATCTCCATCCGGCGTCGCGATCCGGAAACGACGGTCAAAGTGACGTGCTCCCCGAGGCTCGAAGCCAACGAGCGGATGGCCAACCTGCGCGCGCAGGAGAGAGCCGAGCACGCACAGAGTGACCCGATGAAGAAGTTCGACACGCCCGTATATCCGCAGGCCAAGGCGGCAGTGGCTCCGCTCACCTGGCCGTCCTGGCTGGTCCGCGTGGATGGCGCCAGACTTCCGGTCGAGAAGTTCCCAGGGCTGCTGAAAACCTCTTTTACGTCGATGCCGACCAGAGAAGCCATCCAGGCTTTCTACGCGGACTTGCTGAATGCGCATAATTATCGTGTAAAGCAGGGTCTGTCCGCGGCGCCGGAGAAATTCGGATCCTGGGTGCAGGCAACGGCCGATCCGGACAGCCAACTCGGTCGGAGGATCGTAATTTGGGTCAAAATCAGACCGGTTGGTGAGGACTTCGCCGTCGAACTCACTCTGCAGTGACCTCCAAGAATCCTACTTTTTCCGCAGTCTTTGCGAGACCGTCTCTACTTCTCCCCAAACTCGAAGCAGATTGCCACTCCACAGCTTTCCGATCTGTTCTTCCGTGTAACCGCGCCGAACCAGTTCCAGTGTGACGTTGAAAGCTTCCGCCGCGCTGTTCCAGCCGTCAATTCCACCACCGCCGTCGAAGTCCGACGAAATTCCGACGTGATCGATTCCAATGAGCTTCACTGCGTAGTCGATGTGATTCACGAAGTCCTTCACGTTGGCCCGGGCCGCAGGCGGCAACTTTGCGTCAATCTCAGCCAGCCGCTTATCATAATCAGCGCGCCTCTCGGGTGAAAGCGCGTCGAGAGCTGCATTTCCTCGTCCCCGGCCGGCTCCGCCGCGTGCCCCACGACCCTGCGGGGCAAGCCCGCTGGCGCTCTCTACCGGACACACCCGAGCCGAATCCGCTGTGGCGCCGCGCCCGCGACCCGCTCCGCCGCCACCACGTCCGCCGCCCTGTGAGGCAAGCCCGAACTCTTCACGCAACTTCGCGAGGGCATCGGTGCGTTCTTTCGAATCGGTTTTGACGTAGGATGCAAACCCCACGATCTGAATCACGCCGCCGTTCTTCTTAAGAGCCAGCAACTGCTCGTCGTCCATATTCCGGCTGACGTCGGCGAGCGCGCGCACCCCGGAATGCGACGCGATTACCGGAGCCTGAGAAAGCCGCATGGCTTCCATGTTTGCGCCTTTCGAGGGATGCGACAGATCGACCATCATCCCCAGGCGATTCATCTCCGCGATGACGTCCCGGCCGAGCGGCGACAGTCCGTTGTTGTAGAGGTAGCCCTGGGTTTCACCCGTATTCGAATCGGCGAGTTGGCTGTTGCCATTGTGGGCCAGAGACATGTAGCGCCCGCCCCTGTTGTAGAACTCCTCCACTCTTTTGATATCGGTCCCAATCGGATATCCGTTCTCCACACCGGTGACGGCGATTCGAAGGTGCCTTTTGTGCAAGGCGAGGACGTCGGCGGGCGTCAACGCCAGACCGATGTCGTCGGGTGCGATTTTTTCGGTGAAGCGATGAACCGCGTCGAACTTCGCGACCGATTGCCGATATGCGTTGTCGTACCCTTCCGGCGTGAGCGGGCCCTGCCCGACGTAAACGATCATGAACGTGACATCCATGCCGCCTTCGATCATCTTCGGCAGATTGACCTGCGTCGTGAGGCGCATGGTGTAGTTGCAATCCGCCGTGAAATTCGCGGGCTCGATGTCGTTGTGAGTGTCGAGCTTGAGGACGCGATCGTGAATGCCTTTGGCTTTGGCAATCAGTGCCGCATCGTTCGTTTGCGCCTGACTTGTCCCGACCGTTATCTGAAACAACAGACCGACGGATGACGCCGTCACGCCGGCAATCATGAGCTTTCGCTTGATGTCTTTCATTGCATCCTCCCGGATGGTGACGGGTCGACTCCCGCACGGAACCGCAAAACTAAAAAATGCTTATCGATGCAATAGTGTAGCAAGTGTTCTTTCGGTAAGCCTGCGTGGCGCCGCGCGGGCCTGGCGTTTTCGCTACTCTCGACAAACTCGTCTCCGCCTTCGCCATCAGGCCAATCGAACCAGATTGCGGCCGATGCCCATTCGAGCATCGCCATTACAGGCCGTTATCTTCACGCGACGCCCAATGAGAGTTCAGCGAGGTTTCTGGCTGACTGAGATCACAACATGGACACATTTTCGACCGTCGAAACTATGTTTGAGTTCAACAAGGCAACCGGAACATCACCTGGAGTGCGCTGTTAAAACGAAATCTGTGGGCGACCCTCAAAAACACCTTCACTCCACGAAGGCAAACCTGTCGAGCCATAAGTTTGGAATGAAATGGAAAGGAACCGCGTTTTGGGTTGTGTAAACTAATGAAAACTTGGTGGCCAGGGACGGAATCGGTCCCCCTACCGCCGTTGAAAGCACGTAAGTTACTGTTTCTTCGTCCCACCAGATCCGCCAGAACGCCCAGTTCAGCAATTCTCTAGCACACTTTTGGCACACTTTTCATGGCGGCTGATTTCACCTCACTCTCTGTGGAAAACAGTAGTGCTGCTGGCGGGCGGCACCGTGAGGTGTGCAAATGACGCCGCGCCGCCAGCTCGACCGCAAGAGCGCACCCAAGCCAGCTCCTCTTAAAAACGAGCACGCCTGGGCCGCGCCTGCAGAGCGGAGAACACGATGACCCTGCAAGCGATGGCGAGGCATATCGAGTTCTGGCCGATCGAGAAGCTAATTCCTTGGGCGCGGAATCCCCGGACCCACTCTGAAGCCCAGATTGCCCAGATCGCGGAAAGCATAGCGGAATTTGGCTTTAGCGTGCCAATTCTAGTGGACTCGAAGGCGGGCATTATCGCCGGCTACGGCCGTCTCCTGGCCGCGCGGAAGCTGGGGCTAACTGAAGTTCCAGTAATTGTCCTTGATCATTTGAGCGAGGTGCAGAAGCGCGCGTACATCATTGCCGACAACCGGCTCGCCGAAAATGCCGGCTGGGACAATGAACTGCTTCGCATCGAAATCGAGGCTCTTCAAGATGAGAGTTTCGACGTAGGCCTTCTCGGCTTCGAGGATGAAGATCTGGCGCGCTTGCTTGCGGCCCAGGATGCAGTAGCCGGGCTGACGGATGAGGACGCCGTCCCAGACCTACAGCAGAAACCGGTGTGCAAGGCCGGCGATCTCTGGGTGCTCGGCGAGCATAGGCTCTTGGTGGGCGACGCGGCCAATGAAGACGATGTTGTGCGACTGATGGCCGGCGAGGTTGGGGACCTAGTTTTTACTGATCCGCCGTACAACGTGGATTACGAAGGCTACACGGAGCAGAAATTAAAGATCAAGGGCGATCGAATGTCGGATGCCGAGTTCAAGCAGTTTCTCGAAGCTGCCTTCCGCGGCCTGCGGACCGCGGTAAAGCCTGGCGCCTCGCTGTACGTGTGCCGCTCGTCGTCGTGGCAACGAGAGTTTCAGAATGCGCTCGAAGCGGCGGGCTTCGCAGTTAGGTGCCAAATCATCTGGGCAAAGAATACGTTCGCATGGGGTTTCGGCCGTTATAAATTTCGGCACGAGCCCCTGTTCTACTGTCACGTCGCCGGCCAGAAGGACCTGTGGTACGGCGACAAAACCCAATCGACTCTCTGGGAAGAAAAGAAGCCCGCGGCGAACAGGATCCATCCGACGGCCAAGCCGGTTGAACTGATCGAGCGCGGATTGTTGAACAGCAGCAAGACGGGGGACATCGTCGCGGATCTGTTTGGCGGCTCTGGCTCCACGCTCATCGCCTGCGAACGTCGCGGACGTCGTGCGCGGTCGCTGGAGATCGTGGCCTTCATCAGTTCCTTGACGGTCACGCCGCCGGGCCGTTGAAGCAGGTCCAGGATCCTGGCGGTTTTGCTGCCGTCCCGGGCGGCCTCAGGCTTGGCGAGCACCTCGGCCTTTTTGCGGCCTTTGGGCGCTTTCTTGGCCGGGCTGGCCTTCTTACCCGACTTTGCCTTGGCGGGCGCAACGGGCGCGCGACTTTGCGCAACACGGGCCTTTTTATTGGCTTTCGGCGGGTCGCTCGTGGCTGTGGCTGTGGCTGGGGCGGTGCTGGTTTCTTCTGTAATCGACGTCGTCATTTTCTGTTCTCCTTGAGCGGTGATTACCGCGTTCACGACATGAATCACTCCGAAGCGTATGAAAAGCAACCCAAATCTGAACGGAGCCGGAAGAGGCGATGGAACGGCGATGCGGGCCGGCAAATGTCAGTAGGTGTCATATAATGTCACAGTTTGACGAAAAACTCGGACGCAAGAAGGAAGCTGCTATCCTGGCGCTCCTCTCGTCGCGGAGCGTGGAAGATGCGGCTCGGGTGGCTGGCGGAACCCCCAGATCCCTTTACCGATGGCAAAAAGAGCCAGCGTTCAATGCCGCATACCGCGAGGCGAGGCGGGCCGTCTTTTCACAATCTGTCGCGCGGATGCACCAGATGACGAGTGCGGCCGTCACGATTCTGGGGAAAGTCATGGTCGACCCGAGCACACCGCCGGCTACCAAAATAAGAGCTGCGGATTCAATTCTGAGTCATACGGCAAAGGCGATCGAAATAGAGGATGTCGGAGCGCGTCTATCAGAACTAGAACGGGCCACGGAGCTGCCAAATATCAAGTCTGCTCAGGTGCCTCCGCAAACTCGAGGAGCAAGATCCGCGTCATCTCCCCGGCGGAAGGACTTACTGTTCATCGATTCTTGTCAAGGGCAGCGAACCAGAACGACCACGGCCGACGAACGCGACCACGGCAGCAGAAAGCGAACTCGGGAATAGACTCCGACAATGGGAATTAACGGCCACTTGAACATTAGCGTCGTGTCGCGAGAACATCAAGCGAAAAATCGCCAGCGAATATGTCCAGAAGCAGCGAAAATGAGGAGTGGCAGGAGAGTCACGTGATGAACGATATCAACCGTCGCGACTGGATGATCTGGACCGGTGCGCTGGCAGCAACCAGTGCGGCTTCCGGGCAGAAAGCCGCCGAACCGAACTGGTACAACCGGCCGATGCGGTGGGCGCAATTGGCCTTCGTCGAAGACGATCCGGGCCAGTACGACTCCGGCTTCTGGCTCGACTACTTCAAGCGAATTCACGCCGACGCGGTGTGCCTGAGTGCCGGCGGATGCGTCGCCTTTTATCCCACCAAGATCCCCCTGCACTACCGCAGCAAGTTTCTGGGCGACAACGATACGTTCGGCGACATGCTCGCGAGCTGCCGCAAGCTCGGCCTGAACGTCATCGCGCGCGTCGACCCCCATGCCGCGCATCAGGACGTTTACGACGCTCATCCCGATTGGATCGCGGTCCAGGCCGATGGCAAGCCTCGCCGCCACTGGGCGATGCCGGAATTGTGGGTGACCTGCGCGCTCGGTCCTTACAATTTCGAATTCATGACCAGCGTCATCCGGGAGATTATGACCACGTACAAGCCGGATGGCATTTTCGCCAACCGCTGGAGCGGGTCGGGGATGTGCTACTGCGAGCACTGCCGGCATAATTTCAAGGAGTTCAGCGGCCTGGATCTGCCAGCTCCCACGGGCGCGCCAGAAGAGGTCCGCAGCCAGTTTGCCGCCTGGCAAGCGCAGCGCCTGTTCGAGTTATATTCTCTCTGGGACGCCGAGATCCGGAACCAGAATCCGCAGGCCGCCTTCTTTCCCAACGGCTTCGACCAGATTCGCGACCGCGCCGCGGTCCCTATCCTTTTCGCCGACCGCCAAGCCCGCTTCGGAAACGTAATGCCGTGGCAGAACGGCAAATCGGCGAAGGACGCCCGCTCCACCTTCGGCTCCAAACCGATCGTCGGCTTGTTCAGCGTCGGACTTGAGGCCCCGTACCGCTGGAAAGATTCGGTGCAGAACCCGGCGGAGATCCGAGTGTGGGCCGTGGAAGGCATCGCGCAGGGCTTCCGGCCCTGGGTAATCAAGTTTAACGCCAAGCCACTCGACCATCGCTGGTTTAAGCCGGTGGTGGACCTCTATGTCTGGCACTGGAAGAATGAAAAGTACCTGCGCAACGTGCGGCCCCTGGCTCGTGTAGCCCTCGTCTATGGACCGCGCGCCGCTCAGGACCACGCCTCCGGCTTCTATCACGCGCTGGTGGAGGCGCGCATCCCATTCGAAACGATCCTGGACTACAATTTCGATCCCGCACGCTTGCAGCCGTTCCAGGTTTTGGCCCTGGCGAATGTCGTCAACCTCTCCGATGCGCAGTGCGCGCAGTTGCAGGCGTTTGTGGAACGCGGCGGCGGATTGGTCGCGACCCACGAAACTTCACTCTGCGACGAGCGAGGGCGCCAACGCCAGGATTTCGGTTTGGCCAGTCTCTTCGGCGCCTCCTTCGCCGGCAACATAATCCAGCGCCAGCAGAACGCGTATTTAAATATCGAAGACCACACGCATCCCCTGCTGGCGGGGTTGGAGGATGCGGGCCGGATGATTCACGGCGTGATGCGGGTGGAGATCAAGACTCCCGTCGGCTTGCGCGCGCCGCTGATGACCGTGCCCACGTATCCGGACCTGCCCATGGAGGAGGTTTACATGCGCCAAAAGAAGACGGACATTCCTGGCGTGCTGGTCCGCTCAGTGGGAGCAGGCCGCGTGGTGTATTTCCCCTGGGACATCGACCGCACGTTCTGGGAAGTCATGAGCCAGGACCACGGGATAGTGCTGGGGAACTCCGTCCGCTGGGTTGCCAACGAAGAACAGCCCTTGAGCGTCCAGGGTCCCGGCGTGATCGACGTCTCACTGTGGCAACAGGAATCCTCGATGACGGCTCACCTTGTCAACATTTCGAACCCGATGATGATGAGAGGACCGTTTCGTGAAGTGCTGCCTGTTGGCCAGCAGAGGGTACGGGTGAAGCTACCAAAAGGCACGAAGGCACGCAGCGTCCGCTTCTTGGTTAGCGAGGCCAAGGCGCGGTGGCGCCAAGCCGGTTCATGGGTCGAAACCACCACGCCACCGATCGCACTCCACGAGGTGATCGCGATCGACGTTTGACCGAGATGTGTCTAACTGCGCAAGTTGGCCCGAAGCGCAAGTTCGATCGTGTTCCGATGATGCCGGGGAATTGCGATCACGTCCCCGCGCGGACCGCTCTTCCGGGTAAAGACGAATCTTCTCCCGATGTGCATCATTATCGCCGACTTACCGAGTTTCTGGGTGATTCGCGGCGGAATGCGTTCCGCTGATGTTACAATCCACTTGCCCATACAGCGGGTGATTCGAATTGGAGGGCCACAAATGAAATCGCATTATCGCAACCTTTGGCAAGCGGCTGCCGTTCTGGCGACTGCTTTCTCCACGGCCGCGTTTGCCGATCAGTCCGGCAGTGTGACCCTCACCGCGACTAGTTATCTAAACCTGGACACCTCCGCAATTTCCAGCGCCGGGGGCGACGTCCTTTGGAACGGGACCTCGCTAACTGTGCAGGGCCAAGCTGGGCTTTACAACCTGGGAAGGTTTGGTTCGCGCGTCTTCAAATCCATCACCGCCCGATCCGCGGCACGCGCGCCCTATAGCGCGGCTCCGATTCCCTCGAGCGCGCTGATCGTGGGGGATATCTTCGGAGTGCGCACCAACGGTGGCCACTATGCCAAAGTATCCGTCACCGCCGTGAACGGCACGTCTGTTTCTCTTCAGTACACGACTTTTATCGCGGTCGGTGCGAGCGTCATGGCTCAGCCCTCGGCCTTCGGACCCCCGCCGTTCATTTATCAGGTACAAAACAACTACAGCTTCCTTCTTCCCGGAGTACCCAATTACGGTATCGCGCCCGGCAGTCTGTTCGCGATCCAAGGCATGAACCTGAATGGCAATTCGACGCCGGTGTTGCAGTCGAGCGCTGCGCCGGGTCTGCCCACGGCGCTGAATCAGACCAGTCTTTCGGTGACGGTCAACGGCGTCACCACCACGCCGGCGCTGTACTACGCGTCGTCGAACGCCGTCGCTGGGGTTCTCCCCTCCACCACCCCTTTGGGGACCGGAACCATCACCCTGACTTACAACGGACAAACCACGCAGGCGCCGATTCAGGTGGTGGCAAGCGCGGTTGGGCTGGATACCTTGGACGGAGCCGGATCCGGTGCGGGCGTCCTCACCGATTCCAACTTCAACCTTCTTGGACTCGCGAACTCCGCAACGCCGGGACAGGCCGTGACCTTGTGGGGCTCGGGCGTCGGCGCCGATACATCCAACAGCGATACCACCTACCCGCAAAATCAGAACAATCTCACCAACATCCCGATGCAGGTCTACATCGGAGGCATCTCAGCGAATGTCCTCTACCGCGGCCGGTCCCAGTATCCCGGCCTCGATCTGATTGACTTCGTCATTCCGGCCAATGTATCGCCCGGCTGCTACGTTTCCGTGGTCGTAGAGACAGGTTCTGTCGTAAGCAACACAGTCACTGTTCCGGTGACCGCGAAGGGTGGGGCGTGCGCCGATCCAGCCTTGGGCTTGAACGGCACTCAGCTTCAGACACTGGCAGCCAAGGGCTCCACGCCAGTCAAGTCCGTTGCCGTAACTGTATCTCAGTACACAAACTCGGCTGGAACCGTATCCGACCAGGCCCTTGTCCTCGCCGCTTCCGTTACGAGCACGGAATTCGGGTCTGGGAACTACTACGCTTCCGAGGGAAGTTGCAGCGTCTTTCCGCCGGGAACGGGGTTCCCACTCCAATCCCCTTTAGACGCGGGAACAATTCAGTTGACCGGACCCACCGGCTCACTGAATCTGGTAGGGGGAGGGGGCTCCTACCTTGCTCAACTGCCGTCCGGCTCCGTGACCGGCAGCCCCGGTACCTACACCTTCACTGGCTCTGGTGGAAAGGACGTGGGAGCCTTCAAGATTGCCATTAACATGCAATCGCCGTTTTCCTTGACCAACGCGACCGCGCTGTCGTCGATCATTCGGTCGAAGGGTGCGACCGTAACCTGGAGCGGAGGCTTTTCGAGCGGCGATGTCATGGTGAACGGCGTGGGCGCGAGCCCGAACGGGAGCGTCAATTTCTACTGCCACGCCCCCTCGAGCGCCGGGCAACTCACCATTCCCTCTGCGACCTTGTTAGCACTGCCGCCGGGGGCCGGCAAGCTGATCGTCATGAATGCTACTGCGCCGCAGACGGTGTCAGCCTCGGGCCTCGATCTGGGCTTGGCGACCGGCGTTGTGTCCTTTGATGTGCCCACCACTTTCAAATGAAGCCGACTCAGGTGTGCGTCCTACAGAGGATACTCGCGCCTTGGCGGCTCAACGTGGCGGTGCCACCAGGCCTTGCAAACGGCAACCAATCAATCACCACGCTTATAGCTGCAAGACTACGGAACGCCGTTTAGTGCCTGATGTCCAACATTGTCGGCTGGCCTTCGGTGGGGGGATACGGGACTCAAACTGCACGATAGCGCCTTCAAAAGTCGCCTCGCTTTCAAACGTGTCGCGTCCCAGAACGCCGGGAAGGAACCATTTCCGAAAGCCGCGCCAGGCACATTCACGCCGCGACGATCGCAAAAAATCATAACATGGGATTCTTGATTTAAGTAGTTTTGTTCCGGCACTACGGTAAAAACTTCTCCCCCCGGTGTCTTCGCCCTGCGGAATCAATAGCATCGCGAATGGTCCGTCAGGTGCAGCACATGCGCCTTTAAATGCTATTACGAGAGGACTCTTATTATTCATGTGGGGAAAAACCGCGGAACGTGACAACGAGACTGTTGACACAACACGCGCGTCGGTGCCTCGGCCGTATGAAGGATCCGCGCCACCGGCCGCATTTGGCCAACCGAAGCCGCTAATAGCTCTGGTCGGCAAGACGATGCGCCTTCAGGGAGAAATTTACAGCGACGAAGAATTATACCTGGATGGGGAGGTTGAGGGCTCGCTCGAAGTCAGTCAGCGTTTGACAATCGGGCCCAACGGCAAAATCAAAGCGAATGTGAAGGCGAAGGAGCTTGTGGTCAAGGGCAAGATTCAAGGAAATGTGGAATCGGCCGGCCGGATCGTTATCATGAACGGCGCCAGCATCGTAGGTGACGTCAAGACCGCAGGCATCGTCATTGAAAACGGCGCGTTTTTCAAGGGAGGCATCGATATTCTGCGCACGGAGGTTAAACAACCGGAGGCATCGGGCGTACTGGCTGCTACGGCGGGATCTCCAACAGCCTAGGACGCCCCGAATCGCACGAAAGATAGAAGTGCAGCGTCGCGCGTAACCAAGCAGCGGGTCGCTGACACGACCTCAGCCTTGCGCCGGCGCGGAAACTCCCCAGCATATTCAAACTGTTGTCGGACATTATCGTCCAACCTTCTCGGGCCTGCCTGGGGCCGTGCTATCGGCGGACCAATGTACGAGTAGCGCGTTATCCAGCCGCAGCCGTCCTTGATGGGCTAAACTCATCTAATCTCCACATCTTGAAACTTAATGCGATCGCGGAGCTAACGCAGGAGACGGAGCGCAATGTCGACGAATCGGCCCATCAAAGTTGGCCTGCTCAAACAGAGTGAACTCGAAGAGGCTGGCCGTATTGTCCGGCTGGCATTCGGAACGTTTCTGGGATTGCCCAATCCCCTCGACTTCATGGGCGACCGCAATTTGATGACGCCGCGCTGGCGTTCGACCCACGTCAAGGTGATCGCAGCGCGCGAAGGTGGCCGCCTGATCGGATCGAACGTAGCCACGCGCTGGGGATCGTTCGGGTTCTTCGGACCCCTGACTGTGCTGCCCGAATACTGGGATCGCGGCGTGGCGCAGCAGCTGCTCGAAGCCACGATGGCGATTTTCGACCGATGGGGAGTGCGGCACACCGGGCTGTTCACGTTCGCCCAAAGTGCCAAGCACGTGGGTTTGTACCAGAAATTCGGCTACTGGCCGCGCTATCTTACCGCGATCATGACGCGCACACCGGGGGTTAACTCAGCGTCACAGGTTAAACCTGTGCATGCGCCAGCGTTGTTGTCGGCCTTCACCAAAAGCCAGCGCGAACAGGCCATCCAGGCCTGCGGGAAGCTCACCCACAAGATCGATAAGGGACTCGATCTGGCCGGTGAGATCCGGTCCGTACTTGCGCAGCGCACCGGCGACGTCGTGTTGACATACTCGCGCGGCGTTCTTGATGCTTTTGCAGTTTGCCTGAATGGACCTGGATCGGAGGGCGGCGAGACAACTTGTTACGTCAAGTTTGGTGCGGCCCGTGGTGGTCCCGCAGCCGGTGAACGTTTCGACAACTTGCTGGATGCTTGCGAAGCGTTTGCATCCTCGCACGGAGCGATTGTAGAGGCCGGCGTGAACCTGGCTCGCGAAGACGCCTACCGGCGCTTGCGCTCCCACGGGTACCGAGTGGCCATGCAGGGTGTCGCCATGCAACGTCCGCATGCGGACGGGTTCAATCGCGCCGATGCCTACGTGATCGACGACTGGCGTTAAGGTGGTCAGCTTTCCATTGCGGACGTATTGTCGGCGACTCGGAGAATGGTCGCCTTCCGTTTGGCCATTCCCGTGAAGTAGGCGGTGTCGTTCAACGGAAGGTGACCGTTGTGGCGCATTATCGGCTGCGACGACGCGGCGCGGTTCACTACTGGCAGGTCCAAAGAGGGCATGCTGGGATCTCGATTTGCGGCTCGCTGAACGGTGCCGACTGGCGACTTGGAGCACCCGTAGGCTCGCCCACCTTGGACATCCACGGGCGCGACCTAATATGTGAGATAAGAACAGTTTCTGTAACCTGCAGCCCGCGCTCTGGTAGTTACAACAGACGGCGACGATGAGAACTCTGATCGGCAATGTGCGCTACGCGGTGCGACGGCTCCGCCTGTCGCCTGTGTTTACCACGGCGGCGATGCTCACGCTGGCGCTCGGGATCGGCGGAACGACGGCGATTTTCACGCTGGTCGATGCCGTGATGCTCCGCTCCCTTCCGGTCTCCGACCCGGCACGCCTGTTTCGCATTGGAGAAGGCGATAATTGTTGCGTCCAAGGCGGCCTCCAGGTTTTTTGGGGATGTATTCCTACCCCCTCTATCAGCGCCTCCGCGACGCCGCGCCGGAGTTCGAGGAGGTGGCGGCATTTCAAGCGGGCGGCGGGCGCCTCGGGGTGCGGCGCGCGAAGGGGGAGCAGGCAGCCAGGCCTCTGCGCGCGGAGTACGTCACCGGGAACTACTTTTCCACGTTCGGAGTGCCATCCTTCGCCGGACGGGTATTCGCAACTGCCGATGACCTGGCGGGAGCTGCACCTGTGATTGTTCTGAGCCACCATGCTTGGGAATCGACCTTCGGGGTCCGACCCGTCGGTGATTGGCTCGGCGTTCTTCATCGAGGGACAGCCCTTTACCGCGATTGGCGTCGCGCCGCCCGGGTTTTTCGGGGACACACTGCGCAGCGATCCTCCCGATTTTTGGATCCCCATGGCGCAGGAACCCGTCATCAATCCTTCTGGAACGCTGCTCCGCCAATCGCCTTCTGCGTGGTTGCGCGTGATCGGACGCCTGCGCCCGGGCGCAACGACGGCCGGAGTCGCCCCGCGGCTAACGGCTGTGCTTAGACAGTGGATTGAAAAGGACTCCGAATATCCTTCCAACTGGATGCCAGATGTCATCCGGTCGCTTCCCAAGCAAATCATCAATATCGTTCCCGCAGGCGCGGGCGTTGCGGAGATGAAGGAGAACTACAGCCGCAGCCTGCAGATCCTCTTCGCCGTTTGCGGACTGGTGCTGCTGATCGCGTGCGCGAACGTCGCAAATCTGCTGCTCGCACGTTCCGCGTCCCAACGTGGCCAGACCGCGGTTCGTCTGGCGATCGGCGCAAGCCGCAGGCAGATCGTCATGCAAGCTCTGACGGAGAGCGTCGTTCTAGCCGTTGGCGGAAGCATCGCAGGATTAGTGGTGGCCGCAGGTGCCGCGCGGCTCTTGCTCGCGCTGGCATTTCGAAATGCGCACTTCCTTCCGATCAGCGTTGCTCCTTCGCCGCTGGTGTTTGGATTCGCCATGGGACTCGCATTGCTGACCGGAATCCTGTTTGGCGCGGCTCCCGCCTGGTTCGCCACGCGGATCGACCCCCGCGGACGCATTGCGAGGGTCCGGGCGGAGTACCGCTAGCCGCTCTTCCTGGGCGACAAAGAGTCTGCTGGTGGTGCAGGCCGCCTTGTCGATCGTGCTCGTCGCAGGGGCAACCATGTTGGCCCGGAGTTTGAACAACCTCGAACACCAGGATCTGGGCTACCAGGTTCCTGGCCGCACATTGGTTGCGATCCGGACGCCGCACGCCGGATATACCACGACGAAACTGTCCGCGTTGAATCGCGAGGTGGAACGGAGGCTCAAGGCGATTCCGGGCGTGCAGGGCGCGGGGCTCGCTCTCTATAATCCGCTGACTGACAACTGGGGCGAACTAGTGTTCGTTGCGGGGCATTCGCAGCCGGATACGAATGGGGACTGGGGCTCCTCCTGGGATCGCGTCAGCGCGGACTTTATGCAGGCTCTCGGCATGACTATTCTACGTGGCCGGGGCTTCGCGGATTCGGATAACGAAACCACGGCTCATGTCGCGATCGTCAATCAGGCCTTCGTGAAACGCTTCTTCAAGGAAAGCGAAGATCCTCTGGATCAGCATTTCGGCCTGGATCTGCCGGAATACGCGTCCACGTTCCGGATCGTCGGTATCGTGCGCGACGCGAAGTTCGCGGGGTGGGGGTTGAGGCGCCCGGCGAGGCCGATGTTCTTCGTGCCGCTCGCGCAGAACGTCGATTATAAGGACACGATGATGCAGCGGATTGATGCGAGACTCTCACTTCGCTTCCGGCATTGCGCTCAAAACCAGCCTGCAGCCTGGCGCTCTGGAGCCGGTGCTCAAACAATTGGTGGCGGAAGCCGATCCCAACCTGACGCTGGTCAGCGTCCGAACGCTGCAGGAGCAGGTTTCTCTCACCTTCAATGAGGAGCGTGCGGTCGCCGGCCTCGCGGGCTTATTCGGAGTTGTCGCGCTGCTGCTCGCCGCCGTCGGACTTTATGGCGTCACCGCTTATTCCGTCGCGCAGCGGACCAATGAGATCGGCATAAGGATGGCATTGGGCGCCGACCGGGCGCGCGTTGTGCGTATGGTGCTGAGAGGAGCGTCCTTTCGGGTGCTGCTGGGTTTGATATTCGGCATTCCGTTGGCGATCGGAGGCGGGCGCCTGATTTCCGCGCAACTCTATGGAGTGTCGAGTTGGGATCCGCTGGCATTGACCGTCGCCTCAGGCACGCTGGCGATCTGCGCATTTTTCGCGGCCGTCATTCCGGCCCGGCGCGCCGCTTCAATTTCCCCGATGGACGCGTTGAGGACCGATTAGTGCAGTCTGGATCGGCCTCACTGAAGCGTTCTCAGAATGCAGTGGTGGCCAGATGTTTGCCATTATCGGCTGCTTCCCGGAACCCGCGGTGTTATCGATTGTCGACTCACTACTCAACGGAAAGTCGAAATTCTTAGCTGAGGTGGAGAGGCTGCGGTTGGCGATTGAGGCGACGACGGACGAGAAACCCGTCCTGTTTCTCATTGATGAGATCCTCAGCTCTTGTCGGCCCGATGAGCTTCTCCGTGCCCGGCTATGCCTTCCAGCCCGGCGAAACGATCTCAATCTATGCAAATGGCTTCGGCCCGACCTCGGCCCCCGTGGCAAGCGGATCGGTGACGCAGGGCGGAGTGCTGTCTCCACTGCCGACGATCACGATCGGCGGCAAGAACGCGGTTGTGCAGTACGCGGGCTTGATCTCACCGGGCCTGTTTCAGTTCAATATTGTCGTGCCGGCTTCGTTGGCGGCAGGAGATCAGCCGATCGTCGCCACCTACGGCGGCGCATCGACCCAGCCTGGCACGCTGCTGTCGGTCCATCCCTGATACGACATCCCTGATACGACTAGTGGCTGTAGCCCCGGAGTTATGATAATCTCCTCGGAGTGCGGGCCAGTCTTCTAGTCTTCGGCGCTCTTGCACTCCTTGGCTTGGTCATGTTCAGACCGGCGGGGACTGTGCGGGCGCAATCGTCCGCGCATCCGCAAATTGCTTCGTTCAGCGTCAGCGGGGATCAGAAGCTGACGTGGCCGAATGCCGCGCCGACTCCTTACTTGGACAATCTGCCGGACGAGCACACTACATTCATTCCTCCGGCCTCCGGCGCCAGTCCTTACCTGGTTTTTGGCGCGGCCAGGATTTCGGGCGGAAACAACGGCGCGGTCGTGCTCCAGACCACGGACCTCACAACGTTCACGTTCGCCGCGGGCTATAGCCCGCAGGTGATGAATCCGCCGGTGCAGTTCACCTCGTGCAATCCCACCTACGACACGGAGTTCGATGAAAACTACGCCGCGCCGGGCGCCATCGTTCAGGACCCGACGCTCGCGGCCGGCAATCTGATGATGTTCTACGAAGCGGAAAACCACTGTCCCGGCGGAGTGAACCAGCAACCTTATTACGCTTCGGTCGGGTTTGCGCGATCGTCGGACAACGGCAAGACGTGGCCTGCGCCCGCCAACGGACCTCTGGGGAATGCGTCGCGGCACCCCGTGCTCAAGAGCCCTGACCCGGAACCGTCCACCACCCATCCTCCGATGGGCAACGCGATTCCGAGCGCTTTTGTCGACACCAAAAGCCTCGACGGCAACCAATATGTGTACGTCACGTACACGTACCACTCGAGTACGGCCGACGGTCTCATCCGCGTTGCGCGCGCGCCGCTGGGCACAAGCTCGCCGGCGTTTCTGAAATGGTACAACGGCTCCTTCAGCCAGACAGGCGTCGGCGGGCAGGACACCGGAGTCGTCAGCACGGGATGCGGCGCGAACGTACTGCAGGAACAGCCGCAGATCAGCTTCAACGACGATCTGGGCCTGTATCTGCTGACGTTCGTCTGCCAGTCGAAGGGCTTGGCTTCTTGGTATTATGCAACCGCCACCAGTCTTGACCTTCAGGATTGGACCGCACCGCAGTTGATCGCGGGCTCGCAGTTCACGTTCACGCCGAATTGCGGCAACAACGGCACCTCCGGCAACCAGTTCGACGGCTGGTATCCGTCGTTAATGTCGCCGGAAGCGGCGGCGGGTCATACCAAGTTGACGGGCATGGTGTTTTTTCAGAACGGATGCGACACGGGGACGCGCGTGTTCGCCTCGCGTACGTTTACCATCACCACGATGGCGCAACCGGCGCCTGTCCTTACCGCAGGGTCCGCCGCGAACGGCGCAACTTACGCTCCCGGTGGCCTGGTGCCGGGATCCTGGGCGCAAGTGAAGGGAACAGGTCTTGCCAATATCACACGAATCTGGACTGGTTTCGATTTTCTGAACCTGGGCAACAACCTGCCGACATCGTTGAGCAACGTCCAGGTAATGGTGAACAGCACGCCCGCAGCGGTGTATTACATCTCGCCCACGCAGATCGATTTTCAGGTGCCAAGCGGGATCGCCAGCAACGCGAGCGCGCAGGTGATCAACAACGGCACAGCCAGCAATACGGTAACGGCGGCGGTCGCAGCCAGCGCCCCGGGCTTGTTCGTCAACGCGGTGAATGGCGTGAATTATCCCGCCGCTGTTTTCCCCGACGGCCATTATGTGGGCGACCCCACAGTGAACGCCGCCTATCGCAACGCCGTGCCCGGCGATGTGATTGAACTGTACGCGACGGGGCTGACTGCGGCTCCGGCTGGCGTTACCCCCACGGCTGCTGCGATTTCGGGGGTGACCGTCACGCTGGGCGGCATCACGGTTCCCGCAAGCTATGCGGCGCAAACTCCCTACGTGGGCGAGTTTCAGATCAACTTCACGGTTCCACAGCAGTTTGCCGCGATGGCCGCCGGCAATTATCCGCTAACGATCAGCGACAACGGCGTATCGTCGCCGGCCAATGTCAACACCAGTCCACCGGGAGCGGTCGTGATTCCGGTTAAGCCCTGAGACGGCCACCAGCGTGTGGCGAGCTTGGAGTGGTTCAACGATGACGGTCTTCAGAAGAGTGCCTGTTTTCGCATATCTGTTTTTCTGCGCAGTGGCGTCGGCGGAAAACTCCCCCACCATCACTCTGGTGGCCAATGCCGAAGGAGAGAACCCGGTTATCGCGCCGAACACCTGGGTGGAGATCAAGGGGCAGAATCTTTCCAAGGCCGGCGACACGCGCGCCTGGCAGTCGACGGATTTCGTCAACGGCCTGATGCCGATGGGCCTCGACGGAGTCTCCGTCACTGTGGCCGTAAGAGTGCGTTCGTCTAGTACATCAGCCCAGGGCAGATCAACATCCTGACGCCTTCCGGATGCGATGGCGGCCAGCGTCGCGGTTGGTGGTGAATAAAACACATGACGCCGTCGACCTCGAATCCATTAAATTGGTCGCAAGTTTTGTCCGGTCTAAAAAGACCTCGCTCCGACATTTCGCTTTCCTGCTTGCCAGGTGAATCGCGAAAGTTTCTGCTTGATGTTTCTCAGCACCCGAGCGATGAATGTGACGACCGCAAAGTATGGTCTACATTCCATAAGGAGAGATATGGTGTCTGTCCGCGATTCTCGCGAATGAATGTGACGTGACGGACCGGTCACCTCACTACCGGACGTGCAGACATCGTTCGAAGTACCACTTCCGAACCGCCAGATGTGTAGCATTATCGGCTACTTCCCAGAACGCCGTTTCTGGGGAAGTGCCGCAAGAGCAGAATCCTTGAACGGACGCTAACGTGTCCTTTCGGTAAGACTGCGTAGAACCGCGCGGGCCGTGGCTACAACTGCAAGAGCCAATGGAAGACAGACAAGTCCCCAACTCGGTCAGAGTCCGGTGACACGTAGGCGGCGCGTTACGACGCCAAACGCGATCCACAGGCCGACGGCCATTGCCAGACTGATCGAGGACATGAGCGGAGCGTCGCGAAGCATGAAGAATCTGAGGCCACTGCTGTCCCATGCGAACGACATGGGTACCCCGGTAAACAACAGCGCGAGGGCCAACAGCCAGGAGCGACGGCGCAGCAGAGCCTTGGTTACCGCTAACGCAGCGTGTCCTGAAGTTGGAGACATTCCCATAGCCGGTGCGAAATCATCCCGAAGTTCCACGACCACGCGCGCCAGTTCGGGGTCGGTATTCAGCCACTCCTCCACGGCCGCCCGGCTTTCCTCACTGGCCTCGCCCGCCACGTACAGCGGCAAGAGGTCCTTCACGATTTCACGTGTGATGTTCATAACAACTTTACCTCCCGATTTATGCGCAACTCGGCTAGCTTGCGGCGCGCCCGGTGCACTTTCACTTTGGCCGCGCCGACACTCATCCGGAGCGCGGCTGCGATTTCTTCGTAAGTCTGATCCTGCACCCGCATGAGCAGCGCTGCGCGGTCCTGTTCGGCAAGCGTCTGCAAGTCGGTGAGGACTGCGTCAAGCTCGGCGCGCCCTTCGGCGAGGGTGTGCGGCCCCGGGGTGGCATCTGCTCTATCGAAGTCGAGCACCTGCCGCCTCTGATCTCCTCTGACCTGTTCGAGATAAAGGTGGCGGGCGATGGTCATCAGATAGCCGATGACTGTCGCAAGATCAACCCGATCACGCGCACTCCACACGCGTACAAACGTCTCCGACGTAATGTCTTCGGCCATGGCACGGTTGCCGGATAACGAGAGGGCGAAGCGGTACACACTACTGGCGTGCCGCTCGTATAACCCATCGAAATCGATCACACGAAGCTGGTCTTTCGTTGTTGCAGCGTCAGGATGATCGTCACAATGGCCGCAATCGCGGCGGCCTCGCACGCGATGGTGATTGGCAATGCCGCCTCACCCCTCCCCAATGCTCGCAGGTAGGGCCGAAGGCCGTGTAGGGCGGGCAGTATCTGCATCACGAAGTTGCCGAATATAAAAAGAACACCGGTTAGAACGCCAATCGTCCAGCCGACAGACTCACTGACAATCGCCGCGCCGAGCACCACTGAAAAGAAGACCATCCATGCGCCGAGCACCAATGCATAGTAACCGAGTGTGCCTAGTAAGTGCGACCAAAGGGGCCGGTGCGACGCCGCCATGTGCGCCGGGATGTCAATCGGCGACAGCCATACGAGCGTGGTCGCCGCGATGGTGGCCGGGATCAGAAACAAGGTGAACGCCGCCGCCAGTTTGGCAACGGCCGCGTCCCTCGGTGTCACGGGCAAGCTCATAACGAATGCTAACGTCTTCCGTTCGCGTTCGCTTAGCACAGGACCCAGCATCACATGGAATGAAACGCCAATAAGCACGTTGAGGGCGAGCGTAATGCCGGCCGATCGCGCCACCGGTCCGCCGCTTGCTGTCATCGCTAAACCAGCGGCCGCGGCTAGAATATACGCGGCCAGCGGCCACCGCATCAACCAGCAATCCTTGCGTACCAGGCGAGCAATCATTTTGATGTTCACGCGGCCCTCCGGCATTCGGCGGCGCTTACCTGTTCCAGAAATACTTTCTCGAGGCTCTTGCCGCCGCTGAGCAGATCCCCGACCGGCGCGTGTGCGATTAAACGGCCGTCGTGCATAAAGGCCACGCTGTCTGCGAGTGTGGCCACGTCATCGCCGTAGTGAGACGAAAAAATCAGTGCGCGACGCTCGCTCCGCGAGGCGGCCAGCAGCTTCAGAATCTCGTGGCGAACCAGGGGGTCGAGTCCGGAGGTAGGCTCGTCAAGAACCAGAACGTCAGCATGGCGCGCCATAGCGAGCAGCAACAGTGCTTTCACCTGCTGCCCACGCGACAGTCCTCGCACAGGCTGATCGGGATCAAGATGAAAACGGTCCAACAGGTCGAGTGCGCGTGCCTCATCCCACCCCACGTGCATGTCTCGAACCAAGTGCATGTGCCACCGGAGAGTTGCGGCGCCGTAGAGCGCCATATCTTCCGACACAAACCCGACGCGCGCTTTGATCCATCGCTCGTCGCCCGGCATGTCATGGCCGAGCACAGTTACACGGCCGGCATCGGCCCGGACCAGGCCCATCAAAATACGCAGCAGAGTGGACTTGCCTGCGCCATTGCGGCCGATCAATCCCAACACCGTACCGTAGGGTACTTCCAGATCGATTCCCCGCAACGTGAAGTGGGAATAGGTTTTGCTCATGCCGCACAGTTGAACCGCGCAATCGCTCATCACAGACCTCCTCGAATAGTCTTCATGCCGTATAGCGATGAGGAATCGGAAAGTTACAAGACACCCAAGTTCTTTTCAGTTTCGGCTCCCGTATAGGTGGCCAGCTCACAACTTGCTTGCCATCTGAGGAGGCGGCTGCCCCATCAGTCGATATCGGAGAGGAGCACATGGGGTTGGTTGGTGGCTGGTCGCGAAATGAGCCAGAAGTCCTCATGTGGGAAGTTGAGCCTGGGCAATGCATCCGCCAGATAATTCACATTATCGGTAGCGTTTCCGAAAGGCCGGGGCTGGGACGAAACCCGCCTAGGGGCAACGGCTCGAATTGATAGCCGGGTCCGTGCTCGACATTGCCAGCCGAATCGATGGTGACGATCTGCCACGCTTTGGGCTCGCCCGCCGGCTCTGTTGCCTCTTCGAGCCGTTCCAGCCTCCGAGTGATGTTTCTCGCGATCATCCAAAACCTTCTCTCCTCCGATCCCAGAATCCTCGCCGCCAGCCGTTAGGCTTGTTTAGGACCAGTTCGATGATCTTGTCCGGTCCGCCTATCCGCGTGACGAGAATCTTCAGCACCAGTGGGGCATCCGGCCTCAGACGCGCTTCAAGGCGCTCCAAGCGCCGAACAAGAGTTCTGCTGATCATTCGGCTGCCTCACTCTGGTTACGAGACACCGCTTCCCGCACCCTTGCCGTTTATTGCAAGCAAACTCGCCTTCGCGCCCGACGTATCGGTCGCCCCGACCGAGGCCGAGTGCCGACGCTCAAGTTGCTCACGCCGTCTGAAGGTTGTTTTCACAAGCGTGTTTACCATCCTCCTCAAGACTGCGCCGAACCAGAAACCGCGTCTCGAATTCGCCGCCGGAGCTCCTCAACGGTCGGCTGCGGCCTCGAGTCCCAATCAGGATCTCCCCGCCGCGGGTCTGCCATCCGGTTGATTGCTGCCAGTAGCGCAGTCATGAATCTGAACCGATCCTCCACGGACACGGGGAGATCTGCCATCGACCTCGCTGCGACTCGGTTTCGAAAATCAGCGTCGTCCAAAGCGCGATCAATTGCAATGTTGCCCTGCCCAACCGCCGCGACGTGGTTGTCATCCCACAGCCTCTTCTGGAACTCGCGTGTGGACCGTTGAGTTTCATCGGTGGATCGAACCCTCCCACGGTCCTCTCCCAGAATGATTCGAAATGATTCGGTTGCATCAGATTGGCTGAACTGAAGCCGGTGATAGAAGCGAGGCTCAAAGGCGCTGAAAAGATAACGCAAGTCGTTGATAATACAGTGGTGATGTCGCTGGGATGGGTGTTATCCGCTTCGCTACGCTTCGGTCGGAGCCAGGATGGCCGAGGTTTCGATCGAATCAAAAATGGCTGAACTTAAGCCGAGGTCGATGCGAACCTCAAAGAGGCTGCTGAAAAGATATTGCAAGTCGTTGAAGATAGGACACCGGCCGCTGAATGGATAGCGCAAGTCGTTGAAGATAGGACACCGCGTCAAACACCCCGCAGGTTGCAATTGATCACCGTCGCCTCAAGGTGCCAACGAGGCCCTGTGGAATGCCCTTGGCGCGTCCACGGGATTCCATCGCGTGCATCCTGGCGGTAAGAGTCCAGCGAGCTTCTGCTATTCTTGCGCCTCCTGGGACGCGCCAGGAACGCTCGCCGGGCTTTCGGCGGTCGTCGATATGGCATCATGCCTCTGTGTTTTCAACAATCGCCGATGCGTCCTGGGCTGATCCCCACGTCAGGGGAGTCATAATCTAGTTGGGCTTTGGCTTCGGCGCTGACAACCGCATCTTTTCGCGCATTGCCCGAACGCCAGGCAGTGCCGCCTGTAGTTCTTCCGCGCTCGCGGTCTTGAGCCACTCCACCGGATCAAACTTTTGATCGACCTTCCTACTCCACTGCTTAAGCTCGATCGCGATCTGTTTTTCGCTCTCCCGCAGCTCGCGGCTGAGTGTGGCATCGAACTCGTGGGTCTTA
>Ga0182024_10000484_pt1 | contig 102071 bp, 82 predicted proteins | sample P32metaG_FD_120480 | JGI IMG/M metagenome (GOLD analysis project Ga0182024, IMG submission 120480) | Permafrost microbial communities from Stordalen Mire, Sweden - P3-2 metaG (Illumina Assembly) | ecosystem: Environmental > Terrestrial > Soil > Wetlands > Permafrost | place: Sweden: Stordalen... | reverse complement strand
GCGCTTCAACTGCAGGAAAAGACCCCAGACCGCCTGGGGCGACTGCTGGTGGATCTCGGCGCGCTTGCGGAGCGCGATTTGCTCGAGGCCCTCGGGCAGCTCTTCAATGTGCCGATCATTGAAAGCTCTCAATTCCCGCCGATTCCTCCGGAATTGAAGACCCTCTCCGCCCGTTTCATGCGCACAGGTAAGTTCTTTCCATTCGATCTGCAGGATGGCGAACTTCACGTAGCGGTTGCCGACCCGCTCGATCACGAGACGCTCGAATCCATTCGCTTGGCTACGGGATATCGCGTGACCGTGTACTTGACCTCCGAAACCGATATCAGCGACGCCATCGAGAAGTTCTTTGGCGCGGGCACGAGCTCATTCGGGCGCTTGGTGGAGTCCTTCGAACAGGCGGAGGGAACCGCAGATCTCGGCAACTTGGAAGACGCCGAGCATTTGCGGGACTTGGCGCTCGAAGCTCCGGTCATTCGAGTGGTGAATCTGTTGGTCACCCGCGCCGTGGAAAGCCGGGCAAGCGACATCCATATCGAACCGATGGAAAACGAGTTGCGGATTCGAGTTCGAATTGATGGCGTGATGTATCCGGTCGAAGCTCCGCCGCGGCAGATGACCGCTGCCGTGATTTCGCGCGTCAAGTTGATGGCCAAACTCAATATCGCGGAACGGCGCCTTCCTCAAGACGGCCGGATTCGCTTGAGAGTACTCGGAAAAGACATTGATTTGCGCGTCTCGACGTTGCCGACGATTTACGGCGAAAGCGTCGTGATGCGAATCCTGGACCGCAGCGACGTCGGGCTGTTGAATTTGGAGCGGCTCGGGTATCCCCCGGATGTTCTCGTGCGCATGAAAAGGATTACGGCACACCCGCATGGCATCCTGCTCGTCACCGGCCCTACCGGCAGCGGAAAGAGCACTACGCTCTATGCATCGCTCGGCCAGATCAACCAGACAGACAAAAAGATCGTTACCCTGGAAGACCCGATTGAGTACCAGATGGCTGGTGTCAACCAGGTGCAAGTGAATAATCAGATTGGGCTCGATTTTGCCGCAGGCTTGCGGCACGTCGTCCGACAGGACCCTGACGTCATCATGGTCGGCGAAATCCGTGACCTTGAAACGGCGGAAATTGCCATTCGCGCCGCTCTGACGGGCCACCTGGTTTTCAGCACCCTGCACACCAATGACGCTCCCAGCGCCATCACCCGCTTGTGCGACATGGGCGTGGCGAACTATTTGCTTTCTTCGTCCATTCTGGCGGTGCTGGCCCAGCGTTTGGTTCGCGTACTGTGCCCTCATTGCAAGCGAAAGGTCACGAAGGAAACCTCCATGTTCGCCAGCGAGAAGGGATTCACGCTGCCTGACCAACGGTTCATTGAGGTGTACGAGCCTGTCGGGTGCGACGCTTGCCGACGAATCGGGTTTAAGTCCCGAGTGGGAATCTTCGAATTGATGGAAATCAACGAGGAACTCCAGGGGACCATTGTTCGAAGCAATGAAGCAAACGTCGTTCGAGAAGTGGCCAAGCGAAATGGCATGAAGACGCTCCGTGAAGACGGTTGGGAAAAGGTTCTTGCGGGTGTGACGGCGGTCGAAGAAGTGATGCGGGTAACGCAGGAAACTGCCTAGAGGTGTGTTGTGCCGGCTTTTGCGTATGAAGCAGTGGGTGTGGATGGACGGCGCCTGATTGGCTCCGTGGAGGCTGCGGATCGCCTTGCGGCTGCATCCATACTCCAACAGCGCGGCCTGGTTCCTCTAAAGGTAGGCGTCGGCGGCCAAGCCGCTTCAGCGCCCTGGTGGGGCCGGGTGATCCGAAAGCCGCAGGGAATGGCGCGCCACCGGCTCGTTTTCGCGCGTACGATGTCTTCCTTGCTCACCGCCGGTGTTCCATTGGACCGTTCTCTGGCGGTTAGTGCGGAGCTCGCGGAATCGCCCACACTGCGGCAAGTTCTTCAGGAGGTTTTGCGCGCTGTAAAAGGCGGGAAGAGCATGAGCGCGGCGATGGAGGCCTACCCGCAGGTCTTTCCTGATTTCTACGCGAGCATGGCCAACGCCGGTGAGGCGAGCGGCAATCTGGCCACCGTTTTTTCGGAGTTGGCGGATTACCAGGAGTCTGCGAACGAATTGCGCGGTCAAGTGACTGCCGCCTTGATCTATCCAGCCTTGCTGGTCGTCGTAGGTACCGCTTCCATTCTTATTTTGATGTGGTTCGTGATCCCGAAGTTTGCGGCGGTCTTCGCCGATGCGGGCGCAACGCTTCCCCTGCCGACCAGGATTCTTTTGGACTTGAGCGATTTCATCCGGACCACCTGGTGGGCTTGGCTGATCGGCCTGCCGATCGTCGGTGTTGCACTGCAGCGATACCTGAATTCGAAACAGGGCCGCCGGCGCTGGGACTATTTCATCCTCAAGGTACCGAAGCTTGGCGAAGTGGTCGAACGCGTACTGGTCGCGCGCTTTGCCCGGAGCTGGGGAACGCTGCTCAAGAGCGGGGTTCCGATGATGCGCTCCCTGCAGATTGCGCACAACGTGGTGGGGAATGAGAAACTGGCCGAAGCTGTCGAGAAAGCGGCGCAGGGCGTGAAACAAGGCAAAGGTGTAATGCGATCGCTCGAAGAAACCCACGCTTTCCCGGCGCTCTCGCTGCACCTGATCGGCGTGGGAGAAGAAACCGGCCGTCTCGATGAATTGTTGCTGCAAGTCACCCAAGTGTACGAACGCGAGGCGCGCTCCTCCATTCGCACGCTGGTCGCTTTATTTGAGCCCTTGATGATCCTGCTGATGGGCATCGTCGTGGGAGGGATCGTCATTTCACTCTTGTTGGCCATATTCAGCATCAACGATATTCCGATGTGAGCAGGGAGAATGCGATGAAGAAACAGAAGGGTTTTACCCTGATCGAACTGTTGGTTGTGCTGGTGATCCTGGGAATGCTGGCCGCCCTGGTCGTTCCGCGTTTGTTTAAGAACGTGGATAAGGCCAAGGTCAGCACGGCCCACGCGCAGATCGCCGCATTCGATACGGCCCTCGGTGCGTACCGCCTGGACGTGGGATCGGTTCCGACGACCGACCAGGGTTTGCAGGCGCTATTAAAAGCGCCTGCGGGAGCGGAGCATTGGGACGGCCCATATCTCCCAAAGGAGATTCCGCTCGACCCCTGGGGCCATCCCTACGTTTACCGCTCGCCCAGTGAGCACGGAGAGTACGAGATCGTTTCCTATGGAGCGGATGGTGTCGAAGGCGGCGAAGGGTTCAACGCGGATATCGTGAGTTGGAAGTAGGGAACGGGCGAAAAATGCAGCAAAGAGCGCACAATTCGGACCAGTCACGCGCAGCCGCGGGCTTCACGCTTGCGGAGTTGCTGGTCGTTTTGGTCTTGATCGGACTGGCGGCTTCCGTGGTGTTGCCGTTCGCGGCCCGCAGCTACGGAAACTTCAAGCTGCGTCTCGCTGAGAACTCGCTCAGAACATTGTTCCGCGAGGCGCGCAGCCGGGCGCGATTCGAAGGAAGGGTGGAAGCCGTCATCTTCATGCCCCCCGATCGCACAGGCAGAACGCTGATTTTGGTCCGTGACGACGGGCACAGGATTGATGGCGTCACGCTTCCTGCCGAGATCACGATAACTGCCGAGCGCGGAGACGGCACGTGGTCCGAAACCCCGGATCCGATTCACTTCTTTCCCAACGGAACTTGTGAGGCGACCCAGTTCGATCTCAGCAACTCACGAGCGAAACATCTTCAGCTCGAGCTGACCCCCCTGGCCGGCAGCACGCGCGAAGTACAGCCGGAGAAGGGCAGCGAATGACGCGCGCGGCATCCAAGTCGGTTCGTGGTTTCACGCTGCTCGAGGTTCTGATCGCGGCGGTTGTGATGGGGACGGTGTTTGTCGCCGTCATGGGATTGATCTCGAGGTCGCTGCGCAACATTGACCGGATGAAGCCGCACGAGGTTGCTCTCGCTCATGCCCAGGAAAAAATGAACGAGATGCTGATCCCCAGGGCTTTCACGCGGCAGACGACCTCAGGCGCATGGGATGACGGCTATCGCTGGCAGGTGCAGATCGAAGAGGCCCCGCTTGTGCCTGGCACCGAGCTGGCGGCCGGGTCAAAGAATCAAGACGCTTATGGCCTTTTCAGCATTCGCGTTGAGATTACTTGGGGCACAGACGACGCGCCGAAGAGTTACGTTGTTCAAACTTTGCAATGGGCCAAGAGAGATCGCAATGGCGCCGACTAAGCGACAACTCGGCTTTACGATGCTGGAAGTTGTGATGGCGATTACGCTGATGTCAGGCGTGCTGCTGATTCTCTTTACAGGTCTGCGGCTTTCCATGAACGCGTTGCGCCGCGGGAATGAGAATCTCGACGCTATGGAATACCGCCTGGGCGAAGCCGATGCCGTGCAATCGCAGGTGAGCGCTGCGATTCCTGCCTCAGTCTCGCAAACGCAGGACCGTAAGTCCGTGGACACGATCTGCTTTCGCGGCGATAGCCGGCAAGTGCGTTTTCTCAGCCGTGACTCATGGGCGGGCGATCGCGCGCAGGGTCTGTGGATGGCAAACTACCGCGTCGTCCAAGGGGACGACGGCAAGCAGCAACTAGAGATCGCGGAGGCCGGAATCCTGGATTCGGACCAGATCCTGAATGTGCTCTTGGAGGATGACTTTGCTCCCGAGCGGTCCCAGCGCGTTGGCGAGACGGCCGACCGCATCGAGTTTCTCTACTGGCAGACCGGGACAGACAAGATCCCGGCGGCCTGGGTCTCCGATTGGAAGGCTGTGGATCGTGAGAAGCTGCCGCACGGAATCCAGATCCATTGGCAACGGGGCGACAAGGAAAAGACAGCGACATATTTGATTCCAGTCGTGGAAGAAGTGAAATGAAGGCTTTTCGCAAGAATTCGGAATCTGGCATGATCCTGATCGCCGTTCTTTGGGGCGTAATGCTTCTGTCGGCGATCGCCTTCGCATTGGCCGCAGCATCGCGTGCGGGAGTGGACCAGCTGCAGAATCGCAAGGAATCCACACAGGGTTACTATCTAGCTCGCGGTGCCGTGCAGCGCGCTGCAGTGATGCTCGCGACCGCGCCGACTCCAGGAAATCCGCCGCTAATTGCGCAGGGCCAGCAGTCCGTGGAATGGGACGATGGACCCAACCATGTCGTCGTCGAATTGGAGGACGAGGCGGGCAAGATTGACGTGAATCAAGCTTCGGAAGCGACACTCGAGGGTCTCCTCGCGGCTCTGGATGTGGATCTGCAAACCGCGTCTGTGTTGGGTCAGTCCATCGAGAACTGGCGGCACCCCAATTTGGCCGACGATGCGTATGGCGCGGACGATTCCTACTATCTGTCACTGCCCAAGCCTTATCACTCGCCGCACACGGACTTTAAATCTGTGGACGAACTTCTGCTGGTCCGCGGGATCACCGAAGATCATTTTTATGGCCGCTACGTGGTTCACGATGACGGGCAAGTGGAACGCAAACTCGGACTGATCGACTGTCTGACCGTGCATTCTGGCGGCCATTCTGTGAACATAAACTACGCCCCGTATCCCGTCCTGATGGCCTTACCGGACATGACGCCAACCACGGCAAACTATATCGTGTCAGGCCGGGCAACAAAGCCCTTTGCATCCGTGAGTGAAGTTACCCAGGAGTTTCCGGCCTCGCTGGGCGCCGAAACACTTTCGTATCTGACCGCCCAAAACGGCGCGTGGTTCTCGTTGATCGCCCGCAGCACGTCGCAAAGCGGTGTATCTGCGCGAATCCGTGCTCTGGTCAAAGTGCAGGGCGTCCAGAACGGAGCCGTTCGAATTGTGTCTTGGGATGACAACTATGTTCGCTGATCGCTCCGCCCAACAAACGATCTTCGCCAGGCTCGGGCAGAAACGCCCAATTCGCCTGCGCAGCGGTGCCGGATCGCATTTGTGGAGATTGCGAAGCCCTGCCGTGGGCGTGAGAGTGTGCGGCACGTCTCTTTATCTCGCTTCTGTGCGCCCCGGTCTGGGTCGCCGGTGGATTGTTGCCACCGGTAGCATATCGGACTATGCGCAACTGACTTCGGAACAACTCAGCCAAAGGCTCGGAGAATTCCTGCAATCCTTGCGTGGAGAAGATCCCATCATCGTCCTGGGCTTGCCTCGGCGGGAAGCTGTTGTTCGCCTGTGCACCCTGCCCCGCGTGGCAAAGAAAGCGCAGCGCGAGGCCCTAAGCCTGCAAGCAGAGATGTACAAGCCGACGGACGAGGGGGCGTTTTGTTGGGACGCGTTGGTGCGGCCGGTGAACGGTAACCTGGCTGCTTGCTTGGCCCTGGCGACGCGAGACCAGATAGATCGCTTGGGCGGCCTTTTCACAGGGGCTGGCTACCCGCCTGCCCGGATTACTCTCGGCCAGTTTGCTGTCCTTCAAATGATTTCGCGAAATAGCCGGCAGGCAGGTGACGGTCGGCTGGTCCTAGTTGACGTATCCGAATCGGACGCCGAGCTCGCCATCGTCGAGAAAGGGCAACTCGTCCATACGCGAGGTTTTCTTTTGAGGCCCGATGCCTCTTCGGCGGAACAAGGTCTCGTCTCCGAAATCCAACAAGCGTTTGCGACACTTCGTTGGAAGGAAGACAACTCGGCTGAAGTGCTCCTAACCGGATCGAATCGTCTGCCATTAGAGCAGGCGCTTTCTCGATTCGGCAAGGTTTCCATGCTGAATCACTGGCTGGGGCTGGAAGGCATCGAGAATCTAGATCGCGGTGAACTCCTGGGAGCGGTGGCTCTCGCGCTGGAGGGCTTGTCCTGGCGAAGTTCCGATCGCGTGAACCTCCTTCCGGTGGAGATGCGGCCATCACGCCGCCGGTGGCGCTACGCACCTACCTACGCTCTAGTTGCCGCTAACGTCATTCTGCTGGCTGCTTTTGCAATGCGCGAGCCGGTCCAGAGGCAGATTCTGGTGCGGCAATACAAGCGGGAAATCGCGAGCCTCCAGCAGGCCTCGAATCAAGCCCAGAAGGCTGTGGACACGCAGAAGCAGACCTACGAGCGGCTTGAGTTGATCAGAGATTTTCAAGCACAGGGCCACGAATCGCTCGATGCCCTAGCGGAGATTACTCAGCGCCTGCCTGCCGATACCTGGCTCAATCATTTTGCTTATCACCAAGGGCAGGTTGACGTCAATGGAACATCGAAGTCCGCCGCAGCTTTAGTGCCGCTGCTCCAGGCCTCACCGCAATTCTCGAACGTCCGATTTAACGGAGGATTGACCCGGGATCCTTCTGGCGCGGACCGGTTTCGGCTTCAGTTAAGGGTGAAACAACAGCCATGAACCTTCAACCTAGAGAGCGAAAGCTTGTAGCCGTTGCGGTGATTGCCGTAGTCCTGTTTGCGGGCTTTTACTTCATTGCCCCCTTGTGGAGCCGCCAATCCGGCGGGAACGACCTCGAGAGAGTACAAAAAGAGCTGCGGCGCCAGAAAGAACTGATCGCCGCCACTAAGCAGATGCAGAACCAGACTGGCGCTCTGCAAGCCAAGCTGGCCGATGACGAGCGCCGCCTGATCGCGCCGGGCGATTTGAATAAGGCGAGCGCAGAGCTGCAAGGATGGGTCGTTCAGCTGGCGACCGCGCATCAGCTTGACATTATCCGCAGCGAGTTTTTGCCCGCCGCTCCGCTTGGCGGTCTGTATGTTCGCATCCCGGTTCAGTTCGAGTTCAACGGCCAGATGACGCAGTTGGGCCAGTTTTTTGACGCATTGCTGAAAGACGAAAAAATCGTCGCCTTGGAAGACATGCAAATCAACAGCACGGGCGCCAAAGACAAACGAGTACGGTGCGTAGTAGTCGTCACTACGCTTATGCCTAAGGTGAATTGAGGACAACACTATGCGAGCGCGGATCTGGATCTTAAACTTTCTTCTGCTGGCTGGCGTCATCGCCCTCGCCTGGAAATTTCGCCAGGACTGGCAGGTCTATGCCGCGCAGAATAATCCCCGCGCGCTCGTCTTGCGCCCTCTGGGCGGTGTTTCTGCGCCCAAGGGTGGCGTTCAGGGGGAGTACGGCGTTATTGCTCTCCAAAACGCCTTTCATCCGGAACGGAATGATTCTATGCCGCCGCCACCACCGGCTGTCCAGGTCACAACAGCGCCGCCACCTTTGGTCTATGGTTCCCTCATCATGGGAGAGAACCGGTTTGCGCTCATGGCGTCGGATGAATCAGCGGCGCCCCAGCCAGTGCTGGAAGGCCAGAGCATGAACGGTTATAAGTTGCTTCGCGTACAAGCCCAGTCCGTGACGCTCGAGTCGAGCTCGGGTCAGACAGAAATAATGTTTTACAATGCGATGTCCAAGCTAAGACGAAATTCATCCAGGACAACGGCCAGCAGCCCGGCGAGCTCGGCAGGCGCCGTACGATCCACCAGCTCTGGAGCCAGTGGGGCGGCGCAGGCTGCAACTACGGATACCTCATCGCAGTCCTCCGGCGCGCAGGCCGCGGCGCCACAAGCGACAATCGCGGCGCCACCAGGGAAAAAGGTCGTGCAAACGCCATTCGGGCCCATGTTGATGGACGACAAACCAGCGCAACCGGTGGTCAAACAGTGAAATCACAATCGAATGCTGGAGGCTGTTGCCTCTACGCAATCATAAGCAGGTTCTTTATTGCATCGTATTTGATCGCAGCCGCGGCGTTTCCGGCCGCGGCGCCGGCAAGTGGCGGGCAGAGCGCTTCCGGCGAAAGGGCCCAATCGCGTGGAGAAAAGATGTCCCCGGCTTCCGAAGCGTCTTCCCTTTGCGCCGTCAGTGCGTCTCCACAGATGGAAGAACCGGCGTCGGAAAAAGCCACCGAGATCACATCTGTCAAAACCTGCACCGCGCGTGATTTCACGCGCGTCGTCATCAGTCTGGGCGGGCCGGTGAAGTATCAGGTTTCCCGGCTTGACAGTCCCGATCGCATCTACTTCGATCTTAGTCATGCGAATCTCGATCGCTCCGTGCTGGGCAAGCCGATAGACGTGGAAGGCGACATCGTAAAAAATGTGCATGTCGCGCAGAGGCAGGCCGGAGCTGTCCGCATGGTGCTGCAGACCGCCGGTATCAGCGACTATTCGGTGAAGCTCTTGCGGGCTCCGTATCGTATGGTTGTGGATGTGTATCCTCAAACGGCGCCGGCAGGCGCGGCCGCTTCAGGCGATGCGAGCACTGCGTCTCCCAAGACTCAGCCCGCAGGCGCGCCAGCAGAACAGCAAGTCCAAACAAAGGATCAGCCAGCGCCTCAAACCGTGACTACGCCTTTTGGCGAGATGCGTGCTCCGCCGGCCACCGCGCCCGCGTCGCCTGCGCGATCCGCCAACATCCCAGGGGGCCAGTCGCAGCAGCAAACGCCCGCGCAAAAGGACGTCGCTGCTCCTTCCAACGCGCAATCATCTCAACAAGCAGCGCCTGCTGTCCCTGTCCCACCAAAGGATACTGTTCCTTCAACCGACATGCCGGCTTCCGGGCAGGCCGTGGGTGCCCCAACCCAGCAACCGGAGACGAAGCCGCAGGCCGAGGGTGCGTCCGGAGTTGCGTTGAACCTTGAGAATGCGGACCTCTATCAAGTCCTCCGGATCCTCGGGACCGAGTTGAAGATCAACTACATCGTTGACCCTGGGGTTAAAGGTACGGTAAACATCACCACGACGGGATCCGTATCGCGCGCGGATTTATTTACGCTGCTGCAGACCATTCTCCAAATCAATGGCGCGATGATTGTAAAGGGGGAAGGGTATTACCACATCGTACCGATCGGCGAGGCGAAGCAAGCGCCGTTGCCTCTGAACTACGCGAAAGCAGGGGAACCTATCAGCCCCGAGTCAGGAATGAGCCTTGAAGTCATTCCGATGCACTTTGTGCCAGTCGGGGAGATGGCGAAGATCCTGACGCCATTTCTTTCGACAGCGGGGCAGATGGTGGTGCAGGAGCAGGGGAATATTCTGCTGATTGCTGAAACGACTGCCAAACTGAAGCAATTTAGAGACATTGTGGACACGTTCGATAGCCCGGTGTTTAGCCGGGAGCGGGTCCGTCTGTTCCCGGTAACGAACAATGTGGCGAAGAATCTCGTCGTAGAGTTGCAGAGCGTCTTTGGAGGATATGGTTTGTCTGAAAAGACGTCGGCGATCCGGTTTGTCGCTCTTGAACGTCTGAATGCGATCCTGGCAATTAGTCCTTCGCCCGAAGTATTCGAAGACGTAGACAATTGGATACATAAGCTCGACCAGCCCTCTCAGAAAGTAGGCATCCGGAATTTCGTCTACAAGGTGCAGAATGCCAAGGCTTCTGACCTTCGCGACATCCTCATCGAACTCTATGGCGGTCAGGCTGGCAAGCCCGGCGGGCAGAATTTGGGTCAGCAGCCGACGAACCCGACGGCTACGACGACCACGCCTCAACCGACGGGAACACCGGCCGCGGCCGATGCCGCCGCAGGCGGTACCGCTCGCGTACAAGGCGAAATCCGGATCCTCTCTGACGACAAGAACAACGCCCTAATCGTGCAGGCGAGTGCGAATGATTACGAAATCATTGAATCTACGCTTCGTGATTTGGATGTGCTTCCGCGCCAAGTTCTCATTGACGCTAAGATTTACGAGGTGGATTTGTCGGGCGCTCTGTCCATGGGGATTTCAGCATATTTGGCTACACTCAGCCAATTACCGGGTCCGCTTCCCTTGACCACGAGTGCGAATGAAGCATCTGGCACGATCAATTTTTCCACGTTCAGTATGCTCAGCGCGACTACGGCCGTCCAGGCGTTTCTGACGGCGACCGAGAACAGCTCTCGAATTCGAACGCTGTCCGCTCCTTCAATTCTGGTAACCGATAACACCAACGCCCGCATCCAAGTGGGCGCCGAAGTGCCCGTTCCGACCGGTTCTTCGCTAACGCCCGTACAGTCGAATGGCAGCAGCATATTTGCTCAAACCATCGAGTATCTCGATACAGGTGTCATTCTCACGGTGACGCCAAGGGTAAATTCCAATGGCATAGTCACCCTTAATATCGCGCAGGAGGTGAGCGGCGCGGTGCCAAACACAACCTCCGACATCGTTGCCCCTGTAGTAAACAAGACCGCATTTCAAACCACGGTTATCCTGAAAGATGGACAGACTCTGGCGCTTGGCGGAATCATTGAGACCTCGGATAACTACAGCAAATCGCGGATACCGATCATCGGAGACATTCCGTACCTGGGCACTATTTTCGGCTCAACTTCGAGGCAAACATCGCGCAAAGAACTGGTACTTCTCATTACGCCTCACGTCATCCAGGACATGCAGCAGGGAACGGCGGCGTCCGACGAACTCTTGAATCAAATGCGCGAAGTTCGGAAAATGCTCGACAAAGAGAAGAACAAGTAGGCCGGCATCCCAAGCGCACGCAATTCACAAAACGCGCTGATCAGTGGCTGCCCGCGACGGAACCCATTTTCGGAGAGCTGCTTGGCCGCGACATCCCGCGCACGTCGAGATCTGAGGCTGCGAACAGCTTGCCTTCCGTGACCACGTACTCAATTTTTTGAGTATTCTTAATATCTACAGTGGGATCTGCAGAAAGAATCACTAGATCAGCAAATTTCCCTGGCTCGATCGTCCCGACATCAGAGCCTCTACCCAGGCTTTCGGCGGTATTTCGGGTGGCTGCCACGATGGCGTCCATGGGTGAAAGCCCCGCTTTGACCAGGAGTTCGAGTTCACGGTGGACTGAGGCGCCCGGAAATACCAACAGGCTTCCCGCCCCTGTCCCCACCGCAATTGGCACACCCGCCTTTAGGGCCCGCTCCACATTATCAGCAGCCCGCTGCTGTTGTTCCTTGAAAAGTCCTATGAGACTGGGAGTCTTGTTCAACACGCTCCGTGTGTGTCCAACCGTTCCTCCGGTGGCTCCCAAGCCTCTCACGAGGGTGTCCGAAACCGTTCGTTGAACAACCGGCTCGGCCAAGTACGCCTTCAACGCCGGCTCCTCAATCAAGTTGATCAAGTCGCCCTGTTGGGTAAGAACGGGTGCGAAATAGATTCGCTTCTTCGCCATCGCCGCGAGCACCGCGTCGGAGATCGGCTCATCCCAAACCCCTTCGATCACGTCCACTCCCAGTGATGCAACCGTGTCCGCTTCCTCGCTTCTTCCCACCTCGCAAAAGAATTTCAGTTCGTGCCCGTGAGCTTCGTGCAGCAACACGTCCAGCGCATCTTTGTCAAGCCTGGGGTAAGGTGCGTTGTCTGGGCCCTTGTCGTAGATCGCCTCGAATACGTTTAGCCCGGTATGTGCCAGTTCGCGGGACTTCTCTCGGGCCTCGTCCGCGTCGGCGATCTCTCGTGTCTCACGCCGGCGAGCGTTGGTGGCCACAATCGAATAGAGTTCAGTCGGATGGCCGTTGGGGGCGGTGAAGACCGGTCCCGCCAAGATGAGCCGAGGCGAAAGGAGCAGATCGTCTGCCCGCCAGCGCCAGTATATCTTCTGCTCGTCAAAATCGCCTTGGATTAGCCTCGCCGTGGTTACACCCGCTGCAAGCAGCGCTTGAAGGCTTTGCAGACGTTGTTCAATGCGCACCTCTGCACGATCAACGCGGTTCCCTGGGCTCGGGCCCAGTTCTACCCTGGCGTCAATAAGGCCGGGGATAATGAACTTCCCGGTCGCGTCTATGACCTGAGCTCCGGCCGGGGTTTTTGCGTCGGGTCCCACAGCTTCGATTTTTTGCGACTGGATCACGATCGTAATACCGCTTTGCGCGGCTTTCCCCGTGCCATCAATGAGCGTGCCACCTCGGATTACGAGGCTTTGAGCTGTCACGGGTGCTGCCCAGAGTGCCATTAGCGCCAACATCGGTAGCGCCACGGCGAACCACAGTCTTCGGAGCCACATGTTCGTTCCCCTATTCCAGTCGGCGATCGGCAAGAATCCGTGCCAAGAAGCTCTCCGTCTGAGCTTGGAGGTAGAGTACCCTAACTCTTGGACGGCCGAACTCTCTCTTGGTTGGGGATGTGCCCGTTCAGTAGACTCAATTTTGGACTAAGCACCCTTGCGCGGCCCAAGCCTTCCCATGCCGGTTACTCAGCCAGGCGATGGCGCTGGCCCTTCATAGCCCTGAGTCTGGGTTTGGGTCAAGTCCAGGGCCATTGCCCTAGGCATATGTCTGAGACACCTCGTCCTGGTAGGTCTAGTCCTTGCAATGATCTGCGGGCTACCCCTCGCGAATTGGCGCGACTGAGAACTCGCTTGCACTATATGAGCAAAGAAGTGGCTAAGTCTCGTCCATCTCGTCCTCGTGCGGGCCATGGGGCCACGCCTAACTAACACAAAATAAAGAGACTGTCTTGCAGTCCGGCCTCTCCATGCTTTGGTTACCAGATTGCTGAGACTGGTACGGATTCTGTTTCGTATGTATGGTCCGCTCTTAAAAAAACTGTCAGAGAAGTCGGTAGTGCCTCGGAAGCCGGTAAGCGTCCAACCGCGTTTTCCCGGGCTGTTTTTCGGCCTAGCTGTGCATGTTATTCGGAAGCAGGCGCTGTGGGGAGGCCCAGCTCAAGCGCCCGTAAGACATACCCGCTGGACCAATGGAAAATCTTTACACTTGAGGGGGAGGAGAAAGCAAAATGTCCTGGAAACGCGTACTGGCTGGGCTCGCTTTTGCCACAGCCGTGTTCATTGCAGTCCCAAACCGGACAGCCGCGCAGAGTCTAGTAGTGGGGCAAGCGGCCGGTTGTATTGGATCCATCATCAATCAGACAGGTGCTCCTATAGGAAGTTTGGTCAATATCGCATATAACCACCCGCTGGAACTGAACCACGAAGGGGTTACCGAGCGCCCCTCGGACCTCGCGATCTACTCAGCCAATCTCGGTAAGCAGCAGACCTGCTTTATCGACGGGAACACGCTTGACGTGGTTTATCCATCGGTTTTGACGAATGCGGATGGCACGTCCTACGGTGTGAACGGAGCAGCGGCTGTTGCCAATCTGGGCAGTTTTGTGACTCTACCGCTCGGCTCGTACGCTGCTTACGATCCGAATTCTACCCTGTCCATAACCGTGCAGGTTCGGGTAGTTAGCGTGGCAGGCGGTAGTTATGGAACCGATTTCAGGATCAGTGTCATAACTGGGACGAGCTATGGAACAACCGGCACCCCGACTCTCAGCGACGAGGGGAACCCCGGTAGCCAGGCATTCGTCGTTCTCAAGAACCTCCGGTTTGACGTGGTTGGGCTCTCGAATGGCCCGACAATCACATCTGCCGGTCTTCCCTTTAACGCGGTGATCTCGGTTGCTGGTCCCGATGACTGCGTCACGGGCGTCTTCCCGGGGATCGATCTTTCCCTGCTGCAGGGTGACTGCATCGATACCTCAAAGTACGATGACGTCGTTCAGGTCGGCACCGTTCGCAACACGATTTTCTGCAATTACAGCGGCGAATCGATGAACTTCAGCAACTACGGCGACTCGCCTTATAACGACTCGGCTTGCGCGGACGTCTATCGCGTCGGCCTTGGTTATGAGAATGGAGTCGATCCGTACATCATGCACCCATATCCGCTGGAGAACCCAGCTTGCAACAGCGGTTGCCCACAGGGCCCACCCACTGGTGGCGTAGGGAACGAAACTGGCTTCCTGATCAAGAACGCTTGGTGGTATATGTGGGAGAACCCGTACTGGGTATACGTCAATCCGTTCAGGATTGCCCTGAATGGACGCGGCGATCCGTTTACTCCAGACATTAATACCACCCCGACCGATCTCGTGGTTGATATCGAGACCGTTCCGTCCGGCGTAACGATCACAGCGCCTCCGTCGATGACGATTTGCAGTGGCCTCGCGCCTGGTGTGGTGTGGACGCTTGGGGCGGGTCCCAACTCCGTCTCGGGCAACACGGCAGGCACAGCGGGCCAGGTCTTTATCTACCAGACGACAGCGGGCGATGTGAATGATCCCAGCCCAGGGCAGCCCCTGATCGTGAAGACCGGACGCACCGCTCAGGATGTTAACTGCGCTGGCGGTTATCCGTATCACCCGACGTGGGGTGTCACGATTGGCGATCCTTCGGGCATCGGCGACGTCACGCTCCGTGTGGTGTTTGGCCCGTCCGACGGCGTCGGCGGCCCTGCCTTCACGGGTGATGATGTGAATGCGAGTGCAATTCCGCGCTACATGCAACCGATCACGCCATCCGAGGGTTTGATGCCGGGTAGCGAGTCGCGTGGAATCATTGATGATGTGAACGGCAACCCCGTTTGCTACATCGTAATCGACCCAACCCGCACGTACTTGCTGTATGACTACGTGACGGATATGGACAGTTGGGGAACTGGTCTCGAAGTGGCCAACACTGGCAACGACGCCCTAGCTTTTGCTCCATTGGGCGTTGAAAACGCGGGCCAGAGTGGCGCACTTGACATCTGGTTCTTCCCGAATAGCAGCCCCGAGGGGGCTACAGGTACCACGCCGTTTGTGTACACAGCGAAGGGAAGCGATGGCCGTGGTCTACAGACTGCTTCCGGGTTGCTTGCACCCGGAAACATCTGGGCGGACTCGCTTGACTCGTTGCTGAGTGCATCCGGTAATGGCTCGTTGGCGGGGCATTTCGATGGCTACATCATCATCGTTTGCCACTTCAACTTCGGCCACGGTGCGGCATACATCTTCAACGCGGCCCTGAACGGCACTAGCGTTCCGGCTCTCGTGTTGGGTGGCGATTCCGCCCGTATGGGTGACATTCAGAAGTTGCCCGAAAGGTTGGATCAGTAATATCTGAAGCCAGCTACCACGGCTGAAATGCTGTGATGGCTGAAGCAAGTAGGAACCAGGGGGGTGCCGCTTTACAAAAGGCGGCATCCCCCTTTCTTACAGAAGTAGTGACAAAGTCATAGCGGTCCAATAAAGCGCACAATACGAATCGCTAACGGTATACTAGTTCCAAGTGGGGCATGCGAAGTTTTCCAGGAGATCTCAGCTATGAGCAAGATGCAAGCGAAAGCGGGTTTCGTTCTCGCAATTATCCTCGGCACAGCGCCACATGCTTTCGGCGCACAGACGCCACAACAAACACAGCCCGCGAGTGCCCAGGTTTCTCAGGACCAAGGCCTTAAAGAAAGAGCCACCGAATACTACCGGGATCTTTTGAATGGTGAAAACGCCGCCGCCTTTGCGTTCGTCGCGCCAGAATCGAAAAATGAATTCTTCAAGCTGCATGCCGAAAATCTCATAGACGTTCGAATCCTTGATGTTCAACTAGCTGACGCGCCAGGAAGTTCTGCGACCATTAAGGTCCAAAAGAGCATTAAGCCAATGCAATTTAACCAGAACTTCGACTTCCAGTACGTTGAGACTTGGAAGAAGATCGATGGCCAATGGTACATCGTGATTCCGAAATTGAAAGACATGGACTCCCCTTTTGGCAGAATGTTCAACGCCGGTCCGGCCCCTGCACCAAGCGGTACCAAGGGAACTTCGCCAAGCACGGCGAATTCGAGTCTGCCTGGGTCTAGCGCAGGGCCCGACCTTGCCGAGATTCAGAGAAGAGCAGCAACCAATGCCAAGAACGCCGATCCTGACCAATACCTTCTGGCGCTAAAGAAGGCAATGGTCCAGGCCCAGGCGCAAAGCGTCAAAGATCCCAAGTCTGACGACAAAGACAAGAAGAAAACTGATCCGACGCAGGATTCCACCAAGCCTAAACAAAATAACTAGCTTCATAACCTGCTGGGGCGCAGCGGCCAACAAGCCGCTGCGCCGCTTCCCACGCTAGCCGGGTTGGGGTTCCCCCATCCCGTTCATCTCGCCAGGCGGCCTGCGGCACCGCTGTGGCGTTGTATCCACAGTGAGAAGTCAGCGATCACATTCTCCGGAATGTGCCTTGACTCTGTTGCGCTGGGCTTTTGAGCCACCGGCAGAAAAGATTGATTTAAAGCCGGGTAAGACTTAAAGGTTATGTTGGTGCGGTCTCGAAGAGACGTCCTCCAATGCTCCCAATCCGCGCTTGGCGATTGGGCTTCGCGTTCTCCTTGCAGAATCAATATCGGAATCTTCAGCGTAGCCGCCACTCTCGTTGGGCTGTAATCTCGCAGGTCGAGCAAATACGCCGCTGGGACAGGGGCTCCAGCCAAACGTACTGTCATTCCCGGGCTCAGCGCGGGGTCTTCGATCTGCCGCTTTTCTTGCTGGGCCGCTGCCAGTGCTTCGAGCTCCGCCACAGTCGGCGAGGGGGTACTTCCTATCCGGAATCTTACTTGGTCTAAAAACACATCTTCCAGCGGCCGTGCGTAGGCTCCCATCAAAATAAGACCAGCAATTTGGGAGTCCGGGGCAGCGATTCGCGGACCTAGGTAACCTCCCAAGCCTTCGCCGAGTAAGAAGATATGATGGGAATCTATTCTGTGCATGCCGGAAAGCAGGGTCACGGCCGAGCGGGCATCTTCTATGGTCTCCTGTTCAACTGTGAACGAGGCTAGGTTCTTTGCCACCTCGGAGCCGTATTGCTTCGTCCGCTTGACGTATCGCAGAACGGCGACGCCCCGGCTCGCAAGTCCCCACGCAATATCCTTGAAGATCCGATCCGGCCCCGCGGTCTCGTCCTCATCGTTCGCACCCCATCCATGCACGAGCACTACAGCAGGAAAAGGCCCGGCACCCTTTGGCAGGGCCAGTGTTCCAGGCAAGATCCATGGCCGTTGGCCAATCTTGACATCTACTTCTACGAATGACTCGGGATTCGCATAGCTTGGCGTTTGCCACAGGCCAAACGAACTCGCCGGCAGCGTCTTGAATCCCGCCACCTTTTGAAGGGCATCAAAAACGAAGAGTAGGTCAATATCCTTGCGCGAAAAACTACACGTTACATAAACATAGTCCAAGTCTTGCTTCTGCTCGTGCCCTGCCCACTTGATTGAGACGAATTCGCCAAGGTCAGAAATCATCTTGCCCCATGTGGCTCGGAGCATCTCCGCCGGCAGCACTTGCACGACGCTCTCATTGAAGTGTTGCTCGACCATGTCAAATCTCTTGGCCGCAAGATCCGCGACGAGTTCGCGAGAGATGGCAACATGATCGACGTCAGGCGCCTCCAGGCCTCGACCTGCTTGCGTCATGGCCAAGACGAATGTCGGTATCGCTACCGCCAACATACTGGCGAGCGCCAGCATCCTGGCGGTTGAATTCCTGTGCATTGAAGTAGTCTCCATAGGAGTCGCAATAATGTCCATTCTACAGGGCGTGACCGCTCTATGGCTCCGTCCCCGAGAAACGTAGTACAGCTGGCTATCGAAATCGCCTGAAGCTAATTATAAAGATAAAGCTGCAAATTGCTGAGCTGCGAGCGTCCGAGTTGTTCTGCAAGAACCAGCTAAACGGCACAACGGCAGAGAGCTTGGGTGTCCTTCGGATCTGAGTGTTTCTCTTTTTGTTCGCTTTGAAGTTCGCAGCACGTTGTGGTATCTTCTCACTACGACTTCTGTAGTTGTGAGTTGAGTCCCGCGCTCTATAGCTCCAGAAACCGCCGTGATGTGAAGGTCGCGATGGAACGAATTCGTGCGAGATCAGTCTAGTTTCGCCGTTCAAGGCCAACGCTCAGCACGTAAGTCTTTTATATTCAGTGAGATCGTTCTAGCACGTTCCACGCGTTGAAGACGATGCAAGGAGAAACGGAGCGATGTCTTACCGGCTTCTGCGCTCGCTCATAAGCCGTGCGGTCGGCACCATACTGCTTCTGGGGACCTGTACGGCTGTATCTGCCTTCGCTCAATGTGCGGTGACCCTGGATAACGGATTCTCGGCGCCCAACGAATTGAATCAGGAGGGGCGGACCGAGCGGCCCGCTGACTTGAGAATCACGAACGTGACGCCTGGCGGGTGCCTGAAGGACGGGAATACTATAGATGTAGTCTATAACGCTGTGATGACTTTGCCTGCGGTCGTCGGAAACCCGACCACCCTGCCGCCGCCGGACTATGTGATCGTTGACAACAGTACCGTTCCGACCCTTTCGGTAACCGTAACAACTCAGACTGTTAGCTTGGCAGGCGGAGTCGTGGGAACGGATATTCAAATCAATATTCAAACTGGGACGAGCGATCCGACTGCGTACATCGTATTGAGGAATCTTCGTTTTGACGTGACGACTCTCGGCGACGGAGCCGCACTGAATGCCACTGTGGCGAGCTCCGGCCCTCCGAACTTTGAGTTGGTCGTGCAAGTTGGCACTGTGCGCAAGACAATCGCGGTGGCCGCCCCGTATGCTCCTGCTGTTGATATCGTGGGATCCGGGTATGAGGACGGCGTGAATCCATTCGGCGGGCCGGGCCCTGGAAATCGATATGGGATTCTGGTTACTCAAGCAAAATGGGAGTTCAGCTCGAGCCCGAGTTGGCTCCTCGTCAACCCGTTTCGAGAGGCAATCCCCTCACCAATCGTGAGTGGAGATATTCCCACGGGCCCAACCGATCTGGTGATTGATATTGAGAGCATCCCAACCGGTGTTACGGTGACGTTGCCGCCGACCATTACCGCCCCTTACGTAGGTGCTAGTCCCGAAGTCCAGTGGATTGCGACCGGTCAGACGCTGAGTGCTACAGGCGGCAACCTGATCGTGATCTACAACACCAACAATCCTGGAATACCGCAGCCCACCATGGTTCACTTGGTTGTATTTACTGGACCGACCGCAGCCGACGCGACTCCGACGACTCCTGTAACATTTGGCGTGACGATTGCTGATCCGTCCGGAACAGGAACCGCCACAATCCGCGTCGTCATGGGACCGTCAGAGGCCTCTAGCTTTGCCGGTGATGACGTAAACGCAAACGCCGTCCCCCGTTACCTGGCAAATATTAGCGGTAGCAATCCCACGCGTGCGATTATCACCGACGGTACGAGCGCGGGAAACCCAGTTCCTTATTTCGTGATCAATCCCACCCGAACGTATCTACTCTATCCGTATGTGACGGACCTGGATGGCTGGCAGACGGGCATTGAGGTTGGCAACACGGGAAATGATTCAACCGTTTTTGGTAATTCAGGCCAGGCGGGCGCCCTCGATTTTTATTTCTTTCCGTCGGGTGGCACTCCATTCGAATTTACACCAGTCACGGGAGCGGGACGCGGGCTAGATGCTAACGGTCTGTTGCAGCCGGGTGGAGATTTTGCAGTAACGCTTGATAGCTTATTGAACGCGTCCGGCCACAACAACCTTGTGGGCCGATTTGATGGGTACATTATCGTTGCTGGACACTTCAACTTCGGCCATGGTGCGGCACTCGTGTTCAACGCTGCCGGCTCTTTAGCTTCTGTGCCAACACTTGTGCTCGGGGGTGACTCCGCACGGCTGGGCAACACGACAAAACTGCCCGAACGACTAGATCAATGATCCAAACGGCGCGCAGCAAGTAGCACCACCGCAAAGTGGGTTCTGCGGCGTTCGCGCGCAATAAACGGTGCATCCGGCACACAGGTGGCTAGCAGCAAACGACGCGTTCCCCGCTCTGCCGCATTCCGGCCCTTCTGCTTTATTTGGGACATTCTCGATTGAGCTCTCAGGCTCAGGACGACCGTCGCACAAATTCCAGCGTGCTTGCGAGACGGTAAGTGAGGGTGTGCGAGGTAGGCGGAAGAATCCGTCGTAATTTGCTGAGCGTTACGCCTTATGCCGGCTGCAAGGCAGGTGTTATCTGTTATGAATCAAGGCTGTAACTACTGCGCTTGACAGACCCTTGAAGCGATATATTGGCCCCGTTGGCAAATGCCCGGTCGGACTTTCTCGTCTGTTGGACGCAGCCGAGAAGGGCTACCTCCCCGCACCCGACCTGGCCAGAGGGCTCTTGGCAACCAGCTGGGGGCCCTCAAAACTCCAGATCGCATCTAGACCTGATAGTGTCAATTATATCCGGAATACTCTTGTTCGAAATGGAATAACGGTTCAACTCAGCAGCACACTCTATGACTGAGATAGCGAAACCGCAATAGTACGAAAGTTTCTTTCTGAGTGCGTTAATCAAAACCGGTCTCGAGGTGTACCAATGCCAGCCAACCGACGCAAGAAATTATGCATTTGCTGTTCTTATGACAGAGTGATGCATGCATGCGGACCAAAATCGGTCTTAGAACGTTTTTCGAGTTCATCGCCAATCTGGAGCGGCTAACGCTGCGAGCTGCCGGGAGAATTGCCCGAACGGAGCTACTGCTCGCTGATGCTGCCTAATCGCTTGCCGAGGACGTGCCGGCGGAGGCCTTCTGATATTTTTCTAATTCGCTCTGGTGCTCGCGAACGAATTTCAAATTCGCTGGGTTGATAAAGTCCTGGACCGGCTTGTGATTCATTTGGCCTTCAAATGCATCTTGTGCCGAAAACCACGTCAAGGGTGTCATCACAAAATCTCGTTCCGTTATTCCGTTGGTCTTCAAAAAGGCAGCGACGTGCGGGGATTGCTGCGCCATGAGGACCTTTTCGAGGTTTGGGACCTTGGCATCACCGATCTTCTTCACCTCGTCAGCGAGCACGGGATCGGTTTTTGTCGCCGCAACCAACTTGGTGGCCGTGGCCACATACTTGGAGACCTTGTCCATCGTCAGAATGTAATCGTGGATCGCCTGTTGATCCCCGGTAAGCACTTTTGCTCCTCCCGCCTGTCCGGCACAAATGGCGGGGGCGAGAAATGACACGATCATTGCGAAGACGTAGGCACGACCAGCTAAACCGCGTCGGTACATACTTTTCTCCATAGAGAACCGTTAGGTTAGTTGCGAGACTGTACGTTTTCATAATGCCATATTTATGTGGAGCCTTGGTGCCAAGCGCCAAGATAATTTCGCAGGAGTCAACCTTGACTCCCGGCCTCCCAACGATGCCCTCAAGTCTCCAGTGTGACTACTTGAAATGGCTCCAGCCTGAAGGCCGTCGCGCGTCCAGCGCGCAACTCCACAGCACCCAGACCAGCGTTGGCGTCCCAGGGATTGGCCACTCGATAGCTTTGTGGCGCGCCAGGCGGCAATTCGAAAACCACCTGCGGGTCAACTTCGAGGGTCTGCGGCCGGTCGCTGGGGTTTCGCAACGTTAAAATAACTTTCTTCGGCGACCAGGACGCCCATCCGTACACTTCGAGCAGGTTCGGATCGCCGCCCACCCAGTGCGTATCGACCAACACATCGGCATTTCGCCGAGACCACTTCGCTCCTTCGGCCAGCGCATCCCAGTTGCGATCTGAAAGCAATGAAGGCGTCAGGTACATCTCCTGGCACTGCGTTCCGCTACCGAAATAAGAGCGAATCTCGGAAGGGAAGTCGTTGCCCGGATCGGTGTCGAGTTTGTCCGCCAGGCGCGCAAAGATCAACCCGTGCAGCATCAGCGAGTTCAATGGATAGAGCGGCCCGCGCTCGACCACATTTTCAAAGGTCGCCGCATCTCGATAGGTGATCCATTGCTGCCGCGCCGTGCCCACTCCGGCGAAGTCGTTGTCTTCGCCGCCGCGCCACGTGGAATCGGCATAGCGCAGCCAGAAGGGCGAAGGGTATGTGCTCGTGGTCAGATTGACATACAAATCCGGCTTGGCCGCGCGCATATCACCGATCAGCGCGATGGCAGCTTCGAAATCGCTGCCAAACTGGCTGCCCGGAATCGTTTGCGCGGTACTGCCCGTGCCGTCAATTTTGAATTGATTCACGCCGTAGTTACGAATCATGTTCAGACACACGTCGTGGAAACGCTTGTAGTAGATCGGTCCCGAAAGCGCAAGCCCCTGTGAATTGGTTTCGAACCCCTCTTGCTTCGCGTAGGCAAGCCGTTCCTTGCGCGCTTCGTCGTAGCCGCCCCAGGGGGAAAGCCACACACCCGGCGCCGAACCGTAGCGCGCTGTCGCCTCCTGTACAGGTCGAAATCCGCGAGGAAAGCCTGCATTGAATCCCCAGATCTTGTGATCGTCCCAGCCGTCATCGAGCATGAAGGAATCGAGCGTCACGCCGCGCTTCACGTGTAATTCCTGGCCGATAATGTTGACCGCATCGAGGGCTTGCGCTTCATCGAAAGGCGAAAAGTCGTACCAGCTGTTGTAGTGCAGGAAGGTGCGATAGGGATGCGCGCGCTCGCGCTCGAGGTATCCGAGGAATTCCCGGCGGAGCTGGCCCGGCGCCGTCGTGCCAATCACCGACGAGTAGGTCGCTTCCTGCCTTTGCTTCAGCGGCAATTGGCGAGAAAGCGTTGAGCGTGCGCGTCCCCCGCCTACAACGCTCGAGCTGAGCGGGTGTTCGAAAGCCAGGAACCACGACTCTTGCACGATCGGCGACCCACGCACCATGCCTGCCACGCTCGCGTTCTCGAGCGGAAGATCAATCAAGCAGACTTCCTCGATCGGCAAATCCGCCGAGATTGCGCGTACCGTGACTTCCTGCCGCAGGTAATGAGAACCATCGCGCAGCACGGCGCGCCAGATCACGGCAAGTTTTCCATCGGTATCGTGAAACTCCGCGACGATCTGCTGCCCATCCAAGCGTTCTGAGAAATTCGAAGCCTTCGCGTCGCCTTGAAGCTTCTCGACGCGCGGTGCACCAACAATCTGCATCTGCGCTGAGGTAACGGAGGAATGTTGCTGAAAACTCAGCCAAAAGGCTGGCCGAGGCCCGGCGATGGTTCTCCCAAAGCGGCGATCCTGCACACGGACGAACTCCAAACCGCCAGAGGATAACCGCCATTCTGCCGCTAGGATTTCGTTGCCCAAGTGCAGTGATGAGCCCTGAATTTCTGCGCTCGGACGCAGAGGGGCTTCCTGGTCTGGGGCCGCCCATAAGAACCGTGTCCCTGCTGGCAGGGCTGCGACGGTGCCGAGTCCCATGATCCCACGGCTTACAAAATCCCTCCGGCTCATTTCATTCAAGCGCGGTGGCAGCGTTCGCCCTTCCTTACTGACTCGTTGGCCAATCATATTGGGGTCGACGAAACGCATCGGCAGTCTTTCCTTTAGCAAACGCACGATATCGAAGCCTGGCAGTAGTGTGACCTAAGAAAGAGTTACTGTCCTGCCGGTATGGACAACCATTTCTTTGGTAAAATAACCCATCCTCGGTTCTAAAGGAGCTTACCGCTATGCGATACCGATTGGGTTTGATTGGCATGACGCTCGGGTTCTTGCTTGCCGCCGGGCTATCATACGCGCAAAGCAAGAAAGATACGCCCACTACAGGCACCGTGCATGGGGTTGTTGTTGGGCTGAACGGAAAGCCCGTCTACAACGCGCAGGTCTATCTGCAGCCGTCCGGCACCACGAAGCAGAGCGTCGGCATAACGAACCTCTATGGAAACTTCGAATTTCCCAACACGCCCCAAGGCAGCTACGAACTGAAGGCCGACAGGGGAAACAAGGAATCGGCCTGGCAGCACAACGTGGCCTTAAAAGCCGGCGGTGATGTGAACGTCACCTTGAAGCTCGACCAGGATGTGCCGCGCCCGAAGCCACAGGGAAAGTAGTCCCAGCCGCGGCGTGCTTGCTTCGCACGGTGGTAGACGGCCGGGTGCCCGCTTGACCATCGCGGCGTGCGCTCTAGAGCCGCAGGATTGCCGGCCCCGGCCGCGTCAAGAAAAACTCGCTCGTGGCAGCCGCATGCGGGAATTTCTGCTGGTAGACCCATGTCCAGTTGTTTGCAAACTTCAGAGCATCCGGTATACGGGTTAGCGCCCAAACGCTGCCGCCGAATCCAGCGCCGAACGCGGATGCCGCTATCGCACCAAGCTTTCGAGCGGAGTGCGCGAGCTCGATGGTCTCCGGAATCTGGTTCCCGAGAAGTTTCTCCGCTGCGGCCTGCGATTGGTCCACCCAGCTACTAAATTTTCCCATCTCGCCCTTGGCCAGGGCTTCCGTCGCCGCCGGAATAATCACTTGGTTCTCGAGGACGAATTGCCCGAGCCGGTCGAGTAATGCTTGTGGCCGAAACTCACGGCTTGCAGAGCGGGCCAGGAATTGGCGCATTTGATCTACAGCATCGGGCGCGCTCGTCACCGCGTCCGAGAGTGTGGCATCCTTGCGTCCAGTTGCCGAACACCATATCTCAAGAATCACGGCCGCGGCCCGCGCCGCGCGGTTGTAAGCTGTCCGCGCCGCGCCTGTTTTTTCCGCCGCCACACCGCTCACTCCAATTACAAAGGTTAGATCGTCGGGCAGCGGTATCTGCCGTTCCGCTCGAATCGGACTGAAAGCGTATTGGCTGAGGGATCCCGCACGGCAGCACAGGATCGCGACGTGGTCCTCGCTTCCTCCAGAAGTGCCTACTCCGGAGTCGCCCGCCAATCTGCCAAACGAACGCCCGTTCTCGATGCAGGCTAGATAACCCGCAAGCCCTTCACGCCCGCGAATGTTTGCCACGAACTCCTCGCGGTCTTCCAGGTAATTGATATCGAAGAGCGCCACGAAGGTCGCGATCATGAGCGCGCTCGAGCTACTCATTCCCGCCGAGCGAGGCAAATCGCTCACAAACGCCAGGTCCATGCCGCACAGAGGTCCCGAAAAATTTCGCGCGAGCCTCCTCGCCACCGTCATCGGATAGGAAGACCAACCGGCGCCCGGCACAAGATCGGCGGCAACAGGAAATTCAGTTTCGAGGTTAGAGGCGACGTCCACGATTTTCACCGTCGCATCGTTGCGTGGAGATGCAACCGCGCAGAAACCGCGCTCTACGGCGCAAAGCAGACTGTGCCCACCGGCATAATCCGTATGTTTGCCGAGCACCTCGATGCGCCCTGGCACGTACCATCTGCGAATGTCACGCGTCGCGGAGCCGCGCATCGTGTCTAGGTGTTGCGTCGCGCGGTCGAAATGCTGTGCTTTGCGTTCTGCTTCGGCACTTCGCATGCCGGCGTGTATTAAGCGATTGAGGAGCTCCGCCTTCATGGGCTGGGCTCAATTGCGCGGAGCCGCTCCGTGACACTCGCAATATCGCCGCGAAAGGAAAGATCGAGCACGCCTTCGCGGCAGCGGATCACCTTCAAGCGCATCCCGAGCGAGGTGATGCCTTCCTGCACAGCCAGCGGAAGCTCCAGCTCGCCGCGCGAAGAAAGTGGCACGCACCGGCACGCCTCAAAAATCGAAGGCGAAAACCGCCACACATTCATGCTGACGAGCACATCCTCACCGAGTGTTGCCACGGTCGATTCTGCCGGTTTTTCGGCTACAGACGCCAAATAACCGTCCGCGGCCACTTTGCACAGCGCATAGCTCGCGATGCGCTCGACCGGAATATTTCCTTTTTGCGTAAGCGACTCAGGCTCGAAAAGGGCAGTTCCGGGCTCGCCCAACACGCGCAAGTCCCTCAGAGCCGAGACCGGATAGTAGTTATCTGAATTCTGTACAAGGAATTCATCGCCGCCCACAAAGGATTCGGCGGCAAGCACAGCGTCCGCAGACCCACGCGGCTCCGGCTGAATCGCAAACGAAACTTGAATTCGGCGTGGCGGCGCGCTCACTTCGTAGTATTCGCGGATGGCGTTGTGCTCAGGACCGATGACCAGGCAAGCCTGCTTGTAGCCGGCATCGGCGAGACCGCTTAGGACATAATCGAGGAATGGACGCCGGAAGGGAATCATCGCCTTCACACCGGAATCAGCGGTTGCGGACTGCTCGCCGCTGAGATGGGCGCTCGGGTCTCCCTGCCGCATCCGTTTGCCCAGGCCTCGAGCGGGAATCACTACTTTGTGGATTCCACCGGTCATTTAGAGGTGACGGGAGCGCTCATCCGGCGATTCTTCTTGCTGCTTCAGAAGTCCTCGAAACATGCTGCGCAAATCGTGAAAACCTCGCACCGTCACGATCGCTGTGATTACGGCGAAGGCGGCGCCTGAAACGATCAAACTTATCTCCCAGAAGATTTGCCAATATTTCATTGTGCCTCGGCACTGGCGAGTTCGTCAGCCGCTTCCACCCTTTTAGGACGGCTGGGACCCAACAGAGAGCCAATCACAAGCCCTGCCGCCGCCAAACCAAACGCCGCAAATCCAGCCGCCTTTTCGCTCCAATGTAGAAAGAAAAAGGGAACAATCGCGCCAGTCGCGCCCATCACCATCGCCAGATAACCTCCGGTGGTGTTGGCGCGCCGCCAGTAAAGGCCTCCTATCACGCTTGCAAATGCTCCCGCCAGGAAGATCGTCCCCGTCACGTTCAAGTAGAGATAGACCGCTCCGGGCGGCGTGTAATAGAGACCCCAGAACATCAGAAACAGACTCACAAAGAGATTTGCCACGCGATTGACGAAAATCTGTTGCCGAGAACTCAAAGGCTGCTTGCCCATCAGCCGACGCACCGGCAGCACCACGTCCTGCGAAAGAATCGCGCTCCACCCAAGCAAATAGGAGCTGTTCACGGACATCGTCGCCGCGAGCATCCCCGCTACCACCAGCCCTTTCATGCCAGGCGCCAGAATGTGCGCCAGCATTGTCGGCATAGCATCGATCGGCGCCAGCGTATGGCCGTTTGCCACCGGAGCCGGTACTCCTTGCACCAGCGCGCCCGTGCCAAACATCACGAGCGCCGCGATTCCCCAGAGCATCGGCAGCATCCCGCGGCCGAGAAAAATGAAGCCGGTCCAGGTCATGACGCGCTTGCACGTTTCAGGGCTTTTCGTCGAAAACATCCGCATCGCCGTCGTCTGCCAGCACGTGTGAATGGAAAACCACAGTAAAATTTGCCACACGAGGAACGTCCAGCCGAATTGCGGATTTACCAGCGGGCTGTAGCCGCCCGCACCCATCGTGTGCGAAACCACATGCGTGATATTGCCCCATCCGGTGCGATGCACCGCGTATAGAGTCACCACGATTGTCGCCACGGAAAGTAGCACGTATTGAAAAAAATCCGTGATCACCACGGAGACCATGCCGCCCAGCATGGTATAGGTGACCTCAAGCAGCAGGATCACCGTCATTACCAGGATCAGATAGCGGGACGCGATGCCGCTTACGATGGTGAGGAACTCGCCTTCAATCTTCAGGAACACGCCCATGTTTAGAATGCCACCGAGCGCGACCAGAATTCCCGTGACGAGCCGCAGTCCGAGGCTGTATTTGCGCTCAAAATATTCCGGCACCGTCATGAGCTTCATTTGCCGGAATCGGCTGATTACAAAGCCCGTGCGGCCCACAAGGATCATCACCAGCCCGGAAATCATCGCCGCGGCAAATGACGCAAAGCCGTACTTGTAGCCCAGCTCCGCGTTGTACATGTAGGTGATCGTGCCGATCTCGGTGGCGGCGAGCGTGGCAATACCGACGTAAAGCCCGAGTTCGCGCCCGGCCACGAGATAAGCCGAGACGCTTCCGACGTACCGCTTGCCGGCCAGTCCAATCGCTAGCGACGCGAGCAAATACGCGCCGACGATGATCCAGTCAATGGTGGCAAATCCCAAGGAGCGCGTCTCCAAATCCTAAAGGGCATTCCGTTCACACATCAGTAGCGCCAGCTCGTGACGTCCGCGCCCGCCGGCGCCGTCTTCAGCATCCACGCCGCGGACTGTTGCATCACGCGCTGCGTTGCGGTTAGCGACCCGAGCCGTGCCGGAAGTTCCGGCTCGCCCGTATAGCAATGCGGCTGGTCGGGGCCGTAGTCAAACGAACCGGCGTAATAGGGGTTGTTGGTTGTTTCGAGCGATTGTTGCAGGAGCTTCACCGCGAGATCGAGATAGTAGGTGTCGCGCGTGCCGACAAACACGTGAATCTTGCCCACCAGCTTGGGCCCCAGTATTTTCCAGTCGCGGTCCAGGATGTAGCGCAGGTCGTAGTGATCGCGCCAGTATTCGGCGACTTGATGGTCAATCACACCGGTGTACTGATCCCAGATCGGCTTTACATAGCCGTCCGGTCCCACCGGGCCCCAAACTGCTTGCCAAATGTCCATCTGCTCACCGGAGCGGCCAAGCGTCCCGCTCACATTTGTGTGGCGCTGCTCATTCTCCATGGTGGTGAGGATGGTTTCGTCCGTCTCGCGCATTTCGCCGCGCGGCAATTTCGTCCACACTCCCTCGGTCCACAACGCCAGCTTGTCCTCATAGATATTCACGAGCTGATATTTGCGGAAGTCCACAGGATCGGGACAAAACGCAAACGTGCCGTTATAAAACTCCGGGTAAAAGACCTGCGACGCCAGCGCTTCCCAGCCGCCCGTCGAGCCTCCATACGTTGCACGCGCCCATCCCTGCCCGATTCCGCGGAACTGCTTCTCGACGTAGGGAATGAGCTCCTGGGTGATGGCATCGCCGTAAGGCCCCACGTTCGCCGAATTCACTGCGTAGGAATCGTCGTAATAAGGATTTGCGTGCTGGATCACGAGGATGAGCATGTGCGGCAGCCGGCCGGACGTCCAGTCCTGGTAAAACTTATACGCATATTCCGCGTGTGTTTTCGCGAAGCCCGTCAAATTGGGCGCCGGGGGATCAAAGGCGAAGGGACTATAGTCATACTCAAAATGGCCCTGATTTACGAGTAGCGGATAGTGCGCCTCCGGGTGCGAATCCCACCCCGCTGGCAGCAACACGATCGCACCCAGATACATCGGGCGTCCCCAGAATTTAGTCAGAAGCTCGCTTTGAATTCGCAGGTGCTTTACCCATTGCGTGTCTTTCGGCGGTTCGATTGGCGGAATTACATTTGTCAGACTGATCCGAACCACACCACCCGCGACGGGGTCAATGTGTATGCGTTCCGGCGCACTGTAAAGATTGTCGGGCTTGCTCTCCCAGTGCTGTCCTTCGCCTTCGTCCATCGGCATTTTCACGGTATGTCCGTCCGCGCGATGAAACGTGGTGTAGCGGCTCAAGAGCCCCTGCACGTAGTACTCACCGGCGGGAATCTGGCTGAGGCTCGGTGTGGGGTAGCCCAACGCAGAAGCGTCAATGATTGCCGCGTGGCCCGGCGCCAGCCCGTCCACGTCCACCCCAAAGTCTTGCTGCGAATTCACGCCGGACTCGCGCACTTGGAAACGCGGTTCCGCGGCGTTGTTCGTCGAGAGCAGCAGGAAAACGCGGCCATCGAGCGGTGCTGCGCTCACGGACTGAGGAAACGAAATCTCGAACCGTAGGCTTGAAGACCTCGGTTGCGCGGCCGCCGGCACCACGCTCTGCGGGGCTGCGAACGCGGGCGTGCTCAGCCAAAAGAAGGTGAGAACGCAAAATGCGATGAAGGCGCGGCAGGCAGCCCGGGATGAGCTCCGGCGCAGCGCGACACGAGCTCGAAAAACAGAGAAAGCTTGGCTCGACGCCGGGACAGCAACGCTCCGGGGAACCACTGAAAAACGCAGGGACGGAATCATAGTAGCGATCCTTTTCATACGATTGGCCATGAATTGTTCCATCGGACGCTAACCCGCTCTCTTGTTTGTGTCAACCGCCAGCAGATTGGATCACACCTCCGTCTTGTATCGGGTTTTTCTTGTGTGCTACAGTCCGCGCCACTATGCGAAAACTTCATCGAGCAATTGTCTTACTTGCCGTAGTTCTTTTTGCCGGGATTGCCGCGCACGCCGCCGGTGAGCGCGGGATCACCCCCGAGGACTACTTCGCCTTCCAGTTCATCAGCGATCCGCATATTTCCCCGGATGGCAAATCCGTAGCCTATGTGCTCACCACGATTGACCAAAAGAAGAACCGCCGCGAGCCCTCCATTTGGTTAGTCCCAGCAGACGGCTCGGCGTGGCCGCGGCGGATCAGCGCGGATGGGTTCAATTCCACCGCGCCGCGTTGGAGCCCGGACGGAAAGACACTCGCATTTCTCTCCACTCGTGTTTCCACGGCTAATTCAGAGCCCTCTGCGGCGGCCGAAACGCCAAGACCGCAAATCTATTTGTTGCCGATGACGGAGGGCGGGGAAGCGTCCGCGCTCACAAAACTGAAGAATGGGGTCCGCAGTTACCAGTGGTCGCCGGATGTCACGCATATCGTTTGCGTCAGCGTTTCCGGCCCGAGCGACGCGGTTGCCCTCGCCGATCGAAAGAGCGATGTGCGGCACTACAGCCACATCAGCTACAAATTCAACGATACCGGCTGGTACGACGACAAGCGTAGCCATCTCTGGGTCATCAACATCGCCAACAAAGACGCCAGGCAAATCACCGAGGGCCAGGATTGGAACGACACCGATCCGCAATGGTCGCCCGACAGCAAGCTCATTGCCTTCGTATCCGACCGCACCGGCAAGGCTTACGACGGCAGCCAGAATACCGACGTCTGGACCATTTCCGCCGCGAGCGGGCCGTTGACAAAAATCTCGGATCATCCGTTTGAGGACGAGGAACCGAGGTGGTCTCCCGACGGGAAGCAGATTGTCTTTACCGGGAAAATAATCAGGCGTCAATTTCCAAAGCTATATGTTGCTTCTTCCACGGGTGGTACGGCTTCGAAGCTGATTGCTGGCGACTTCGATCTTATTCCCACCGAACTGGACTGGTCGAACCCGGAGAGCGTGTTATTTTCGGCGGGCGAAAGGGGCGAAACGCAGATTTATCGCTTGGATCTCGGCACGCAGAAATTCTCGGAATTGACCCACGGTCCGCGAAACGTGCATGCTTTTGACGTGAACGAGCGCGCCGGAGAGATGGTGTATCTCGCCAATGATTTCCGGCATCTTGACGATCTTTATGTGTCGAATCTTGACGGCTCCGGCGAGCGATTGCTCACGCATTTGAACTCTGAGCTCTGGACGCAGCTTACGCTTCAGCAAGTGGAGCGCTTGCCTTACAAGAGCACCGATGGCTGGCCGATTGATGGCTTCTTCGTTAAGCCGGTGGGTTGGCAGGCGGGGAAGAAATATCCCATGGTACTGGTGATTCACGGCGGGCCCGCGGGCATGTTCGGCGTGGACTGGTATCACGAGTTTCAGGTGTATGCGGCCAAGGGCTGGGCGGTGTTCTTCTGCAATCCGCGCGGCTCAACCGGCTACGGCGAGAAATTCGAACGCGGCATCGTCAACAATTGGGGCGGCATGGACTACCAGGACATCATGGCCGGGGTGGACGCCGCGCTGAAGCAGTACCCCTGGATTGATTCGAAGGCGCTCGGCGTGACCGGCGGGAGCTATGGCGGGTTCATGTCGAATTGGATCGTCGGGCACACGGATCGCTTCAAAGCCGATGTGACGCTCCGCGCCATTTCGAATTTCGTCAGCGATGACGGCACGCGCGACGGCGCCTACGGTCACGAAGATGATTTCAAAGGGCCGCTGTTCGACAACCTGGATCAATATTGGGATGCGTCGCCGCTCAAGTACGTTCGAAACGTCAAGACGCCCACCCTGATTCTGTGTTCGGACATGGACTTTCGCGTGCCGATCGAGCAGGACGAGCAGTGGTTCCGTGGCCTCCAGCACAATGGCGTGCCGTCCGAAATCGTCTTCTTTCCACGTGAAAATCACAACCTCACGCGCACCGGCGAGCCGAAGCACTTGGTCGAAAGCCTGAATTGGCAGGTGTATTGGTTCCAGAAGTATTTGGATGGCAATGCGAACGCCAAACCGCCGGACGCGCAGTAACTCCAGCCTTTCGACGCAGAATCGCCGCCTGACCGGAAGAAACAGGGGAAAGCGCCCTGGTTTTCTCACCCTTGGGCGTGTCTGCGCCGATGGCACCGCGCGCACAAAGTAATGAGATTTGTTTCCGCATCGGGTCCAAGTTGGCCACGAGAAACGATGTGGTGGACCTGAAGAGTTCTGGAGTCCCCACAACCCTGGCAACGCCAGCCATCGCGCCGAAGCACCTCGCGATGTAACCGGCGATAGGCCTCGGGATCAAGCTTCAACCGGGGCCGCTTCGTTCGCATTCTGTTCAACCGCGTCCCTCATCCACTCGAGCAACTGCTGCCTCTGCGGTACGGAAAGAGATCCGATCAGTCGGTGTAGTGCCAGTAGTAGGACGTGCTCGTTGCCGACTTCAAGACTCACGCCTGCCAGGAAGTCTGCGCAGATCATCTCCAGGCAATAGCCTCGCGATTTGTCAGTGCCCAACATCAGCCCCGCCGTCTCCAGGGCCTGCTCGATCACTGGCAGCTGGCTCTTGTAGGCCTTAAAGTACAGAATCTCCCAGGGTTCGGTCTCTTTGCCGGTCAGGTGCTTGACGACTTCATGTTTGAACTCTTCTTTGGGTAGCTGGCGTGCTTTGTGCAACCAGGTTGCACTATCGAAGTCCTGCCCATCCTTTCGGGCGACCTTCGCTAATTCCGTAGCCTTGCTCCATCCCACCTGTTGCAGTTCCGCCTTCGAGATGCGATGCAACCGCTCGTGAATGGCCATGAAGTAGTAGGCCTTGCGTCTCGATCCAGGGAATTTCCGCTCCAGAAACTCATCGAAGGAGTGCAAGCTGTCGAGCCTCCAGTATTGCCCTGCACGAATCTCACACAGATAGCGGCCGAGCTGAACAAACCGTGTGTCTCTCTGCTGATCGGTTGCCTTCTCCCAGGCCAGGATCTCATCGACCTTCGAGAGCACGAACACGGCCCGCCGCCGATTGAGCTTCGGTGCCATCAAGGGCCTTCCGTTAGTCGTCAAGCTCGCTAAGCCAATCAAGATCGCTTGCTCCTGGACGACGCGTAAGCTTGGCCTCGACGAGCTGTTGATTGCCCAGGCAGAGCCCCAGCTGGGCGCAGCTCACGCAGGCATTTCTAGGAAAGCGGATGCCGCCATGCGGCAAGAACTGACCCGACTCGATCTGGCTGATGGTCGTCTGCACCAAGTCACCAAATTCCTGTCGTTGTTCGTCGGAAATCGAGGTCTTGAGGTACTGAATCTCTGGCATGCGTTTCCGGACAAATGCCACAATGGCCACCTCCGAGATTCCGCTGATCCAGGAATAGCAGACCAGTTGAGGATCGAGAGCCAGAAGCCCTTCGGGCTCTTCCGGATAACGGCTGCTCGTGGTCTTCCATTCGAGCAGGCATCTCTGGCGGTCGAGCGTGCCGATGGCATCGATATAGGAGACGAAGTCGTTTCCGTTCGGGAGCACTGTCAGGAGCTTGCGTTGCATGTCGCGTTGCGGTTTGCGGATGCGAATCCGGTTGTCCTGTGCAAGCCGCTCGAGCAGTTGAATGCCCTGGCGCAGTATCCGCTCCCAGTCGTCCCCTTTGCTGTAATCGAGCTGTGCCTCACGATAGACACCCCATTCCTTAAACAATGCAGCCGAGCTGTCCTGATGCCCAAAGAACGAAATTAGTGCCTTTTCAAAGCACCGGCCAAAAATCAACGTTGCGCGGGCTTCTTTCTCTCGCCAGCCATCAAGATACTTATGCCGGTAGCTTCTGGGACACTGCAGGTATTGAGAAATCTGGGTATGGCTATAGGTCATGGTGAGCTTCCTGGTTGGTGGCTGCCAAAGGACCTGAAAGTTCTTCCCAGTCGCCAGCGGGAGCAAAGCCATCGAGGTTCACAAATGCCCGGCCATTCAGAACGGTTCGGGATATGCGCAGGACTCCGCGAAGACCGAGCATTGCCTTTTCATCGACTTCGTCTCTACCCAACAGATCCTGGTCATGACCGAAGTCGCGGAGGAACCAGTTGAGCCTCCACACCGCTCGAGGGGTGCAGTAGAGGCGGCCCTTGACCGAACGGCCGGAATACCGGCTTGGCTCGAGGATGGAAAAGCGCACAGCGTAGAAGGGACGCTCTGGATGCCAGCGGTAGAAGACACGATCGACGCGGACCAGGAAGACCCCCTCTAGGATTTCAGGTTCACTTCGGGCATCACTGCGCAAGCCCGGGATGTGTCGCTTCACGAGTGCACCTCCTGAGGCTTCGCATAACTGTTGAGGTGGCAGATCAGGGCATCGCGGTCTTTGGTAGCCTGCTCAGCTAAGTCATTAATAAAGGCTTCGACCAGCTCCCGGCTTGCGTCGCGGACGGAGGCAGTGCCGCAATAGTCGGCGGCGTAGGCCTTCACCAGGTTAGGATCGAGTTTATGCTGGCGGATCAGAAGGCAAAGGCGGTCGCGGAGACGTGGTTGGGCGCTAGGGTGATGGTGATCGCCGTTTCTGCCGGTTCCGTTCTGCGGCGGAGTTCCCTGCACGCCGGACTTCGGCTCGATAGCTCTTGGAGTCCACCCCAGTTCCTCCATCGAACACAAGCCGATGCCGTAAGCCTTCCGAAGGGCGCGATTGACGGCGCGCGTTTCCGCAACGCGCATCTCCGCACCGCGGACAAGGGGTGAAACATTGGAAGGATCCGCATCTCCATAACCGACGAATCCTTTACAATTGCGGCTCTTAAAGACCTCTGCTTTGAAAACCCACCGATTCGAGAGCGGATCTGAGCACTTTATCTGTATCGAACTCCTGATCCCGACGCATCGGCATCGCTTTGCGAGATGCAAGAGGCCTGCGTGGCTGATATACCACTTGCCATCGAGCAGTTGTATATGGCCAGCCGCTATCGATAAGAAGTATCGCTCGGTTAACTCCTTTAAGCTTTGAGCGGTATTTTTCGAGGATTGTCCCCAAAGCAACCGAGAAAGCTTGATGTTCTTTCGGAGAAGCGACATATCTTTCATAATTACCTAATGTCCCTCAGTGTCATCCATAGGATGACATATGAAAAGCATTTTGTCAAGAACGCAGCTGCAGAACGAGAACTTCCAAAGCAGGTGTTACAATCTCGAGCTATGAAAAAAGATTCGAGGCTGACGTTCCGAATCAGTTCAGAGCTGAAACAAATTCTCGAGTCTATTGCCTTTCAGGAAGGCCGAAGCGTGGCCCAAGTTTCAGAGACCTTTCTCTGGCACGGGGCTATTCAATACAAAAAACAAGGAGCGAGGTTTCTACAAGAGTTGATCCGTCACCGAAAGAGAGAAGGCTCTAGCAACTGACCTCTGTAGCCGATCGTCATTCTGATGGGCTTACGTAAACGCTGTTGCAGCGCGGCCACGTTGGGCAAGCCAAAAGAGGAAGCCAAAATGATCATCTGAGCAGCCCATCTTCGGATAGATCATCGAAACCCATTTCGGGGAGCGGATACTCGAATTCGCAAAAGATTCAGTGGGCGCTCCGTGTTATCCTTTGACAAGATTGGGTTGTGCCGGCGCGGATTTGCGCTGGCGTGAGTTGCATCAAGACGGTGGACGAGCGGCATGGCCGCACACACCGCTTTGTTTTATTTACGGATCTACTAAAGGCAGGAGTTTGCCGCAGGCCCCGCGCTATGAGCTGCCACGGAGGCGCAGAATCTGCTTCGATGTCAGGTTCTTCATCCCCATGTCTTGCAGGGTGCGAAGGTAAGCCTCGTTGACACCGTGGGTCCACAGATCGGAAAGTTCCTCGGGCGTAAAATGATATCCCATGCGCGTGGCCTGGCTGACAAACGAGGCCGGCACGCCATGCGTGCGCAACTCTGTCATGCCCTCTACGTGCAAGCTCGAGTCTGCCACCCTTATGTCTCTCAAATACTCAGCCTCGACGCCGTGCGTGCGCAGGTCGGTAATTTCTTCGATCGAGAGTCTGCTGTCAATCGCTCTGACGTCCTGGAAGTAGCTGGGCTCTACGCCATGAGTCCGCAATTCGCAAATCTCTTCGACCGAGAGATTGCTGTCGACGGCTTCGATACCCTTTAGATATTCGGGTTCCACGCCATGAGTCCGCAGTTCGTCGATTTCATCGACGGAAAGCTTGCTATTGGCCTCGTGGATGTCCTTCATATACCCGGCTTCGACACCGTGAGTGCGAAGGCTGGAAATGTCTTCGATAGAAAGCGCGATGCCGGTGGCCTCGATCCCTCTCAAGTACTCAGGCTCCACGCCATGCGTGCGAAGTTCCGCTATGTCTTCAGCGGAAAGTTTGGGATCGGCTGCCAAGATGCGCCGGAGGTAATCTGGCTCGACGCCGTGCGTACGCAGTTCGCAGAAATCTTCGGCAGTCAGATTCGTCAGCCCGGATTGCCTGGCTTGACGAATGTAATCGGCGGTGACGTCGTGCGAGCGCAATTCACCGAGTTCACCGGCGGAGAGATTGAGTCCAGTCTCCTTCACAGCTCGGGCAAAGTCCAGATTCACATCGGACATCATCAGGGAAACAACATCGTTCTCGTCCGGAGTTGCATAGCCCATTTTCAGCAGCGCCGAAATGAATTGGGGGTTCGGAGTCACCGTGAACGTGCCGGAGGCCCGGCCGCCCGCCACGTTTCCTTCACAAATCAGTTCGCCTGCGGCGCGCACATATTCAAATTTCACAGGGCCGGTGTGGTCTAGCATGGAGAGAGAGAAATCGCGGAGGCTCGCAACCGGCACGTCCGTGCTGGTAGTCGATTCACTGCCCCCTTGCCGGAAACCAAAGCTGAAGCGCACCTTGTCCGAAAAGAAAGAATGGCTGCGCTCGAGAGACCATTCCTGCGTCCACCCTTGGCCCGTCAGGCCGCCCAATCGCTGGAGATCGCCGGAGACGCCGCTTGCCACTGGCTGAATCGGCGCAGCCGCCGGCGTGGGGCTCCTTGGGGTCTGCGGAGATGTGGCCGCCTGCACTGCCTGCGTCGGCTGTACCGGCCACAAAGGTTGGGAGGCTTGCGATTGCGCCAACGCCTGCGCGGCAGGCGAAGCCACTGCAGGTGCAACGGGCGATTCTTGCGCCAGTGCGATCCAGCCGGGCATTTGCGCGCCCACGGCCAGTATCACCAAGCTCCCGGCCGCGCAGAGTCCCAGCCGTGCGAGCGACGTGCGAGGAGCGAAATCGCGCTTCGGGCGGAGAAGCATTTCGATGCGCTCGCCAAGACGTGAAGAACGATGCGCCATTCCCGTCGCGAGCAATTCGCGCCGACGTGCGCCGCAGACTTCAAATAACCGGGCCAGCGTGGCTGCATACTGCCGCGCCGATCCGGAGATGGCAACTACCCAATCGTCGCAGGCGATTTCGCGCTCGCGTTCGATCCTGCTTAGCGCCCAGGCCGCCACGGGATGCAACATGAGAACGGGAGCCGCCAGCCGCGCGAGAAGGTTGGTCCAATTGTCGCCGCGGGCAAAATGAGCCAACTCATGCAAGAGCACATCATCAAGCTCCGTCCCGGAGATCTCGGTCAGCAATTGCCCGGGCAGAATGACCACCGGGTGCAGGAACCCCGCAGCCAAGGGAGAGAAAATCTCGCCCGACACGAGTAAACGCGGGCTCGCGCTGATGCGGGCTTGCTGCAAGCAATGGTCGAATTTGCGGCCCATCTCGTCCGTCACCGGGACGGAGCGTTTTCTCACACCTCGCAGATGCAGATAGCTCGCTGCGACGCGGGCTAGAAGCAGCAGGAACACGGCGAGCCAAACCGCGAGGATACGCTCGGGCCAGACGCCTGCTCGAAATTCAAACGGCAGTACAAAGCGCGGCCCCACTGCTGCACCGGAAGCTTTCGAATCCATAACGGCAAGAGGTGGCGAAGCCAGTTGCGAAGTGGCGACCGGAACTGCTGCGCGAATCGCGGGTACGTCGGTCTGCACACTCCGTTGCGCTGGATTCATTGCCGGAGTTCCGGATCGCACTGATTGCGCAGCGAAGGGAACGAGTACAACGATCGCGAGCACCGTCCACCAGGCCGCATGGCGCGTGGCCGCGTTCACGCGCGGCGTTAGCCGGAGCGCTGTCCAGACGATCGCGGCTGCGACGAGCGCCACCCACGCGGTGTTCAGTATCGCCGCGAGCGCAGCTCCAGAAGCATGGTTGATGAATTCGAACGTTGCGATCATTTGCCACCCTCCGCAACAATATTCCGAATGCGCTTCAATTCTTTTTCGCTGATTTCTTCGTCTTCCAGCAGGTTCAGCACCAGCAACTCGGGTGAGTTTGCAAAGAAACGGCTAACGAGATGGCGCAGCGCTTTGCGGCTCGCTTGCTCCCGGCCAATCAAGGGGTGGTATACGAACGCGCGGCCTTCCTGGGGCTTCGTGTGCCGCAGATAGCCCTTGTGCTCCAGAATTCGAAGTGTGGTGAGCACGGTGTTATAGGCGAGCTCGGGCTTGTCGCGCAGCGCGTCGGCCACATCCGCCACGGTCGCTGACCCTTTTTCCCAGACCACGTGCATCAGCCGCAATTCCGCTTCGGTAAGGTTCGGTGATTTCTTTCGAGCCAATGGCAACGCTCCTGCAACTAATGAATTAAGAGTACGAGATGATTTCTACCAGCGCCGGGCGTGGTCTGTCAACTATTAAATTAAGATTTGCGCGAATTCATGCCGAGGAAGCCCCGGCAGAGCTGTCCGCGTAGTCAGAGAGCGCTTCGGGACTTGATACACCGGATAGTCGCCGAGAACCTACTTGGTGTGCGCCCCGCGAATCCGCGACGAGCTTCTGATGCTTGGTTTTGATGTTTCTGAAAGAACTATTTACCGCTGGATGCGACGTAGTTTGCAGTTATCTTATCGACCAAGTATCTCTTTTCGATAAGTTTCTGTTGACATCGTCTTGACTCCTGCCCTAAACTAGGGGTGTACTTAGGATACATATCGAGGGGATGTATAGAGATACGAACTCTTCCCGCGGTTAAAGAGGCTCTCAGCCACGCGCCTAGGTACGGCATAAAGAGCTAAGAGAAGACCACAGCTTTCCTTCCTCGCCTTATTGCCTTTCGTTATTTTCCACACACGAAGAGTGCAAAAGGAGCCACCATGAAGGAAGAATTGCAAGAACGCGGTAGCGCGCTTAGTGAAAACTCGAGCGGTGGGGCGCCGGCTGTCCCGGAGGGAGCGACCTCAGACCAGTTCCGAAAGGGTGAAAAAAATACGAATGGCCAAGGCGCGGTTTCATCCAAGAAGCTTGAGGCAAACCGACAGAATGCGCAAAGGTCCACCGGGCCACGAACCGAGTGCGGAAAGGCGAAGGCGGCTGCCAACGCCTACAAGCACGGGTTCTTCGCCAAACGTCTCTTCATTAACACAGAATACTCGGTCAAGGACAAGCCCGACTACGAAGCCTTAGTGACTGGCGTCTTCAAGCACTATCAGCCGGTCGGTTACATGGAGCACCTATGGGCAGAGAAAGTCGCCACCGAGGCGCTCCGCTTAGCGCGCCTGATAGATCGAGAACAGAAACTGTTCCATTGGGCAGCTGCCTTTCAGAATAGCGACGTAAACAATCTGCTGCGCTACCAGGTTGCCATCAACCGCCAATTCGTGCAGGCAATTCAAGAATTAGAGCGGTGCCAAGCCAACCGTAAACCCGAAGCGACCCCGTCTGACCAGCCATTGCCGCCGGCAACGACGGTCGAGGAGTGCTCCGAACTCTCTGGAGCTCCCAATGGCCAGACCGGCGAGCAGTTGGCGGATTCGGTCCCTACAGCCACCCAACCCCACGATGCAGAGGCGCAACCATCCGACGCCGCGCCATCAGTCGCGGCAACTCAGCCAACCATTGGCTCGCCTCAGGAAATGCCCGGCGGCAGTTCGCAGTCTGCGGACCGCGAACAATCGAACGCAGGTGGCCTACAACGGGGACCAAGTGTTGGAACGAACCCACCACGCAAGTCCCTCGCCGACTTGGTGACGGACGTGCTCCCCAACGACGCCGAGATATAATTGACGCCGTCCTGACCGTCGCGCCGCGCCCCGAGGCTCAGCGCAGAATGCCGGCGCGCGCTTTCGGCAGGCGCGCCACCTGTTCGCTCGACAGCTTGAAGTTATCGGCCAGCATCGAGGGCGGATTGGCGGCCAGCCAACTCGAGATGGAAATCTCCTGGCACAAGCCGCTATTGAAAACGATCAGAATTTGCGTGGGTTCCTCGCCGATCTGTTCGACGTAGTGCCCGAACCCTTGCTTGATGAAGGCCACATTGCCGGGACCAAATTCGTCCACTAGTTCACGCCCATGTGTGCCAAAGATGCCCACGCGGGCGCGCCCCGAAATGTAGTATTGCCATTCGTCCGCGTTGGGGGCGCGATCTTTTTCATGTTGTCCTCAGTTTTCACACGTGCTTGAGCATACCGGCCGCGCCAATCATGCTGTACCTTCACAAACTCGGATGGCTGCATTCTATGTTGGGTTCGCGCCGAGAAAAAGCGTCGGGAGAAAGATTCGGATGGGGTCCGGCACTAATGATCCGCACCGGGGTTTGTTTCCGCTGCGCCAGATTTCCCAATCGTTGCGAGCTTGGGGTTTTTCGGCAAGCTGAGCAGGTTGGCAAAAAGGCGATAACTGCCCGGCACGCCTTCCGGTAGCTGGCGGTACAGCGCAAGCGCCATGTAGACGTACGCGCCTTTGCCGTACCGTGCGACGAGCAGACCACCCTTTTGCGGATCCTGACCTTCGTCGTGCATTTCGATGGGCGCTTCGTACTGGGAATCCCACGTACGCATGAACCCGTGGCCGCGCTCTTCGATCCACCCCTTGAAATCCTGAAGCGTGATCTGGTTCGGCCAGGAGAGAACGGCGCTTTGTGGGTCAAGGATTGACACCTCGCCGTCTTCGACGACCACTCTCTCGGCATTGTCAAAACTGTAGGCGTACGGGCCAAAGCTGTGGTCGAACTGTGCCGTTTGGTATTGCACGATCAGCACGCCGCCATTTCTCACGTAATCGAGCAGGCGATTGTTCTTCGTCGCGAGTTCTGGCCGCGCAGCATAGCTGCGCACACCCATGACAATGACGTTGTACCTCTGCAAGTCGCCCGACGCGATGTCCTGCGGGCCGAGGAAGTGCACCTGAATCCCGATGCTTTCGAGCGAACGTGGAACATCGTCGCCGGTGCCCATGATGTAGCCAATGTTCAGGTCTGGCGCTACCTTCACGTCCACACCAGAAGTGCGATACGTCGCGGCAGAGTAAAAATTGTACGGGCGCAGACCCGGGTAACCCGTGGTCACGAAACCCGATTTGAATTGCTGGCCGTTGTAATCGGCTACGGCAGTGACTGTGTAGGGTTTCTCTGACAGTTGAGTGGGCGCGACACGAAACGAGACGCTTTGCTCTTCGCCCTCGCCGCCCGTAGAAAAAGGTGACTCTGAGGGCGTGGCATGCCAGCCCGAGGGCAGTTCGAGATGCACCGTTCCCTTCGCCGGACCCTTCATCTCGCTTTTGACCATTACCGCGACGGAAAATTCCTTTTCGCTGAGCGGCACAACTCCGGCCTTCGGCGAAATCGCCACGGAGATCGCGGGAGTCACCATCATCGGTTCGAGCACGACGCCCAGGCCATTCTCCCGCGAGACGCTCTGCACCACTTGCGCCAGGCGGACAGTGACACCGTGATACGCAAGTTCAGCCCCAGCCGAAAGCGGATAGGGCGCCAGAGGCAGATTGCGGTATCGAGGATCGGTGAGGTCGTAGTAGGCCTGCTCGGGGTTCGGTTGAACAAAGTAAGGCGAAGTCGCGGCGGCATTTGCCGGGACGCTCACTTTGAAGCGCCGATCCGCTACCCCTGCAGGAGACAGCGCGCCCGATTCCGTCTTGCCATCGAGAGTGAATTTCCAATCTTCGCCCTGAGGACCAGTGAGCCAAACCCGGCTGAGCTGGACTTCCTCCGGGCTCTGGTTCGTGACGTGAACGTTCACGAAGAATTCCTGGCCCGGAATCGCATACCGGAAAGAATCCGCCGCGATGCCGAAGCCGAAGAGGCCGCCGCGACCTCCACTCCGCACCGGCGCAATGTTGGAATCGAGAGAGAAACCAAGGGCAATTGCCAAAGCGTTGTTAAACTGCGTCTGCTTGATGCGTAGCTCGTGCACGACGTCGTACTTCGACGCCTCCGGCAAGTTACTAGACTGCACGCGCTCAACCAGCGCGTCCGTGGCCTTGAGCCCGTCGGCCAGCGTGGCGGCGGTTTTCTCCGGGTGGTCAACCGAAAACTGGCTGATGGCCTGTTCCACTTGCTTGTTAATGCCACTGAGAGACTGGCGCAGGAACGACGCATCGCCATTCTTGACGAGATCGGCGATGCCCATGAGCGAGACATCCATGCCATCGTAAAGCGACTTTTCCTGGTCTGGCACCTGCACGCGCGAACCGAAGCGGTGATACGGGACGGAGATGGACCCGAGATTTGGAATCGCGCCGCCGCCGTTTTGTGTTTTCTGCTGGCTCAGACCTTCGCGACCGATCTGGATGTAGGAAGCTCCCAGCACGGGATCATACGTGCCTTCCGAAATTTCGATATTCGTGGACGGCTGGCCTTCGATCCAGGTGTTGTTCACATAGTCGCGAAAGCGCGCCGGCTCCGTGTGTCCCGTGGCATAGTCGAAGATTCCCTGCGGCGTGACGGATCCTACCGGAACACGTTCGTAGTCCTTCACGGGCGACCACGGACGCAAGCCTTCCTTGATCTGCTCGGGGAACGCATTCGGATCGCCGGCGGCGTTGAAGACCTCCTGCGCCACTTGTCCCGCGACCTCGTGATTGCCGTGGCCGTCGGTAGGAGAACCGATGAAGCCAGACGTGATGACAAGCGGCCGCACCATTCGGACGACTCGCACGGCGTCGCCAAGCACCCGGTCGTGTGCCCATTTATCGAGCGCTTCCTGTTTGTCTTTCGAAAAGCCGTAATCAATCACGGTGCTGAAGTATTGATTCACGCCGTAGAAGCGATCGGCAGCAAGCAGTTCCTCGGTTCGATCGAGGCCAAGCGCGGTATCGAAATCGTTGGCCATTACGTTCTGGCCGCCTTCGCCGCGATTGAGCGTCATCAGCGCCACACGCGTGCCGTGCCCGCGCGATTCCTCAGTGAGCATGCCGCCGTCTTCGTCATCGGGATGCGCGGTGATGTGAAGCATACTCGCGCGCGTGTGGAGCTTGAGGAGCAATTGCCACAGACCAATCGAGCCGCGGTCCATCCCAAGAGCGCGCGCATCGGGCGTGGGCGCGATCTCGACCTGCTTCGGCGTTTGTTGCGCGAGGCTGGTTAGGCCGGCCAGTGTGAATGCGCCAAGCACGGCCAGGAACACCCAAGCGAAAATCCGCATGGTTCCTGGCCTTGGGTTGTGCCCTGCACTCATGAGGGCTCCTTGAAAAGACTCGTCAGCAATATCGTATGAGCCAAAGGTTTTTGAGCGACCCGCTAGGATACCTAATAAAGCCAGACGGTTCTATCCTCGCGCTGGTTTTCCTTAGCGCCGCTTTTCTTTAGCCCCCCGCGGGGCTTTTGGCTCATACTCGGCGCTTTGACGACTATGTCCGTTTCTCCGCAAACCGAAAGGCTCGAGCGCGGGCTTGGACTGAGCGAAGCTATCGCTCTGAATATGAACGCGATGGTCGGCATTGGGCCGTTCATCGTGATTCCGCTGGTCATTCAGGCGATGGGAGGGCCGCAGTGCCTGCTGGCGTGGGTGGGCGGGGCCTTGCTCGCGCTGCTGGATGGGCAGGTGTGGAGCGAACTTGGGGCGGCCATGCCCCGCGCGGGCGGATCATATGTATTCTTGCGCGAGGCGTACGGGCCGGAGGGCGCGGGGCGGTTGATGTCGTTCCTCTACGTCTGGCAGACTTTGATCCAGGCGCCGCTGGTGATTGCGTCGGGTGCCATCGGGTTCGCGCAATACGCCACGTACCTGGTGCCGCTCAGCCTTTACGAACAAAAAGCGGTTTCGGGCGCGCTGGTGCTGGCGCTGACGATTCTGCTCTATCGCCGGATCGGAACGATTGGCTTTATTTCGAAACTACTGTGGCTTGGTGTGGTTGGCACGATCGTGTGGCTGATCTGGGGGGGCGCGACGCATTTCAATGCGCGCATGGCGTTCGATTTTCCGCCGGGCGCGTTTCATCTCTCGTGGATTTTCTTCGCGGGCTTGGGCGTAGCCATGGTGAACACGGTCTACACATATCTAGGCTACTACCACGTGTGCAACTTGGGCGGAGAGATTCGCCAGCCGGAAAAGAATATCCCGCGCACGATCATGATTTCGATTTTCGGCATCGCCCTTCTCTATCTTGCAATGCAGACGAGCATTCTTGGCGTTCTGCCGTGGCGGCAGGCGCAGTATTCTCACTACATCGTCAGCACGTTTGTCGAGCGGCTTTACGGCACGCGCGCGGCCATGGTGGCCACCGTGATGATCTTGTGGATCGCGTTCGCAGCGCTTTTCTCGGCCATTCTTAGCTATTCGCGCGTGACCTTCGCGGCAGCGTTGGACGGTAATTTCTTCCCGATTTTTGCGCGCGTGCATCCGACGAAGCGGTTCCCTTACGTTTCGCTGCTGTTTTTGGGAGGCGTGTCGCTGCTTTTCAGCGTTCTGTTCCGGCTGGAAAGCGTGATCAAGGCGATTCTCGCCGTGCGATTGCTCGTGCAGTTTATCGGACAGGCAGTGGGAGTGATGATCCTCCGGCGACACCGCGGGCCCGAGCAGCGTCCCTACAAGATGTGGCTATATCCGCTGCCCGCAATCGTGACGATCGCGGGCTGGGTTGCGCTCTTTGCGGCGACGGGCTGGAAATTCGCCGCCGGGGGAGTCGCAGTGATTGCTCTCGGCGCCGCGACATACATGGTTCAGGCGCGCTATCGCGGCCAATGGCCTTTCCAACAGCGCGTCTTGCTCAGCGGCGCGACGCGGGATTGATGCCGTTTGGCACCAGCGGGTCGTACTCATGCTGATTCTGATCAAGGAAAGCTACGCCGAACTGAGCCGGGAAGCGGTCCGGATTGTGGCCAATGCAGTTCGAAGAAAGCCTGAACTACGAATTGGCCTCGCCACCGGAAGCACGCCGCTGGAGCTTTATCGTGAACTCGTACGGCTGCATCGCGAGGAAGGGCTCGATTTCTCGCGCGTCGTCTCCTTCAACTTGGACGAATACATCGGCCTGCCCGCCGATCATCCACAAAGTTTTCATTCGTATATGCGGCGGAATCTCTTCGATCACATCAACATCCGAAGCGAGAATGTGCACATACCAGACGGCAACTGGCGTGGCAGCCTTTCCGACTATTGCGCCAGTTACGAAGCGCTGATCGCGCATGCCGGCGGCATTGATCTGCAGGTGCTTGGCATCGGGAAAGACGGGCATATCGGCTTGAATGAGCCGACTTCCAGCTTGGCCTCGCGGACGCGGCCGAAAACTCTGACGCAGCAAACGATCGAGGATAATCGCAAAGGTTTTGGTCCGAACGAGCAGCCGCCGGATGCCGCAATCACGATGGGAATCGGCACGATTCTTGAGGCGCGGCGGATTCTGCTCCTGGCGTCGGGCACGGCCAAGGCGAAAGCGGTTGCGCTCGCGGTCGAAGAGCCAATCACGGCGTCGGTCTCGGCGTCGGCATTGCAGCTTCATGGTGATACCACGCTGCTGCTCGATCAAGAAGCGTCCGCTGATCTACGGCACGGCGATTACTATCGCAGAGTGGCGGAGGGGACGCGCAGGCTCAATCCGGAGCGCTTGTGGTGAAACGGGGCCTCTGTTGAATTGCCCCTGTGTAATTTTTCGCTCTGCTCAGGACGTGCCGCGGGCAGTTCGCTTTGGCTGCGCTTTCGCCAGCTTGTCGTAATCCTTCATATATGCGCGGATGCCAAAAGAAGTCGTGATCTTCTGATAGCCCGCAGCCAGTTGGTCCACATAATGATCCAGGTAAAAGTCAAACGGATCGCGCGGATCCAGGTCAATGAGCTCCATGTCGGCGTCTTGCATAGTGAGCTTGCCGAAACGAAGCACGCCGCCACGGAAAGCCATCCAATTACCGGGAACCTTGGAGCCGGTCGCGTTGGCCGCATTGCCGTACACCTGGATGATCTGATTGCCTACCATGCGCACAGCCGTGACGCGTCCCTGAAATTGCGGAGGAGGGAATATCTGGTCTGGCGCCAGCAGCAAATCGTCGCCGTCCACGCTGACACCGCGAACTTTCTTCGTGCTGACCATCCCCGCGATCGTGATGCCCAGCGCTTTCATAATCCCTTTTACGGACATGTGAAGCATCTTGATTTTCTCGGAATGGACGCGAATCTCCCCTTGGGGCGTTACGCTCAGCGTACCGTCGGTTTCGAACGGCACGCCGCCTTTTGACGGCAGAATCCCTTTGATCTTCAGCACATTTCCCGCAATCTCCACGCTCACGTCTTTCACGGGTGCTTCGGCTGCCGCGAAGACATAGCGGTTTAGAACCTTCGCGAGGGTCTGGCTGTCAATCGAAACTTCGGCCGACGTGAAGACCATCTTGAAAGATGACGGATCGTCGAACACGGGCACCCCACCCGGCTGCGTGGGCGCGAGCTCGCCCTTCATGGAGAGAATATGGACGGCGATCTCGTCCGCGAACCGATACATCACATTTTGCATTTGAATCTGCGTGACCGCAGGCGGTTGCTGGCCCGCCGGAGCTGTCTGCGGGGAGGCTGAATTTGCGCCCGGGATAAACGGGCATAGGACAAGGATCACCATCAAGATGCATGCGCGAGTGGTGGTTTGCATGCTTATCAGATGCGCAGGGGGTGCAAGTTGAACAGCGGCCGCCGCGCTTGGCCTTCGCCTGCGGCGTGTGTTACGGTAATCGCCTCGAAGGCGCATCCCGAGATGGCCCCGGTGAGTTTTGGCAATTCCTGCTCGAACGAGGGTAACTATGAAACGTATCGCGTTAATCGCCATTGCTGTGCTTTTTGCGTCGCCAGCGCTGCTGGGCCAGGATTGGGCCAAGGCGCAAGTCGAAAAATCTTCGCGGCATCGTGAATGGATCAGTGTGACGCACGACGGACGCTCGGTGGACACATTCGTTGTCTATCCTGAGGCAAAGGACAAGCGGCCTGTCGTGCTCATCATCCATGAGATCTTCGGTATGACGGACTGGGTCCAGGACTTGGCGGACCAAGTCGCTGCCGCGGGTTACATCGCCGTGGCTCCCGATCTGCTCTCCGGCATGGGGCCAAACGGTGGGCGCAGCTCCGCGTTCGCAGGACAAAGCGAGGTCACGGAAGCCGTTGGCAAGCTGAACCCAGACCAGATCACGGCCGATCTGAACGCCGTTGCGGACACCGCGCTGAAATTCCCGTCGGCAAATGGCAAGCTGTATGTCTCAGGCTTCTGCTGGGGTGGAGGACAGAGTTTTCGTTTCGCGACGAATCGTGGCGATCTTTCCGCTGCCTTCGTCTTCTACGGACCGCCGCCGGCAACCGATGCCATGGCGCGAATCAAGGCGCCGATTTATGGATTCTACGCCGGGCTGGACAATCGTATTGGAGCGATGATTCCTGCCACAGTCGAACAAATGAAGGCTGCCGGCAAGACCTACGATCCCGTCACATATGACGGCGCACAGCATGGTTTCATGCGCCTCGGCGACGCTCCTGATGCGAACGATGCCAACAAGACAGCGCGCACCGATGCATGGGCACGTTGGAGAGGCATTCTCGATTTGGGCAAGTAGGGCGCCGCCTGGGTTGCCTCAGAACATTCCATTGAACCTGAAAAAGATCCGGCGGTTGCGCCGCAGCGAGTTGCCCGTGAATACCCTCGCGATGGCGCGCTACCTAATCGGCAAAACGCTGGTGCTCGAGCTTCGCGGCGGCCGGATCAGCGGGCGGATTGTCGAGGTCGAGGCTTATCCCCTCGGTGACGCCGCAGCACACCACTTCCGCGGCGAAACGCGGAGCAATCGCTCGCTTTTCTTAAGGCGCGGCCACGCGTATGTCTACTTCATCTACGGCAGCACCTTTATGTTGAACGTGAGCAGCGATCGGGAAGGAATCGGGGGCGGCGTGCTGTTTCGCGCGATTGAACCGCTCGAAGGCATTGAATTGATGAAGCGGCCACCCACCCTGAAACGGCTGCTTGACCTCACGCGCGGGCCGGGCCGCCTGGCGACGGCGCTGCGCATTGATAAGCGGTTTGACGGCATGGACATGTGTGTGCCCGGGCCCCTCTGGCTCGGAACCGCGGCACGCCGGACCGGGCCGATGGTCGAAAGCATTCGAATCGGCATTACGCGAGAAGCACACCGCAAATGGCGCTTCTATGAGCGCGGAAATCCATACGTGAGCGGCCCGAAACGCCTGCGCGAAAACCCAGGCTGAAACCGGTTGGGGCCTGCGCCACATCTGCCATATCTTTCTGATATGCTTTGATCGAAAGAAATGCTGACCGTATGAATTTTGATTTTGCTGCGCGCGCGATCTCACCGTGGCGAGGAATGAAATGGACGAAGAAAGCGCAAAGAAAGACCTTTCGCGACGGCGTTTTCTGGAGATAGGCTCAGCCGCGCTGGCATCCGCGAGCGTGATTTCTGCTGAGAACGCTCAGGCGCAAGCGCAGGAATCGGCCGTGAAGGCGGAAAAAGACCAGAGCGCCACGATTCGAGGGCCGCAGAACGCGCCGCTGACCGCCGCAAATCACGATTCCGTGGTGCCGCCGATCACTGACCACGGAAACGTTCCGCCGTTCAAGTATCCTTTTTCCTATTCGCACCGAAGGACGCACGAGGGCGGCTGGGCGCGCCAGGTGACGATTCAAGACCTGCCGGTTTCCACGACTCTTGCGGGCGTGAACATGAGGCTCACGGCAGGAGGCATCCGCGAGTTGCACTGGCACACGGCGGCGGAGTGGGCTCTTATGCTTTATGGAAACGCCCGGATCACGGCGCTCGATGCCGATGGCAAAGGTTTCGTATCCGACGTAAAGCAGGGCGATCTTTGGAATTTTCCGTCCGGCATTCCGCATTCAATTCAAGGTTTGGGACCGGATGGGTGCGAATTCCTGCTGGTGTTCGATGAAGGCGGTTTTTCGGAATACGATACGATTTTGATTTCGGACTTGCTGGCACATACGCCCCGTTCTGTCGTCGCAAAGAACTTCGGCGTCTCCGAAGCCGAGCTTGACTCGATGCCTAAGGGAGAGCTCTTCATTTTCCAGGCGGACCTGCCCGGTTCGCTCGAAGAGGACCGGCGCGCTGTGGCTGGATCGATCGGTCTTTCGCCGGTGCAATTTGACTTCCGGCTGATGGAACAGCCGCCGGCGAAAAAAACCAAGAGCGGCGACGTTCGCATCGTGGACTCGACCATTTTCAAGGCGTCCACCACGATCGCTGCGGCGCTGGTGACTCTGCATCCCGGAGGTTTGCGCGAGATCCACTGGCATCCCAACGCCGACGAATGGCAATACTACGTCGCCGGCAAGGGCCGCATGACGGTGTTCGCCGCTGCGGCACGCGCGCGCACGATGGATTTTGAGGCCGGGGACGTGGGCTACGTCCAAAAAACGTTGCCCCATTACATCGAGAATACGGGTGACACGGATTTGATCTTTTTGGAGATGTTCAAAAGCGGCAGTTACCAGGATATCTCGCTCTCGGAATGGATTTCGCACACGCCGCCGGAGTTGATTGCCGCACACCTGCATCTCGCCAAAGCTACGATTGAGGCGATTCCGAAGAAGAACGTCGCGGTTATGCCGGTCTGAAAATGGTGCATTCCTGCTAGGTGCGCCACGACTAGCGTCCCTGTTCGCCGTGCGCTTCAAACCATCCTGGCAGGCGTGAGAGTCCGGCACGATTGGCCGCTGGGACCGTAATGCAATGACGCCCAAAGTTTTGAGTACGCGCAAGTGCTCTTCGACCATTGAAATTCGCCGTGTCCCCGAACAGAAGATGATCGCGAACGTACAAGAGACAGGCAGAATTTTCCTGTTGTCTCCGGCGAACGCGGCGGGCGTTCGCGCAAAAATGGTGGCGAGCGAGAGGGCTACGTTCGAATTGGCCGTGCGGCTTCGAGAGACTGGCGTTCCGCTGGGCGAGCTATTCAGTTTTATCAGCGGACTGTATTTTCGCGGCAAGCTTGCTTACTCCCGCGCCTTCGCGCAGGCTTCGCCCGGCGTGGGCGGTGCATTCGTGATCACAGCATGCGGCGGCCTGATCGAGCCCGAAATTTTGATCACCCGTGACAGGCTGCGCGAGATTTCAGCCGAGCGTGTAGAAGCGAATAATCCCCGTTACCGCGGACCGCTCGAACACGATGCGCACAAACTAGCGAAGCGGATCGGGCTGAATTGCAGCGTCGTGCTCTTGGGGAGCATTGCCACCCCGAAGTATGCTGAGCCGCTGCTCGGAATCTTCGGTAAGCGGCTGCTTTTTCCTGCCGAATTCGTAGGTCGTGGAGACATGAGCCGCGGCGGTCTGATGCTGCGGTGCGCGCGCGCCGGCGAGGAACTTACCTATGTGCCGGTGGGAACGGCGGTACGGCATGGGACGCGCCCGCCGAAACTGCCGAAGCTTCTTGGGGCCGAATTCGTGCGTGGCGCATCGTCGCGGGACGCTGATTGAGACCCGAAGCCGTCATCTTCGTTGGCATTCAGGGTTCCGGGAAGACCACTTTCTATCGCGAACGCTTCTTCGAAACGCATGTTCGCATCAACCTGGATATGCTGCGGACGCGGCGGCGCGAACAGTTGCTGTTTAAAGCGTGTTTGCAGTCGGGCCAGTCTTTCGTTGTGGACAACACCAATCCGCTGGCTACCGATCGCGCGAGGTATATTGAGGCCGCCCGGGTGGCGGGGTTTAGCTTGGTCGCATATTTCTTCCAGACGGCTTTGCGGGATGCGATGCGACGAAACAATCAGAGAGCAGGCAAGAGCAAAATTCCGCCTGCCGCTCTCGCAGGCACCCTCAAGAAGCTCCAGCCGCCAACCGTGAACGAGGGTTTCTCCAAAGTCCACACAGTAGAAATCAGCGCCGAGAATCAGTTTGTCGTAACGTAAGCGGTGGTCCTCGCAACAGGCACCCGTTTGGAGATAGAATCCACCGCTCCACAAAGTACTGAGGCTCTGCCATGGAGGAGGGTTTCCCTAATGTCCATGCTCAATCGCAAATCGCTCGTGGTGGTGATCGCATTGACTTGCGTTCTTTCGCTGCCGGCTGCTTCGCAAGATCCAATTGCGCCCCACTCCGCATATGAGCCGCCCGCGGCGAAGGATGCCGCGGCGTTGACCGCCAGCACCAAGGCTTCGCCGCCCGACCTGCTCACCACAAGTGAGAAGACGGGCTGGGCGGAAACGGGAAAATATGCAGAGGTGGTTGAGCTTTCGCACCGGCTCGAGCGCGCGTCGAAGTTCGTCAAAGTGCTCGAATTCGGCACCACGCCCGAGGGTCGCACCATGATTGCAATGGTTGTTTCGAAGAACCGGGCATTCACTCCGGCGGCGGCCGCGAAGACTAGCAAGGCTGTAATTCTGATCCAGAGCGGAATTCATTCCGGCGAAATCGAAGGCAAAGACACCGCAATTATGCTCGTCCGCGACATGGTCGTGAGCAAGCGGTACGCCTCTTGGCTTGACCAGTCGATTTTCGTGGTGATTCCGGTGTTTAACATTGATGGCCACGAGGATTTCAGCCCGTTTCACCGCGCGAGCCAAAACGGTCCGAAGTCAACCGGTCTGCGCGAGACGAAGCAAGACTTAAATCTGAATCGCGATTACATCAAGGCCGATACGCCGGAAATGCGCGCGTGGCTGCGGCTCTATAACGCGTGGATGCCCGATTTCATGTTTGACAACCACGTCACCGACGGTTCGGACATGCAGTACGACGTCACCTGGGATATGGCGCGCAATCAAGACATCGCCGAACCTGTGCGTACCTGGGTGAACCAGACGTACGTGCCCGAACTCAATCGCCTGATGGAGGCGGATGGACACGGCGTCGCGCCGTACGGTGGTCTTCGAAACATGCCCGACGGAAAGCGCGAGTTCTTCATGGAGGTTTTCTCGCCGCGCTACTCGCATCTGTACTCCGCGATACGGAACCGTCCCTGCTTGCTGGTGGAGACGCACAGTTTGAAGACCACGCGCACGCGAGCCTGGGCCGACTACGACATCATGCGGCATACGATAGACATTGTTTCGAAGGATCCGCAGGCGCTTCGAAAGGCGGTGCGGGAAGCGGATCGCGTCTTCTCCGCGCAAGCCGGCGACCGCTCAGCCCCCGCAGTGTACCTGGGGGGCAAGGTCAGCGAAACGCAGAGCGAGCCGCTGGTGTATCGCGCATTGAAGCTGGGGCCTTACAAGAGCGCGGTCACGGGTGCCACGGTGAATGGATACCTGCCCGAGGCCGACGACATCAGCACGGTGATTCACGACAAAATTGACACCACCGCCGAAGCGCAGATGCCGCTCGGCTACTTGATTCCCGTTGCTTGGAAAAGCCTTGCGGACGAGTTGGTGCTACAGGGCGTCGAAATCGAGCGCGTCGCACAGCCAGTCGAGCAGGAGTTCGAAACGTATCGCTTTTCGAATGTGAAATTCGCGCCGAATCAGTTCGAAGGTCGCGTGATGGTGGATTTTGACGTGAAGCCTGTGAAGGAGAAAATCACCCTTCCGGCCGGCTCGTTTTGGGTGCCGATGAAGCAGCAAAGAGCGCGTTTGATCCTGGCGATGCTCGAACCGCAGGCGCCCGATTCGTTGGCGCGCTGGGGGTTCTGCGACCAGGTATTTGTCGGTGGCGGCAGGGGCGCGGAAGGTGCGTACCTTACGGAGCCGATAGCACGTCGCATGATGGGGGATTCGCCGGAACTGAGGAAACAGTTCGAAGACCGTGTGGCTGCCGACCCGGCGTTTGCGGCGGACGCGCAAGCTCGCCTCATGTGGTGGTATGAGCGTTCGAAATACTCTGCCGGTGAGGCGGGCAGGTATCCCGTGGTTCGAGTGTGGGAGAAGACCTGGTAGTTGTATATAAAATATCCTCTACAGCGGAGCCCTTCCGTTTGTTCCGCATCGCCGCAACGCGCTGATTCCCGGGTATCTACGTACCCCGTCCGGCATGATTGTGGGCGCGACTTCGTGAGTGCTATTGGGCTTCCTATCCAGCTAAGCCAGAATCTGATTATCTGACGACATGAAGTTCGCGACGCGGTTACTCGGAGTAGTGTTTCTGTTCGTTTGGCTCGCGCCACGCGCACAGGCTGACGTCGCGATCCTGCTGGAAGAGCCCTACAGCTACGACGGGGGCTTTGCAGGCGCGGGGCACGCCGCGATTTACCTGACGCGCGTCTGCGCAGAGTCGCCCACGATTTTGCGCCGGTGCAGACCTGGCGAAACCGGCGCCGTGCTCAGCCGCTATCGCCGCATGGACGGCTATGACTGGATCGCGGTTCCGCTGACTGCTTATCTCTATGCGGTGGATACGCCGGGGGATGTGCCGCTCTATGCAGATAGCAGGCTCGTTGCACTTCCGCGCGATCGCTATCGCCGCGAACACTTGGAAGGGATTGCGCATGATAATCGCGGCGGAAAAGCGCCTGGCGGCGATTGGCCGCAACTAGTCGGAGAGGCATATGACCGGACGCTTTATGGCTTCCAAATCCAGACGAGCGCAAGCCGAGACGACAAGTTTATCCAGGCGTACAACTCGCAGCCAAACGTCACTTCTTACAAGTTTGTTTCGAACAATTGCGCGGATTTCGTGCGCGAGGTGGTGAATTTTTACTATCCCAACGCGGTGAAGCGCAGCCTGACCGCCGATCTGGACGTGATGAGTCCCAAGCACGCAGCGAAATCGCTCGTGCAGTACAGCAAACCCCATCCGGAGCTGCATTTTACGAGCCTCGTGATTCCCCAGGTTCCCGGAACCATCCGGCGCAGCAGGCCGGTACGGGGGTTGCTTGAATCCGTGTTTATGGCGAAGAAATATGAGGCGCCCATCGTGTTTTTTCATCCCTTCATCGCCGCCGGCTTCGCCTCAGCCTATCTCCTCGGCGGAAGATTCAATCCTGCGCACAACGCGCTCGTCTATGACCCGAGCGGCGATCTGGAGACGCCACTGACGGCCGAACAGAGACGCACGTACGGCAAGGATTTAAGCGCGCTGATGCGGAATAGCCCCGGCAGGGTAGCGGGCGCTAAAGCGGAATCGTGGAAACACATTCAGGCGGGCGCTCAAGAACGTCTGGACGAATCAGGCCGGCCGGTCATCGAGGCGCCTTCGGAAGCCGGACCGGTACAAATTGGGCTATCGCGCGCAAATGTTTTGAACAACGGAGCCGCGCCTGAGCTGGCGCAAGGCCTGCTGGAGGCGTGTCTTCGTGAAGAATTGCGGCGGGGACGCGCTCCGAAAGTTTCGGACATTGAACTGAAAAGCGATTGGCTGATTTTGCAGAGTGCGATTTCGCGCCATTCGGCGAATGCCGCCGGCCTAGACCTTTCAAGTCTGCGAGTCGATCCGTACTGAAGTTTCGGGGTGCCGTATTGCGTGAGCCGGTTCCCGATCACTTTCGATAGACGACTCCGCCCTTCATCACAAAACTCACTTTTTGCAGAAGGCTGATATCTTCGAGCGGATTGCCTGGAACCGCGATGATGTCCGCAAAGTATCCAGGTTTCAGCGCCCCGATCTGTCCTTGCCAGCCGAGCACCTTTGCGCCATTTAACATGTCGGCTTGCAACACGGCGAGCGGAGCCATGCCGTATTTCACCATGAGGACGAACTCCCGCGCCTGCGTGCCGTGCGGAAACGGGCCCACGTCAGATCCAACCGCCATCGGCACCCCCTCTGCAAGCTGCTTGCGAAACTCCTGCGCGTGGTAGTCGAGCGATTGATGTTGCCGCGCGCTCCCGGCTGGCGAAGCAGCGTGGTCGGCAAAATACTCGGAGATGGCAAACGTCGGCACCGCGAAAATTTGCTTTGCGCGCATCAGGCGCATGGTTTCGGCGCTGAGCTGGTCCGCATGATCCACCGTCACCACGCCCGCAAGCGCGGCATACAGCGTGCCCGGTTCGCCGGTGGCATGCACGGCTACGCGCTTGCCTTGGCGGGCGGCCTCCTGCACCGCCGTGGCAAGCTCCGCTTCCGTGTATTGATAAGGGGTCGAGAACTGGCCGTCACGGAAGGAATCGCGGCCGGTCTCGTAAATCTTGATGAAATCCGCGCCTTCCTTCAATTCCTGGCGGATCGCGGTGACAAGCTCGGCAGCATTGTTTGCATAGGTTGCGTTGGAGAAAATGTGCTGCGCGGGATTGTAGTTTATGGCGTCTTCGTGCCCGCCGAGGATGCTGATGGCATTGCCACTGATACGAAGCCGCGGTCCCAGCAACAAGCCCTGATCGATTGCGTTGCGGACAGCGGTGTCAGCCGAGCCTGCGCCTTCGGTACCCATGTCGCGCTCGGCGGTGAAGCCCGCCATGAGATCGGCTTTCGCAGCCAGCGTCGCGGTGATCGTGCGCTGCGGCACGGACTCCTCCACCGTTTGCAGATCTTCCGCGCCTGGGTGAAGAAACAAGTGGACGTGCACGTCAATCAAGCCGGGCATCAGCGTTGTGTCGCCGAGGTCAATCGTTTGTGCTCCCGCAGGATGTGTCACCGAGGGACCTACTTCAGCGATGTGATCGCCCTGGATGAGCACCTCACCCGGCGCGACGATCCTGCCGGTCTCGATATCCAGCAATCGCGCAGCATGCAGCACGATGGCCTGTGGCGGAGGAGATTGTGATTGTGCGGATGACGCCGCGATGAACAAACAACTCAGCAAAAGTGCGGTGAGCGTTGCGAAAATGTGTTTTCTCATGGCTTTCGAACGCGATGATATCACTTTGCGCGGGTTCTGCTAGACCTGGCTCCCCCTGGCGCCTGCCATGCGAAGGGCGTCAGGTCGCCCCTTCCTGCACCGCGCCTTGGAACAGCAGCTCAGGGCTGCGACACGCATGGTTTGCGCGGTGACCCCGAGGCTTTTGCTGTTTTCGACTAAAACTCTCCCAGGGAGAAGACAGGCCATGAGAGCTGAGGCGATATCGGCTTGACACGTAAGAGTGTCTGGCATATCTCTCTGCACGGAAGACCTGTAAGTGCGTCCTCATCGAAGGTCGATTCGATTCCGTTGGAGGGATGGTCTGATGCTGACTCACGTGTACGTGAATGTGAAGCGCGTTCTTGTTCTGACGATTGCTTGCGCCCTGGGGCTGGCGGTTCTGCTTCCCGCTGCGCGGGCGCAAGAGGGCGGCTCGGTAATTACGCAGCAAACATTCGAGAACTTGAAGTGGCGCAGCATCGGTCCGGCCGTCGTGGATGGCCGCCAGGTCGCGCTGGCCGGTGTGCCCGGAGATGCCGCGATTCTCTACGCTGGTAGCGCTTCCGGCGGGCTCTGGAAAACGATAGATGGCGGCGTCACCTGGAAGCCTATCTTTGACCACGAAAACACGATTTCCATTGGCGCGATCGCCATCGAGCCGGACAACCCCGACGTGATTTGGGTGGGAACCGGCGAAGGAACCGCGCGCAATACGGTCTCCTTTGGCGACGGGGTTTACAAATCCACTGACGGCGGCAAGAGTTGGCAGAACATGGGGCTCAAGGACGCCGACCGCTTCACGCAGATCGTGGTCAATCCGCACAATCCAAATATTGTGTATGCGGCGGCGCTGGGCCATCTGTTTGGAACCAATGAAGAACGCGGCGTTTTTATGACCGCCGACGGCGGCAAGACTTGGCAGAAGGTGCTGTACCTGGACCCGCAACACGGCGCGGCCGATCTGGCGATTGATCAGAGCAATCCCAACGTGCTCTACGCAACGATGTGGTATTTCCTGCGCCGCCCGTGGACGTATACGAGCGGTGACGAGAAGGGCGGTATATTCAAGTCCGTGGACGGTGGCCATACGTGGGGCAAACTCAGCAAAGGCTTGCCAAAGCTCATGGGCCGCACCGGCGTGCAGGTGTCGGTGAGCAATCCGAGCGTGGTGTACGTGGTTGCGGAAACAAACGAGGGAACGATGTTCCGTTCCGACGATGCAGGCGAATCGTTCCACATGGTTTCGAAGATGGCGGGGCTGCTGGGACGCGGGCCGTACTACGCGCAGATGCGCATTGATCCCACCGACGAGAACTGTCTCTACGCCATCGCCATGAGTCTCTTCCTGTCCATTGACGGCGGCCACACCTGGCAAAACATTGCGCAGAATGTTCACAGCGATCACCACGCTATCTGGATTGATCCCAAAAACCACAATCGCATCTGGCAGGCCAACGACGGCCAGATTGCCGTTTCCTACGATCGTGCGAAAACGTGGGAGGCTCTGGACGTCTACGCGACCACGCAGTTCTATCACCTGTATGCCGACAACCAGGAGCCGTTCTACAACATTACCGGTGGGCTTCAGGACAACGGCGTCTTCACGGCGCCGAGCGGCACGCGTGAGGGCGGCATTGAGAACAGCGACTGGACCATTGTTGCGTTTGGCGACGGCTTCTACGGCATCAACAACCTGAGCCATCCGGAAATTTACCTTGCCGATACCCAGGGCGGGAACCTTACGCGCATCAATACGATTACGCATGAAGTGCTCGATATCGGGCCGCAGCCCGAGCGCAACGATGGCGGCCCCGTCAACGAACTCAAATACCGCTTCAATTGGAACACGCCGATTCTGCAATCCCCACACGACGAAAATACCGTGTATTTCGCGGGGAATGTGGTGTTCAAGTCCACAGACTTCGGTCTGACCTGGCAGGCCGTCAGCCCCGATCTCACGACCGATGATCCGGGCAAAATCGGAGTCGCCGGCGGTCCGGTGTGGCCGGAAAACACGACCGCCGAATACTACTGCACAATCATTGCGCTGAACGAGTCTCCGGTTCGCCCGGGTGTGCTGTGGGCGGGAACGGACGACGGAAACCTCCAAGTCACAACCGACGGCGGCAAGAGCTGGTCGAATGTGATCGGCAATGTGTCCGGCGTGCCCGCGCACGCCGAAGTATCGAGCGTCGAGCCTTCCCGCACGGGCCCAAACGTGGCCTACGCGACCTTCGACAATCACATGATGGATGACTACCACCCCTACGTTTACAAGACGGCGGACGGCGGTAAGTCCTGGCAGAACATAAGTGGCGACCTGCCCGAGCACAACTGGGTTTGGGTGGTCCGGGAAGACCCGAAGAATTCAAATCTACTCTACGCGGGTACTGAGCTGGGGCTGTACGCGTCATTCACCGGCGGAAACCACTGGATCAAGTTGAGCCTGGGGAACCTGCCAAACGTCGCGGTGCGCGATCTGATGATTCATCCCAAGATGAATGACGTTCTGCTTGCCACGCATGGCCGGGGAGCTTGGATTCTGGACGATGCTACTCCAGTCCAGAAAATGGCGGCGGATGTGCTCGCAAGTGACTCCTACCTTTTCGACGTGCGGCCCGCGATGCGTTACGCCTCGGGGATGCCAGTGCGCTTTTTCCCAGGAGACAAGACTTACATCGCTCCCAACCCTCCCTACGGAGCGATCATCACCTACTACCTGAAGGACGCGCCGCAAGCGAAGAACGCGGTAAAGATTCAGATCCTGGACAGCCGGGGCACAGTGATCCGCGAATTTACGGATGCGCCGAAGGAGAAAGGGCTAAACCGCACCAATTGGGACCTGAAGGTCGAAGCGCCGCGCCCGCGTCGCGAGGGCGACGAAGCGGCCGGAGCCGGGTTTTTTGGCGGAGGCGGCGGGCCGGAGGTGCCGCCCGGAGCGTACCGCATCAAGCTCATTGTGAACGGCAAAGAGATCGAGAAGCCTGTCACGGTGCGGTTCGATCCGCACGCCGGCGCATCGCAGTCCGCGCTGCAGGAGCAGTTCGAAACCGCCCTGAAGTTGCGCGACATGGCCACGGTGGCCAATGATGCGCTCCGCGTTCTCGACACGGCTCAGGCGCAGCTCGACCAGCAGGAACACGCCGTGCGCAATCTGGTGCAGCCCCACCCGCCGCAGGAAGTGATAGACGCACTGGAGAAGGCCAAGACGCAGGTGCACGCGATGATAGACGAGTTGGCCAAATCCAATGAGCTACCCCCCTACAGCGTAGGGCCCAAGATTTCGAACAAGATCGGCGAGCTGATGCGAGGGGTTGATTCCGTTTCTACCGCTCCTACGCAGCCACAGAAGGAGCTGTTTGTTAAGCTGCAGGGCGATTTGCAGCGCGAGCTCGTGAAGGTCAATACCTTTACGCAGCAAGATATAGCCAAGCTGAATGAGCTGATGCATCAGCACGGCGTCAACGCGACCCTCTGGGTGGGGAGACCCATCGAGATGCCGCGCTGAAGCGCGCGGTTCACTTCGAATTCGTCGTACCCGAGCCAGCCGCATTCGAAATTTGGCCGACTTGGGTGCTTTGCCGAGCGCTCCGGGAACGGCGGTTTCAAGGTACAATGCTGCCCGTCTGCAACCTGAACTGTTTCTGCGGTTGAACCGCGCAGCTTCCCAAAAGACCGGCCATGAGCGTCACTACCACTGTTGTCGCGCCCTTGATTGAGGCGCGCTCACTCGAAAAATTCTATGAACAGCCGGATGGCAGCCGCATCCAGGTTATCTCGCCTACCGACCTGGGCATTTATCCGGGCCAGATCGTCGCGCTGCTAGGGCCCTCCGGCAGCGGAAAGTCCACATTGCTGCGTATGCTCACCGGCTTGGCGAAACCTTCCGCCGGAGAAGTGCTTTGGCACGGCGAACCGGTTTACGGCCAGACTCCCAACGTTGCCATTGTGTTTCAGAGCTTCGCGCTGTTTCCTTGGCTGACCGTGCTCGAGAACGTGGAAGCGCCGCTCGAGGCGCGTGCGGTTCCCAAGATCGAGCGGCGAAAGCGCGCCCTGCGAATCATTGACGCAGTCGGCCTGGATGGCTTCGAGACCGCGTATCCGAAAGAACTCTCCGGGGGAATGAAGCAGCGTGTGGGCGTGGCGCGCGCTCTCGTGGTCGAGCCCGAAGTGCTGTTTATGGATGAGCCGTTTTCCGCGCTCGACGTTCTGACGGCCGAGACGCTGCGCGGCGAACTCCTTGAGCTGTGGCTCGGCCATAAGATTCCCACAAAAGCCATTTTCATCGTTACCCACAATATCGAAGAGGCGGTGGTGCTCGCCGACCGCACCATCGTGCTCGGCCACAATCCCGGCCGCATCCGCGCCGACTTTCAGCTCACCCTCCCGCATCCGCGCAACCGGAAGTCAGCGCCGTTCGAGGAATTCGTGGATCGCATCTACCAAGTTATTACGAAGCCGGACGAGCATGAGAAGGCCGTCGTATCTTCGGGGCCTGAAAAGATGGTGCCGCACAGCGCTTTGATGCTGCCGCATACCCGACCAGGTGGAATGGCGGGGCTCCTGGAAATTCTGGCGGACCAGGGTGGGCGCGCCGATCTGCACCGCCTGGCCGATGAACTCAGCCTGACGGTGGACGATTTGCTGCCAACCGTGGAAACCGCGGCGCTTCTGCAGTTTCTCAAGCTTGAGGAAGGCGACGCGACCCTGACCGAAGAGGGCCACAATCTTGCCAAAGCCGACATTCAGGAGCGCAAGGCTATCTTTCGCAAGGCAGCCCTGGCCAACGTGCCCCTCCTGCGCCAGATGGATCAGGCCTTGCGCACAAAATCGGATGGCACGCTGCCCGACGAATTCTTTCGCGACTTGCTCGACGAGCACTTCAGCGAGGAAGAATCGCGCCGCCAACTCGAGACCGCGATCCAATGGGGCCGCTACGCTGAGCTTTTCGATTACGACGCTGCCACGGGCCGCCTAACTCGCACCGACACTTGATCGCTTCATGCCCTCGCCGCCCCTAGCGCCTCCGAACGCCACGCCGATTCCGCCCGTTGCTTTGCGCTGGCCGGTTTTTGCGCACCGCGCCTGGTACATCGTGATCAACGTTGCCGCGTTCATCGCGGTGATGGCGGTCGTTTACGGCGTTTACGCGATCGGACGCACCTGGTTGCGGCCGGTTACTGCGGCGGCCCAAATCTCCCAGAGCCCGCGCATTCTGCCGCTCTACGCTTTCTATTCCCTCGTGCGTCTTGGAATCGCGTATGTGCTGAGCTTGGTCTTCGCGCTGGCGTATGGCTATATCGCCGCACGTTCACGCCGCGCTGAAGTCGTTATGGTGCCGCTGTTGGACGTGCTGCAGTCCATCCCGGTCCTGAGCTTTCTTCCTGGAGTGATGCTCGCCATGGTCGCGCTTTTCCCGCGGCGCCAGATCGGCTTGGAGCTGGGCTCCATTTTGCTGATATTCACGGGCCAGGTCTGGAACATCGCGTTCAGCTTCTATTCTTCCCTCAAAACGATCCCGCGTGATCTGAAGGAAGTCGCCCGTATCTACCGCTTCGGAGGCTGGCAGCGGTTTCTTGAGCTTGACCTGCCATTTTCCACCATCGGCCTGGTGTGGAACTCAATGATGTCGGTTGCCGGCGGCTGGTTTTTCCTGATGGCCTGCGAAATGTTCGTTTTGGGAGACCGCGATTTTCGCCTTCCCGGGCTGGGCTCGTTCCTGCAGACGGCGGCGAGCAACGGAGATACACGAGCGATTCTTTGGGGCTTGGCTGCGATGATCGCGGTGATTGTCCTGCTTGACCAATTGATCTGGCGCCCCGTGATTGCGTGGGCGGACAAATTTAAATTCGAGCAAGTGGAAAGCTCGCACAAAACACGGCAGTCGGTCCTGAGCTTGCTCGGCCGCGCCTCATTTGTGCTTCGACTCTATCGGTTGGTCGCTAAGCCCATCGTGAATTGGCTGATCGATCGACTGGCTCCCGGCGCTCGGCGCGCGGTGGGCACGGTGAGTTTTTCCGCGCCGGGGAAGCAGCGGCGTTGGATTGTTATCCTGGCGGCAGCGCTTGTTGGAGCCGGGATTATTTTCGGTCTGTATCGCATTTGCGCGGAACTCAGCATGCTGAACCGCGTGGATGGAGTCATCCTCATTCGCAGCGCGGCAGCGACGTTTGTCCGCGTGAATCTGGCGTTGCTGATCGGCGCGCTTTGGACCGTGCCCGTGGGCGTAGCCATCGGATTCAGCCCTCGCCTCGCCCGCATCGCGCAGCCGCTCGCGCAGATTGCCGCGTCGGTCCCGGCAACAGCGCTGTTCCCGGTGGTCCTGCTGTTTTTCGTCCGTCTGAGGAATGGTATGGAGCTCGCGGCGATGCTGCTCATGCTGCTCGGCACGCAGTGGTACATCCTCTTTAACGTAATCGCCGGCGCTATGGCGATTCCCACCGATTTAAAGGAAGCCGCCGCCATTTTCCAGTTTGGCTCCTTGGATCGTTGGCGGCGTTTGATCCTGCCCGCAATTTTTCCTTACTTGGTCACTGGGCTATTGACCGCATCCGGCGGAGCCTGGAATGCGAGCATCGTTGCCGAGTATTTTCATTTCCAGGGGCGGATTCTCGAGACGACGGGGCTGGGCAGCACCATTAGCCGCGCCAGCGATCACGGGCGGTTTGACCTTCTTCTGGCAGCAACGATCGTCATGGCAACCATCGTCGTGCTCGTGAACCGGCTACTTTGGCGCCGGCTCTACACCTTAGCGGCCACGCGCTTCAATTTGCAGACCTAGCGAAGCCGGCAGCAGCCCTGGTTCTCGTTACTTCGGATCGTGGATCTGGACGTGATTCTTTTCGAGGAGCTCGCCGGTCGCATAATCCAGATCGGCCAGCGCGCGCTGGTAGCTGATCTGCGCCTGCACTAGGTCAACCTCTGCCGTCGCGAGCTCCGTTTGCGCATCCAGCACAAAGAAAATCGTCTCGGTGCCAAGATCGTATTTGCGCTGCTCGGCTTCCAGATTCTTCTCCTGAAGATTTCGTTCGATCTTGGCTGCCGCCATGCTGAGTTTCGCCTGTTCGAGCTCGTGCACCGCGTTTTTTGCCTGAAGTCGAATGTTTTGTTCCTGCGCGCGCACGTTGTAGAGATCATGACGCTTGTTGATCTGGTCGGTGGCGAGATCGGCTTCCGCGGCGCGGTTGCGAACGGGCAAGCTCAGCGTCAGGGTGAAGCCATAGTAGGGATACTTGAAGTTGCCGATCTGGCCAAGCGCGGCGCCAAGCCCGTCATACGAGGTGACTACTGGAGGCGTCAGGTTGTTATTGAGCTGATTGCCGCTCAATCCGTTCGAGGAGTAGAAACCTTGCAGATTGAGTGAGGGTTGCAATTCGTTGTGGGCCAGACGCAGGTTAATGTCGTCGATCCCCATTTGCTGCCGCAGTGCCTCCAATTCAGGGCGCTTTGCCATAGCGGTCTGGATGGCCTGATCCGCGTCCGTTGTGAGCAGGGTGCCGGAAGGCTCCGCAGGTTCGATCAAATCCAAATCCATCAGGCCCACCGACGGGTCGAGATCGGCGGCCAGGATTTCGCGTAGAGCATCTTCCGCATCCTTGAGCGAGTATTCCGCCTGAATCGCTTGCACCCGGCGTGCGGCAACGTCCGCTTCAGGACGGTATATATCGAGCGGTGACAATGCCCCAAGCTCGAGTTCCTTCTTGTTGTGGTCATATGTCGCTTGCGCTTGATCCACCGATTTCTGAATCACGACCAGGTTTTCACGCGCGAAAACTACGTTCCAGTAGTCGTTGACGACCTGCTGGATGATGCCGTTGAGCTGTGCTTCGAAAGACGCGCGCGACTGCTGCAGATTACGCTGCGCGATCAGAATCGGGGCGCGATTCGGAAAAAAGCCCCGATCCTTGAGCAGCGGCTGCGTGACCGTCAGCGTAAGCGCGGAAGTGATATACGGGTTGATGAAGTCGAAGGTATCGTTGTCCGAAATACGGCCGGTGGTGAAATCCGCGCTAAATTTGGTTCCCGTCTGAAACAGTTGCGCATAATTCACATCGGTGTTCTCTGACGCCGTGTTGAGGGTTGTGGCGCCCGAGAGCTGGCTTAACGTCGGCTCCGTATTGCTGCTGAGGCCATAAGTGGCGCTGAGCAGGGGATCGAAAGCACCGTACGCTCGAACAATGTTGTACCGCGCGGCCTGATAACTCAGCTCGTCTATGCGGACGTCCGTATCGTTCGCGATGGCAAGCTGGATCGCTTGCTCGAGCGTCAGTCGCAGCTTGCCATCCACCACGTAGTCGCGCAGGTGATCCGGCCCGGGAATCTGCGTGGGGGTATCCGGGCGCCTGACGACCTCATGAAACCATTGCGGCTTGGGAAAGGTGCCGGTCGGACTCTGCGCGGAAATCGCCATTGGCACGATCGCGAAAGCTGCAGCGGCACACAGTGCGGCAAGAACGTGTTTCATGGCATTCTCCTTTAGTTCCAGGTTGCGGGGCAGACTATTCGTAGCGAATGGCTTCCACCGGATCGAGACGCGCCGCTTTGCGCGCCGGGTAGATACCAAAAATGAGTCCAATGGAAACCGAGACGGCAAACGCGAGCACAATGGAAATTGACGTGACAATTGTGGTCCAGCCGGCCAGCCAGGCGATCAGGTGCGACATTCCGAGTCCGGCAAGAATGCCCATCAGGCCTCCCACGAACGAGATCATCGTCGCCTCGATCAAAAACTGGCGGACGATATCCTTCTGGCGCGCGCCCACCGCGCGGCGTACACCGATCTCGCGCGTGCGCTCGAGGATGCTGGCGAGCATGATGTTCATGATTCCGATGCCGCCGACGAGCAAAGAAATCGAGGCGATCGCCACCATCACAATGTCAAACATGCGCTGCGTGCGTTTTTGCTGAGCCAGCAGTTCCGCGGGAACGATCACCGAAAAATCGTCCACGCCGTGATGAGAGGCCCCGATCAGGCCGCGCACGATTTCTGCGGTCTCGACGCTGATGTCGGCCGAGGCGAGTTGCAGATAGACGCCGTCAATCTCGTCCTTGACCTCACTGGTGGAATCCTCGAGCCGGAAAATCGCCGCGTACAGAGGCACATAAATCAGGTTGTTTAAATCCTGCGACGGCAGACCCGACGCCTGCGACTCGGCCGTGAGTTGCGGCCCCACAATCCCGATCACGCGAAACCATTGCGTGTTCACCTTGATGTATTGGCCGATCGCTTCTTGTGCGCCGAAGAGGTTGTTCTTGGCCGCTTGGCCGAGCACGCACAGGGGTGCGCCGTGCTGATTTTCGGCGTCGTCGTAGAAGCGCCCGGCGACCATCCGCAAGTTCGCAATCTCCTGGTAGCTGGGATTTACGCCGAAGACGGCGGGCATCTCCCGCTCCGGCTTTGGAATCATCTTGGAAGGAACGAAACGTTTGCGCGGCGAGCCTTCCGTGATTCCGCCGACATCCGCGCGAATCACACGGTAATCCTGGAAGCTGAGGCCGGCCGAATTCTTCCGCACTTTTTGGAGATCTTGCCAGTTCGAAGCTTCTTTTGCCTCCACCACGACGTTGCGCAGGCCCATCTGCTCGATGAAAGCCATCACCTGTTGCTGCGCTCCGGCTCCGATGGAAAGCATGGAAACCACCGCAGCGACACCAAAGATCATTCCCAACATGGTCAGCAAGGAGCGCAGCTTGTGCTGCAACAAATTCTGCAGCGCAAGCTGAAAATCCGGGACGTATTGCGACCAATCGAATTCCCGCGAGGTTTTCAGGCGGCCGCCATGCATGGATTGGCTCGATGCGTTCACGTCGTGCCCCGCGGCGCCACCACAGGTCCCGCCGATGCGGAGCCATTCGATTTCTCCGGATTGACGAGGGCCACTTCGGCGCCCTCCGGCAATCCTTCGAGGACTACCTCGCTCTCGGTCATGTGTTTCACTTGAACCACGCGCGGTTCAAAACTCCGGCCTACCTTGGCATAAACGATGGCCTTGCCGTCGCGGAGGAAGAGCGCCTGCCGCGGCAGATACAAAACCTTGCGAAGCTGCTCGCCAACGACCTGAATCTGCGAGCTCAGGCCGGGCTTCAGGCCCGGATCGGAGGCGTCGAGGCTGAAGATCACGTCAAAGCGGCGCATGGGATCATCGGAGAAGATATCCTGCGTGGCTTGTCCGGCCACGGTCTTGACCTTCGCGCTATAGGTGCGCTCGGGCAACGCGTCAACGCGGATCTCCGCGGTCTGGCCGGCGCTAATATCGGCGCGCACGTTCTCGGGTACGCGCGCGAGAACCTCCATCTGCGTGGTATCCATCACCTGGACAATCGGGCGCCCCGCTTGCGTCAGATCACCCTGGCGGAACTCCGGCAAGGTCATGCCCTCAAAAAAGAAGCCCCCGCTAGCGTCTCGATTCTCTTTGACGGTCACCAGCCCTGCGATGGGCGAGCGCAGCGTCATACTGTCAATGTGCTGCTGCGCGACCTTCATATCGAGTTGCGCCTTGTTTCGCTGCTCGTCGAGCACCGCGAGTTGGGCTTCGTTGGACGCTGCGCGCGATTGAATGTCTTGCTGAATCTGCTCAAGCTTTCGCTGAGCCCCTTCCAGCGCCAGATCGTTTTCCTTCCCCTCGATCGCGCTTTTCAGCTCGTTCAAGCTGACGTCAAGCTGCGCGCGCTTTACGTCGTATTGCGCGTGCAGCAGCGAAACCTGGTCGGTCGCAACCTGGACAGCGGTATCGGCCTTCATCTTTATGATTTTTTCTTCGGCTGCCGCGAGTTGCGAACGCGCCTGCTCGAGGCTGTATTCCTGTTCGCTCGGGTCGAATTGGACGACCACATCTCCGGCATGGACGGTCGCGCCGGTCTTCGCCAGTTCGACAATCTGGAGCGTTCCTCCGACGGAAGGGGCGACTAAGGTCGCCGTGCGCGGCGAGCGCAAGTCTCCGGTTGCGAATACCTGCAGAGCTACGTCGCCACGCACCACGCGCACCGTCGGAATCTCCGCCTCAGGCCCGCGCAGCTTTGCTAAGGAAACGGCCACTCCCGCGACCGCCGCGACAACGATTGAAATGGCCAGAACTACGCGCAGCTTGGTTCGCTTCTTCATGGATTTGAGGCCGCTGGATCTTTGAGCGCCACACGCTGGCCCGTTTTCAGGCCGCTCAAAACTTCCGTCTGCCCGCTGCCTCGATGCCCGATGGTCACCGCCGTCTCGGCGAACTTGTCGCTTCGAGCCCCGCCCTGGACCACATAAACCACCGTTCTTCCGTTCCTGGCGAAAACCGCTTCCGTTGGCACCAGGATTACATTTGGAGTTCGCTGCACGGCGATGCGCGCGGTTGCGCTCATTCCCGGACGCAGCCTGGGATCGGGATGATCGAGTTGTACGGTGAGATCAAAATTCTTGGTTGGCGGCCAACTCGTATAATCCGGCTTGGCAAGCGGGCTGATGCTGATCACTTTTCCGCCGGGTTCGGTATCGGGCACTGCGTCCACGTGCGCGGTCACAGTTTGCCCGGATTGCAGGCGGCCGCGGTCGGTTTCGTCCACTCGCGCATTCAGCGTGAGGCTGGACATGTCCGGGAGCTCGGCAATCTCCGCGCCGGCCCACGCGCGATCGCCCTCTCTGAATTCCGGCGCGGAATCGCCGAAAACGCCGCCGGCACGATAGTTGGGCATGAGGTTGAACGTGCCATCTACCGGAGCGCGCAAGACCATGTGTGCGATGCGATCCTCATATTGTTGGACGTCGCGCTGCGCCTTTGCGCTCTTTTGCTGGATGCTTGTAAGGTCGGCGCGCGCGCCCTGCCGGTCGGCCTCAAGCTTCTCCTCGGTTTGCTTCAACTTTTGTTCGGCGTCGGCGAGGAGCAGCTTTTTCTCCTGGCCGTCAATTTCGGAAAGAATCTCGGCCTTGCTGGCCTCGAGCTTGGTTTTGTCAGCTGCGTACTTCGCCGTAAGCAAATCGGTCTGGTCCTGTTCCTCGGTCAGCTTGGCCTTCGCGCGCGTATCCTCGACTTGCGCATCCGCTTGCTTTAAGTCCGAACGGCGCTGCGCAAGCGTGGTTTCGAGCGTTGTAATGTCAAACTGAATTACGGTGTCGCCCTTGTGGATGGCCGAGCCATTTTTCGCCAGTTTCACGATTTGAATGTCGCCGGCACTCGAGGGGGCCGTCAGAAAAACGGATCGCACCGCTTTGATCTCGCCGCGCAATTCCACGGCGTCAATCAGGTCGCCGCGAGTCACCTCGGACGTTGGAATCCCCGCCGGGGCCGTAATTGTGGCCGCATTCGCCCGCGACGCCGCCACGCGCACGCCACCGGCGACAGCGAGAAGCACCGCGGCGCAGGCCGCCAACAGCCAGCCGCGCCGTCCACGCCAGATTTGCAGAAGTGTCGCCATTACGGATTGTCCGATTGTTTAGCTCAGTCCTTGTCCCGAGCAGCCGTCGTTGCGCTCGCGTGCGCGGATTCAGGCGCCTCGGGAGCCACGCCCCGCAAGACGGTTTGTCCGGCTTCGAGACCCGACTCGATCACCGCTTCCACTTCATTCGTCGCGCCGATCTTCACAGCTCGCATTTCCGTGCTTCCACCGTTGAGAACGCGCACATACGTTCTTCCGTCCTGCAGCACCAACGCATCTCGCGGCACGACCAGCGCTCCTGGCACACGATCAAGCTCCACATCCACGGCCGCGGAAAGGTCCGGCAGCAGCTTTGGATTCGCCCCCTCGATCTGGAAGAGCACAGTGAACGTGTGGACCTTAGCGGATAGGGTGCTGGGCTCGCCAATCGCCGGCATTTCTTCCACTTGCCCAGGGAACACGAGATCGGGGTAGGCGTCCAGGCGGATTTCGACCGGCTGGCCCAACTTGAGCGAGGCGATGTCTTGTTGGTTCACGCGGGCGCGCACGCGCATCGCCGCGGGGTTTACCACCTGCATAAATGAGACGCCGGGGCGCACCTCGTCGCCTTCCTGCACCTCGCCCATCTGGCTGGACTTCCAGATCGAATTCAGTACCGCCAGCCCGTCGGTAGGGGAGTGAACCGTCATTTTCTCGGAGTTCTCGCGGGCGTATTGCATGGAGGCACTTGCCTGATCACGTTGAATTTCGAGCACGCGCACGGCGGCCACTTCTGCGCTGCGCTTCAGCGCGTAGGTTTGCCGCAATTGCTTGATCTTGGCGCGATCCTCGTCAAGGGTCTCGCGATCTTTCTCGGCTTGTATCCGTGAGGCGACTTCGTCTCGCTTCACCTCGAGCTCTGCAGTTGAAACAGCATCCTCCGCCTGGGTGATATCGGTATCGTCGCTCGCATTTGCGGCAGCCTGATCTGCGTGCAGTTTGTTGATCTGCTGTACGAAGTCGTTGTAGTCGGCTTCCTTGTCCTGCGCGTTGCGAATCTGTGCCTGGCGGTCGAATTCGACGAGCAGGTCGCCAGTGTGAACGGGTGTGCCAGAAGGAATCAGTTTCGTAATGATAAGCGTGGAGGCCGTCTGGCCGGAGATTCGGGGAGCGGCCACGGGATGAGCTTCCACAGCCTCTACAGTCCCGGCCACACGCACGCTCCGTACAAAGTCACGCCGCTCGATCTTGGCCGTGCGCGTCTCCGCCGCAGGCTGTCCCGACGATGCCCCCCGGCGCATCACTGCCGGTCCGGCCCAGATGGCTAGCAGAACCACAACGCCAACAGCGGCCCAGATATAAGCCCAGCGGCGGGGGGTGGGTTTGGGGCCAGGTACGTCGCCTGAGGTTTGGGGCGGCGGGGGCAGAGGACTAGAAACGACGGGCATCTCCGCGTTCACAACGGAACGATTCGTCGTCCAATTCTGCATAGGCCAGAAATCCGGTAGCTGGGTTCAGAACCGATCGATCAAAGACTGGTTATGGCTTCCCCGGAGGCATACCGCCCTCTGAAAAGCGAACTTCCACACCCATATAGACGCCCTGGAGCGAAAAAAGTTGCCCACGATTATTACCCGGACAGTATATGCCCATCTGACTGAGGCGTGTTTCGAAATCGGTGCTCACCCAGTCCCTACGGATGCACGTAGCCGGAACTGGCCGGCGGCACGTAATCCTGGCCGTACTTATTCTTGTGCGCCAGCGTGAAGTCCGGATTTTCGGCGATCTGGATGGGCTCCAGGGTATGTGAAGACGCGGAAATGGTCACGGTCCGGTCCAATTGTTTTAGGTCCTCCGGCAAGCTGCGTTCGTACCACACATGCATTTGGTAGCGCCCGTCTGGCCGCTGAACCACCATCCGCGCGCCTCTCCTTTCTGCAACGAATTCTGGAGGAGCTTTTCTGCGGACATGGTCTCCAGCGTTGTGTTCGCCGTTCGCAGCGCCAGCACGCGGCCAGTGGGGTCGGCAAGAACCAGCAGGTCACTACCGCTGAGCTGCCAGATCCCTTGCGAGGCGTCCTGAATGGTGGCCGGGTCGCGGGTGGTCATGAGCGCGCGCACGTTTGGCAGATTGGCAAGCAGTTCCGCCGAGCGTGTGAGCGTGGCGTCTTGCTGCTGTTCAAAACTGCGATAGGTGCTAACCGAATTGTGCAGATCTTCCCGAATGCCGGCGCGGACCTGGCTTTATACCCGATAGCTCACGATCAGTAGAGTCGCGCTCGTCAGCCCGGCTGAGATCGCTAGCAAGGACAGCAAAAACTTTGTGCGCAGCCGAATTCTTCTCACAAGGATTCCTATCGTTGCGGAGATTCCTGCGCAGGCTCGGGCTGCGAGCGCTGCCTGTGAGTGTCGCCGCGAATGGCCGTGCCGAACGTGCAAAGTCCGGTTGGCAGCGCAGGAGCTTCCAGGCGTGGTATTCCGCTATCCTTTGAATAGCGGATAGTTTTTCAGCAAGTAAAGAGAGCAGCGGTACTTAGGTTCCAAGGAGGAAACTTTCAGCGGCCCTCGGGTGGCGCCGGGCTGAGGTCGACGAAATCGAGCTTCCAGGGGCTGCGCGTCAAGTCCAGGCGCGCAACGGTAATTGGCAAGCTGAAGCGTCGCGGGCCAGCGCTACCCGGATTGATATAGAGCACGCCATCGCGTTCGGCGCGAGACGCCTTATGGGAGTGACCGCTGACAACAGCCTTGAAGCCGGCGGCGGCTGGGTCAAGATCGAGGTCATGAAGGTCATGTAGCACGTAGATACTGGAGTCTCCGGCCTCGGCAACGTTGATCGCCGGCAATTGCTCCACAGCCCACGCGGCCGTGTCCACGTTCCCGCGTACGGCGACGACAGGCGCCAACCCTTTCAAAGCCTCCAGAATTTCGGGATTACCCACATCGCCCGCATGGATGATCAGGTCTGAGCCGCGCAATGCTCGCAAGACCTCCGGACGCAGAAGGCCATGAGTGTCTGAGATCAGGCCTATAGTTTTGATGTCCTTAGGCATTTCTTTCTACTCGGGCCTGGATCCGCCGCTCCAGGCAGTTTGACAGAGCCTTAGCCAATGCACTATTGTCGCCCGTTTCACCGGCTGAGTTCATTCCCACTAGGAGTGCCATGATTCATTACGCCAGGTCCGCCTCGCTTCTTCGTGCGCTAAGCCTTGCCGCGCTCACTTTCATCATAGGAGGAGCGGCTCGCGCCCAAGCGATTCCCACTCCGGAAGATTACTTTGGGTTCAAGATCGGCGCCGATAAAAAACTCGTCCGCTACGACAAGATCGTGGAGTATCTGACGAAGATCGCGAGCCTGTCGGATCGCGTCCGCATCCACACGCTGGGGCCGACCACGAACGCAAATCCCTTTGTAATGCTCGAGATCAGCTCGGCGGCCAACATTAAGAATCTGGAGCACTACAAGAACCTCGAGCGCAAACTCTATTTCCAGGGAGGTGCGCCAACCGATGCCGAGCGTGATGAAATCTTCCGCGACGGCAAGGCCGTCGTCCTGATTACGAACAACATCCATTCCACGGAGATTGGGGCGTCGCAGATGGCGATCGAGGCGGTCTACCGCCTCGCCACGGACAACTCGCCGGAGATCCAAAAGATTCTCGACAACGATATTCTCGTGCTTGTGCCATCGCTCAATCCAGACGGACAGATCATGGTCACCGACTGGTATGACAAGTACGTCGGCACGCCGCAAGAGGGTGGCCCGATGCCGTACATCTATCACCCCTACGTCGGACACGACAACAACCGCGACATGTTCAACTTTTCGCAGAAGGAAAGCCAACTGACGGCCAAGCTGCTCTGGCACGATTGGTTTCCCTCCGTGTGGCTTGACGAGCACCAGCAGGGCGCCAACGGCCCGCGCATCTTCACCATGCCGGCCACCGATCCAATCAATCCTAATGTGGACCCGCTGATTTATCGCTTGAACACGATTTACGGCCAGGCGCAGGCGGCGGCGCTGGAAGCCGAAGGCAAGGAAGGCATTATCTTCAACGCGACCTATACGAATTTCTGGGAAGGCGCGATGGCATGGTCCGGTTGGTGGCACAACGAGGTGGGCTTGCTTACAGAAGTTGCGAGCGCCCGGATCGCCACACCGGTGGTGCAGGAGAAGGCAGACCCGAATCATCCCGAGCCGGGCAACGGTCCCCAGAATGGCCGCACCGGCTTGCCCGAACCCGGCGCCGCAGGCGGATTTGGGCAGGACAAGGGTCCCGACAAACCGATTCCTCCACCGACGGACATTACCTCGCGTACCGAGTATCCGCGTCCGTGGCTGGGCGGCACCTGGCATCTACGCGATATTGTGGACTACGAACTCACGGCGACGTTCGCACTGCTCGAAGCTGCCGCCGATCGGCGCGAGACGCTGCTCCACAATATCTATGACATCAACCGCAACACCATCGAGCTGGGCAAGAAGGGCGAGCTTGGATTTGGCAACAAGGATAAAAGCTTCGCCGCGATCGTTCCCGTCACAGGACAGCACGATGTGAATGAGGTGATCGAGCTGGTGGACCGGCTGGAGATGGGCGGCGTCGAAGTTTCGCGTGCGACCAAGGGTTTCAAGGAGGATGGCGAGACGTACGCGGCAGGCACGTACGTAATTCCGTTTGACCAGGTTTTTGGACGTTACGCGAAAGACATGCTCGAGAAGCAAACCTATCCCGAAGTACGCCGCGCGCCGAATGCGCCTGCCGAAGCGCCATATGACGTCTCCGCGTGGTCGCTGGGGATGCAGTTCGGCGTGAAGACTGCTCTCGCGAAGACAGCACTGCCCGCCGATCTGGCGCTCGAGCCGGTCAGCGCCACACCCAAGTTTGTTCTGGCCGCCGAAACCAGGGCCGATTCCTGGAGCTTCGCGTATGACGGTGCGGAGAGTGCGCTTGTTGTGAACCGCTTGCTGAAAGCGGGCGCGAAAATCAGCATGGAGAAGCCGCACGCCGCCGAGCCGCCAATCATCCACGTCACCGCCAAAGCCGATGTGTGGAATCACGCCGTTTCGGGATTCGAGGTCAGCGTGAAAACGGTCGCTGCAGCTCCGCGCACACTGGAAGGCAGCACAGTCCTCCGTGCGCCGCGCTTGGGCCTCTACCAATCGTGGACCGCGGATGCCGACGAGGGCTGGACGCGATGGGTGCTCGAGCACTACGAATTCCCCTATAAAACCCTGCACAACCCGGATATCCAGGCCGGCAAGTTACACGACAGTTTTGACGTGATCCTCCTGCCGGACCAAGCGGAGAAGAGCTTGCTCGAAGGGCAAATCTCCGAATTTGCAGTAAAGGAATATCGAGGCGGCCTCGGCGAAAAAGGCTGGCAAGCGCTCGAAGAATTTATCAATCAGGGCGGAACGCTCATATCGCTGGGTGATGCTTGCAACCTGCCGATTGATAAGCTCCCGCTTCCGGTGAAGGAGCTGAAGCACACGTTGACGCGCGATCAACAATTCGCGCCGGGAACGATCGTCAACCTGCAGGTGGATACGACGCATCCAATCGGGTATGGAGTGGCGCCGGAAACCTACGGCTTCTATATCAACTCGCCGTTTTTCGCGCTCACCGAAGGCTTTTCGTCGCAGAAGGTCGCCGTGGTTGCGCGTTATCCGAATGCCGGCGTGAATGCCTCCGGCTGGCTGCGCGGCGAGGACTACATGCTAGGACGCGCGGCAGTCGTCGCCATTGAGATGAACCCGGGCCGGGTGGTGCTGTTTGGCATCCGGCCGCAGCATCGCGCGCAGACGCATGCGACTTTTCTGCTCCTGTTCAACGCGATTTATTGGTCTGCGGAAGGCGATCGGGCGGGATCGCAACCATAGACATTGCGTCGCGTAGATCCTTGTCATGTGGGGCACGTCGGCGGGCCCGGCCAGGAATTATTGCCTGACTGTTCACAATCAGGAAATCCTTGTTAGAATGGTGTTCTGCATTTCGTAACAGCGCGGTCTTTCGCTTGAATCGTTGACAGACTATTTCAAACGTGACGCGCGCTGATTGTGTGGAGGCTGACGTTGATTGAAGTTCAAGACTTGACGAAATCATTCGGCGATAAGACCGCGGTGGACCATGTTTCGTTCACCGTGAACAAAGGCGAAATCCTCGGCTTTCTCGGCCCTAACGGGGCTGGGAAGACGACGACGATGCGTATCCTCACTGGTTTTTTGCCCGCCACCAGCGGAACGGCGCGCATCGCGGGCTTCGACGTTTTCAACGACTCGATGGAGGTTCGCAAGCGTATCGGCTACCTCCCCGAAGCCCCGCCGCTCTATACGGACATGGAGGTGGAGACCTATCTGGACTTTGTGGCGCGCATCAAGAATGTACCGGCCGAACGGCGCAAGATGCTGATCGAGAATGCCCTTGTGAAGACGAATATCGAAGACAAGCGCCACGACCTCATCAAGCGGCTTTCCCGCGGATACAAGCAGCGCGTCGGCATCGCCCAGGCGCTGGTGCACGATCCGGACGTCATCATTCTTGACGAGCCCACGGTGGGGCTTGATCCCAAGCAGATTATCGAGGTGCGACACCTGATTAAAGGATTGGCCGGCAGCCACACCATTATTCTTTCCACGCACATCCTGCCGGAAGTCAGCATGACCTGCGACCGCGTGGTGATCATCAACGCCGGCAAGGTGGTGGCCGTGGATACGCCTGCGAACCTGACCATGCAACTCAAGGGCGGCCAGCGCGTGCACCTGGAAGCGCAGGCCGAAGAAGGCGTGCTGCGATCCGCGCTCCAGGAAATTCCGGCGATTCGCCGCGTGGATCTTGAGCCCGCCGGTGGAAACGGCCGCGTCGCGGCGACCATTGAATCGGCGCAGGGCGAGGATGTGCGCAGCCAGGTTGCGGCCAAGATCGTGGGACGCGGGTGGCCGCTCTTTGAACTGCGCGGGGTCAACCTTAGCCTGGAAGACGTCTTCCTGCAGTTGACCACCGAAGATTCCGAGCACGCCGCGAAGCCCGCGAACTGAGGAGCGAGAAAGATGAAGGGTCTTTACGCTATTTATCGCAAGGAAATGGGCCACTACTTTGTATCGCCCGTGGCTTACATCATTGTTGGCGTGTTTTTGCTGCTGTGCGCGTTCTTTTTCACGCGCTTACTGACGGTGGTGATCGAGCAATCGCTTGAGGCCAGCATGAGCGGGGGAGGGATGCCGCTCGATGTGCCTTCCATCGTCGTGCGCTACTTTTTCGGCACCGTTTCCACGCTGTTGCTTTTCCTGACGCCGATGCTGACCATGGGCGTCTATTCGGAAGAGCGCAAACGCGGCACGATGGAATTGTTGATGACGTCTCCGCTGACGGACACCCAAATCGTTCTGGGCAAGTTCCTCGCGTCGCTGACCCTGCTGATCATCATGCTGGTGCCGACGTTCTTCTACAACGCCTACGTCTTTCTTCACAGTGAACCGGCCGCCCCGTGGCGGATTTTGTTTACGGCCTACTTGGGTATCTTTTTGCTTGGCGCGGCGCTGCTTGCGCTCGGGTCGTTTTTCTCTTCGTTGACGGAGAGCCAAATCATCGCCTCAATCGTGACCTTCGGCGGGATTCTTTTGCTCTGGGTGGTGGACTACGGCACGCCGGGCACGGGCGGCGTGGCGGCGGTCTTGCAATACGTTTCGATTTTCCGCCATTTTGACGATTTCACGCGCGGCGTGATTGACACCACCGGTTTGATTTTCTATGCCAGTTTCATTTTTCTGGGTCTTTTTCTAACCGTTCGAAGTCTGGATTCGATGCGCTGGCGGCGCGCCTGATGGCCGGCGCCGCGGTTGGTCGCGTTGGGAGGAATCATAGAAATGATGTTCGATAGCAAGGAATGGCGCCGCTGGTTTTTAGCGCTGGGCGCGGCGATTTTTCTGGCGGGCTATTTGCGGTATTCGGTGCAGGGCGAGCTCACGCGCCTGACGGAGGGATTTCTCATTGGCGGCGGGGCGATCTTCATCGTGGCGCTGGCGCTCAGCTATCGCGAGCTGATCGGATTTTTCAGCAAGCGATCGTCGAAGCTCAGCACCAACACGCTGACGCTGACCGCGCTGGTCCTAATCATTTTGTGCTTTGTCAATTTCCTGGGTTACCGACATCACAAGCGCTTCGATCTGACGGCGGAAAAACTATACACGCTATCCGACCAGACGCACCGCATCGTGAGTGGGCTGAACAAGAATGTGGACGTCATCCGCTTCGCCAAAGAGGATGATCCTGCTTTCAAGGATTTGATTACCGAGTATGTGAATCTCGGCCGGCATGTGCACTACCAACTGGTGGATCCGCAGGCAAAACCGGAACTGGCGCACCAATACAACGTCACGCGAATGGGCCAGGTAGTCGTCTCCTACGGGACGCGCAACGAGACGCTGCAGGACACGACGGAGCAAGACATTACCAACGCGATCGTCAAAGTAACGCGCGACTCGGTGAAAAGTGTGTGTTTCATCGAGGGACATGGAGAGAAATCCATCGCCGGGAGCGATCAGGAGGGATTTTCCGACGCTGACCGAAACCTCAAGAACGAGGGCTACCAAACCAAAACGATCAACCTGGTCTCGGCGGGTAGCGTGCCCCAGGATTGCAGCCTGCTGGTGGATGCAGGACCCAAACAATCGTTTTTTCCACAGGAAGCGCAGATCATCGCGAAGTATCTCGATGGCGGCGGCAAGGCTTTGCTGCTGCTCGATCCGGAAACCGAGCCAAAGCTGGAAGATGTGCTGCTGCCGTGGAACATCAATCTCGGTAGCAATATGGTGATTGATGCCAGCGGCGTGGGCCGGTTGTTTGGCACAGGCCCGGCTGTACCGCTCGTCGTGGACTATGGTTCGAGCCCGATTACCCGCAGCTTTGACGGGACGATGACGTTTTTCCCGCTGGCGCGCACCGTTTCGATCGCGGACAAATCGAAAACGCAGCCGGAAGATGTCGAACTGCTGAAGACTTCGGCGCGCAGCTTCACGGTGCCCAATTTGAAAACGCACGAGGTCAAATACGATCCCAAGACGGACCAGGCTGGCCCGCTTTCGCTCGGCGTGACTGCCGATCGCACCTCTGATCCGGCTGAAGGCGGCAAGAGTGCGAGGCTCGTGGTGATTGGTAACTCGGAGTTTGCTTCGAATCAATGGCTGGGGATGCAGCGCAATGGCGATCTCTTCATGAACACGGTGAATTGGCTCGCGCAGGACGAGAACCTCATCTCGATCCGGCCGAAGAGTCCAGCGGATCGGCACGTGATGCTCACTGAAACGCAGGCACGTGAGCTTTCCTGGCTCAGCATGATCTTCCTGCCCGGAATTGTCCTTTTGTCCGGCATACTCATTTGGTGGAAGCGCCGTTAGGCTGCCATGAAAAAAAGCACCGGAATTATTTTTCTCGTGGCTGCCGCGCTGGCGGCGTTCGTCTATTTTTACGACATGAAGCATAACCCACCGTCCAAGGAAACTCCGGCGGATACGTCGAAGCCCGCATTTTCCGTTTCATCAGACGACATTACCGGGATGCAGCTAGACCGCGCCGGCAGCTCCGCAGTGTTCGTCCGCCAGAGCGACGGCTGGTACATCGCGCAGCCGTTCGCGGCGCGCGCCGACCAGTCCGTGCTCGACGGGGTTGCGACGCAGCTCTCCACGCTTCGCGTGGACCGCACGCTGACGGCGACTCCCGATCAGCTCGCATCGTTCGGCTTGAGCAAGCCCGCGGTGACGCTCGATTTCACGCTCAAGAGCGGCGCAAAGCACACGCTTCAGCTCGGCGCCAAAGATTTCTCAGGCAGCTCTGCATATGCGATCGTGGACAATTCGAAGAGCGTGGCGTTGATTTCCGATGCCATTCTCACGAGCAGCGACAAGCCCCTGGACGATTTTCGCGATCACGGCGTGCTCGCGTTGGATACGGGCAGCGTTGCCTCCGTTGATCTAAAGAACGCATCGGGCGAAATCACGGCTGTCAAGGATGGCGCCGGCTGGAAGATCGAGAAGCCGCGTGCGGTCGCGGCGGATGGTGACGCGATTTCATCGCTGCTGAGTGCTGTCGGCTCGGCGCGAATTTCCAGTTTTGTGAGCGATTCCGGAACCGATCTTGCCAAGTACGGTCTCGGCAAGCCCGCCATCACGTTCAGCGCGAAGCTTTCGAACGGCAAGACGGCGGAGCTTCAGGTGGGCAAGAAGGAAGGCAGCGACTATGACGCCAGAGACGCCTCGCGGCCCACGATCTTTCGCGTCAACGATAGCCTCTTCAAGTCCCTAAGCGACAAACTCTTCGATCTGCGAGACAAGCAACTGCTACCCATCACGGCGAGCGACATTGCTCGCGCGCAGATGAAAAATGAAAAGGGAACGACGACCTGCGTGCAAAGCGCGAGCGGTGACCTTGTTCTTGAACAGCCAGCGGGAGCGAAAGGCACACCTCCCGAATGTCCTGGCTTCGTAGATTCGCTCGAAGGCGCTCGCGCGCAGGAGATCTACGACGCGCCTTTGGCCGCGATCTCCTCAAGCGTCGCCAAAGCCCCCATCGTGATCGCGATCACGGATAAGTCCGGTAAGAACACTGAGATTCGCGTATCCGCTGTTTCCGGGGATGCCGTCTATGCGCGGACCAGCGCAGGCCCCGAGATATACAAGCTCGATAAGCAACTCTTCACCGACCTCGACACCGCACCGCCCAAACAATGAGCTAGAATTTGGGAAGCCTGCATTTCCATTCGACCGCACGGATTCGTTGTGTTTGGGTGCAGGCGAGCATCTAACTCACAATGGCCCAGAATTCGAAACCCGGTTGGTCGTCAAAGCTCGTGCGATCCTCGATTCGAAAGAGTCTGGGCCGCGCGTATCACCAGGTACGAGTTGATCCCCAGAAGTACCTTCAACACTTGCGCCGGGCGCACAAGCTGCCGATCCGCGAGTGGGAAGACATGTTTCTAATCGAGCCGGAAGTATTGCTTTCTCTTGCCGAACGGACCATCCGCGCTTCTGCGAAGATGGCGGCACTTGAAGGCGCAGGGTTTGGTTTGGGCGGATTGCTGACGATTTTTCCGGATATGGGCGTACTCTCGGCGATCACCGTGCGCCTGTTGCAAAAGCTTAGCCTGCTCTACGGATTCGAATATGCCACCGAGGATGAGACCGTCGAGCTGTGGATTGCCGCGGCGAGCGCAGCCGGTTTGGACCTAGGCCGCGAGTTTGTTGAAAAACGCGCCATCGAACAGGTGATTCCCCGCATCATGGATCGCATTGCGGTGAAGGTCGGCGCAGAAGTCGCGGAGAAATGGTCCGGCAGGCTGATTCCGATTCTCAGCGCCGGGGCCGGCGGCACGCTGAACTATTATTTCGTCCGCTCCTGGGGCAGGCGCGCCCAGAAGCACTTCGCCGAGCGGCACCGAGCCGTCCGCGAACAGGGGCTTTCCCGCGGACCCATCCTGCTGCCGCCACCGCGCCTGCCTTCCTATTCGAAGTAACTTCGCATACGCGGACTCGCGGCTAAGTGGCCGCGCATTCGGCGCGGCGTCGTCCAGCCGATGCACGATACCAAGCCACAAACCGCCTTAAGCCTTCCTCGATGGGCGTTGTAGGCCGATAGCCAAGTTCCCGCTCGGATTTTGAAATGTCCGCCCACGTGAGAGGCACATCGCCCGGTTGGGGCAGCATGGCCTTTCGAATCGCGGTCCGTCCTGTGGCTCGCTCCAGCAAAGTGATCATTTCCGCGAGCGTCACCGGGTGCGAATTGCCCAGATTGTAGACGGCAAATGGCGCGCCTGTTGCCGCCGGTGAAATTCGAATGGACGCCAGTACGCCGGACACAATGTCGTTCACGTAGGTGTAGTCGCGTCCCGCGGAGCCATCTCCAAACACCGGCAACGGTTGGCCGGCCTCAAGCAGCGCGGTGAACTTGTGAATCGCCAGATCGGGCCGCTGGCGCGGGCCATAGACGGTGAAAAAACGCAGGCAGACCACCGGCAACGCGTGGAGATGCGAGTGCGCGTAGCAAAGAAGTTCGCCGGCAAGTTTGGTCGCCGCATAGGGCGAAATCGGACGCAGGTCCGTCTGATCCTCCGAAAACGGGGCGCGGCTCGTGGCGCCATACACCGAACTGGAAGATCCAAAAACCAGCCGCTCTACTTTGAATTCGCGGCAGAGCTCGAGGATGTGCACGGTACCCGCAATGTTTGTGCGCTCGTAGCCGGCTGGATCGGCGATCGAAGGGCGCACACCGGCGCGAGCGGCCAGGTGGATCACGATTTGCGGATTCGCCGCGGCGAACACACCGCGCAGCCGCTCGCGGTCGCAGATGTCAACCTCGTGAAGCGTGAAATTGCCGCGCCTGCGAACTTCTTCGAGATTGGCCCGCTTCCAGGCGGGGTCGTAAAAGGGCTCGAAGTTGTCCACAACGGAAAGTTGCGCGCCGAGTGCAAGCAGGGCTTCAGCCGTGTGGGAGCCGATAAAACCGGCGCCTCCGGTCAGCAGGATTCGTTGCGGAGATTCGGTCAAACCGCGCTCCTATCAGTAAGCCTGGTTGTGCAGCCAGAGAAGACGCTAGTCTAACAACGAATTGGCTCCTGGGAATAGGCGATGGCGAATGCTCACGCCCTGCTCCTCGGGCAACGAAGAGCAGGGCATGGGAAACCGAAGAAGTGTAGGCCGGCTGCTTAGTTCGGCATCAGTACGGTGTCAATCACGTGGATGACTCCGTTTGACTGATAGACGTTTGCGATGGTAACCCGAGCGGTGCCGCCTTTTTCGTCGGTCAGAACGAGAGTCCTGCCGTCCATGCTCGCCCACAACGGTCCGCCTTCGACGGTCTTTAACTGCGCCTTGCCGTTGCCCTCCTTGATCAGCTTTGCGATCGCCCTGCTGTCCCACTTTCCGGCGAACACATGGTAGGTGAGAATCTTCGTCAACATTTCCTTATTCTCGGGCTTCACCAAATTGTCCACCGTGCCCGCGGGAAGCTTTGCGAACGCTTCGTTGGTTGGCGCGAATACTGTAAATGGGCCAGGGCCTTCGAGAGTGTCCACCAGGCCGGCAGCTTTCACGGCGGCGACGAGCGTGGTGTGGTCATTGGAGTTCATTGCGTTCTGGACAATGTTCATCGAAGGCAGCATATCGTGGCCCCCGACCATGGGGTTCTGCTGCGCGATTGCCACAGCCGTTCCCACAAGCAACACGAGCATCAGCACCGGTCTGAATCTTTTCATTTGTGAATCCTCCTCAGAGTGTGGGTTCCTGTTTCACCTATACCTACGGTGCCCAGGAGGATTTGGATGAGCCGGCGGGTTGGCTTCCGTCAGGGCGTCGCGGTAGACTGCGGGCATTTTCGGCAGAGGAGTCCCGCGCATGTTCACCGCTCAATTCTCCGGGTTGCGGCTAGCGCCAAGATACCGATTGTAATGTTGGTGGATCACGGTGAGAATCGCGAGCCGCGCGACGCCGACACAGAGTAAGTCTGGCAGGAGTATCAAAAATTTGTGGCAACCGGCGTGGCAAAGCACATGATCGCCAAGCCCGGCGACGTTCTGCCCCTTCAAGGAATCCACGCCGAAGTAGTGAGCGCGGACGGTGCGACCATTCAACATCCTTTGCCCGGCGCCGGCCAGGAAAATCCGGCCTGCGCGACGCAGGAAACCAGGCCCGCGGACCAGACCGAGAACGCCCGGTCATTGGGCACCATGATCACATTTGGCAAGCTGCGCATTCTGGACCTTGGCGACCTCACCTGGGACAAGGAGGCGGAGTTGGTGTGCCCGGTCAACAAGCTCGGGCAGGTGGATATTTTTGTGGTGTCACATCACGGGTTTTCACAGAGCAATAGCCCCGCGCTCTTGAATGGTGTCGCTTCGCGCGTGGCGATTATGGATAATGGCGCCACAAAAGGCGGCTCGCCTTCCGCCTGGGATATTGTCGCAAAATCTCCTCGACTTCTTGACCTTTGGCAACTTCATTTCAGCGATGAGGGCGGCGCGGCACACAATGCGCCCGAGCCGTTGATCGCCAACCTCGACGGACCCGATGCAGGCCATTATCTGAAGCTGACCGCATGGGCCGACGGCAGCTTCGAAGTATTCAATTCGAGAACTCAGAAAGCGAAGCGCTACTCGCACTAAAGCTTAGCAGCTGCGGGGTGGCTCTTAGCCGGGCTCGGCACCGTCGCTTTCGTCGTTCTAAGTGCGCGGCTTCCTTGTAACGATCTAACGCTCCAAGATCGCAACGCCGTACCGGTCGAGCGTAACCGTGGAGACGGCCTGGCCGCTCAACACGTTGTGCATCGCCGCCGGAAGCGGGATCGTCTTCGCGTCTTCTGCAAAATTGATCAGGATGTAGACATTCTTGCCGTTACCGGAACGCGGATACACATCCACGCCGTCCGGCACAGCACCGAAAGCGGCCTTTACCCCGCTTGTCTCGATCATCCACTTGGCGGCATTCTTCATGGTGGCGTTGTCCAACCACGCCCCGATGTAGGTGATGCGGCCCTTCCCGACTTTGCGCGTAATGGCCGCCGGCTCGCCGTCGAGCCAGCCGTTGCTCTTCCCATAGCGCATCAGCACCTCCGTGTCTGGAGACTTCGTGCTGAGCAACTCGGCCCAAAGGGAAGAGCTTCCATTTCCCCACTGGCCCGCAATTGGTACGGCGTCATCCAGCGCGTAATACTGTTCGACACGCCCACCCAACAGGTCTACCAGCGGACCAGGCTGGCGTTCAGGTTGAAGAGAGTTATCTGCGTCCTTCATTCCCGAGCGCTGGCCGAGCACGAGATCGCCACCATTACGAACGTAAGCGATCAGGTTTTGTGAAGCCTCGGCAGTAAGAAGATTTAGCGCGGGCGCGATCACGAGTTTGTATTTCGCAAGCGAAACCGTCGGCGGATCGATGTCCACCGATTGCGCGAGCGCGCGTATCGGTCCGTAATAGCTCAGGAGCGCCGCGACAGGATCGTAGCCGGCATTGTGGCGCTGCCAATCAATCGCCCACCGGCTTTCATACGAATACAAAATCGCTACTTCGGAATGAACCGAGGTGCCGGCCAGCGCGGGTCCAGCCTGGGCGAACTCCCGGCCAATTTGCGCGACTTCGCTGTACAGCGGCTCCGGTGTTCCATCCGCCCCGACGAGCGTGCCGTGGTACTCCTCTTGGCCATTGAGCGCGCTGCGCCACTGCCAGTAGCTCACGGCATCGGCTCCGTGGCCGACATCGTGCCAAGCCATCGCGCGAACTTCGTCTTTATCCAATGAATTATTTACTCGCTGCCAGTTCACAAAACTAGGCTGCGTCTCCATCACCCAGAAATTCTTTTGCAGAAAGCCGCGCGTCAGGTCGTGGGTGGCCCCGTTGCGGATGGGATCGAGATGGCCGGTTCCGACATAGTCGTCCCACGACGCGAGATCGAGGTCCTGCGAAACAACGTAGTGATCGTACTCATCGAACCAACCCATCATATTTGTGGTGATGAACTGCCGTGCGTCGCTGTTTGCGCGGATCGCGTCGAGCTGGTTCTTTTGATAGCTTCGCCACGTGTCGCTGACAAAATGCTTCCAACCGAGCAGCAGCCCGGGATTTCCGTAGGAGGTTTCGATCGGAATCTGGTTCCAGTCGGAGTAAGTTTGGCTCCAGTAGGCAGTCGTCCAGCGAGTGTTGAGGTTATCAAGTGTGCCGTAATGCGCTTTGAGCCAGTCCTGAAACTGCTTTTTCACGTCCTCCCCAAAGGACGCGTCGGCGTACTCGTTGTCAATCTGCCATCCGATCACATTCGGATTGTGACCGAATCGCTTGGCCATCCGCTCGGCGATGTCGCGGGCGAGCTCACGATACTTTGGATCGGCCCAGTTGAACTGTTGGCGATTGCCATGCTCGTCCCGGCGACCGTCTTCCTTGATGCGCAGGGTCTCTGGATATTTCTGGGTCAGCCACGCCGGAGGTGCGGCGGTCGGCGTGCCCAGAACGACATAAATGCGGTGCTTTGCGGCGAGGGCGATGGCACGCTCAAGCCAGTCGAAATCGTATCGGCCTTCGCTTGGCTCCATGGTGCTCCATGCAAATTCGCCGATGCGCACAAAGCGGATACTCGCTTGCTCCATGAGTGATAGGTCCGCGTCCCAGCGTTGCTCCGGCCATTGCTCCGGATACCAAGCCGTGCCCAGAAAGAGAGCCGGGCGTGTATCCGCCAACGATGAACCGGCGCGATTGGAATCAACGGCCTGGGCAAACACCATCTGGAAGCAAACGCAAAGGAACACCGCAGTAGCGCAAAGCGAAAGCACTCTATCCCGAAGGAACATCAGATCGTCTCCATTCCGTTTGGCTGTATATCACACTTAGAGGAATGGCACTCGACCGTGGTCCGTGATGCGGAGCATGCCGGGCGCGGAGGGCAATGTTACGGATAGCGCGTTATACCGTCACGTGAGCGACGCTCATTTGACGTCAAGTCGGCTGGCGAGTCTTCTAGCGAGGCAAGTACATGGTGCGCAGAGAGCTGTGTACCTTTATTCCGCCGTTGTAGCGAACGAATCCCCGCTTCCTGAACTGATTCATAAGGAAATTGGTTCGGCTGCGAGTGGTGCCCACCATATTTGCCAAAACCTCCTGACTTATCTTTGGAATTAGTCCCCCTTTCCTGCTCGACTGGGCTAGCTGCAAAAGCGCGCGCGCGAGCCGCTGTTCGGTTGAATTGACAAGCAGGTTCACCAGGTGCTCCTGGTATTTCTTGATGACGGACAGCAGGTACGAAGCGAAAGCATTTGCAGTGACACGGTCCGCGTGAAGAATGCGCATCATCTCTTTCTTTTTAATGGTAAGGATCGAGCAGGAGCCAATCGCCGTAGCCGTGGACATCCGAAGAGGAACGCCCGCGAGGCAAGACTGCCCAAAGAAGTCACCGGCGCCTAAGACGGTGATAACGGCTGGCTGGCGGCCTTTCGATCGGATGGCGAGCATCACGTTGCCTTCTCGGACGTAAAAGAGCGTGTTGGCCGTCGTACCCTGGGAGTAGATGATTTGTTTGTTTCGATACCGTGAGATCGTTCTGCTCAAGACACTCTTGAGGATGGCCTTTTCAGTGCGGGCCGACAGCATACTGGCGCTTCTCATAAGCCCCCTCGTCCTGTGAACCCTTGACCGCCTTTGATGGATCGGTGATTCATGAGGCCCGCAAACGTCGCGCATCGCGCGACCCTCGCAATTCAGTTACGTAGGGTACACTACATAACTGATATTTGCTTGCGATCCTGGTGTCCCCCGTATAGAACCTGAGGTCACACTCTGACTAAGCAAGGGCTTGCCTTAAAATTCTTGGCGTCACATTCGCGGAGTGTATTGGGCGTGTGAACAGTAAGCCGTGTGAATGCCAAGCAAGGAAGGATCGTTTTGAGACGCAAACCGCCGCGAGGCATGCAGGCCGGCAAACGGACCAATGCTGCCGGAAAACTCATACGCAACAAGATTCTCTTGGCGATGATCGACGCGGAATTCCACGTGATTCGCCCTCACCTTGAATATGTGGCGCTGCCGTCTCATCTCCGGCTTCATGAGCCGCATCAGACATTTAGATTTGTCTATTTCCCGAATGAAGGTTTGATCTCTCTCGTCGTCGTAATGGCAAACGGAAAGACCGTCGAAGCAGGGATCGTTGGGCGCGAAGGTGTTGCAGGGCTGCCGGCCGTGGCGGGCCTGAGCCGTGGCCCGCTTCGCGAGGTAATGCAAATTGGCGGTAATGGTTTCAGAGTTAAAATCCGTGACTTGAAAAAGATGTTGGATTTCACCCCCAATCTTCAACGAATCTTTAAGCGTTACACCATGGCGCTGGGGCTACATGTTGCGCAGACGGCGGCGTGTAATCGCCTGCATGACATTGACCGGCGTCTCGCCCGCTGGCTGCTTATGGCGAGCGACAGAGTGGATTCCGGTACGCTTCGAGTCACTCACGATTTTCTCGCGACCATGCTCGGCACGGACCGGCCCAGCGTATCTCTGGCAGCCGGTCTGTTTCAGAGAATGAACATCATTAAATACAGTCGTGGGGCAGTAAAGATTTTGAATCGCGGCGCACTCGAAAACCAGTCATGTGAATGTTACGCCGTCATTCAGCGCTATGCCCTTATGTCCCATCCGCTGCCGGATCAAACACCTTGAGGGGTGGGCACAGCATTACCGCCCGCCGATGAACCCTGGCAAGACGGGAAATTGCCCACCAGCACGAAGCCCTTTTGCAGAATGTTCAGTGCCGTCGTGAGGCCGAGGCCGGCCTGCCCCTGGAAAAACAGTGTGGCGGGTCCGCCCGGCGGGATGTCGACGATCGTAGTCCCAGTGCCCTGGACATTTGCGGAGTTGTTGAAGTTTGACACCAGAATGTTTCCGGGCGTGGCTGCCCCGCCAGACGGAAACTCTAGCGGAACGAAAGCGACGCCATAGGGATTCACATCGCCATTGGGAGGGATGGTGGAAGCGCTTCGGACTTGGTCCGGAAGAAATGGCCGATTATCATCGGCGCGCGCCAGAAGCGGGGCGCCGGGAAGTAAGAGTAGGGTTGCCGCCGCAAGCAGAGCGGGCTTGAGTCTGACTTTCGACTTGTTTGGGAATAGCGGTCGCGCGTGGCGGGCAAACGGGGCCTTCATTACATCGCCTCCTGGTTGAAGTGGGGCTTCATCTCGACTCGGGGAGACGGCGGCATATTCTCACAGAATTACGAATTTGCGATAAAGCCGCAACCCCGTTCTTGGTCTTTGAAACGGGCGTCGGCGGCCCGATTACTGAATAGCAATAGGTCGAGTGCCCATACTGGTAAGCTACCGGCCCTCATTCCTACACTCTGCCGCTGAAGGGCGTTGCATGCGGGCAGGGACGAAAGGAGCCGCGCAATCATGAAACAACTCTTACTGCTTGGATTGATTCTTCTCTCGGCCGGAACCGCTAAAGCGCAGCACGGAACGGCAGAAGCTGGCTACTACCCGCGAGGCTATCATGGAGACACCTGGAGCGGCATTGTGGTATCCGCAAATGAGGACACCAGGGAGATTACTCTTGAATTCAAAAAGGGCGACAAAGTCCAACGATTTGTTGGCGTTCCGGAGAAAGACTATCAGGTGAAAGCCGGCCAGGTCCGGCCGCTGAAAATGTCAGACATCCCTTTGGGCCACACAATCAAGGTCTGGTACATCGACGACACCAAGAAGGTTGACGGAAAAAAGGTGACGGTGAACACCATTATCCTGATCGATGCCGTGGCGAACGCCAAGCAGGGCTCGACGCAGTTCATGGGCTTCAACTGAGTATTGAGATCCGTAGATTCGTGACGGGAGCCACCTCGATCAAGCATATCCACCGGGAGCCGGTAAAGGCAGGTTCCTCACCGCCCCGCGAGCTGGCGTTGGAGCAGCGCTTATCCCGGGAGCGCCAATCTTCCGATTGACGCCGTCTCGAACCTTAAGAAACTAACAACAACTCCCGTTCGTAAGATCCACTAACGGTTCGAGGTGTCCACAACCCACTTGGTGCAGATCGCCTAGCAGAGTCTGTTGATAAACATGCTAATATCGGGTATAGTTATACTAATTGCAAAGGCATTCAAGCGTCAGCCAAGCCGAAGTTCCGGACGGCCCCCAATCAGATGAGCAGCACGCACGTATATCACGTCATATCAGCGTACCAAATGGTCCGCTAAGTGGTTTATTTACAGCATCGGCATCACGTTTTGCACAAAAGCGTGCTTTTTAAGTCTCGTATCTACCGTCACTTGCGCGCATCGACTATCGCAAGTCTTTATGCTGCCGCATTTACGAGAACCAAGGGGGTGGGGAGTATGCACTTCGTTACTAGCCGTAGCCCAGACAGCGCAGGCGACGGGATGGACGGACCGAAGGGCTGGGACGCATTACCTCTTTGCTTCCTTGCCTCTCTGCCTCATTGATTCCGTCTCACGTCGCTTCTCTGCGGTCTCTTCCGCGCTTTCTGTAAGAAGGCACTCCTGCCCGCGCGTGGGCCACACGGGCTACAAAATGTTGTGCCGATGGACTCAACGAAAGTGGCATAAGTGAATGCATGGCCGGATTTTACTATGGCGCGCCCAAGGGGACGATCTTAGAACTTTTCTCTCGGAATTTGTGTCAGCCTTACCACAGATTACCATCCTTGCTGGATTGAGTTTGTAACTTGTTGCTTCCTGAGGGCCATTGTCCGGTTACCCGGGCACTAGCGCGAAAATGGCGACAAATTACTTTTCTCAAGAGTCCTTCGAGGGCGGTTCATTCTAAAATTCAGTCAGCGAACTCAGGATTGCCCTTGGCAGTCATAACGATGAGAGTCATGTCATCCTCCTGCGGACGACCTAAAGAGCGGGCGGACCAGCGGGCGATTTCGCTGAGTAGCGCGTCGGCCAGTGCTGCCGGAGGAAGACGAGAATTCGATGCCAGAAATTGCTTGCAACGCAAAAGACCAAACTCTTCTGCCTTAGCGTTTGTGGATTCAAGCAGGCCATCGGTGTAAAGCACGTAAACATCGCCCTGTTGCAGTGGGATTTCGATCGATGAGTAGACCGCTTCAGCAAACATGCCTAGGAGGAGCCCATTTTGTTCGATCGACCGAGCCTCGGCGTTCGAACGGCTACTGAGCAGAAGCGGAGGATGTCCCGCCCCCGCATAACGGACGATCTTTGCATCGAGATCAGCGTACAGATAGGCGGCAGTGACGAAGTGCTCTTCGAATTTTCCACAGAGAGCCTCATTTAGACCGACAAGAACTAGCTCGGGATGCTGAGCGTGCGCCTTCTGGCCAGCAAAAGCGCCCTTCAGCATAGAAGCGATAAGTGCAGCAGGAATGCCGTGGCCGGTGACATCGGCGACGAGGATGCCGAGCTGATTGCTTTTGGGCGTGAGGAAATCGTAGAAATCGCCGGCGACCGCACTCATGGGGAGATAGCGGGCGGCGATCTCCAGACCAGCAACGCTGGGCACTTCGCGAGGGAGAATCGAGGATTGGATCTGGCGCGCAATTTCGAGCTCTTTGTTGATGGCGCGCAAGCGATGCTCATTGGCGAAGGCGTGGTGAGCGGCCACATAGCCGAGGCAGCCAACGAAAAATAAGAAACCGAACGCTTCGACGTCGGGTCCGCGCAACACACCAAGGCTGCGGAGGTTGCCGTGGAGCACAAATGCACCAAAGACCAGAAGACCGGTGATGAGGACGCGAAGTTCCAGGGTCCATGGCTGTCCCAAGCCGCGAAACCGGCGAATGAGGAAGTTCGCCATCAGACCGCCAACGATGGCAAGCACAAGATAGTTGTTGAGGGAATACCTGAGCTTCCCGGCCACGCCGAATGCGTCCGCCGTTATTGCTAGTGCTGCGAAAATCGTCTGCGCAATCAGAAATACTCTCACAAGAGTCTTGATCTGGGGTCCGAGGACCTGGCGCAGAAACAGCAGGAAAGGGATTAGAAGGATAACGGTAATCCAGAGGTCGATGTGTTGCTGGACTGAGTCGGAAACACCGGAGAGAGAACGAACGACCGGCATTTGGAGAAGAAGCCGTATCGCATAGAGGATTGAAAAAAGACTGAAATAGACCAGCGTCAAATCGCGGCTCTTGCTCCGGAAAAAAAAGAGCGCCACCACTCCGACACCGGCCACTAAGAGGATCAAGCCGACCACGATCGTAGCCATTTCCGATCGCAGATCTGCCAAGGAGAAGGACGGAATTGCAAGCGCGGAGAGCAGCGGGCACAGCAGCATGAGCATGGTTATACGCGGGCGGCGGCAAGACAAATGATGTTGTTTACAAGCAGTGATCAAATGAAGGCCGCCGGCGTTCGCGAGTGAAGATCAACCCCTGATAAACGTATTTAGCGGACATTGAAACCGCCCAGACCCTGCCCCGATAAGTCGCTTGCGGAAACCTGAGTTCGAAATCAACAATGGGGTCGTCCTGGAAGTCATTGAAAGGAAGCCGCAAAAACCGTGGCGCGCCCGGAGGGATTCGAACCCCCGACCCTCTGCTTAGAAGTCGCTGGAGTACTTTAATCAAAACTTGCCGGAGCGAGCGCAACGCAGAGCAAAGTCAGCAAGTTGTGACAAACGGTGACAAACTACTTGCTCCTTCTTCATCACCTTTAAGCAGGCTTTTTGCTGCGATTTGTCACAATTAGTATTACGTATTTATGACGGTCACGTCTCATGTTTTCACGGCGGATTTCGAGGACTTTAGCCGCAGCGCCTGCATGCCGACTAACCCACTTTCGGCAAAGAGGACACTCGTTATTGGCGGAGGCCCCTTCGCCACGACGGCGACGCGTCTCTGGACCCCGGTAGCTCCCTTGCGCTTACGCCCAAGGGAGCTTAGCCACCTCGGCCTCCCCATAGCAGTAGGGTTGGTGGAGAGCCGGGGAGTTGCTTCGTTGCACCGCACAATTACGGCGGCAGCGTATCCGAAGGCTTATACTAAGCGCGTAGGGTCTCAATTCGCAACATACGCAGATGACCAGCTTGATTTCATGGATTGGCGCGGACAACCGCGGTGCCGCATCGGTGTACTTTGCCAGCGATAGCCGGATCACCTGGCCTGGAGCCGGAATGTGGGATCACGGCAGAAAGCTCTTTGCTTGTCGCCGATACCCCCACATCTTTGGCTACTGCGGGGATGTGCTCTTCCCGACGCAAACCCTCAGCCAGATCACGGAGCTGATTGACTCCGACCTCATCGCGGGCGGCCCATCCGATACCTTCGACGCATGCACTGAAAATGTAGTTTCGACAATAGAGTCTGCACTCAAAACGTACCCGTCAGCCGCCAAGCAGAAATTTCACGTCCTCTATTGCATGCGAGAGGGCGAGACCGTCCCATCGCGATTTCATCTGAGACACATCATTTTTGATCCGGCTGCTCCCGTGAATATCTCGTCGATTGAAATACCCAGTCACTCTGGAGTCGTCGCTCTCCTCGGCAGCGGCTCGCAGAGTGTGCGGATGCGGGTCAACCAGTGGGCATCAGGCCATGTTGGAGGAACCAGTCGTGCAGTATTCTCGGCATTCTGCGACTCCTTGCGATCTGGGAATGACCCGCTCAGTGGGGGTCCCCCACAGCTTGTTGGTCTTTGGCGTAAGTCGCCACCAAAAACGTTCGGCATGATCTGGCAGCAACATCGCTACTTCTATGGCGTCGAGGCGAACGCAACAGCCACCCAGAATGGTGTGCGTTGGTTTAACGAGCTGTTCGAAATCTGTGACCCTGCCACCCTCGCTAGGAAACAAGGCGCTCAGCCTCAGCCGCGACCGAGAGGACTCTAAACCTTTGCGGGTTAGCATGTGGCCACGCCAGCGCGATAACCAACACAATTCCTGGCGAATTGTCGGCTACGCGGAAACAATCTCGAACCGGCCAGTGGTGGCCAGCGGGCTGGCGGTTATCCGGTCACACTCGGACATCGGGCACATGCGCCCATCCGGTCCAGATATGGGGTTCCGGGAAATGCCATGCAAGCTTCCTCGAAGCTGATTTTGAGGGACACCTCCACTGCATTAACATAATGAGATGCCGGTCAAGTCGTCACCAAGAGAACGTCCGATCATCGAAATGTTGTTGTCGGCGCACGAGAACGACACCTGGAAAGGTGCTTCCCTAGATTGGGTGGAGGAAAAGCAGGATGGTGCGGTTGAGGTGATCGCTACGAGGGCGGACGGAACTAGCCTCGCACTCGAACACACGTTGATCCAACCGTTCGTCGGTGAGAAGTTTGACTCTGAGGCGTTCATGAAGGCTTTCGGACGCATCGAGAAGAACCCGGTTCTGGTGCTGCCGGAGCGGAATCTTGATGTCATCATCCCGGTGCATGCGATCCCCAAAGGCTACAACTGGGACGAAGTGGGAAAGGACTTGCTGACGTGGCTAGTCGTGAACCACGCCGGAGCGTCGAAAGAGGGTGAGTCCCAGTACACAGTTCCAGTTGGTAGCAACTCGAAAAACGGAGAGTTGGTGTTGAATATCACTTTGCGAACTACGAGCCTGCCCGGCATGGCTGGCAACTGTCTTATCTCTCGCGACAAGATGCCCGGAGACCTGGGAATAATCATGGAAAAAGCGCTCAGGACGAAAATCCCGAAGCTGGTCAAGACGGCGGCGGACCAGCGCATCCTGCTCTTAGAGCGTGAGCAAATCGGGCTTGGCGATAGCCAAGTTTACCGCGAGGTAGTGAAGCTGGCCCCGAAGTTCCCCGATATCGCAAAGATCGATGAAATCTGGCTCGCGAATACCTCGATCCTTGCGTCGGAAGGATGGGCATACTTTACGCTCATGGATGGGCGCGGACTCGTGGAGTTGCTGAGTTTCGAGAATGGAGTTTTGAAAACGCGACGTGATGACCGACTGCATCTTGGGCCGCCCAGACGTGAGTTCTAGGTTCTACAGTGTTTGCAGAGCGCGCGCATCTTCTTGTTGACGTTCTGCCAATCTTCTGATTTCCATTCTGCCGACTTGAGCCGGTCGCAGAAGTCATCCAAAAGCTTTTTCATCGCTTTTAGAAATCGCGTGGCGTTGATGGTGCGCGTTGCCTGATCGAATAGCGGCCCAGTCCTGACGATCTTCCATCCGTAGTAAGTTTCGCCCTGGTGCAGGATGCCGCACCGAATGTTGCGATGAAAGTAGCGCTCATAGCCACGGAAATCCGCGAAAGCTGACTCGCGCGCAAAAAACAGTTGAAAAGCCTGTTCGTCAAGGCCATCGGTGCTTTTCCAACCCTGGCGGAACGATTCGAACGCTTCGATCATCAGGCAGCAAATCGCCATGATCGTGAAGCCATGCTTAGCTTTCGATTCTGAAACCGGTGAGATGTAGCGCTCGGAAAAGCGACGGCGAATCGCTTCCGCAATCGCCTCTCGGTCTTTATTGGTGTGGGCCTTGTTGTAGTCGGCTACCGTGAAACGGCTGGCGAGCTCCGTGTCGTCCGGGTTGCTTGCGGGCTTCATGCCGCGAATTATCCCACAGAAGAAAGATCTTGACGGCCGGAAGACTCCTGCGATGCTCGCGGGGCGTGTTGGCGGTTTCTTCTTCTTACGGTTTTGCAGCGGGTGCGGGCGCGGCAGCCAAGGCCGGGAGCGGAGGATATACCGACGCTGAGTTCCATTTTGCTTCCAGAGCAGCCAGTACTTCCGCCTTTGCGTCAACGATCTCTGTCGTGTGAAAAGCCTTTTTCCCAGCATCTTTGAGTGAAGACCCCACGAGCCAACACCGCTCGTTGAAAGCAAGGTGACGGTCGTGCAATTTCCCGTGCTGCCTGACTTCGATTTGAAAGCCCTCAGCCTGGAACGCCTTCAGCGCGGCTTCGAATCCGGCCTCAACAGAGTTTCCATAAGACCCCGTAAGCAAACGTATCGGACATTTCATGGTTCTGAGGCAATCGAGTGTACCCACTCCTAAGTAGGGATCGACCACCAGGATCGGAGTTTCAGCCCGTTCAAGAAATTCTCGGACCTCCGCTTTGGCGGTGAACGGCTTTTCTTCAGCCACTACGATCTCTCGTGCAATCCCAGGTTCGCCCAATGCTGCCGCCAGTTGTTCGATCTTGGGAGTGGCGCACTGGTGGGCGTCTCTTCTCTCCCAATCCGTACGGGCGATGGCTGTTTTGTTGCGTTGCTCAAGGGCTGAGAGAAGCGATTCCAGCATTTTGTAGTGGTTGCCGTGGTCGATCCGTTCGACAAGCTGCCTCGCCGCAGCCAGCCAATTGAACCGCCCGCTCCGCCAGATGGTTTCCTCGGGAAAATTCACATCGAAAATCGAAGCCATTTCCATCAACTCGTCAAATGAGTAGTACAGTTCCAAGACTTCAGCGAGCACCGGAATGTGGGACTTGTCCACGGGTGGACAATATTCTAACTTTACTTCACGCACTTTTCCTGAAATTCCGGGTCCGTTTGAGATTCTAGTGAGAAGAACTGATACGATTGCCCTCGCATGACCGACGTGTCCGACATCGAGGATGGGTTCGCGTTGAAGCGGCGACGCGAGAAAGCCCGAACGGGTGGAAAGAAGCGGCGGCGAGCGCCGCGCGGTGAGCACACCATTCCGCCTCCACCCGCGAAACACATCCTCGGGAGCTTCACGCTCGCCAATCCCACCAGCAAACGAGCCGTGTCCGACTACGTCGCCACCCAGGCGCGCGGCGAAAAAGTACTACACGCAGAGAAGGTCAAATCCGAGCACATCCTGGGAAGCGATCACGATTGTTGGGATGTCCACACTAACAAAGACCGCTACTGGGTCATCACGTCGCCCTCAAACCTCTATTCTCAACACTACTTCCCGAGCCTGGATTTCACCCTTTCGTTTCACGTCGGCGTGACCGCACGGATCATGGCACGCTCGCGTGGTGCACCAGATGACGCGCAGAAAGCGAGACTCACCCCCCCGTGGCGGCGCTGGGAGCAAGCCGCCGAAACCCTTGATACGGCCCAAGAGGCCGAGGATTTTCAAGCGGTGGGCGTGAAGTGCCGGGAGTGCCTGATTCAATTGGTCCGATCACTCGCGAAATCTGAGATGGTTCCACCCGCTGAAGAAGCCCCGCAGCGCAGCAACTTTATTTCATGGTCCGAACTGATCGCGAACGCCATCGCGGGCGGCGCAAGCGCGGAGCGCGTTCGCGGCCACTTGAAGGCCACCGCGAAATCGGCATGGGAATTGGCAGGCTGGCTCACACACGCGAACGGCGCGACTCGCCAAGATGCGGTGTTTGTGCTCGACGCCACCCATACCGTCCTCGCAGCCTTCGGCAGCGCCGTAATCCGTTACGAGAGCGATGCCCCTGAACGGTGCCCAAACTGCGGCTCATACAATCTCGACGTGGGATTCAATCCAGAACTGCCCCGACCCTACGTATCCGAGTGCGGGGAATGTGGCTGGCAGAGTCCCGAGGCACATTGAGGGACAGAACGGGCGGAAGGGACTCCGATGTCTTCTGACGACCACCATGAATTCGAGGACGAAGGCGCACACACGCCTAACGACTGGGAACAGTTCCAAGTTGAAGACGGCGAGCCTATCAGCGTTGCGGAGCTGAAATGCCTGAACTTACATGACTTGCCCGAAGATGCTCTCATCCGGGTAATGGACAACTATTTCCCGGAGACGACGATAAGGCGGGAGGGCGAGTTCCTTATCTGTGAGATTGAAGAACACCTGTACACCAAATACTGGGAGCACAAATTTTCGGCCTATGCTTTCGCCGAGGCCATGCAGCGCGCAGTTTTGCGCCTCGCGCACGAGGGGCACCCCTTCGCAAAGCCTACTCGCGATGACGACGATGTCCATATTTTCGTCCGATGGGAGCTACGCCTCGCTCGTGGCGCTCACGCTGACTTCGTCGTCGAATCGATAAAATCTGCATTCGATTTGGTATGGCAACGGGCGGACTCGATCCTGGAGAACTCGGACTCCGTTCTCGTCCTGGGCAAGGACACTGGATCTGTGTTGGGGCGACTGAAGAGGATTCAATCCAAGCTCGAAGAACTTGGCTATTACACATACATCATCAAGGAACAGCCAGACAAAGCAGGTGAGAGTCTCATCCAAAAGGTCATGCGGCACGCACTTTCATCGAAATTTGTTCTAATCGAGAACACTGAACCAGCCGGACACCTTTACGAAATCCCTCACGTGACGAAGGCTGCAGAGTGCGTAACTGTGGTCTTGCAAGAGGAGGGGAAAGGCGCTACTTGGATGTTCGAGGATGCCTATGCAAAGCATAAACACTGGCATAAGGTCACATATGAAGACCACAATCTAGAGCACGCCGTTGAGCTGGCCGCAGCTTGGGCCGAGAAGTTTGTTGCTGAGTTCACTGCCGACCAAGCGGCGAAGCTACCTTGGATGAACAAGAAATAGTACCGTTCTATGGAGAACTAAAAACGTCAGCGATTATGTTTCGCCTCTTCTCGTACACGATCCCGGTGGATGATGGCGCGGCTCCAAACCCATTTCAGGGCATGTGTTCATTGGCTATTTGCAAACCCGGTATCCGTCGGGTAGCAAAGAGAGACGATTGGGTAGCTGGCCTTGGCTCGAAGAACTCCCACAGCGGCGATTTTAGTGGGCACCTCGTGTTTGCCATGCGCGTTGAAGAAGTCATTTCTCTGAAGGAATATGATCGACAGGCACCTGCGAGATGGCCACATCGAATACCGAATGTACATAGTGCGGATCTATCGAACCGCTTGGGTGACTGCATTTACGACTATTCTCAACCGTCCCGGTCACCGTCGCAACGTCCTGGCGTTCATGGCGCAGGCAACGTTGAAACCGACTTGGGCGGCGAGAACGTCCTCATCTCACGCGACTTTTACTATTTCGGCTGTCGCCCGATCAGTCTTCCTGATTATCTCCTTCCCATTTGCCATCAAACCCAAGGACACAGAAGCGACTCCAACGCTCGCTACGCTGATCAGTTTGTAGCTTGGCTCCGCAGCCTGGGGCTGACACAGGGAATGCACGGATGGCCAGACTTCATGGTTGACTGGAGCGGTTGCGATGGCTGCTCTATCCGCAGACTGGATGATCAGAATGACCCACCGTGCTAGCGCTTTCGGTACGGATGTCCACGCTCGCAAACTCCCGCTTTGCAGTCGCACTCGCAACCTCGAAGTGACATACGTCAGGTCGGCTGTCCAGGTGCTTTAACAGCCTCGGGTGCGCCGGCGTTGGCTTGGGAAGCTTGCGCTGCTGCGATAGCCGCCGCAAAATTGTCGGCAAAAAACTTGACTAATTCCGTTGGTTTCTCAAATGGCTTCTTTAGGATGGCGTCCACATGTTTGACAGTCTCTCTCCTGTGGAGTTTTGCCAATTCCAAAATTAGCTCGTCCAACTTAGGGATCGACAGACGAACAACTTCGTCCTCAATTTTCAACCAGAGTTGCGCATCTTTGGGATCAATGGGCAAGGTCCCTCGCAGTCGTCCAATCAGAGGCCCTATCGCGTCCTTCGAGCGGAGATCGAAAGCTAGCATGGGGAACTCACCGGCCACTGCTGAGACAGCGTCCTCGTATCTCTTCTGCAATCCATCGGTATTGGGCAGGAAGAACCAAATTGCTTTCCGAAGCATGAATTCGTCGTACGGAGTAATCGGCCCTGGCAGACTCGCTTTCAGTGCTTCTATAGCTAAAGGCAAGGTTTTCAAATGGTGTCGAACTTCCATTAGCTCAGCGAGAGCCTTGCCAATTGTTCGGCGATCCTCGCGGCTGCTCCGAATTGCCGACGAGAGTTCGTTAAGGAGGAAACCCACGATGAGACCGATCAGTGTGCCGAGGATTCCGATAACAAAAGGCCACAAGGACAAAGAAACAGCATCGGCAGGAGCGAGCATGGTATTGCCGTTGTACCATGACAGGATTCGTCTGAAAAGCCCCTTGCCAGCAGCTCACGGCGCTGCGGAAATCCAGACATACGACGAGGCGGAGAATAGGTTGTTCCCTGTGGGCTGAGCGCAGTACAGGCGGCTCAACCTCAGATGCGCACGCTAGAATCACAGAGTTACAATTCCGTGATCAACTGTTAAATTACCTCATGCCCATTAACGCCGACAAACCACACTTGTGGAAGGCAGACACCCGCGCCTCAGTTGATCAGTTCAATCAATGGTTCATGAAGTTTGCGCCGAAGGCGTACCGCGATACCCGCAAGAAAACCATCGAGAGCGTCGAGCAGGGCCTCGCCCTTACCAAAGACCTGACCACGATTACACCGGATGTCATCAAGACCAATCCCGGCATTCTGCCGACCTTGCGCATGTCTACATGCCCGCCGCTTGCACGCGACAGGCTTATTGGACTTGCTGATTCCAGCAAGAATCTCGTCGGTACGCTCGAAGAAGGCAAGCTCCCTCCGCATCTGGCAGTGGATGTCCTAGATGCACATCTCAAGAAAATCACGGTAATTCTGTCGCGGATGTTGGACGTGGATATTTTTCCGTGGATCGAAGAGAAACGTAAACCCAGCAAGGAAGAACGCTACCGCTCTTCCACCATCGTCGCCGACCGGCTGTGCGGCGCGGTTGCGGAACCCATCGTGAGAAACGCGCAGGAGAAGCGGCAGCTCGCACTCATCGAGAAGTACCTGAGCGAGCGCGGCTACAAGTTGAAGGCGCACCCTGCCGCCACTCCGCTCAATCAGATGGAGCCCGGCACGTTCTCTTTTCGGCTTAATGTCCTTGTGAAGCCCTCCAAGGCCGAAGCCAAGACCGTCAAGATTCCCATCGACGCGGTGATCCAGCCCAAGAAGGCCAAACTGCCGCATCTGCCGATACTCATCGAAGCGAAATCCGCCGGCGACTTCACCAACGTCAATAAGCGCCGGAAGGAAGAGGCGATCAAAATCAACTACCTCAAAGCGACGCACGGCAATGATGTTGTCTTTGTGCTTTTTTTGTGCGGATACTTCGATGCGGCATATCTTGGGTACGAAGCAGCCGAGGGCATAGACTGGATATGGGAGCATCGCACCCAGGACCTGGATCAGCTCGGGATCTGACATCATGGCAACTGTCGCACACCAAACCATCGAGGGACTCCGACAGGCGGAGCAGGTCCGTCTCGATAGCCTGAAGACGGCGGCGGAACGCAACAAATGGGGCCAGTTCGCGACGCCGTTTGAGCTTGCCCTGAGCCTCGCACGCTACGCACATAAAGCGCTAGGGGAGGGGAGGCTCCGATTCCTTGACCCGGCGATTGGCACTGGATCGTTTTACTCGGCCCTCTCCCAGGCCGTCCCGGTAAAGACCATCGAGGCCGCGACCGGCATTGAGCTCGATCCCTTGTTTGCAGAAGCCGCAAAGAAGCTCTGGGGCAAGAATGGCCTTCACATCGTTCAGGGCGATTTCACAAAGCAGAACCCTCCGGGGCAGCGTTTCAATCTGATCCTCACCAATCCCCCCTACGTGCGACATCATCACCTGGAATCCGACGACAAGGATCGCCTAAAGGCCCAGCTCGCTCGCTCATTGCACATGGAGATCAGCGGGCTTGCGGGGTTGTATTGTTATTTTCTCCTGCTCTGCCACGACTGGATGGAAGAGCAGGGGCTTGCCATCTGGCTCATCCCCTCGGAATTCATGGATGTGAATTACGGCGTGACGCTACGCCGCTACCTCACCGAGCGAGTGACGCTCCTGCATATCCATCGCTTCTGTCCCACGGACGTGCAGTTCACGGACGCGCTGGTATCATCTGCCGTCGTCGTGTTTCGCAAGGCTCCTCCGCCGCCAGGACACCGAATCCGTTTTTCCTTTGCCGGTGCGATTGAGAGCCCGAGGACCGAGGCGCTGGTGCCTCTCGACATGCTTTGCCATTCACGCAAATGGACGCAGTTTCCCGGACGTACCACGTTCGAAAGCACGGACGAGCCGACACTCGGCGATCTCTTTATTATCAAGCGCGGGCTTGCGACCGGCTCCAACAGTTTTTTCATCTTGAGTGACGACGAAACGAAGACCTGGCACATCCCGCGCCGGTTCCTGAAACCGATACTGCCGGGGCCGCGCCACCTGACCGCTAACATCATCGACTCACAGCCTAATGGAGCGCCCGCCGTGTCTCCCCAGCTCTATTTGTTGGATTGCAGCGAGCCGGAAGACAAGATTAAGGCGAGCTGGCCTCGCTTCTATGCGTATCTGCAGAAGGGCCGCGAGCAAGAAATTCACGCATCGTATCTCGCGAGCCATCGTGCTCCGTGGTACTCCCAGGAGCAGCGTCCCCCCGCACCATTCCTGTGCACCTATATGGGTCGTTCGGCCAACGGCAAGCATCCGTTCCGCTTTATCTGGAATCGCTCGGACGCGACCGCCCACAACGTCTACCTCATGCTTTATCCAAAGAGCCACTTGCAGGAGGCGCTCAACAACCACCCCGAACTTGCCGCGAAAGTGTTTGAGGCGCTCCAGCGCGTTACGCCCGGCCAATTCATCTCCGAAGGTCGGGTGTATGGCGGCGGCCTGCATAAGGTGGAGCCAAAAGAACTTGCACAGATTTCTGCTCGTGCCGTGCTTGAAAACATCGACGGACACGTTCGCATCGTGCGGCAGGAAAAACTGTTCGCTTAGATACGGTCAAGCCGGTTGAGGAAAGACATGCCACAGCCTGCCAACTATGTACAGCCGATACATTTTGAGGACTTCGACGGCTCCCAGTTTGAGCGACTAGTTTTTGCTTACCACTGGCGAAGCGAGGACTGGCGGTCACTGGAATGGTATGGCCAAGCAGGAAACGACCTCGGACGCGATATCTGGGGTGTTCGTGAGAATGGGACGAAGGATGGCGAATCCGTTTGCATCCAGTGCGTCAACCGCAAACAACTGACGTTTGCCAAGGCTGAGGAGGATATTGCAAAGGTTCTAAAAGCGGATAACGGTACTCCGCACCGCTTTCGCATCGTCGCGACCTCCAACATCTCCGCCAAAATGCGGGACAGAATCAAGAAGCATGTCAAATCTCTTGGCGTGAGCGAGTGTGACATTTGGTCGCGTACGGAATTTGAAGAATTTTTACGACGAGGAAGCGAACCCCTGCTCAAACGGTTTGTCGAAGGCGAGCCGTTCCCCGACGCCCCGGCAGACCTGAGAAAACTTGCCACATCCATTCAGCCGGTCAATGACGACGAGGTTCTTGCTTTGTTCGCAAGGGTATTTGATCGTCCTGCCTTTTACACGCCGATTCATGACGAAAGCAACCTCGGTGATTTCAAGCAGGCCATCACCGACACCATCCAGGCCCTGGGTACCGGCATCTGGAAGGCCCGCGACGGTCATTTGATCGACCGGATTCCCTCCAGGCATGAATTGAAAAGCGATATCCTGCGAATAAAGATTCAGGCCGTTGAGAAGGCGCTTTCCCGACTGCGGGCGAAATACGACAAGATGACCAGGTCCGGTATCCTGCGCCACTGTCAGTGCGACGACCCGAACTGCCCGGTCTACTTCTTCAAGCCGCCCGAAGCCGCGCATGAGCTAGAAGGTTTGCGTCGCGATGCGTTGACTATCTTTCGCGACGCGTATCCTGCGTTCAAGCCACCATCATGGTGAGTTCGGCATGGCCCTTGAACAAAACGCGGCTGTGCTCAGGCGTTAGGGCAAAAGGCTAGCCCTGTCCGGGATTGTCCCCCGGAATCACGAGGAAGAGAAAGAGATTTACCAGGTTCGGACCCAGGCTGATTACATCGAGATCGGCCAACGGCTTGGCGACACTTGTATCGGTGCCTGAGCCGTCATCCCTCTGAGGTTCCAGCGAGGCTCCGTTTAAGTACGTCCCGCACGTGCTGCCAAGATCTGTGATGAAGTAAACGGCTTGCGAATCTATCCGATTTTGAGTGATCTTGAAGTGTCGCCGTGAT
>Ga0182024_10000483_pt1 | contig 102098 bp, 92 predicted proteins | sample P32metaG_FD_120480 | JGI IMG/M metagenome (GOLD analysis project Ga0182024, IMG submission 120480) | Permafrost microbial communities from Stordalen Mire, Sweden - P3-2 metaG (Illumina Assembly) | ecosystem: Environmental > Terrestrial > Soil > Wetlands > Permafrost | place: Sweden: Stordalen... | reverse complement strand
CTTGTAGCGGTACTTTGTGATCCAGATCACGTGATACTTCAGATCGAAGGTCGCGTGCGCGCTATGCCTGTATTCGCCCATCCCTCCATTCTCGTAGAGCCGCGCTGAAGCTCACCGCCTAAAAGGCGGTGGGATTAGACCTGGAAGACTGAGCTAAAGCGGTTGGAGGTAGCCAGGCCGGAGTCGAGATCGAGCCGGTCACAGATCGCCGCGCGATATTCGCAGCCTCTTTATCATCGCGTTCAAGGTTGTCCGTGGAACACCCAGGCGCGTTGCCGCTGCGCTGATCACACCACCGGTCCCCCGGAGAACGTGCAGGACGTAATTTCTCTCCACGTCCTCAAGCGTCGTACCGCTGCTGGCGGCTTCGGTGGCGTCGGCGCGCAGCTCAAGCAGGGGAGCACGGAGGCTGGGACCCCTGGAAAGGATGACAGACCTCTCCATGAAGTTTTCAAGCTCCCGTACATTCCCCGGCCACCGCCAACTCTCCAAGGCTCGCATCGTGTCCGATGGGATCTTTTCAATCTTCCGATCCATTTTTGCGGCGTACTTCTTGGTGAAGTGCCTGGCGAGCATGGGTATGTCTTCGGGATGATCCCGCAAAGGGGGTGTGATGATGGGGAAAACCATGAGGCGGTAATAGAGATCGCCGCGGAAGAGCTTATCTTCCATCATCTCGGTCAGATTCCGGTTCGTGGCCGCCACCAGCCGGACGTCGATGGGGATTGTGCGCGTGCCGCCCAATCTCTCGAAGGCCTTCTCCTGCAAAGCCCGGAGCAGCTTGGGCTGAAGGTCCAAGGGGATGTCGCCCACCTCATCCAGAAACAGAGTTCCGCCGTGCGCTAACTCGAACCGGCCAAACTTCTGCGACAAGGCGCCGGTGAAAGCTCCCCTCTCATAGCCGAACAGCTCGCTTTCCAGAAGCCCGGTCGGAATCGCCGCGCAGTTCAAGCTGATGAAAGGGCGATCCCGCCTCGGGCTCAGGCGGTGAATGGCGCGGGCGACCAATTCCTTTCCCGTGCCGGTTTCGCCCAGGATCAACACGGTCGCATTGGTGGGCGCAACCACTTCCACCTGCCCCATGACCCGCTTCATCGCCTTGCTGCTTCCTATAATCTCCTCAAAGTTGTGCTTGACCTCAACGATTTCCTGGTCGATACTCTCAAGCCGGTCGAGCTTCTGCCGCGACTCTTCGTAGGAACGGAGTCGTTCCGCTTCACGGCGTTTGCGATCGGTAATGTCCTCGATGGCCAGTAGAATCAGTCCGGTAGGGTCCTTCTCGCGCCAGAGTTTACGGGCGTTCAGCAACATCGTCCGCCGCCCCAGCGAAGGAAAATCCTTCGTCACTTCAAAATTCTCGACAACCCTTTTCTTGGGCAAGATCTCTTCCAAAAGCGTGCGCAGCTCCCGGATATCCCACTCCCCATTTCCAAGTTGGTGTAGAAGCCGTCCTTCCGTGGCGTCCGGCGCTACTTGAAAGGTCTGGTAGAAAGATCGGCTGGCTGTGTGGACGCGAAGGGTTCCGTCCAGGATGAGAAGAGGCTCCCGAATGGTAGCGAAAATACTCTTCAAAGCAAGGGTCCCGGACAATGATTGATATACCGCCGCTGCGAACTCTCCCAGCGCGGTCATCACTCTCGCGTCTTCAGCGTCGAAATGACGAGTCTCGTCATGGGAGACGACCCAAATTGTGCCGACTGCTTCTCCACGCACATGAAAGGGAATGAGGAGCGCTTCCGCTATGCGAGGCTCGACCTGAGCGAAATAGGTAAAGTGGCGGTCCAGACGCGACATCAATTGGATTCTGTCCGTATCCAACACCGTTCCACAAGGACTGAATTCGCGAGGTGTCGTGCCCCAAACATGGGGTGCAAACTGGCCTGCAATACCGTGCCAGCGGAAAATCTTGCGGCCGTTCTCTTCCTCTAGCAAGCTGATACCGGCCGACTGCGCCCGGCACAGCTCCAGCGCGGCTTCAACAAGTTGTTGCAGGACGTGCTCAGGCGAATTGGCCAATGTCTGGGCCAACGCCACCAATGCGTCGCTGAGCGCCTCAGAATTTGGCTGCCGTGCCGGGCGACGATTCAGTTCCTGAGTACAGATGACTGATTCTAAGGGAACCTGGGAACTCTCCTGAGGTTCAGCGAAGCGGACTTTGGAGTGTGGCGAGGACAAAGAATAGTATCCCGCTTCTTTAGCCGCGTTGTCTGGTCAAAATTGCTCACAGGGGAGATGACCCGGGCTGTATCCTGGCGAACCAAACCCGCCTTGGTTCAGCCATGACGAATGGGTGGGCATGAGGCCGCTTCAAGCAGCCATCATGGGCGATGTGTCGATCTCGCTCCCCCGCGTTTGCTCATCCCGATCCGCAGCCTCTTGGCAGCGGATACAGAATGAGGCCCACGGGATTGCGGCCAGGCGCTTCCGACTGATGCTTTCTTCGCAGCCGGCGCAGACTCCAAACACGCCCGCATCGACGCGGCGAAGGGCGCTTCGAACTTCGCGCAACAGGTCGGAGTTGCGCTGAAGACTACCCATTGCGAAATCGCGCTCGGTGGCATGCTGGATTCGGTCCAGCTCATCCGGACTCGCCTCGATCGCTAGACCCTGGCGGTTCCTGTTTCCATTTGCCAGTTCCGTTTGTCTGCTTTCCAAGGTCCTTTGGAATGCGTTCACTTCGGTTTTCGTCATACGGATTGGATGCCTGCTCTTTCCACCCGAGTGATGCACGTAAGGGGCCTTACGGGCCGCGTGTTAAGAGCGGGCGTTGCACCAAGGATCGACCGTCCCTGGCCTTCGCCGGCATCTTTAGAATCACCCTCGACAGCGAAAGGTCTCTCTTCTCGGCGGATGAACTCCGCGCTAAACAGCGTCCCGAATGCGCTCCAGCGTTTTGCTCGACATCGGCGTTTCCCTTCAGACCAACAGTGGATACCTATGCTCGGCTCGGAAAGGCCCTCCGCCGGCGACCATGTATGGTCTAGCAAGACCACCTATCGTCTCCGCGGGATCTCCGCGGTCCGCGGGAACCTCCCTATAATAGATAGCTCAACAAGAATGAACGCACGCCGCTGTGGAAATCTCGCTCAGGGGACACAATTCGGCGAGCTATGCAGAATCTTGCAGCGTTTACGGCGTTACCTGCACCGGTCCCTTGTCTGACTGATCCAACGAAAAGCTTATTTTCTCCTTCGACAGTCAGATGGTTCTCCACGTGCTATGCCGAGGAGCATGCATTCCCTCCAAATCACAAAAGCAAGCTTGATCGCGTGCTCTCTGCTGTTAGGTCTCGCGTGGACCAGCCCCGCAATTGCGCAATCCACGGACTCCGCGACGAAGCCCGACAATACCGCCGTGAATAAGCGCGACCGGAGTCCCGGCGAAGCAACTGCGGATCAACAAAAGATGAACGCCAGGGATCGCGATATGACGGCCAAAATCCGAAGTTCCATCATGGACGATAAGTCGCTTTCTACGTATGCACACAACGTAAAGATCATCAGTCAAGGCGGGGCCGTCACATTAAAGGGACCCGTTCGATCCGATGATGAAGTGAAATCAATCGTAGCTAAGGCTAGCGACGTTGCTGGCGCCGACAAAGTGATCAATCAGATGTCGGTCCAACCAAAGTCAAAGCCCTGAAGCGATCCGAATCGCCAGTCGCAACCAACTTTCATAAAGGGGAAAACATCATGACAGGAAAAAAGACAGCAGTGTTCGGTCTTTATCGCACCAGAACTCGAGCGGAACAGGCCGTCGACCGCCTTCTGGCGGCGGGCTTCTCCAATGACGATATCTCGGTTTTGCTCCCGGATAATGAGGGATCGAAGGACTTTGCCCACGAGAAGAACACAAAAGCGCCGGAGGGGACTACCACGGGGGTTGCGGCCGGCGGAGCGATCGGTGGAACTCTTGGCTTGCTTGCCGGCATCGGCGCGCTTGCGATTCCGGGATTTGGTCCGCTTATTGCGGCCGGTCCGATCATGGGCGCGCTCGCCGGCCTCGGAGTCGGCGGCGCGGTCGGGGGTCTGGTTGGCGCACTCGTTGGAATGGGCATCCCGGAGTACGAAGCGAAGCGATACGAAGGACGAATCAGAGAGGGCGGAGTTCTCCTTTCCGTTCACTGCGACACGTCAAATGAGATCGCTCGCGCGAAAGATCTGTTAGAGCATACGGGCGCCCAAGACATTTCGTCGTCTGCCGAAGCCAGTGCGGACCACCCGGCAACCAGCAAGATAATGACTACCTCGTAATTGATGCTCACCGGCCCGGTAAAGACGATCCGGCAGGCCAAAAGAGTCCAGCAACATTCAAGAACACATTCAGGAGACACTCATGAAGACTTAGCGACGGACTCTTTCTGAAGCGTAGTACTCAGTAGCAGTTTCTAACAAACAACCTGTCCGATTTATCCAAAGGAGAAACAGATGACTAAGAATAACTTTATCAGCGATCTTATTGACGCAGCACCGAATCGGAGAAGCTTCGTACGCAAGCTGGGAATTGCGAGTATCGCTCTCGGCGGCGCCAGTTCGAGAAGCTGGGGCCAATCGGCCAGCCCCACCCCGGCCCCCGCCATCACCGACGTCGACATCCTCAATTTCGCGCTGAACCTCGAGTATCTGGAAGCGGAGTTTTATACCGCTGCCACCACCGGAACAAACATTGGGGTGAATGGCGTGAGCATTATCGGTACAGGTACAGCGGGCGCCACAACCGGCGGAAGCCAGGTTACCTTTTCGGATTCCAAGGTTCAGGCAGTTGCGATGGAACTGGCCCATGACGAACAGACCCACGTCACGCTTCTGCAAGGCGCCATCGCCGGGCTCGGTAGTCAGCCGGTCGCAAAGCCGGCCATTAATTTGGCGGCGCTTGGCATTGGATTCGGCTCGCAGAACGACTTTCTCACTGTCGCCCGGGCGCTTGAAGACGTCGGAGTCACGGCGTACGGCGGAGCCGCCCCGTTGATCACGAACAAATCAATCCTCGGCTACGCCGCGCGCATTCTCGCTGTCGAAGCCTTCCACTCGGGAAATATCCGGCTGTTGGTAGCGCAGAATTCGATTCCGACTACGGCGTTGGACGGAGTGGACCACCTTCCGCCCCCCGCCGGAACGCTCTATTTCAACACCAACACATCCGCGCTGAGCGAGGTTCGGTCACCCGGAGAGGTCCTCTTCCTAGCTTACGGCGGGAAGGCTAACGCCACGTCCGGCGGGTTCTTCCCGAATGGCGTGAATGGTAACATCAACACCTCCGCAACGGGTGCAGCCACCGCGACCAGCGACGGCGAATTCTCGGCAAGCCCGAATCCCATTGCTCTAAATGGAGCCTCTGTGGGCGGCACGACGATCACTTTCAATGCGCCCAGCTCGTACGTGCGAATTTATGTCGGCTCATTAGGCGGGTATCTGCTTTACCAAGGGCCGGGCGCCGGCAGCTTCCAGACGCCTCCGATTTTTGGGAGCGGGCCGACCGTCCTGTACTTGCAGGATGCCTCCGGGAATAAGCCGTTGACGGCCGCCAATACTCTGGCGACGCTGACGATTAACGCCAAGTAACCGAATCAGAGCAAGCCCGGGTGTTGGCCTGGGCTTGCAACATCCGGTCGCGAAGGTACAATCGCCCGAGGGGCGTCAATCGTGGAGAACTACGTTTAGCAGTGAGCTATGAACCTTCATGCCACCGTTGTATTCGATCAAGCCCAGTTTACGGAACTTGTTCATGAAGAAACTGACTCGGGAGCGGGTGGTGCCGATCATCTCGGCCAGCGTTTCCTGGCTGATCTGGGCGATGACGGGCTCCGGCTTGCCTTCCTTCCCGAAGTTGGCCAAAAGCAGAAGCAGGCGCGCTAATCGTTTTTCACTGGAATTAAAGAGCTGGTCCACCAGATCCTCTTCAATGCGAATGTTCCGGGAGAGAACGTAACGGAGAAACAAGTCTGCGAATACGGGTTGGTCCAGGAGGCTGCGGACCATGCTGGCCTTCTCCACCTGCATGAGTGAGCAGTCGGACATGGCCGAAGCCGTTGACATGCGGATCTGCTGCCCGGCCAAGCACCCTTCGCCGAAGAAGGCGCCGGTATCAAGAATCGCCACCACCGCTTCCTTGCCCTGTGTTGAGACTACCGTTAGCTTGATTTTGCCCTTTTGGATGTAGAACAAGGAATCGGCGGCGTCGCCCTGCGCGAAGACCACTTGGCCCGATTTGCAGCTTCGAGACGCCCTTCCTTTTCCTACTTTGCTCAGGAACGTCTTCGGGTCGAACGGCGGTTTTTGTTTCGATGCCATGCCTTCAGGACCTAGTTTCCCTGACGCGAATCGTTTTGTAAAGCGTGGGGGTCTCCACACGACCTGCCACGCCGGGCGCCCCACCATGGCAGCCAGGGCGATTGTTTGGAGTCTGACGGGAAATTGGTCTTCCGCCGAGGAGCCGTGGATTGCGGGCCGTTACCTTCTCGATACCGGCGCGACGGTCGAAGCCGTGGTCGAGGCCCGTCTGGTGGAAGCGCCCCTGAGCGATCCGACGCCGTCTCCAGTGCGTTAAGGGCCTGGCTCAAGACTTAGCCGGCGCGGCGGGCGCGCACGATGAAGCGCAGCGGCGCGGCCCCGACATATCGGAACGGGTAGCAAGTCACTAGCGTCAGCTCGGGCTGGCGGGAATTGGCCAGCACGCTGACTTCGGAGGGCCGCACGATGCGGGTGGACTCGACTGTGTAGTCCCAGTCGCCGTTCAATGTGCGCAATCGAATGCGGTCCCGCGGATGGATGCCGCCCAGCGAGCGGAAGAACGAGTCGCGGTGCGCGGCAATGCCAACATTCCCGGCGGCGCCCGGAAGCGGCGTTCCGGCAATGTGGCCGGCGCCCAAACTCAGCGCGAGATCGTCGTCGCCTTCGAGCACGGCCGTGGAAATCCTCAGGCGTGGAATTTCAAGCCACGCGACGACGTCATGCAGCTTGGGGACGGTGGCCGGCGGCGTTATGATCTTGATCGGAGTGGTCGCGACCCGCGCCGGAGAACTCCAACGCCAGGCTTGATATCGCTCAAACAGCGCGGCGCCGGTCCAGACAGTCAGACACCAGACCAGCGCCGCGCTTCCGGCCAGCAGGAGGATCGTGCTCAACCGCTTTCGCATAAGCGATCAGGCGGCTCGGCGGCGCAACATCGCTCCGGCCAATACCAGCAGCGCGCCAAGCGAGGCGAGGGTTGGCAAGTCGCTTGCGGTCTTGGGCAATTCCCTCCTTGGCTCGGCCGGGGGTGGTGGCGCGGACGCGGGTGTCCGGCTTGGCGCGGGCTGGGCTTGCGCAATCTGAACCGGCGCGGGAGTGGGCGGCACTTGCGCTACCGGAGCGGGAGCGGGAGCCGGAGCGGGTTTGGGCGCGGGAGCCGGAGCCACCGCGGCCTGAACGGGTGGCGGAACGGGCTGCGCAGCCGCTACCAGATGCGGTTTTTGGTAAACGAACTGTTCGCCCCAGTTTTCGCCCGCCGGAAACCATTCCTTGATAGCGGGAGGCGCGTCCTTGGCGCGTTCCTCAAACGTAACTACGGCGCGGTCCGCCCGGTCCAGCCGGTAATCGCGAACGCCGAAAACCATCGCATACATATGGCTCTCATCGGCGTTATAGAATCGCACGATGTCGCGATCCCCGTACGGATCAAGCAGCTTGATCACGTACGTACCCGGAGTGAGCACCATGCCGGGAATTTCGACCGGCCCAGCGAACGTTACCTTGGTGGCCTCGTACACTGGATCGGCCTTCGTGAGAGGGGCCAGCAGAGCTCCCATCGAACCTATCAAGACGAGCGGCAAAAGAGCAGATTGTTTCATCGAAAATGTACCTCCACATCATAGACGCTCGCCAGACGCCTTGATTCCTCCCGTCGGCACACTGTTTTGCCGCGGAGAAACGCATAGCAACTCGGAAAGGCCGATCTGCCGATTGCCTCATCCATACAGTCTCGGCCCGATAACCGGCGCTCCGCACGAGGATCGCCCGGTTCGCCCGCCGGCACTAGCGTGAGGAAGGGTTTTCCGCTCTCCTGCGACTCGGACGTCGACTGAAATCGCAAAGGAGGTTGAGCATGAAATGGTCGCACATCGGCAATTCTGGTTTGTGGCTCGGTGCGATGACGATGCTTTTTGGATCGATGCTCGCGGTTCAAGCAGCGTCTTCATCCACCACCTCTTCATCCATCAATAGGGTTGACCAGTCCAAAAAGGCCGCACGGCTTTACGGGATATTAAGGCTGTCGGCGTGACAGTGCGGTCGGCTGCCGCGCGTTTGGACAGCTTGGCCGAGAGTAGCGGCGCCAAATGGTTGGATTACGATCGGCAATGGAATGAAATCATGCCGTCCGCCGAAGACATGCAGATCAACCTGGCGCGGCTGGAGACAATGCAATCGGCGCTGTCTCCCGCCCAGCGCGCGGAGCTCGATCGGAGCAAGCCGCTGATTCAAGCAAATCCAGAGCAGGACCCGTCAGTTGCTCACACTGCTGGATGCACCCCGGGGCTCAGACCAGCGACGCAAAGCTCAAGGCAAACGCAAGGAGCCTCAGGAATGAGGCCGACAGGCTCCAGAAGCTTGCCCCGACCACTTAATTGACAAGGGAGGCATTATGAAGCAAGTGAATTTATCTCGCGCAGTGCTGGGTGGATTCGTCGGGACACTGGTTATGACCGTCTTGTTGTAGTTGGCGCCGCTGGCCGGCGGGCCCAAAATGGACATCGCGGCCCTGCTGGGATCCCTCCCCCGCCATGGAACCCCAGCGATGATGACCGATACCGAACCCATGGGATTGGCAAGGGAAGAATCAAGTGCTATGATGGACAACCAGATAGCGTCTGAACTCTAACGGTAACCGGCGGAGGTATCTGTGAACACGAGACTTCTCGTAGTCGGCAGTATGTTGCTCATAGCGGCGGCTTGTGTCTGCGGCCAGACAGCCCGGACCGCGCAGACGCCGAAGCCAGACGTCGCGACACAGCATGCGGTCGTCGACGAGTATTGTGTGGTCTGCCACAACGCCAAGTTGAAGACGGGCAACCTGATGCTGGACCAATTGGACCTTGCGCACCTCGCGGACCATGCGGAGACGGGCGAAAAAGTTGTCCGGAAACTTCGCGCGGGGATGATGCCGCCGACAGGAATGGACAGGCCGGACCCGGCCGCGCGCGAAGCGCTGATCGCCTGGATGGAGAGTGAACTGGATCGTGGCGCGGTCAAGTATCTGCCTGCGCCGGGCCTGCACCGCCTCAACCGCACCGAATATACGAATGCGATTCGCGACGTGCTTGCGCTCCAAGTGGACGCCACCAAATTCCTGCCCTCCGACGATTCCACCCGCGGGTTCGACAACATCGCGGGGGCGCTGACGTTGTCGCCGGCGTTGATGGAGGCGTATTTGTCGGCGGCGGGAAAGATCAGCCGTCTGGCGATCGGCGATGTATCGGCGCCGACGCAAGCTGTCTTTGAGGTGCCTGCGGACACAGCGCAGAACTATCACGTGGAAGGGCTGCCTTTCGGAACCCGCGGCGGCATCCTGATCAAGTACCAATTCCCGGCGGACGGAGAATATTCATTCAAGGTTAAGGGCGTCACCGGTTACTTCCAGGCTGTCCTGGGCGGCGTCAAGGGCGAGCAGCTCGAGGTCACGGTCGATGGCGAACGTGTGAAGCTTTTCGATTGGGATAAGGAAATTGCGAACACGACCGGAAACGGCCGCTCTACTCCACGCGTCCCGGTAAAGGCGGGCTTGCACACCCTCGGTGTGACCTTCATCGCCACCAACGACGTGCCGGGCAGCGAACTGAATCGGCCGTTTCAGCGGACCATGAATACGCCCGGTTCCATACCGGGTTTTCAGTTCTATCCGCACGTAGGCCAAGTCTGGATTGAAGGGCCCTACGGCGCGAAGGGCGCAACAGACACTGCCGCCCGTAAGAAGATTTTTGTGTGCCACCCCACCACGCCTCAGGAGGAAGCGCCGTGCGCGCGCACGATCATTTCAACCCTCGTGAAGCATGCGTTCCGCCGCCCGGCCACGAATTCGGATGCGACCAATCTGATGGAGTTTTATCAGTCGGGCCGGACCGATGGCGGGAGCTTCGACGACGGCATCGAGGTGGTGCTGGAGAGGGTGCTGGCGGATCCCGAGTTTGTGTATCGCCTGGAACCGGAACCGGCGAATCTGCCTGCCGGCAAGACCTATCGTATCTCCGATCTGGCCCTGGCTTCGCGGCTGTCGTTCTTCCTGTGGAGCAGCGTTCCCGACGATCAGTTGATCGACCTCGCCGCCCAGGGCAAACTCAAGGATACGGCCGTGCTGGAGCAGCAGGTTAAGCGCATGCTGGCAGACCCGAAGTCGGACGCGCTGATCGACAACTTCACCGGGCAGTGGCTGAACGTGCGCTCGCTGCAAGTCAGCTCTCCGGACGTGAACCTGTTTCCCGATTTCGACGATAACCTGCGGGCGGCGTTCGAGCGCGAGATCGAACTGTTCTTCGGCAGCGTCGTCCATGAGGATCGCAGCATCCTCGATCTTCTGACCGCGAATTATACGTTCGTCAACGAGCGGCTTGCGAAGCACTACGGCATCCCCAACATCTATGGTCCGCAGTTCCGGCGCGTGGAACTGCCCGCGGCTCTGGACATGCGGCGCGGCTTGCTTGGCAAGGGTGCGCTGATGACTGAAACGTCGGTCGCGGTTCGTACTTCACCGGTCGCCCGGGGCAAGTGGTTCCTGCAAACGTTCCTCGGCGTCAGTCCGCCGGACCCTCCGCCGAACGTGCCGCAAATCAAGGATAAGCCGGCGGACGCCACGGGCAACTCGAAGGCTCCGACGATGCGCCAAACCATGGAAGCGCATCACACCGACCCGGTCTGCTCGTCGTGCCACAAGATCTTCGAACCAATCGGATTGGCGATGGAAAACTTTGACGCCGTGGGCGCCTGGCGCACATACGATGGAGACAGCCCCATCGATGCGACCGGGGAACTGGTGGATGGAACCAAGCTGGATGGCGTGAAGAGCCTGCGCGACTCGCTGGTGCGTTATTCCGATCAGTTCGAGCGCGTCGTTACCGAGAAGCTGCTTACCTATGCGCTAGGCCGCGGAGTTGAATATCAGGACATGCCGATGTTGCGCTCGATTGTGCGCGAGTCGGCGCCCAGTAAGTACAAGTTCTCTTCCCTCGTGTTGGGCATCGTCAAAAGCCCTGCGTTTCAATCGAACATGAAAGCCGGCGCTGCCGAGGTAGCGGTCCGCCAATAGGAGATAATACAGATGTTTATCAGTAAGAAACACATTTCTCGAAGGACCATTCTGCGAGGCAGCGGCGCGTCGCTCGCGCTGCCGTTGCTGGATGCGATGATCCCTGCCGGGACGGCGTTGGCGCAAACGGCGGCCAGCCCGAAACCTCGATTTGTCGGCTGCTTTGTGTGCCACGGCATGGCGCCCGGCTATTGGGTCCCCGATAAGGAGGGCGCCCTGGACGCCGTTCTCCCCTTCAATTGGAAGCCGCTGGAGCCATTCGTGAAGCAAACCGTGATTATGAGCGGCTTGCATTCCCGGTCGGCGGAGCCGCCTCCCGGTGCGACCGGCGCCGACCACTGGGTCGCCTCCGCGTTCATGTCGGCGAACAAACCCAAGAAGACCGCCGGAGCCGATATCTATTCGGGAACCACCATCGATCAGATCATCGCGCAAAAGATCGGCCAGGATAACCTATTGCCGTCCTTGCAGTTCGCGGTCGAGGATCCGGGCTCGAGTTCGAGTAACTGCGGAGAGGGTTACAGTTGCGCCTACACGAACTCGATCTCCTGGTCTTCGCCGACGCAGCCGCTGCCGATGGAGTTGAATCCACAAGTGGTGTTCGAGCGTATGTTTGGAGACGGCAGTACGGCCGAGCAGCGCGCTAAGCGAAGACAGCGGGACGGCAGTATTCTCGACTCCCTCACAGGCAGTCTATCCCGGCTTCGCGCCCAGGCGGGCGACTCCGACCGCGCGAAGCTCGACGATTACACGGAGAACGTTCGCGAGATCGAGCGGCGGCTGCAGATCGCCATGAAGGCCTCGACGGTGGCGCCGACGGATATGCCGGTGCCCGTGGGTGTGCCGCAAACCTTCGACGAGCATATTAAACTCCAGTTCGATCTTCTCGCCTTGGCCTTCCAGGCGGACATTACCCGCGTAGGCACCCTGCTGTTTGCGCGCGACCTGACCGGCCGAGTTTACCCTGCCAGTGAAGCGCCCACAGCGAGCTTCCATGGCACCTCGCATCACGGTGAGAATCCCAAGACAATCGAGACACTATCGAAGGTCAATCAGTATCACGTGAAGATGCTGGCGCATCTCATCGCCAACCTGGCCAAGACCCAGGACGGCGACGGCACTCTGCTGGATCATTCCATGGTCCTCTATGGCACTAACATGGGGAACTCCAATCAACACGTCCACTACGACGTGCCGCACGTGCTGGTAGGCGGATTGAACGGGAAACTCAAAGGCGGACGTCATCTGGCGTATCCGACCAAGACCATCCCAACCGGCAATCTATTATTGAGCTTGCTGGACATGTACGACATTCACCAGGACAGCATCGGCGACAGCACGGGCCGTCTGGTGAATCTGTAGGGGGGAATCTATGAAGCGAGTCACCCGAAGTAGCGTCCTGTTTCTGTTGCTCCCGGTCGCCAGCTTTGGCGCCGGATCCTCCGAGGTTGCGGATGCGTCCATGCACGGCGACAAGGCGGCCGTACAGAAGCTGGTGGGGCAACATGCCGATGTGAATGCGCCCCAGGCCGATGGCGCCACCGCGCTTCACTGGGCCGTGTTCCGGTCGGATAAGGAGATGGTGGACTTCCTCATTCGCGCGGGCGCGAATCCCAAGGCCGCGAATCGCGAGGGTTCCACGCCGTTATGGCTGGCGAGCGTCAACGGAGACGCCGCCATCATTGAAGCGCTGATCAAGGGCGGGGCCGATCCCAACGAGAAGCTTCCTCTGGGGAGGAGTCCTCTCATGCTGGCGTCGCGCACGGGCAATGTCGCTGCGATTAAGGTGCTGCTCGACCATGGCGCCGATGTGAACGCGAAGGAAACCCTGCGCGGGACCACTCCGCTCATGTGGGCCGCGGACGAAGGCCATGCGCCTGCGATCCAGCTCCTGATCGAGCGTGGCGCCAATATCAAGGCCCAGTCGGATCTCGCCGAGCGTGGAAGAGGTCCGGCGCTTGGAAAATCCAACGATCCCAGGAAAGCGGTCGCGGCGCAGGGCGCGGCGCTCGCCGCCGGACAAGCGCCGCCGGCTTTGGGCGCGCTTCGTGGTGACAACAATGGTATTGGCGGAGCAGCCGGGGCTGGCCGCGGTGGCGCTCAGGCCGGCGGGCGAGGCGGTGGCCGGGGAGGCCGTGGTGGCGGCCGAGGCGCCGCTGGCGCTGGGGCGGCAGATGGCGCGGATCAGGGGGATGACGGCGCTGCGGCGCCAGTCGGCAGGCGCGGACAAGCGGCCGTCAAGGATGGTGGAGCTCTGACGCCGCTGGTCTATGCGGTGCGCTCCGACGATCTCGATTCCGTCAAAGTCCTGCTGGCGGCGGGAGCGGATGTGAACCAGGTCACGGGCTATGGCTGGAGCCCCTTGCTGGTCGCGACGCAAAATCGGTACTACAGGCTCGGAGCGTATCTGCTGGAGCACGGCGCCAATGTGAATCTCGCCAACAAAGGCGCGTGGACGCCGCTCTATCTTGCCACCGATAACCGCAATATCGAATCCGGAGATTATCCCGTCCGCAAGGGCGACATGGATCATCTGGAATTCATCAAGCTCCTTCTGGATAAAGGGGCCGATGTGAACGCCCGGATGAAGGACAGCACGGAGACCCGCACGGTTTTCACGAACCAGTGGCTGGATGAGAACGGCGCGACGCCTTTCCTGCGCGCATCCCAGTCCGGCGACGTCGTCCTGATGAAACTTCTGCTGGCCCACGGCGCCGATCCGAAGATCGAGACGACGTTGCATGTGACGGCGCTGCAAGTGGCCGCCGGAATCGGCTGGGTGGAGGGGATCACCTACGAGTGGTCGACGCCTCAAACGATCGAGGCCGTGAAGTTGCTGCTGGACCTGGGTCTCGATCCGAATGCGCAGGCCGACACCGGGCGCACCGCGCTGCACGGCGCCGCACACAAGGGGAGCACGGCCGTCGTCCAGATTCTCGTGGATCACGGCGCCAAACTCGATGTCCACGATTACGGGAATACCGACAACCGTGGCGGCAAACTCGCCATCCACACCTGGGAACCGGTGGATTACGCCGATGGACTCGTTCGCGTCGGCGTGCAATCGGCGATCGGGCATCCCGAAACCGGGCTGTTGTTGCGCAAATTGCTGACAGCCGCAGGGCTTCCCGCGCCGCCAATGGGCCGCACGCTGGAATCCATTTGTGTGACCGACGCGTGCGGCGATTGATGTCCGCTTCACACTGACGGCGGCGTCTAAAGCCAGACCGTGACAGCACGTATTCGTCTCACAAAGGGCCCCATTCGGGACGCACACGGACAGAGTTGCCCTGCCCGGATTGCTCTATCCGGCGAGCCCCAACAGAATCAGGCTCCTCAAAGCTGAAACGAAGGTCCTGCGCTGGGTCGCATGGCTTTCGATCGATGGGTCCATGCGATGTTCACACCATAATGTGTTTGTGTGGCCACGCGTTTCACCTGGGACAAACGGGAAAGCGCGGCGAATCGGCGAAAGCACCGCGTCGGATTCGAAACCGCCGAATTGGTATTTGAGGGCCCCGGCGCCGTCGCGCTCCCAGACCGGGTCGTCGAAGGAGAGCAGCGCTGGCAAATGATCGGATGGGCTCAAAGCATGCTCCTGGTCGTGGCGCACACCGTCGCGGGAGACGACGGCGGCGAGGTCGTCCGCATTATCTCGGCGCGAAAGGCGACCGCTCCTGAGCGGAAGCTCTATGAAGAAGCTCACTAGAATCCAGAAGAGGGATCTGGCGACGCTCGCCGCGTTGCCGGATTCGCAGATTGACACAAGCGACATTCCGGAGATCCGCAGTCTGGCTGGAGGTGTACGGAGTCTTTTCTATCGTCCGGCCGCCGAACCCATCACGATACAGTTGAGCCCGCCCGACGCGGCTGCGGCCCGCCGTCTCTCGAAAACTAAGGGTGTGCCCTACCAAGCGTACATCAACATGCTGCTTCACGAGGCCCTGGAGAGGGCGAACACAGCGGAGCGCCGCTCGGGTCGCCGGCGGTGACGGACGGCGCGACGCCCCGCCCGTTGCCGGATTGTGGGGCGAGCCGGCGCCAAGATCCGCATCCCAGGAATCGTCGTCATTCCTGCCTCGGGCCTCATGAGTTATACTCGACGCTTGGCGACCGCGTTTTTAGCTCATGCCCGAGCCGATCATGACTTGGCAAGCAGCTTGGCGGGATTCCTGGAATCCGGCTGTAATGTTACCTGTTACATAGACGACGGGCAGATCGGCGAAAGCCAAGACTTGATCGCGAAAGCGGAAGAAGGTTTCTGCGCCGATGTGCTGTTGCTGCTGCTGTCTCCGTCGTCCTCCCCAACACGCTGGGTCCGGGAACGCTGGGAGCCTCTTCTTTTCGATCAAGCGAAACAGGGCGATGTGAAAGTGGTGACGATGCTGTTGCGGGAATGTTCCTTCCCGCCGTTATTGCGGCGCAGGAATTTCATCGATGCAACTACAAATTGGCTGAATGCCCAGCGGCTGCTGAAGCGCTGGTTCAGGCTGCGCGAGCGCGAATCGGGCGCGGCGCCAAGCTCCGAGTTCTCGGGCGATCTGGAGGATTTGTATTTGACTCTGGCCGATCGCGCCGGCGCGGCTGCCTCGCGGTTCGCCCGCGAGGCGGAGGAGGAATTCGAGGCGGTACTCTGGGTGCCGTGCCAGAGCCGCACGCTGGCACAAGCCTCGGGAGAACTGGGCCATCAGTTGGGGCTTACGCTTGACGGTCCAGTCAAGGAGAATTGCGGCCGCATCCGCGAGTTGCTGACCACCCGCCGGTGTCTGGTCGTGCTGGATGCTCCGGGGGCTGAGATTGCTTTGGAGCTGATCGCGGGAGGACGCACGTCGACGGCCATCACGCACGACACTGTGAAAATGTTGGAGACGCCGGATACTCCGGCATACGCCCAGCGTCTGCTCGCCGCGCGGCGATTCGCCGAGGCATACGAGGTGCTGTACCGGCTGCTGGACGCGGCAGTCGAATCGGAGAGGTGCGCCCGCGAACTGACCTGGATCTGCGAGCATTGGGATCGCACGGACGAAGCCGATGCGCTGCGGTGGAACTATCGTCCAGCGGGGGCGGAGCAACTCATGCTGTTTTGAACCGCGGCCCCCCGGCCTGGCCGGTCTTGTAACGATCCAAATGCCGACGAGCTGGAATTCGAGTGCTCGCGAGCGAGGCGGCATGCCGAGCGTGCCGGACCATTCTACACATCGAGGATCGAAACTCAAACACCGAGCAGCGACCCCCTCTTCGGGTATATGCTGTGTTGCATGGCTTTGCGTTCACTCTTGCTGCTTTGTGCGATGGGATCCGTTTGGGGCCAAGGTGTCACCTTTGACCGCATCCTCCACGCCGACCGGGAACCCCAAAATTGGCTCACGTACTCTGGGACCGTCAACGGCCAGCGCTATAGCGCGCTGAACCAGATCACTCCCGCCAATGTAAGAAATCTCGAGCTGCAATGGGTCTGGCAGGCGCGCTCCACGGAGAAGTTCGAGACCACGGCTCTGGTGGTGGACGGGGTTCTGTACACCATCGAAGCGCCCAACAACGTGTACGCGCTGGACGCGGTCACGGGGCGCATCTTCTGGAACCTGAACTACACGCCGGCGCCGGAAGCGCGCCCCTGCTGCGGACGTGTCAATCGCGGGCTGGCCATCCTGGGCGACACGCTTTACATGGGAACTCTCGACGCTCACGTGATCGCGATCGATGCGAAGACCGGGAAGATCGTTTGGAACACCACGGCCGGAGTTGCGGCGGATCGCTACGCCATCACGCACGCGCCGCTGATCGTCAAGGATAAGGTGATCGTCGGCATGGCCGGCGGCGACGGCCCCATCCGCAGCTACATCGCCGCCTTCGACGCCAAGACCGGCAAGGAAGATTGGCGCTTCTATACGATTCCCGGCGAAGGCGAGCCCGGCCATGAGACCTGGTCGGGCGATTCCTGGAAGACCGGCGGAGCCGCCATCTGGAACGTCGGAGCCTACGACCCCGACGCGAATCTCACCTACTGGGGCATCGGAAATCCGGCGCCCGACACCAATGGCGACATCCGTCTCGGCGACAACCTGTATAGCGACTCGGTGGTCGCTCTGGACCCGGACACGGGAAAGCTGAAGTGGTTCTACCAATTCACGCCCCATGACACCATGGATTACGACTCTACCCAGGTCCCCGTCCTGGCGGACATCGAGTATCAGGGCCGCCCCCGCAAGGTCATGATGTGGGCCAACCGCAACGGACTGTTCTACGTTCTGGACCGCACCACCGGTCAATTTCTGATGGGCAAGCCGTTCGTCAATACCAACTGGTTAACGGGGTTCGATGAGAGGGGCCGGCCCATGCGGACTCCGGGACAGCAGGACAGCCCTACGCCCGTGGTGATTCGGCCCAACGGCCTGGGCGGGACCAACTGGTATCCGCCGTCTTACAGCCCGCACACTGGTTTGTTTTACATTCCAGGCTGGGAGAATAGCGGCACCACGTTCTCCAAGGGCGCCGGATTCGGGCGCCCCACCGGCGACACGCCCATGGCTCAGCCGAATCTCATCCCCAACCACAAGACCGAGGAGGAAGGCTACGGGATCGTCCGGGCTTTCGATCCGAAGACCGGCGATAAAAAGTGGGAGTACAAGATGAACGATATCACCTGGGCCGGCGTACTGTCGACGGCATCGGATCTGGTCTTCAGCGGCGGGCGCGAAGGCTACTTCTATGCGCTGGACGGCAAGAACGGAAACCTGCTGTGGAAGGTTTCGCTCGGCGGCCAGGTGAACAGCGGCCCGATGAGCTACATGGTGAATAATCGCCAGTACATCGCCGTGGCCGCGGGCAGCGCGCTGTTTGTGTACGCGCTACGGCAATAGCTCTTAACGGGCGGTCTAGCGCCTCCGAGCCGTCTCTGCGCCGTTGTGACGAGTGGAAACTTTCTGCCCGTCGGCAACCGGCAAGACAGGATAGCGGTAAACTGAATATTTGCAACCAGTCAAGGCAATTCCACCGGGGCAGCTCTACTACGGCGACAATCTCCATGTAATGAGGGAATCGCTCGCCGACTCGTCGGTTGACCTTGTTTATCTTGATCCGCCCTTTAACTCCAAACGCGATTACAATCTGCTTTTCAAGACTCCCAAAGGACATCGGAGCGAAGCCCAGATCACCGCCTTTCAGGACTCGTGGCATTGGGGCGAACAAGCGGAGCGCGAGTTTGACGAACTCCTGCACCAGCCGAACACAGATGTCGCGCAGATAATGAGGGCGCTCCGCACGTTCCTCGGTGAAAACGACATGATGGCCTATCTCACGATGATGGCCAATCGCCTCTTGGAACTCGACCGTCTTCTCAAGCCGACCGGATCGCTCTACCTTCATTGCGACCCCACGGCATCCCACTATCTGAAAATCGTTCTCGATGGCGTTTTCGGAAAGGAGAACTACCAGAACGAGATCATCTGGAAACGCACCACGACTCACAGCGACAGCAAGACTTGGAGCCGAGTTGCCGATACGATTTTCTTCTACACGAGATCTGACGCTTTCACTTGGAACACGCCTCGTGACGAGCATTCCAAAGAGTACCTTGCCGATAAGTACCGCTACGATGACAACGACGGCCGAGGCGTCTATCGCCTGGACAACATGACCAGTCCAAACCCGCGCCCGAACATGATGTACGTCTGGAAGGGCTTTCCATTCCCAGAAAAGGGCTGGCGCTATGAGCCAGAAACAATGGCCAAACTTGATGACGAGGGGCGTATCTGGTATCCCACAACGGGGGTTGGCAAGATGGACACGACCAAGCGCCCGCAGCTAAAGCGATACCTCAATGAAGGCGAAGGCGGCGGCGTCATGGGAACCGTATGGACGGACATTTCACCGATCAATTCCCAAGCCCAGGAACGCCTTGGCTATCCTACCCAGAAGCCCCTTGCGCTCTTGGAGCGGATCATTGGCGCCAGCAGCAACGAAGGCGACCTCGTTCTCGATCCATTTTGCGGTTGCGGAACAGCGGTTCATGGTGCGGAGAAACTCAAGCGTCAGTGGATCGGAATCGACATTACCCATCTCGCGATCTCGCTGATCGAGAAACGTCTCAAGACGGCTTTCGGAAACTCCTGCAAGTTTGACGTCTTTGGAACTCCGCAGGATCTCGATGCGGCAAACGATCTCGCCGTGCGCAACAAATACCAGTTCCAATGGTGGGCGGTTTCGCTTGTGGACGCGCAGCCCTTTCAAGGCCGCAAGAAGGGCGCTGATGGAGGAGTGGACGGCATTAAATTTTTTCGCGATCTCGACCGGAAGGAAGCCCGAAAGATCGTCGTCAGCGTAAAGGGAGGCGGATTGAAGGCCGATGACGTTCGCGCATTGAACCACGTCAGGGAGCGTGAGGGAGCCGAGATCGCGCTATTTATATCGCTGGAGAAGCCAACGGCTGGAATGATCAAAGACGCTGCCAGCGCAGGCTTCTACAATGGCGCGAACGGCAAGATGAAAGTCCCCCGCGTCCAACTTCTAACGATCGAGGGACTGCTCTCGCATAGGCAGCGAGCAGAACACCCGGACTACGAACCTGACCTGAACTTCAAGAAGTCTTCGAGCGAGACGGTAGGGAGACAGGGCACTTTAGAACTTTAGAATAAAGGAGTCCTGACAAATGGCTTATAATGTCTTCATCAGCTATTCAAGCAAGAACCTGCCTATCGTCAATTGGATGATAACCACGCTTGCGCAGGCTGGATATATCGAAGTGTTCGTCGCAGAATACTCCGTTCTTCCAAGCCAGAGTCTCAATCATGAGATTGAAAACGCGATCCGCGCCTGTGACCTTTTCGTTTTGCTCTGGAGCCGCGATGCGCGCGCATCGGACTATGTGCCGCAGGAAATCGGTATCGCCAAGGGGTGCCACAAAACAATTTTGCCCGTCGTCATGGAAGACGACGTTCCTGTTCCTGGATTCATCAGCGACCTGAAGTATTTGGAGGCTCACAAAGACTGGGCTGGTTCATTCGATCGGCTGACGCAGATCGTCCGAGATAAACGCCGGGCAGCTTCAGAAATCCAAAATGATCGGGGCTCTGGCTACCACGATCCTTGGAGGTATATGGCTCTTCAGTCAAAGCAATGAAGACGATGAAGAGTATGAAGATGAGGAAGACGAGGACGACGACGCGTAATCCTCATCTCTTCTTGGAGCTGTCACCTGGTTTCACGGGCGACGGGTACGCTTTGCAGCGCTTCGCCAAGAAAGACTACCGGCCGAAAATGATCTTCTCTCGCGTCAAAAGTCGCGACGTGAGCGCCAGCAGCACCAGCGCGCAGGCCACTGCCGACACGCCGGCCAGCACGTAGAAAGCCGCAGCGGGCGGTTTGCCGCGCAGGACATCGGCCGCCAGCGCATACTGGCCGAAAATGGGGATCGGCGCCAGCCACGGCCGGTTCGACAAGGGGTAGAGAGTGGAGAGCAGTCCCGGCAACATCGGAAGTAAAATCAGCAGTCCAATGTAGCCCTGCGCCTCTTTGAAGGACCGGGCGAAAGTCGCGGCGAACATCACCACCGCGCTCAGGAACAAGGCCAGCGGCAGAATCAGCGCCAGCAGGCTCATCAAGTCCCCGTCCGATACGCGGAACCGGATTCCCAGATCGTGCCACGGGACGCGCCGCAGCACATTCACCGTCAGCAGCATCGAAAACAGAACCGAGCCGCAGGCGAACGTCGACGCCGCCAGCCATTTCCCCGCCGCCAGCGCGACGCGAGGAACGGGGCTGAGCAGCAGCGGTTCCAGCGACCCGCGCTCGCGCTCGCCGGCCGTGGTATCGATGGCGATTTGCAGTCCGCCGATAAACGCGGCCAGGACCAGCATATACGGTAGGATGTTGAGCAAGGTCGCCAATCGTTCCTGCGCGCTGGACACCTCCACCTCCCGCACTTGCACCGGCAGTGCAATGGACGGAGCCACTCCGCGGGCGATCAGCCGCAGCGCCGCCACTTGATTGGAGTAGTCCGTTACAAGGGTCTTGGCCCGGTCCACTTTTGGCCGCGCGGTTTCGCGAGTCGAATCGCTGATCAGCTTCACCGGCGCGGGGATTCCTCGCGCCATGTTCTTCGCGAAGTCCTTCTCGACGATGAGGACGACATCTTCTTTTCGATCCCGAACGGCTTGCTCCGGATCGGCCGGCGCGGCCACGATCTCCACCCCCGTTTGCTGTTTCATCCAATCGACGAAAGCGGGCGCGTTTTCCGCCCCGGCCACGGGCAGCTTGAACTCCTGCGCGTCCCTGCCGCGGCCTGCGATCACGGTAAACATAACTCCGATGAGGACCGGTGTAAGCGCCGCGCCGATTACTACGGAGAACATCGAGCGCCGGTCGCGCAAGCCGTCGCGCAGCTCTTTTGCCAATACGATCCACAACTGCCGCAGCCCATTCACGAAATTTCCTCCGCCTCCAGCCCGGAAAGGGCCACGAACGCGTCCTCCAGGTTGTCGCGGCCGGTGAGGCTGCGCAGCTCATCGGGCGCTCCGTCGGCCACCACTCTGCCTTGCGCGATCACCACGATGCGATCGCACAGTGCCGAAACCTCCTGCATGATGTGGCTCGAAAACAGCACGCAGCGGCCGTCCCGCCGAAGCCCGCGGATCACCTCTCGCATGGCTCGCGTGCTCATTACGTCGAGCCCGTTGGTGGGCTCGTCCAGAATCACGTTGCGCGGCTGATGCACCAGCGCCCGCGCCAGCGCCACCTTGGTTCGTTCGCCTTGCGAGAAGCCGGAAACCCGGCGGTTGGCCACCTCAGTCAGCCCCAGACGCTCGACCAGATCTTTGGTTCTTTCGGCCAGAGCGGCCCCGTCGATGCCGTGCAGCCGGCCGAAGTATTCGATATGTTCGATGGGCGTCAAGCGGGGATACAGGCCGCGCGAATCGGGCAGCAGACCCATGTGCGTCTGCGCGCCAATGGGATCGGCTGCGATATCGACGTGGTCCACGCGAATCGTGCCCGCATCCGGCCGCATAAGTCCCGACAAAATACGCAGCGTCGTGGTCTTGCCCGCTCCGTTCGGTCCCAGAAGTCCGACGACATGCCCATCGCCGGCGCTGAAGCTCACATCCCGAACCGCTTCCACGGAGCCAAAGCTCTTGCGCAATCCCTGAATTTCGATCATGGGATCTCAATCAACGCTCATCGGCTCCGGTATAGTTCACAAAGAAGGGAGGCCGATGCTGCGATTGTAAGCACGCCGGGTCCAGGCCATTCGCGCTGGCTTGGTCCAGAAACTTGCCGATCAACTGCGGCACGCAGCCTCGCCCGGTGCTGCCATGCCCGGCCCCAGGCACAATGAAATGCCTCGAGTTTTTCAAGTACTGCGCTACGTGCTCGCCCCAGGACGGCGGCGTAACCGGGTCGTCGGCGCCGGAAAGGATCAAAACAGGCTTGCTGGAAACCACAGGCGCATAGAAATCCTCGGCCACGGCGCCCTTGGGCCAGAAGTCGCAGGGCTTCATCCGCGTGTCGAAAAAAGTTGTTCCCAGAAATCGGCCTTTGGCCTCGCTTGCGATCTCGCTGGCGGAAATGCGCGGCATATCCTCGGCGCAAACCACCGAAAGAAACATGCCCTCGCTCATGGCGCCCTTGGGCAGCTCGGTTGAGAAACCCAGCGTCAGCAAGCCTTGATAATTTCCTGAAGCCGCATCGGTGATCAGTCGCGGCAGTAAGGAAGTGACGGTGGGATCGTAGAGCGCGGAGAAGACGATGGACGCCACCAGGCGCTGCGATACAGCCATCTCCACGGGCTTGCCGGTGCGCGGCTGGATGAAAGCAATGCGCGGCTTGGCCGCCGCGTGCGCAAACATCGTCGTCACGGATTCGCGCAGGCGGGGAAACTGCTTGCCGCAGGCTGCGTCCTTGCCGCAGTCCTCGATCATGAGGTCCAGCGCCCTCTGGCTGTCGCGCGCCATGTACAGCGGCAAGCGCATGTCGGGGGGGACGACTCCATCGAGAATGACGCTGCGCACCGAATCCTCATGCCGCTTCAAATACACCAGCGCGGCGCGCGTGCCGTAGGAGCCGCCCCACAGATTAATCGCGCCATAACCCAGATATTGCCGCACATCGTCGATGTCGTCCATGGCGATCGCCGTGGTGTACAAGCGTGCGTCGGCTTTGAGTCCCGCCAGGCAGGTGCGCAGCCGCTCCACCGGATACTCGTCGATTTTCGAGAAGTCTTCTTCATTGCGATCTTCCGGCTCGCAGTTCAAAGGATTGGAATCGCCCGTTCCGCGCTGGTCGATCAGGACGATATCGCGGTCCAACTGGAAGCGGCGGAAGGTGGGCAGAACATAGTTGGCCAGCGTAGCCGCGCCGCCGCCGGGGCCGCCTTCGAAGATGAACAGAGGATCCGGTTGAGGCTCGCGCTTCAGCGCGGGCGCGACCACGATCTTGAGCCCGATTTGGCGGCCGGTTTTACCGGAACGGTCTTCGAAAACGCTGTAGGAGCCGCAGAAAGCCTCGGTAGGCCCCTCCTCGATCTTGCATGGATGAAGCCGGTCCAGAGCGCTGGGCTGGAGGCGTTGACACCCCGTCGGAGCGAGGGCCAGAATCGCAATGCCAAGGATCGGCAGAATCGCGCGCACAAGCGACATTACATCACATAAGGCTGTACGCCTGCTTTCGGTGCTATTCCTGGGAGGTCGAACCTGGACCAGAGGCAGGCGATTCTCCCCGCGCAGGCGATTCTCCCCGCGCACGCTCAGCTATCTCGGAGTATCGCTCCTTCAGGCGCTTCAAGTCGTCTTCGTTCAAGTCTTCGAGATTGATGAATGTGTTTTGAGCGCCCCGTACTGCCCTGAGCAGCTCGTCCACTTTGAGCTGCAGAGCCGAGCTCTCTCGATTCTGGGTGTTCTGAATGAGGAATACCATCAGCATACTCACGATGTTCGTGACTGTGTTGATCACCAACTGCCATGTATCGCTCCAGTGAAACAAGGGCCCCGTCACCATCCAAACCAGCGTTATCGCGCAGATCGCGATAAAAGCGGAGCTTGACCCGGCCGCTTTCGCTGTGCTCTGCGCCATCGTTGCAAACCAGTAGGTTTTCATCAGAGGTGTCCTCACTGCTGATGATCTCCGATGGCGCGGACGAATGCTAATCCTTCCCCAGCGCGAGATAGACCGCGGTAGGAACCAGCAAGAGCACCGCTGCCATGGCGAGCACGACTGCTCCGTGTTCAGCCAGGAGCGCGGTTGCGGCAAGAAGGAACGCTTTCACGTCGAAGCCGCCGATGCTCGAGGCAATCCATCGCAGTGCGGATCGGAGCGCCGATTGAAACCACGCGGACGTCGCACCGAAGCACGCGCCCAGCAGGCCGACCGCGCAAGCGAATGCAACCACCTGAGCGGCGGTAATCGGACGGCCCGCGGCTTCGGCGGCTTCGCGGCGCGCACGAAGCTGAGCGAGCCACCAGACTCGGCCGGAATCGGGAACCATCGTGCTGGCGCGCAGCTCCTCGCGCGCGTCGTCGACCGCACTCGCGATTACGACGACGTCGGAGCAGATCGTGCACGTCGAGACATGTGCGCGCAGATGCTCGTCCACCCGCCCAGGCCAGCGCGATTGAAGTATGGCGGCCAGTACATCCGATTCGAATTCGCAGGCTTCGAATTTGCAATGGGCGGGCTTCATCGTTGCTCCCCTTCGGGCGCACGGCCCGGCCCACGGTCCGGCGCACGGTCTAACAGCGCGGCCAGCCTTCGCCGTGCCCGAAACAACAGCGGCTTCAAGCTTGCCGGACGCAGACCCAGCACATCCGCGATCTCGCGATGCGAGGCTCCCTCGGCGTATGCCAGCCACAGCATCGCCCGTTCGCGCGGCTTCAGGTGCGACATGGCGCGCGTGAAATCGGTGCGCCGCTCCGTGGCGCGGGCCTGATCCCCGCCGGCCGCAACGTGCTCGATGTCGTCGCCCGTGAGGCCCCCGCCGGGAATACGAAGCAAGCTTCGCCGCCGGGCGTCGCGCGCCAGATTGGTGGCTATGCGGTACAGAGAATTGCGGCGATGCGCTTCGTCCTGGTGCGCGGCTGCGGCCCGCAGGAACCGGTAGAACGCCTCCTGAAGCAGGTCGTCCGCCAGTTGACGATCGCCGGTGACCCGCGCCAGGTACGCCCATACTCCCCGCGCCGTCCGATCGTAGAATGCGCGGAAGGCGTCCTCGTCCATCACGAAACCCGCGCAGTCTTCGTAGATGGCGTCGGTGCGGCTGACATCGGTAAATGTCGCGTCACGAAACATAAAGCAGGCGCATCCTCATCCCTGATTGCCGGAAGCGGTGCCGGGCGAATCCGGCCGCGATCCAAGCCGTTCGATCAAACCCAACCGTCGCGAGATCATGAACGAGACTATCGCAGATATCACGAACCCCAGGCCGACGGCGATGCCCAAAACACCCAAGGCGTGGAGCGGCTGCGAGGCGTCGCGTCCGGCCCGCCCGCTCACCTCTTCGAGACCGATGCCCAGTGCCGCGAGCACCAGGCCCGCCTGCACCGACCAGAGAATCCGCCCCAGCGGCGCGCCCACGCTCCGCGGTCCGGCGTCGAGCGTGATCGGCGCCGACTCCAGGAATTTGGCCCCCGCGGGCGATTGGATGTAGGCGAGCAGATCGTCGTTTGCTGTAAACCGATCCAGGAGTTTCGTGTGCGTATCGGTCTGCACTTTGGCCAACCGGTTCCACCTACGGTAGTCGATCACGGTCCGGATCAGCCAGACCAGCAGACCGATGGCCAGGCCGGCGGCGGCGAAGCCAGCCAGGCCCGCGAGCACGCCCGTCCACATGTCCAGGATTCGCGTTTCGTGGTCTTTCACGACATCAAAAGGCCCGTTGCCGGCGACGTAGAACGAGGGATTGCGCGCAATTTCGGGGTGCGCATTCAGAAAACTGAGAAGCGCGGGATACGGCGCGAGATAAGCCTGGTTGCTCAAGAGACTCGTGTCGAGTGCGAGGACGCCTCTCAATGCGGGCGGATAGCGCTCCAGAAGCTGCGATAGCTGTTCGCGGGTGCGTTGCGCGTCCGGTTGCTCCACGGTCACGATCGGGACGGGCACAGCGCCCTTCGGGATTGGCGGTGGCGCCTGCGCCCAGGCCGCGAATGCCGTGAGCATCCCGGCTCCCAGAACCCGCCTCATTCGCATCTGCGTCATCGTTGCACTCCCTCTACTGAAATAGATACGCAGGGACACGGGGCAGGTTAACATTTCCTTGCCGTTTTCCGATAGTCTGGTTTGAACCAAGGAGGCAACCCATGGACCGTTATCCTGCCGTTCTCGCGCTAGCGTTTTCGCTAGCGCCTGTTTATGCCCAGCAACTCCTGAACCCGCCCCTCAAGAATTGGCCGGCCCCGTTGTATTGGGCGCCCACGCCCGCGGAGGCCGAGCAGCAGCGCATAGAACAACGCATGGCTCAACGAGGCGCTTCCCCTTTGGCGCAACCTTCCAGTATCTTTACCGCGCCAGGTCCGATGACGTTCATCGCCATGACTCCTTGCCGGGTGATGGACACGCGAACCGGCCAGGGCTTTACGGGAGCCTTCGGTCCTCCGTCGCTTGCGGCGAATGTGGCGCGGCAGGTGCCGATGCCCACCTCCACAACGTGCAGCATCCCCTCCAACGCCGGAGCGTATTCGCTGAACATCACGGCGGTTTCGCCCGGAATCCTTTCGTTTCTGTCGGTGTGGCCGGCGGGAGCGGCGTATCCAGGCGTATCGACGCTCAATGACACCTCGCCGACGGGCGGAGCCATCGCGAACGCCGCCATCGTGCCGGCCGGGACGCTCGGTGCGATCCAGATGCTCGCGGGCAATATCACCGACGTGATCATCGATATCAACGGCTACTACGCCGCGCCGACCGACGGAAACTCAAATACCGCCATCGGGTTGGGAGCGTTGGTGAGCAACACCACCGGGAGCTTCAACACGGCCAGCGGCTCCGGCGCGCTGCAAAACAACACCACCGGGGACAGCAACACGGCCAGCGGCGCCGGCGCGCTGTCGCGCAACACCACCGGGGGCGGCAACACGGCCGACGGCGACGTCGCGCTGGCGAACAACACCACCGGGCTCGAAAACACGGCCAGCGGCTTCCAGGCGCTGTTTAGCAACACCACCGGGAGCGACAACACGGCCAACGGCGTCGACGCGTTGCAGTTCAACACCACCGGGAGTAACAACACGGCCAGCGGCGTCAACGCGCTGATTTCAAACACCACCGGGAGCGACAACACGGCCAACGGCTTCGACGCGCTGGAGGCCAACACCACCGGAGGCTCTAACACCGCCACCGGCTTCGTGGCGCTGGGTAGCAACACCACCGGGACCGACAACACGGCCAACGGCTTCGGCGCGCTGGCGCAGAACACCACCGGGACCGACAACACCGCCACCGGCTTCGAGGCGCTGGCCGTCAACACCACCGGGGGCTCCAACACCGCAACCGGCCTCCAGGCGCTGTTTTTCAACACCACCGGGAGCAACAACACGGCGAGCGGCGTCAACGCGCTGTCTAGCAACACCACTGGGAGCATGAACACGGCCACCGGCTCCGGCGCCATGGATAGCAACACCACCGGGGGCAACAACACGGCCCTCGGCACCGATGCACTGCTCGTCAACACCACCGGGAATGGCAACATCGCCATCGGGGTTGCTGCCGCGTTCAGCGTCGGTGCCGGCAACAGCAACAACATCGAGATAGGCAGCATGGGCGCCTCCACCGACGGCGCCGCCGCCGGCAGCGGTGTCATCCGGATCGGAACCGCGGGAAATCAGGCTTCGTTCTTCGCGGCCGGCATCACCGGAGTCAACGTCAGCGGCGCAAACGTCGTGGTCAGTTCCAGCGGCCAGTTGGGCGTGGCCGTCTCCTCGCAGCGCTTCAAAGAAGATATTCAAGACATGGGCGACTCGAGCAGCGGCCTCCTGCGTCTCCGACCCGTCACCTTCCGGTACAAGCAAGCCTACGAGGATGGATCGAAGCCCATGGACTACGGGCTGATCGCCGAAGAAGTGGCCCAAGTCTATCCCGACCTCGCGGTAAAAGGGCCGGACGGACAAATCGAAACAATCCAGTATCAAAAACTAACGCCGATGTTGTTAAACGAGTTGCAGAAACAAGCCGAGCAGATTCGCTCCCTCGAAGACCGGCTGGCCGCCTTGGAGGCGCTGCTGTCCGGCGCCGCGCCCTCCCCAGCGGCTGGCGACCACTAGCCTAAAGCCACCGGCGCCTCGCCAGAACTACCTCGCTGCCCGCCGATTTTCAACGATGAATTCGGGAAAGATTCCTCATTTTTTGGATTCCGGTCTCCGGAGTAGCAAACCGCCCAATAAGGCCATTTCGAATCCACGCGCAACCACCTGCCGCTGCGATTCAATCGCGAGAAATCCCAAAGCGAAAAGCGAAACTCGGACGATCAAAGTATGGACACAGGGTGTATACTAGCCGGGACCGGGAGCCGAGATGGAAATTCCGGTTGCAACCAAACCCAGAAGAATAGGAGAAAATCGTCATGAAAATGAGACACTCGACTGCGTTACGAGCGATCGCCCCTCTGTTTCTTGCCTTCGGCACAACGATTGCATTGGCCCAGGTTCCAACCAGCCCGCCCTCCAGCATTGCGGGTCCCAGCGATGCCGGCCAACTCGCCCACACGAATCTCCAAATCCTCAATACTTCCCAGAACATCACGGAGACCCATCAGTATTATGGCCCTCCCTTTTCGGGATATCTCTACCAGACTCCGGCTTCCTTAGGTTGCATTTACCACCTGATCCCTGCGTTGCCAATCGCAACCCCCACTCTGCCAAATTGCAATCCGAACGTGGTCACCGTGAATCCAGAGGGTGGCGCGAAGGCCATTGCCATAGTGGATGCCTATGACGATCCCAACGCATATGCGGACCTACAGTTCTTTTCGGGCCAGTTCGGCGTAGCGGCAATTAACCCGAGCAGCTTCATCGTCGTCTATGCGCCGCATGGCGGCAGCACACCCGGATCTTGCACGGGTGCGGCCACACAGCCTCTGTCCGCCCAGGGCACCGGCTGGGACGTTGAAGAATCGTTGGATATCGAGTGGGCTCATGGCATGGCGCCTTTGGCCACTATTTTCCTGGTGGAGGCCCAGTCAAATTTCCTCAGCGACCTTGAATGCGCGGTAACCGTTGCCGGCAATATTGTGAGCGCGAAAGGGGGCGGTGAGGTTTCGATGAGCTGGGGTTCCGGCGAGTACCCCGCCGAAACTGCCGTGGACCCGGTGTTCACTACGCCTAAAGTCGTTTACTTTGCTTCGGCCGGCGATAGCCCCGGGGTTTCCTATCCCGCGGCCTCTCCCAACGTGGTCGCCGTCGGCGGCACCTCCGTCAGCTACAACGCCACCACCGGCGACTTCATTGGGGAGAATACGTGGCAGGCGACGGGCGGTGGTGTGAGCGCTTTTGAATCCAGGCCCATATACCAGTCCAGCATTGCGAGCATCGTGGGCACTCATCGTGGTACACCCGACATCGCGTCTGACGCGAACCCGTATACCGGCGTCTGGGTCTTCGATAGCTTGACCTTTGGTGCGCCGGTATGGTTTATCGTCGGTGGCACCAGTGTTTCCTCGCCCACGTGGGCCGGGATTGTCAATACGGCAGGCACATTCGCCGCAACCTCCGGCGCCGAACTCACCAAGCTATACGGCGACAAAGCTGGAGATTTCACTGACATCACTTTGGGAAACTGCGGCCCGTATATGGGGAATTTTGCAGCCTCGGGCTGGGATCTCTGTAGTGGCTTTGGCAGCCCCAAAAAGTACGACGGGAAATAACGGCGCTGACTGTTGAAAGGCGGGGACGCTTCGGTGTCCCCGTTTTTCACCCCTGCCCGCTTACGCGCGATTGGCGTGTTAAAACGCCGGCCCCACCAGAATTGCCTCCCGGCCGTCGATTTTCAAGGTCGTGTTCGGGGAAAGATCCTTCACCTTTTGGAGCAGCTTCGCTCCCTCGCCGATGGAAGGGTCCAGCATCAGCACGTTGTTATTCTCAGCATCGCGCGTGACCGGCGCCAGCGATACTCGCGCCACCCGCTTGTTGTCGATCACCACGCGCGCGACCATTCCGTCCTTGTTGGGGCGCATGCGGATCCAATCCGTGGCGAAGTTGCCCAGGCAGTACATCACGGGCTTGCCTTTGTACACCTCCACGCCTTGCAGCACGTGCGAGCCGTGGCCGTAGACAATGTCCGCGCCGGCGTCGATGGCTGCGTGCGCCAGTTCCTTTTCGTAGGGCTCGGCTTGAGAGAATTGCGGGCCGAGCGCGATGGGGGCGACCAAAGTCGCCGGATTGACCGGTCCCGCTTTGCCCTCCGGAGCTTTGCTCTCGGAAGCTGCCGCGGAGTTGATCGTGCGTCCCAGCCCGTCGCGATTGTGGCTGGAAACGATCACGATGTCCACCAGCGGCCGCAAGCGGCGAATGTCTTGGCGCAGGCGCTCCAGATCGGCGGGATCGATGGTCACGCCGTCGATGGACTTGATGCGCGCGACTCCGGGCGAAGTGGCCGTGGCGATCTGCTGATTTTCCCGATACCACTTGGCGGTGTATTGCAGGAAGCCGATTCGGACGCCCTTGCGCTCGACGATGGCGGGCTTGTGCGCGGCCTCGAGATTCGCGCCTCCGCCGCTGTGCCGGATGCCGTTGGCGTCCAGCACCGCAAGGCTCTTCATAATGTCCGCGGGCCCGTAGGCGACGTTGTTGGCGACGCCCACCACCTGAATGTTCCCCGCCTTCAGAGCCGCGATGGCTTCGGGGCCGATGTGCTGCCAGCCGCTCTTGTCGGGGATGTCTTGATCCGGTCCCTTGGATTTTACGAGCAGTCCTTCCAGGTTTCCATACACCAGGTCCGCGCGGCTCAAGGTTTCGCGGACGTGGATCATGGCGTTGGCCGGATCGGCGCGTTGCTCGACGCTGACATCGCCGAGCAGCAGCAGCGTGACGGCTTGGTTGTCATAGGAGCCGCTCCAGGGCCAGAGGCCAACGAAGGGACTGTCGGCGCCAGCGAGGGAAGCAGCGGCGGCAAGAGCCGCGAGAATGGGTTTCGTCACGCTCCCGATTCTATCGCAGTCGAAAGCGCGCGATCCTGAAAGAGATGTTGCAAAAGGCAATGCTGCCCGCGATCTTCTTCGGACACGGCAATCCCATGAATGCCCTGTTGGACAACAGCTACACCCAAGGATGGCGGCGCATCGGGAGCAGCTGCCCCGGCCCAAGGCCATCCTCTCGATATCCGCCCACTGGTTTGTGCCGGGAAGCGCCGTAACGATCGGTACGGCGCCCCGGACCATTCATGATTTCGGCGGCTTTCCGCGAGAGCTGTATCAAGTGCAGTATCCCGCGCCCGGCGATCCGGATCTCGCCCGGCGGGTGCAACAGATGCTCGCGCCGTTGCGAGACGAAGGCATCCTGATCGCCGGCAGCGGGAACCTGGTCCATAATCTTCACGCCTATGCGTGGGGAGGGCACGTGCCCAATCCGTATGAGTGGGCCGTTCGCTTCGAAAAAGAGGCCCGGGAGATGATGCTCGCCGGCGAATACAAACCGCTCATCGATTATGAGAAGCTCGGCCGCGATGCAATGCTCTCGATTCCGACGACGGATCACTATCTGCCGCTGCTCTACGTGATCGCGACCCGGCCGCAGGGCGAGCCGATCGCGTTTCCGGTCGAGGGCATGGATGGAGGATCGATCTCGATGCTGTTGGTAAAGGTCGGGTAAGCGGCGCTACACTTTCAAGAGGATGATGTACCAAATGAGGCCCAAGTTCACGGGAGCAATCGTCGCGGCACTCATGGCCGCTACGGCAGCGGCCCAATGGCTCAACTATCCCACCCCCGGCATCCCCCGCACGCCGGACGGCAAGCCGAATCTGGCCGCGCCCGCGCCTCGCACCTCCGCCGGTAAGCCGGATCTTTCGGGAATCTGGGAACTCGAGCACCCTGCTTGCCCCGCCGGCGGTTGCAGCGATTACGTCGGCGGTCCGGAGTTCCTGAACCTCGGCGTCAAGCTCAGCGGCGGTTTACCGTATCAGCCGTGGGCCGCGGCGCTGGTCAAGCAGCGCTCGGCCGACTTGGGCAAAGACGATCCCGTGGCTCGATGCCTCCCTTCAGGCGCGGTGCGAATTCTCACCTTTCCCCCGCCGCGGAAAATCATCCAGACTCCCGGAGAGATCGTGATTCTCTCCGAGCGCGACGTCACTTTCCGGCAGATCTTCACCGACGGCCGTCTCCTGCCGGTCGACCCCTCGCCATCCTGGAACGGCTTTTCGACAGGCAAATGGGACGGAGATACGTTGGTGGTGGAAACCAACGGACTGCGTGACGGCGCGTGGCTCGACCGCAACGGCAGCCCGATGACGGACGCCGCCAGGATGACCGAGCGCTTCCGGCGCGTCAGCTACGGGCGGCTGGAAATCGAGCTGACCGTAGACGATCCGAAGGCCTACACCAAGCCCTGGACCGTCACGCTGAATCAGCTCATTGTGCTAAATACAGAATTGTTGGATTATTATTGCAACGATAATGAGAAGGATGCGCAGCATGCCGTTGGCAAATAGATGTGGGGCAGGTCTTCGACCTGCCATGTTCGGGGCTCCTAAGCTTATCGTCGCCGTGCTCCTAGCTGGGACCGGGTCGGCGCAGTGGCTGAATTATCCCACGCCCGGAATCCCGCGCACGCCGGAGGGCAAGCCCAATCTCGCCGCGCCCACGCCTCGCACAGCGGATGGCAAGCCGGACCTGTCGGGCGTTTGGGCGGGGCCGGGGCCCGGAAGTTACGACCGCAATGTCGCCAGGGACCTGAGTCCCAGCGATATTCAGCCCTGGGCCGAGGCGATTTACCAGCAGCGCGTCCGCGATATGGGCAAGGACGCTCCGCGCGCGAACTGCCTCCCCGATCCCTTTGCCTATTACCACATGGTCGACGTGGCCCGAATCGTCCAGACCCCTGGAGTAATCGTGATTCTGTATCAGGGCACCACCAATAGTGTTCATCGGACCATCTTCACCGACGGCCGTCCGCTTCCCAAAGATCCTAATCCCACCTGGATGGGATACTCGGTCGGGCATTGGGAGGGAGACACGCTGGTGGTCGATACCGCGGGTTTCAATGACCGAAGTTGGCTCGACATAGAAGGGCACCCGCACACCGAAGCTCTGCGCATTACCGAACGGTTCCATCGTCGCGACTTCGGGCACATGGACCTGCAAATGACCATCGACGATCCGAAGACGTTTACCAAACCGTTTTCGTTCAGGATGGACCAGACCCTCACGCCCGATACCGATCTTCTGGAGAGCGTGTGCGAGCATGACACCTCCGTCCCGCACATGCTCGGCGGTACCGCGGTCAAGCTCGCCCCGGAGATCCTCTCGAAGTACACGGGGACTTACGAGTACGCGCCCGGACGCGAAGCCGTGATCACCTTCGAGGGCGATCTGCTGTTCTTGCAGGAAGGCGCGAACCCGCTCAAGCTGCCGCTGGCGCCCAACTCGGAGACCGACTTTGTGGCGCGCGCCATCGGAGAACATGTCGAATTCTTCCGCGATGCTCGAGGGCAGGTCACCGGGTTCATCTACCATGGCGAGCGCGGCGATCGAAAGGCGGTCCGCAAAGGCAGCGCCGCGCAGGACCGGAAGCAGTAACACACGCTGGGTTCGGCTGCTAAAAGCGCACCACCCAGGCGCTCCGGCCGGTTAAAGAATTTGGTATGGTGACAAGTGGAGGAATTTTATCATGAAGGTTTTGGCATCAGTCTTTTTCCTTTCCGGTATGGCTGCTATCGGAATGGCTTCTACGATTACCTACACCGAGCAGATCACAGCCAGCGGAACCATTGGCAGCGCAGCGTTCGAGGATGCGTTGCTTACGCTCACGTTTACGGGTGACACGACCAACGTTACCGGCGGTTCAGGCTTTTTCAGCATCGACGCGACGGGAACCACGATCAGCATATCCGGCATCGGCTCCGGCACCGTCACGGACAGCGGAATGGATGTCTTCGTGAATCAGGGCTTCGCGCCACCGGCGGCGGGATTTGGTTCCAGTCAAGGTTCCATCCTCGACACTCTCGATAATGCATTCGGAACGTATGCTCTAACCACCTCGATCGGACCCATCACCGACACCAATTTTATTCGTCCGGACCTCACCTTTGCGACCACTCTCGGCGGCCTCAATATCGCGTCGGGTGGTAATTCTACGTTTACGGCCAGCACCGGGGTTCCTGAACCGATGAGTGCCGGGTTGGTTGCCCTCGGTCTTGCGTTCGTAGCCGGCTCTCGTTACAAGCGCAACCGGGCTGCGGCCTAAAAGCCCCCGATCCTGCTTCGCGGTCCCCTTTCGGGGACCGTGTCCGGCAGAAGGCAGCGCCGCCCAGGACCGGAAACAAGAACAAAGATCCGTCTGCCCGTTTGACACAAACAGCGGCAACCGGATACGTTATAGCTTTATGCGCAGACCGCGTCAGCAAGCGGCGGTCTTCGGTAGTTGCGAAAATGCTCTATTTTCGCCTGAAGACGGAATCGTCTTTCAGTAGCTTCTCGTAACGTTCCATGTCCGCGTTGTTTTCCGAGCATTCGTACTCCCGGAGACGCGTGCCGTTACGCAGCATGATGGTGCTGTGGGTGTTCCAGGGCTTGGTAAGCACGTTCGGATCTTCCATCGTGACGTCGTAGTTGATGGTGTTGTAGTCCACCCGGGTGTAGCGTTCCGTGACGTGCAACGCCTCGGTGTGAAATGTCCCCGTCGGCCCCAGCCAGGTTTTGTCGTTGAAACCGGTTACGTCCACCACCAGCGTATCCCCCTCCCAGTGGCCCACTGAGTCCCCCATGTAGCTGGGCTCGAGATCGTCGGGATGCTTGGCATTGATCGGGATGATACGGAAAACGTGGTAGACCTCGAACAGGATCACCACCGTTTGCGGCGTCTGAACGAACTGCATCGGGAATAATCCGAAGGTTGTGATTCGCGGAACACCCGGCGGAATGCAATATGCGTCCGGGTCGTCGATCCCCCGCCGATTGAAAAATTCCAAAACCTTCGCCGCTGCCCAAGGCTGATAGGGAGCAGGTTCCCGGGCAGGCGCCGGTGGCCGGTTTGTTACTGACGGCGACGCTGGAGCCGGAGCGGGCGCGGCTGCCCCGGTTCCACCGATACCTGGTGCGTTGTTGGCTTCCTCCCACGTTCCCACTCGGTTGCTGCCGCCCTGCCACACGCCGGTGAGATCGGGCTTCCCATCCGCTGTGCGCGGTATCGGCGGGTATTTTGCGTTGGAGGCAGTGGCCGGACTCTGGGCCACGGCTACAGGCAAGAAGGCCAGAGCCATCGCCGCTGCGAAATGCGCACTTGAGGTATTTCTCACGATTGAACCTCCCCTTTGGTTTACGGAACAGCAACCGGAGGCGTATTGCCGCCGTCGCCAGTTCCGGCGGGAGGCCCGAAGTACAGCTTCTTGCCGTCCGCGAACGTAACTTCTCGCGAATGCGCCCAGTTTGTGCCATCCCGTGCGCGCCAGCCAAATACCGTGATGGTGTCCCCGTTCTTCAACGTGACTTCCCGCTTCCAACCCGTCCGGTACAGCACGCTCGGAGGATAGCCTTCAAATTTCCAATTAGCCACTTTACCGTCTTTATCCGTGACGTCCAGGTAGAAGTAGCTATGTGGGTTGGTCCATTCCACTTTGGTGACGACGCCGGTGAGGGTAATCGGTTTGTCGCCATCGTACTCGGCGCCAAAAGAGTGGTGCGCCCGCATGGGCGCCGCTGCGGTCAGGAGCAAAGCAACACCCGCCGACCAAGCATACAGGGCTGTTCTGGGTTTCATCCGTTCACCTCTCCAGCACGCAAGACTACGCCTAGCATAGTGCGCAGTGCGTTCCCGGTGCAACCCGGAACTTAACCGCTTCTTGATCGGCTAAACTTGGCAGTTGAGTGGAATAAGTGAGAAGGAGCAAACCACATGGACGATTGGAAGTATGCGCAGAGACATTCCTCGGAAGCTCTCGCCCGGCTGCACTTTTTCTCGGTCAAGAAAAAACATTCGTCCGGTGAAATCGAGGCGCATATCACCGTGAAGGAGTTCGCCACTCCCGAGATCGGCGCGTTGCAATACTTCGCCACCGCCGACATTGAGTTGAATCAGCAAGCGCTCAAGTTCAAACCTGTCGGATGGAGCGACACCCTGGGGGGCGCGCTCACGGAATGCCTGGAAAATCTCCGCAGGTTTGAGTATCAAGGCATTGCGGAGGCTTCCTCTTGATCACCGAAACCAAAACTCACCGCGTGGAACCGGATATCACGGTCTTCGCGATCTTCGGGCGCCTGAACTTGGGCACTCAGTTGCAGTCGGTCGAGGATTCGATTCGAGGTCTCATCGCCGGCGGCGCGCGCAAGCTGGTGATCGATCTGACCGGGCTGGCTTCGCTCGATAGCTCGGCCATCGGGATGCTGGTGAGCTGCGGCGGGCAGATGAATCAAGCGGGAGGCCAAGTGCGCCTGGCGGGCGCCCAGGGAGCGGTCGCGAAAGTATTCGGGATGGTTCACATGGACCTCATAATGCCGCTCGATGCGGATGTCGTCTCGGCGTGCCGGAGTTTTTCGAGCTAGCCGCGCGTTTCGCATGTACGACGTCTCCGCCGACGGCCAGCGCTTCCTGGTGGCCGCCGCCCCGGAGCAGAAATCCTCCGCGCCGCTGACTCTGGTGTATAACTGGCCGTTGCTGCTGAAAAAATAATTATTTTCTCCAATCCTTTCCGCTACTTCGCGCTTTTGCTCGACCCGCTTTCTTGAGGCCGCCCCTTATGCTCGAATCGTAAGTTACTCCGTGCACGGAGCGTTGTGTTTTGAGGTGGTGCTGAACTTTCGCTGGGTGGTATTTCTCCCGGTGGAAGAATTTAGGGATCGATCCTTATAATTCCGGCGGTGGATTGCTACGCCGCCGGACATCAGAGAGTTGGTATTCGAAGCGGGAAATATGGGACGGCCATCCAGCCAGTTCCGGGCCCCCGCGAGAAGTAGCTCAAATCATTGGCGGCTGGAAAACGCCCGGCGAAAAGTCCGAGAGCCCCCAGCCGCCGCAACGTCTTTTTTTCTTCCATTCCTACAGCCGTAGTGCGTCCATTCTCTATCTTGATCGGTTAAACTTAGCTGAATCGCTCCCATGTCTCTTTCCGTAGGCGACAAACTCGGCCCCTACGAAATCCTCGCGCCCATTGGCGTGGGCGGCATGGGCGAAGTGTGGAAGGCTCGCGACACGCGTCTCAATCGTAATCGTCGCCATCAAGCGGCTGAAGGGCCAACATACGGCGCGATTCGAGCAGGAAGCCCGCGTGATCGCCGCCCTCAACCATCCCCACATCTGCCAGATCCACGACGTCGGCCCGGATTACCTGGTGTTGGAATACATCGAAGGGCAGCCGCTCAAGGGCCCCATGGCCGCGCCCGACGCCATGCGTGCGGCTTTGCAGATCGCCGCTGCCCTGGAAGCCGCGCATGCCAAGGGGATTCTCCATCGCGACTTGAAACCCGGCAATATTCTGATGACCGCCGCGGGAGCCAAGCTTCTCGACTTCGGCCTCGCCAAACTGGTCTCGGACGACGACGCGACGCAAACCATCGGCGTCTCCGGCACGCCGCTCTACATGTCTCCCGAGCAGGCCGAAGGCAGGACGCTCGACGCGCGCTCGGATGTGTTCAGCTTGGGCGCGGTGTTATACGAGCTCCTCGCCGGACGGCGCGCCTTCGATAGTCTCGGCGCCGTGCTGCGCGACGAGCCTCGTCCCTTGGAGACTTCCTCCGGCTTGGAGAAAATTGTTTGGCGCTGCCTGCGCAAGGCCCCGGCGGACCGCTTCGCGAGCGCCGCCGAAGTGCGCGTAGCGCTGGAGCAGCTAAGCGCCAAGCCACAAGATCGCCAGCCCTCCATCGCCGTGCTGCCCTTCGCCAACATGAGCGACGACAGGGAGCAGGAATACTTCTCCGACGGCCTGGCGGAAGAAATCATCAACGCGCTCACGCAAGTTCAGGGGCTCAAGGTCATCGCCCGCACCTCGGCCTTCGCCTTCAAGGGTAAGAATGAGGACGTCCGCAAGATCGCCGAGACGCTGGGCGTGAGCAACATTCTCGAAGGCAGCGTCCGCCGAGCGGGTAACCGCCTCCGCATCACCGCGCAGTTGATCCACGCCGCCGACGGCACGCATCTGTGGTCGCAGCGCTACGACCGCGACATGACCGACGTGTTCGCCATTCAGGATGAAATCAGCCAGGCGATCTCGGAGGCGCTGCAAGTGCGGCTGGCTCCGCGGGCGCGGGCGGTGAATGTCGAAGCCTACCAGCTCTATTTGAAGGGGCAGTATTACCGTTGGCGCCCCACGCCGGAGAACATGGCGAAAGCGAAGGAGTGCTTTGAGCAGGCCTTGGCCATCGACCCCAATTACGCTGCGGCTTACAGCGGACTGGCGTCGTACTACTACGGGTTAGGGACGGTCGACGGGAAGCCCATGGTTGACGTGGTGCCTTTGGCGAGAGCGGCCGCGGAGAAAGCACTGGGCATCGATCCTGCCAATAGCGAGGCGCACAGCGTCTTGGCCATTATTGCGGGATCTTCGATTACGACTGGAACTTATCCGAACAGCATCACCGCATGGCCCTGTCGGGCGAACCCGTCCAGATGCTAGCGCGATACCGCTACGGCTTGTATTACCTGCTCTCGTGGGGACGACTCGCCGAAGCGATTGAACAATGCCGTTTGGGTCTCGAGACCGATCCGCTTTCCATGCCTCTTCACCTGCTAATGGCTTTCTCGATGTTATTTTCGAAACGGTACCAGGAGACCATTGAGTACGCTCGCAGAGCCCTGGAAATCGATGCGAACTTCTACTTCACATGGCACGCGATGGGAGTCGCACAGCTCCGGGCGGGTCTCGCGCACGAAGGGATCGCCAGCTTGAAACGAGTCGTGGAGTTGGCCCCCTGGGACTCCATGAATAAGTGGGTGCTGGCTGCGGCATACCATCAAGCCGGCGATCGCGAGCGTAGCCAGGAATTGGCGCGGAAGCTCGCCGGCTCGCAGGGTCGCACTCTCGGTGCCGCGTTCTACTACGCCGTCACCGGCGAAGTGGATGCGATGTTTGAAGCGCTCGACGGGGCCTACCAGCAACGTCATGGGGCGCTTGCCAGTTTTCGCTACAATCCGTTCTCCGAGCCCTACCGCGCCGACCCGCGCTTCCAGGCCCTGCTGCGGCGAATGAACCTGGCGTAGAACGCCGCCTCTTGATCGGATACACTTAGCTGAATATCTCCTATGCCGCTTTCCGCAGGCGACAAACTCGGCCCGTATGAAATCCTCGCGCTGATCGGCAAGGGCGGGATGGGCGAAGTGTATCGCGCGCACGACCCGCGCACCGGGCGCGATGTCGCCATCAAAATCTCGGCGGAGCGTTTCAGCGAGCGCTTCGACCGCGAAGTCCGAGCCGTCGCCGCGCTGAATCATCCCAACATCTGCCAGATCTACGACGTCGGGGCATCGCTTTCTGGTTCTGGCTACCTGGTGATGGAGCTGATCGAGGGCGAGTCTCCCGCTCAACCAGGCAAAGCGCCGATGCCGCTCGAAGAGGCGCTGAAGATCGCACGCCAGATCGCCGACGCTCTCGAAGCCGCGCACGAGAAGGGCATCACTCATCGCGATCTGAAACCCGGCAACATCAAGATCAAGCCGGATGGCACTGTGAAGGTGCTGGATTTCGGACTCGCCAAACAGAGCCGCGACAGTGATGGAGCGGTAACGGAAAACTCTCCCACGCTGTCCATGAGCATGACGCAGGCCGGAGTGATTCTGGGCACGGCGGCGTATATGGCTCCCGAGCAAGCCAAGGGCAAGCCGGTGGACAAGCGCGCCGACATCTGGGCCTTCGGCGTGGTGCTGTATGAGTTGCTTACGGGCAAGCGGCTGTTTCAGCATGACGATCTCACGGAGACTCTAGCTGCGGTGGTGATGCAGGTTCCGGATTTGGAGGGCGCTCCGTTCCAGGTGCGGCGGTTGCTGAAGAAGTGCCTGGAAAAAGATCCGAAGAAGCGGCTGCGCGATATCGGAGATGTTTGGGAATTGTTAGATGTAGAGCAGGCCTTCGGCCTGCCTGTGCAGGCCGAAGGCCTGCTCCACAAGAAGGCATGGATAGCCACCGCTGGCGTGCTTGCGCTGGCGCTCGCGGCGCTCGCCTTCATCCACTTCCGCGAGTCGCAGCCGCCGGAGCGTCCGCTGGTGCGGCTGGATGTCGATCTGGGCGCGGATGTATCGATGCCTGCTCCCAGCAGTTCAGGGAGCAAGGTGGTCATCTCTCCCGATGGAGCGCGGTTGGTCTACGTATCTGGCAATCCCGCGAAGTTGTTCACCCGGCGGTTGGATCGCCCGAAAGCCACCGAGCTCCCGGGAACGGAATTGGCTCTTGGACCGTTCTTCTCGCCGGAAGGGCAGTGGATCGGATTCGTGGCGGCAGGCAAGCTGAAAAAGATCTCCGTGGAGGGCGGCGCAGTTGTCCCGCTGGCGGACGTAACCAACTTCGGCGGCGCGAGCTGGGGCGAGGACGGCAACATTCTGGTGGCCGATGCTCTGAGGGGCCTGGTGCGCGTCCCCGCCGGCGGAGGTACGCCTCAGGTGGTGGCGGAACTGGGCAAGGGAGAACTAGCTGTGGCTTCCCCGCAGATTCTCCCCGGCAGCAAAGCCGTCCTGTTTACCAGCTACGCAACAGCGAATCGCGATGCGGCGAGCATCCAGGCAATGACGCTGGCGGACCACCATCGGAAGGTCCTGGTCCAGGGCAGCACATCCCCCCGCTATCTGGATACATCGAATGGGGCCGGCTATCTGGTTTACACCAACAAGGCAACGCTGTTCGCGATCCCGTTCGATGTGGAGAAGTTGGAAACGCGCGGGACGGCAGTGCCCATTCTGGACGATGTCGCCGCCGATACGGCGGTTGGGGTGAGCCAAATGGACGTCTCGCGCACGGGCACCTTAATCTACCGAAGAAGCGGCGAGGAGATGGGAGGGCTCACAGTTGCGTGGATCGAAGGCGCTGGAAAAACGGAGCCGCTGTTGGCGAAACCAGGCGTCTATTCGCGTCCCAGCCTGTCGCCTTCGGGCGAGCGGCTGGCAGTCGATCTGACGGAGGGATCGGGCTCCGACATATGGGTCTATGACTGGCAGCGGGACACGATGACGCGCGTGACCTTCACCGGTACGGCCGACGGTCCCATATGGAGCCCGGACGGCCGCTACATCGCTTTCCGAACCCTGGGAGCCGGCATGGCTGTGACCCGCTCCGACGGGGCAGGCAAGCCGCAGCCATTGACCCAGAGCAAAAACATCCAGTTCCCGTGGTCCTTCACGCCGGATGGAAAGCAGATGGCGTTCGGGGACATAGATTCGAAAAGCTTATGGGATTTGTGGACCGTGCCGATCGAGAGCGGCGCGGCCGGGCTGCGAGCCGGAAAGCCCGAGGTTTTCCTGCAAACGCCGGCCAACGAGCGATCCCCAACTTTCTCTCCGGACGGACGCTGGCTGGCCTATTCTTCCGATGAGTCCGGCACATCCCAGATTTATGTGCGGGCTTTCCCGGACAAAGGCGGCAAGTGGCAGATCTCGAATAGCGGCGGCATTTACCCGATGTGGCCGCGCACCGGACACGATCTGTTCTTTGAGACTTTGGATAATCAGATCATGGCGGCGGCGTATACGGTGAAGGGCGATTCGTTCGTTGCCGACAAGCCGCGGATGTGGTCCGACAAAAAGCTCGGAGGCATCAGCGGGAACAGGAATGTCTCGGTCGCGCCCGACGGCAAGCGCATCGCGGCGCTGGTGCCCGCCGCGGCGCAGGAAGCGCAGCAGGCGCAAAACCAGGTGGTCTTCCTGCTGAACTTCTTCGACGAGCTGCGGCGCAAAGCGCCGTTGGGGGCGAAGTAGCGGCATTCTCTAATCATGGCGACGGTCGAAAAGGCAGTTCGGAAGAGCGTTGCGCTTCCGCTTCGCACGGCAAAGCGTGTAAGCGGACTGGCGAAGTCGAAAAGCTGTCGGCCGCTAGAGATCCCGCGACACGCCAGCAGCTCAAGCAGGAACTAGCCCGGTTGACCTTCGGCGCATAGGTGGATACCGAGACCATCTGTTTGAACGCGCGGCCGAGCGCAAGATCGCCGGAGAAGATCTCCACCGGCTCAAGCTCTGGCGGTCAAGAACGTTCCCCCTAAAAGGGCAAGTCGACTCGCGACCGTAAACTTACTGAGCCGCGACTGTGAAGGAGCGGTGCTCTACACTTGCTCCGCCAAGTGAACCTCCATGGGTTCGCCTTGCTCCGAGACCACGTACCGAATGGCGCTCTCGACATCCGCATCCTTCCACAACCAGCGCGTGCTTCCGTGGCGCGCCCAACGTTTGCGGTCTGGTTCATCGATTTCCAGACGATTCAGATTCCGGCTCGCGTACGATTTGAAGGCGTGCATGACTTTCTCAGGATGAGCCCCCGCTTCCACCACTGCATGAACGCGATTCGTTCGCACGTGTGCTGCCCGGAGACTCCGGCCACGGTGCCAACAGACTTCGCGGAGAGCTTCCAGCACGCTCGCGCGGCGGTCTCGGTCGAGGAAATAGGGCGCTTGGTCCATCTGCTGGCGTTTCACCACGACACGCTCTGGACTGGCTTCCGCCAACCGGCCGCCGGGCAGGTTGTGGCGCCTGTCGACAGAACCGGATTCTTCGCCGTGAACGTTCGCTCCATAGCAGGCGAAAGTAATGAAGTATCGCATGGCGGGCGTTTACGTTACCGCTCCATTACTGTCGCGGCTCAGCAACAGTCGGCTCAGCCTAGGGCTAGCAGGCTTGCGTCCGGCGCATCGGCGTGACAAAATTCCCTCCTTGGAGGTATTTCGATGAGAGCTACTCTCGGCTTCTTGCTCGCCGCATTGGTTGCGGGAGGATTGCCCGCGTTGGCGCATCACTCCGGCGCCGCGGTGTTCGACAACAGTAAGAAGCTGAATTTCACCGGTGTGGTGACCAAGGTGGACTGGACCAATCCCCACGCCCACTTCTTCATGGACGTGAAAGACGCCGCGGGCAAGGTGACGAATTGGAATTTCGAGCTGGCCAGTCCCAGCATCCTGATCCGCAACGGGTGGAGCCGGCATTCCGTCAAGGAAGGCGATACCGTCACGGTCACAGGTTCGCAGGCGCGGGATAATTCGACTCTGGGCATCGCGCAGAGCATCGTATTTCCGGACGGGCACAAGCTGAACTTCCTGTCGGCTTACGAGGATTCCAAGTGAGCAAACACATCCCAGCCATGGCCATCGCGGCGGCGGCCGCGTTCGCTTTGGCCTCGCTGCCGGTGCGGTCTCAGGCTCCCGCGGGCGCCCCCAAAACGGCTCCGGGCGATTCCAAAGCGGCCAAGGGCGGCTCGGTGGGGCTGTATCAACGGCAGCCTCCCACGCCCACCGGCCTGGCTCCCAAGCTGGCCGACGGAACGCCGGATCTCTCGGGCGTATGGCTGGGCAGCGGCAGCAACGATAGCGACGTCAGCAGGGGCCTCAAGCCGGGCGAGCAGGTGGTCATGCTGCCGTGGGCCGAGGAACTGGTCAAGAATCGCAAATCCAAGGACGACCCGGAGGCGAATTGTCTGCCCTCCGGCATTCCTCGCGGCTCGCCGTATCCCTGGCGGATCGCACAAACGCCCGGCATCTACTTCATCGTGTATGAGGGCAACATCCACAGTTGGCGGCAGATCTTCATGGATGGGCGCAAGCATCCCGACGATCCCGATCCCTCCTGGTACGGGCATTCTATCGGCCACTGGGAGGGGCCGACGCTGGTTGTGGATACGGTTGGGTTCAACGATAAGTTCTGGTTCGATTACAAGGGCCATCCGCATACCGAGCAGCTCCATACCATCGAGCGCTACACCCGCACGGATTTGGGCAACATGACCATCGAGGTCACCATCAACGACCCCGGCGCTTACGCCAAGCCGTTCACCACCACGGGGCGCGCCCGCATCATGGCCGGCACGGAGCTGCTGGAATACATTTGCCAGGAAGACAACTACGACTTGCAGCACATTTCCGGCCCCGCGCTGGGTCCGGGTGGCGGGCGGTAGGCGAGTCATCGGCGGTAACGCACGCCTCCGCTGCGCCTCATATCAAGCTGGGAGCTTGTAATCCTTGAACTGCTCCCGCAGCGCGCGCTTGTTGAATTTGCCGACGCTGGTCTTGGGAACCGCGTCGATGAACACCACGTCGTCCGGCAGCCACCACTTGGCCACGCGCGGCGCCAGGAAGTCGAGGATCTCTTGCTTCGTGATCCGGTCTCTGTACTCGGCGAGCGGAACGACGCAGGCCAGCGGACGCTCCTGCCACTTGGGATGAAACACGCCCACGACCGCGGCCTCCGCCACCTTCGGATGCGCCATGATGGCGTTTTCCAGATCGACGCTGGAGATCCACTCGCCGCCGCTCTTCACCAGATCCTTGGTGCGGTCCATGATCTGGATGTAGCCTTCCGAATCGATAGTGGCGACGTCGCCGGTGCGTAGCCAGCCATCCATGAAGGATTGCAGGTTGTGCGGGTTGTTGTAATAGCCGGCGGCGACCCACGGCCCGCGAGCTTGCAGTTCGCCCATGGCGACGCCATCCCACGGCAGCTCCTTGCCTTCCGCATCCACGATGCGAATATCCACGCCCGCAAGCGGAAATCCGTGTCGGGCCATGAGGTCGAACCGTTGTTCCTCCGGCAGGGATGCGAGATGGCTCTTCAGAAAAGTGAGCGTGCCGATGGGAGTGAGCTCGGTCATGCCCCATCCCAGCATGAAGTGGACGCCGTATTTCTCCTGGTACAGCTCAATGAACTGGCGCGGCAGCGCCGAGCCCGCCACCACCACCAGGCGCAGGCTGGAGATGTCGTGCGGGTGCGCTTCGAGATGGCTGTAGAGCGTCATCCATACCGTGGGCACGCCGGTGCTGAAGGTGACCCGCTCCTTCTCGATCAGCAGGGCAATGTCGGCGGGCTGCGGATGCGGGCCGCAGAACACCAGTCGCGAGCCCGTCATGATCCCGGCGTAGGGAGTGCCCCAGCCATTGGCGTGGAACATGGGGACCACTTGCAGAATCGTGTCGCGCTCACTCAGCGCGAAGGTGTCCGCCATGCAGATTCCGTAGCTATGCAGGAACAAGGAGCGGTGACTGTAAACGACTCCCTTGGGATCGCCCGTGGTCGCGGAGGTGTAGCACATCGCGGCCGCCGCGTTTTCGTCGAGCCTCGGCCACGGATACGTTTCTTCCGGCGCCTCTCGAAGCAGGGCTTCGTAATCGAGGTTGTCGTGAGTCAACGTGTCGCCCGCATCGTTGATCGCGTCGTTGACCACAACGATGCACTGGACCGATTTCAGTTCACCGCGGATGGATTCGAGAAGCGGAAGCAGCGAGGCGTCGGCGAAGATGACGCGGTCCCCGGCGTGGTCGATGACGTATGCCAACTGCTCCGGCGCGAGCCGCAAGTTGAGGGTGTGCAGCACGCAGCCGGCGCAGGGAACCGCGAAATACAATTCCAGATGGCGCGAGCTGTTCCAGCACAGCGACCCGATGCGATCTCCGGCTTCGACTCCCAGCCTCTGAAGCGCGTAAGCGAGGCGATGAACGCGCCGGTGGAACTCGCGATAGGTATAGCGGTGCATCGAGCCGTCCGGCGCGCGGCTGGCGATTTCCCTGCTCGGATAGATTTTGGCGGAACGCTCCAGGATGTGCGTGAGCGTCAGCGGATAATCCATCATCAGGCCGGTCATGCGGGCTTTCCGACGATCTGCTTCGCGATGGTGATCTTTTGCATGTTGCTGGTGCCCTCGTAGATGCGCCCGATCTTGGCGTCGCGATAGAGCTTCTCCACCGGGTAATCCTTGGTGAATCCGACGCCGCCCAGGACCTCGATCGCACGCGAGGCCACGCGCTCGGCTACCTGCGAAGCAAAATATTTGCACATCGCGGCCTCGGTCAGGAAAGGGCGGCCGGCGTCATGCAGGCGCGCGGCGTTGTACACCATCAGCCGCGCGGCTTCCACCTCCACGGCCATCTCGGCCAGCTCAAACTGAATTCCCTGGAATTCCGAAATCGCTTTACCAAACTGTTTGCGCTGCTTGGAATACTCGAGCGCATGATCGAGCGCCCCTTGCGCCAGTCCCAGCATCTGCGCGCCGATGCCGATGCGGCCTTCGTTCAGCGTTTCGATCGCGAGCTTGTATCCCTTGCCCACTTCACCGATGACGTTGGCCTTGGGAACCGGACAGTCGTCCAGGATCAGCTCGCAAGTGGAAGAGGCGCGAATGCCCAGCTTGTCTTCCTTCTTTCCGACGTGAAACCCGGGAAATTCACGCTCAATCAGAAACGCCGTGATGCCCTTATATTCCAGCTCCGGTTTCACAGTGGCAAACAGCAGAAACAATCCCGCTTCGGCGGCGTTGGTGATCCACAGCTTGCGGCCGGTGAGCCGGTACCCGTCGCCCTGCTCGACAGCTCGCGTGCTTAGAGCGAACGCGTCGGAACCGGAGCCGGCCTCCGACAGCGCGTAGCTGGCCACCGTGTCTTTGGCCGCGCGAGGAAGCCAGCGGCGTTTCTGCGTCTCATCGCCCCAGCGCAGGATGGCGTTGTTGAACAGAGTGTTCTGCACATCCACGATCACCGAGGCCGAGGGGTCCACCGCGGCCAGCTCCTGAATCGCCAGAATGGACTGGAAGAAAGAACCGCCCTGGCCGCTGTACTCCTCGGGGACTTCGATGCTCATCAGCCCCAGCTCGAACATCTCCGCGATCAGGTCCGTGCGGAACACGCCCGCTTCATCCATGGCGCGCGCGTGCGGAGCCAGGCGCTCGCGGGCAAAACGGCGCACCGAAGCCTGGAACAGAGATTCCTCTTCGCTTAATTGGGTGAGCGGCGAGGGAACGGCATCGGCCATCGCCTGATTGTATGCCATCCTGTTAAGCTTGAGTTAAGTCCCGCATTGGCGCTCCTCCTCAATACCAACAAGATTTCGAAATCGTTCGGCGCGACGCCGTTGTTTCGCAACGTGTCCCTCAGCATTCAAGAAGGCGACCGGCTGGGCTTGATCGGCCCCAACGGTTCCGGCAAGTCCACATTGCTGCAAATCCTGGCCGGGCACATCGCGGCTGACTCCGGCGACCTAGTGCTGCGCGGCGACACGCGGCTCGTATACGTCCCTCAGGATTCTCAGTTCGAAGCGGGCGAGTCCATCCGCAATGTGATGCGGCGCGCTCTGCACTCGGCGCGCCTGCCGGAATCGGAATGGCAGGCTCGCGAGGCGGAGACCTTGGGCCGCGCGGGCTTCCGCGACTTCGATGCCGAAGCGGCGACGCTTTCGGGAGGCTGGCGCAAGCGGCTTTCCATCGCCGAAGCTCTGGTACAGAACCCGGGCATCCTTCTGCTGGACGAGCCCACCAACCACCTGGACCTGGCGGGGATCGAGTGGCTGGAAAAATCGCTCGCAGGCGCGCCGTTCGCGTGTGTAATTATCAGCCACGATCGCTACTTTCTGGAAAACATTCCCACCAGAATGGCGGAGCTGAATCGCGTTTATCCCGACGGGGTCTTCTATGTCGCCGGAAATTACAGCGCCTTCCTGGAACAGAAAGCCGAGTTCCTGCACGCCCAGGCCAAGCGCCAGAGCGCGCTGGAGAATCGGGTGCGCACTGAAGTGGAGTGGCTGCGGCGCGGGCCGAAGGCTCGCGCGACCAAGGCCAAGGCGCGCATCGACAACGCAGGCGGGCTGATCGCCGAATTGTCCGACCTCAAATCCCGCAGCCAGACCGCGAACGCAGGGATCGATTTCGCGGCAACCGGGCGTAAGACCAAGCGCCTGATCCATCTGGAAGGCGTCGGATTTGGTTATGACGCCGCGCCGCTGTTTGAGAATCTCAACTTTACGATCGCCTCCGGAATGCGCGTCGGTTTGGTGGGAGCCAATGGCAGCGGCAAGACCACTCTACTCCAGCTTCTGCGCGGCGAAATCACACCTCGCCGGGGAGAGATTCAACGTGCGGATGCCCTGCGGATGGTCTACTTCGACCAGCGCCGCGAGATCGATCCAAATCTCACGCTTCGGCGAGCGCTCGCGGCGTCGAGTGATTCGGTGATCTATCGAGGGCAAGTGATCCACGTCGCCTCCTGGGCAGCGCGATTTCTATTCGCGAGCGAGCAATTGGATCAGCCTGTGAGCAAGTTATCCGGAGGTGAGCGGGCGCGGGTGCTGATCGCGAACCTGATGCTGGAGCCCGCCGACTTGCTGCTGCTCGACGAGCCAACCAACGATCTGGACATTCCCACGCTCGAGATCCTGGAGGAGAGCCTGCTCGAATTCGAGGGCGCTCTGGTTCTGGTGACTCACGATCGCTATCTTCTGGATCGCGTTTCGACCATTATCCTGGGCCTGGAAGGTGGACGAGCCGAAGCCTTCGCCGACTACTCGCAGTGGGCCGCGGCGACAGCCGGTCGCAAGCCGGTGAAACCGAAAGCGGTCCCGCCGGCGACGCCCGCGGCCGCGCCGCAGCGGAAGAAATTATCGTATATCGAGAGCCGCGAGTATGAGGGGATTGAGCAGAAGGTCGCCGCGCTGGAGGAAGCTCTTCACGAAAAGCGGGCCTCGTTACTGGAGGCCGGGCTCAAAGACGGACGTCTCTTGGAGCAGATCTATCGCGAGATCGAAGCCTCGCAGCAGGAAGTCGACTTGCTCTACGCGCGATGGGCGGAGCTGGAAGAAAAGGTTCGTTAGACCGCTTACCTCGTGCGCGGCTCAGCACAAGCGCTAGCGTCCCCGTTTTTCTACAATGGACTGACGATGCGCTCACTGCGGATTCTGCGCAAACACTGGAAGCTTACCGCCATCGCCGTCTTTTCCCTTTCCATCGCGATGGCTCTGGGGGTGGTGAGCCTGAGCGTCTCGAATACGGTCCTGCTGCTGCCTCCCGCCGCTCCGGAGCCGGACCGGCTGGTCGCGATTTCCTCGCGCTCGGCCAGCGAGGCCGTCGGGCAAATCTCTTACCCGGATTATAAATACATTCGTGAGAATAACCACGTCTTTACGGATGTCGCGGCGGCTCCGAATTCGATTTCAGTTAACGCCAACTCGGACGGGAGCCACGAGGTGAAGGTGGTCACCAGGCCGGTTTCCGACAATTATTTCGCCGTGCTGGGAATTCGGCCATATCTCGGACGCTTCTTCTCGCCCGGCGACGACCAAGCCAAGGAACCTGTCGCCGTGATGACCTACTCCTGCTGGAAGCGCTTGGGTGCGGACCCGAACATCGCCGGCAAGACGGTGGTCGGTGTCACCATCCTGGGCGTCACGCCGAGAGAGTTCACAGGGTCGTTTTACGGGGTCAACGGGGATCTTCTGACGTCGCTATCGAAGAACAGCAACAATGCCGACTGGTTCACGCAACGGGATTCCCGGCAACTGTTTCTGACCGCCCGGCTCAAGCCGGGAGTGAGCCGGCGTCAGGCGCAAGCGGAGATGACGGCGCTCGCGGGGCAGCTCGCCACGGCCTATCCCAAGGAGGATAAGAATCGAACGGCGATGGTCACGCGGGCGACGCTTCTGCCTCCCGACGGAATCGCAGACGCGGAATTGGTCACCGGAATTCTGATGGTCGTGGTGCTGCTGGTGCTGCTGATCGCCTGCGCCAATGTTGCGAATCTGCTGCTGGCGGTGGCGGTGGGGCGGCGGCAGGAGGCTGCCATCAAATTGGCGCTGGGCTCGCAGCGAGGCCGTCTGATCCGCGAATTTCTACGCGAGAGCGCGGTCCTTTGCGCGGCCAGCGCCGCGCTGGGATACGCCATCGCCGCGGCTGCCATCGCCCGCTTCGCGAACTTCACGATCACACTTCCCAACGTCGGCCCGTTTTCGTTTGGGATCGTGCTCAAGCTGGACGCCACCGTCGCGGCTTTTACGATCGCCCTGATGCTGATTGCGATTCTCGCGACAGGCCTCGCGCCGGCTCTCTATGCTTCCTCGCCCGACGTTGCGCAGGTCCTCAGCGGCGAAATCGTGGTGGGCGGAACGCGCAAGCGGGTCCGCAGGAATGTGTTGGTGATCGTGCAAGTAGCGGTGTGTACTCTGGTGCTGGTGGGCATGGGACTGTGCCAGCGCGATCTGTACAACCTGCGGCACGTCGATCCCGGCTTCTCGGCGCGCAATCTGGTCGCGATGATGGTCTTTCCAACGCTCGACAACCCCACCGAGACTCAAGGGAAGGAGTTCCAGGGGAGTATGCGAACGGAGGTCGCCGCGTTGCCGGGCGTGGAAGCGGTATCTCTGGCGCTGGAGGTGCCGCTGATGGGCGCTAACCCGATCCCGGTGCAATTTCCGGAGAGCGGCGACAAGGTTCCGATTGCGCATACGATTGTGGATGGCGATTACTTCTCGACTCTGGGAATCCGCGTGCTTGCAGGGCGCGTCTTCGACTCCCGCGACCGTGAGGGCGCACCCGACGCGATCGTGATTAATCGCAAAATGGCGGATCAATTCTGGCCGGGACACGATCCCGTGGGCCAGTCCGTGATCGTTGGCGAGCCCGGTCGAAAAGCGTTTGTGGTGGGAATCGTCGCGGACGGCAAGTATGAGGATCTGGAGGAGCCCGCGCGCCCTTACTTCTACTACGCCGTCAGCCAGCATTATCAAATCGCAGTCAATATCATCGCCAGAACCAAAGGCGATCCGCGCCGGTGGCTTGAGCCGCTGGCGCAGTTAATCCGCAAGCGCGGCCTGTTCAGCTTGGCCCCTCCGTCAGCTTTTGATAGTTGGATGGACCTGACGCTATTGGGTGAACGGGTCACGGCTGGATGCGTCGCGGCCCTGAGCGGGCTGGGATTGCTGCTCGCCATCATCGGCCTGTTCGGCGCGATCTCCTATTCGGTCAGCGAGCGCAAGAAAGAGCTGGGCATTCGTGTTGCGCTGGGCGCGCAGCCGCGGCAACTGCTCCAGATGGTTCTGCGCCAGACGCTTGTGATCGCAGGCACGGGAGTCGCTGTTGGAATCCTGCTCGGCGTGGGCGTAACGATGCTGGTGCGCTCCCAATTTTATAACGTGGCCGCGGTGGAGTGGACCGTGCTGGTCCCGGTTGGCATCGCGATGCTGGGGGTTTCGCTGCTGGTCGCCTACGTCTCCGCCAGGCCCTGGATCAGGATCAATCCCATGGAAGCCGTGCGTCACGCGTGAATCCGCGCTCGAGCCTCCGCGCTTTGACAGCCAGATGACTTTCCTCTATCCTTCCCATCAGGGAGCAATCCTGATTCTTCTACTGCTATGACAGTAACCGTCAAAGACAAATTCGCCCTGACCGTGCCGGCCAAAGTCCAACGGCAGGCCGGTATTAAAGCCGGCGATCGGCTGGAATTCAGAGTCTCTGGAGGAATCATCACCATCCTTCCGGAGGTCCCTACCGCCGACACCGAGTACTCGCCTGAGCAACGCCGCCGCATCGATGCACAACTCGATGAGGCGGAGAAGGGCCCGTTCCATGGTCCCTTCGACACCGCGGCCGAGATGATCGCGCACGTCAAGGGCGAACTGAAGAAGCGGGCCTCCCTCAAGAGGAAGAAACGCTTGCGGTGAAAGTTGAATATAGCGACTCTGTGAACGAGGCGTTAGAAACGGCCCCCGACGCAGTGAAGAAGGCCTTCTTCAAGCAAATCAAAATGCTGTTGCAGAACCTCCGGCATCCCTCCCTGCGTGCCAAGAAGTACGACGAAGCGAATGGCCGCTGGCAGGCCCGCGTCAACAAGGATTGGCGTTTTTATTTCACTATCGGAAACGACACTCCCGCTTCCCGCGAACAAGGGACAGCGAGGTAACAATTCGGTAACATGAGCCTTGTACTCTTTTCTTGTTCGAAAGGAGAAGAGACTTATGTACAAGAGTTTTACCACGATGATTCTGGGCGCGACGCTGGCTGCCGCCCAGACGCAGGCCCCGGCCCAGCCGACCGCCGCGGAGCTTCTACAAAAGGGAATTTACACGCAGGAAACCGTGGGCGACCTGGACGGCGCGATCAAGATCTACCATCAGATCGTCGACTCGCATCCAACACAACGCGAGATAGCGGCGCAGGCGCAGTACCGGCTGGGATTGACGCTGCTCGCGAAGGGCGATGCGGCTCTTGCCTCGCAAGAGATTCAGAGATTGGGGTGGGATTTCCCGGATTATAAGGAGCTGATCGCGTCGGCCAAGAACGCCGGCGGCGCGGCTCAAACGGGCCCGTTTCGCACGTTTGTTTATAGGGCAGGGCCAGGGCTGCAAGAGGCGTCGATACATGCGGAACGGCCGTATCACGACGCGGAGTTCGATTTTACCAAGTCCGTAACGGTGACCGGGACGGTCCTGCAAGTCCAGTGGCTCAATCCGTATGTCTGGCTGACCGTGAATTCAAACGGTAACGCGGCGACGCAGTATCGAATTTCGCTTGCCCCGCCGAATGTGATGGTGCGGGACGGCTGGACTAAAGACAGGGTGAAGGCTGGGGACCAGGTCACTTTCGTTGGCGCTCCAGCGCTGGACGGCTCCTCGGAAATACAGGCCACTTCGGTTTCAGCTAACGGCGTTGTGATATTCATGCACAGTACGGCCGCAACGAAATAGGAGTCTAAGTGGGTCTCGACCGCTCCAACTGGCTGGTTCCGCTCTTCCTGATCCTCGGAGTCCTGCTGCCCACCGGCTGCGTCCTCTGGTTCATGAACGACGCGGCCACCAGCCAGGCGGCCGCGGCTCGCCAAAGCGTCACCGAAGCGTATCGCAATCAGCTCCCGCTGGTGCGCGACCGCGTGGAGGCGTATTGGCAGACTCGCGCCGCGGATCTGGATTCGCAAGAGGGCGCCGGCACACCTGCGGATTTCGCGAGAGCGGTGAAGGCGGGCGTGGCCGATTCGATTGTCTACCTTGGGGCGCCCGTGCCAGTGTTCCATCCGGATGCAAAGCCTCGCGCGGATCTGACGGCCGCTCAGTCGCAAATCCGAGGCTTCGTGCAGGCCGGAAATAAAGATGCTGCCTTGAGAGCCATCAACGAGAACTTCGTTTCCGGCCTCCTGGCTCGCGCGACCGATCCGCAAGGCCGCCTCATCGCCGCCGACGAGCAACTGCTCGCACTCCATTTGGTCCCGCGCGCGGATCACCGTCATCTTGTCGCCTTGTTGAACGACTACGACCACGTGACCATGCCTTCCGCGCAGCGACTGTTCCTGATGGACGAAGTCCGGGCGCTGGACCCCAGTTCTGAATTTCCGACGCTGGAAGCCGAGCGACTGGCCGCGCAGTATCTGGAAACCAATTCCGCGCCGAAGGACACCTGGAGGCTCGCTTCGAAATCCGGACGCGTGGTGGCGCTGCTCCGAACCTCCACGATGCTCGCCGCGATGCGGAGTTTCTTGGATCAACAAAGCCCTTCGCGTAGCGTCCGCTTCGACATGCTGCCGCCGGGCGTAGCAGGCTCGGGTGAATCCACGGAAGCCGGCGCCCCTCTTCCTGGCTGGCGACTTTCGTTTGCCCTGCTCGACACCAAGGGGCTCGACGAAGTTGCACGCGCGCGGAGAGCCTCTTACCTGTGGGCGGGCTTTCTTGTCATCGGCGCGATGGCCGTGATGGGCGTGTTTGTGGGCAACATCTTCCGCCGCCAGATGCGCCTGGCACGCCTGAAGACCGATCTCGTCGCCGCGGTGTCCCATGAGCTCAAGACGCCGCTCGCGTCCATGCGGCTGCTGGTGGATTCCCTGCTCGAAGACACGCATCTCGATCCTGTCAAGACCCGCGAATACCTGCAACTCATCTCGGGCGAGAACCAGAGGCTCACGCGCCTGATCGAGAACTTCCTCACCTTCTCCCGCATCGAGCGCAATCGCCAGCGCTTTGATTTCGCCCCGGTCCAGCCGGGCAACGTCATTCATGCGGCGGCGCACGTCCTGCGCGAGCGCTTGCAGTCGCCGGCTTGCCGCTTCGAGATCGAAGTTCCTCCCGATTTGCCTTTGCTTCAGGCCGATGAAGACGCCCTGATTACCGTTCTTCTAAATTTGATCGATAACGCGTACAAATACACGCCCTCTGGAAAAGAAGTGGTCAAACACATTACTGTGCGAGCCCATCACTCCGCTGGTGAAGTGGTGTTCGAGGTGGAGGATAACGGCATCGGCATCGCCCCGCGCGACCAGAAACGGATCTTTCGCCGCTTCTACCAAGTGGACCAGCGCCTGGCTCGCGAAACCGGTGGCTGCGGCCTGGGGCTGAGCATCGTGGAGTTCATCGTGCGCGCCCACGGAGGCTCTGTGCGCGTGAACAGCCGGCCCGGCGCGGGCAGCACCTTCATCGTGCGTCTTCCCTGCGCGGCGCAACTCCGCGAGGCCACGGCTTCTGCCGTGTCATTATGACGCGCGCTCGCATCCTGATTGTGGAAGACGAGCCGGCTCTGCTGCGCGGCCTCAAAGATACGTTCGCCTCCAAAGGCTGCGAGGTGTTCACAGCGAGCGATGGCCAAGCCGGTCTCGATCTCGCGATGGAGAAGACGCCCGATCTGATCCTGCTCGACATCATGCTGCCGAAGGTGAACGGGTACGAGATCTGCCGGGCTCTTCGAAAGCAGGGCATGGAAGTGCCTATCCTGATGCTGACGGCGAAGGGCCAGGAAGAAGACATCATCCTGGGGCTGAATCTGGGCGCCGACGACTACGTCACCAAGCCGTTCCGCATCCGCGAGCTGGTGGCTCGCGCCAACGCGTTCCTGCGCAGGAGCAAGGCGCAGAAGACGGCCGTAGTAGCGTTTGGCGATTTCGAATTGAACCTGACCGCCCGCAAACTTTTCCGCAAGGGCAGGGAAGTGGAGCTGACGGCGAAGGAATTCGGTCTGCTGAACTACTTCGCAACCAGGCCCGGGCGGGCGCTGGCGCGCAACGACGTTCTGGACGCGGTGTGGGGTCGCTCAGTGATCGTTACTCCGCGCAGCATCGACCGGTGCGTGGCGACTCTGCGCGCCAAGATCGAGCCCGACCCGCATCGTCCCACATTCATTCAGACCATCCGCGACATCGGTTACCGCTTCGAAACCGAATAACGGCCGGGCCGGCCCTCACCGCCGCATGTCCTTCGCCTTGGGCTGGGCGTGTCCCAGAATCGGATGCGGCCGGTACGGCGCTTCCAGCGCTTTCACTTCCTCCGGTGTAAGTACGAGGTCTGTGGCCGCGATCAGCTCCTTAAGGTGTTGCGGCTTGGTGGCGCCGATGATCGGAGCGGTCACGCCGGGCGCCTGGAGCACCCACGCGCACGCAATCTGCGCCGCGGAGGCTCCGTGCTGTTTCGCTACGTCCGCCACTGCGTCGGCAACGGCGAAATCGTCCTCCCTGTAATACATGTCCTTGGCGAAGCTGTCCACCTGCGAGCGCACCGTCGATCCGCCGTCGCGTTTCCGCGTCCCGGTCAGGAACCCGCGCGCCAAAGGACTCCACGGAATGATCGCCAGCCCCTGGTCCAGGCACAGAGGAATCATTTCCCGCTCTTCCTCGCGATACACCAGATTGTAGTGATTCTGCATCGAGACGAACCGATGCCATCCGTGCTCCTTGGCCGTATACAAGGCCTTCGAGAGCTGCCACGCCGCCATGCTGCTCGCGCCCAGATACCGCACCTTGCCGCTGCGCACCAGCGAATCGAGCGCATCCAGCGTTTCTTCGAGCGCCGGCAGCGAGTCCCATCGATGGATCTGGTACAGATCCACGTAGTCCATTTGGAGACGGCGCAGCGAGTTCTCGCACGCCTCGATGATGTGCTTGCGGCTGAGGCCGCGGCGGTTGGGCCCAGGCCCCATGACTCCGTGGACCTTGGTGGCGACGACAACATCGTCGCGGGACGCCAGCTCCTTTAACCAGGCTCCCGTGATCTCCTCGCTGCGGCCGATGGAGTACACGTCGGCGGTGTCGAAGAAATTGATGCCGCCTTCCAGCGCCGCGGCGAAATGCTCCCGCGCATCGTCCTTGTCGACGTGCCAGCCCTTCGTGCCCAGAGCCCAATCCGGCAGATCGCCGCCTCCATAGGTCATGCACCCCAGGCAGAGCCTCGAAACGGTGATTCCGGTTTTACCAAACGTTGTGTATTTCATGCTCGCCTCACTGTACACTCAAAACCTGTGACAGAGGAAGCACGAATTTTGCGGGTCATGTTCCGGATCGGGGCTTGACATGCGACGGCTGTCGCGTGTAACATGTGACAAGTGTCACAGACAATGCCCCAAACGATGAACGAACGATTGACGCGCCGGGAACGGGAAATCATGAACGCCATCTTTGCGCTGGGGAACCGCGCGTCGGCGGAGGAAATCCGGGCGCGCCTTACGAGCCCGCCCAGCGATTCCTCCGTTCGCGTCATGCTTGCCAGGCTCGAAAAGAAGGGCTGCCTGAAGCACCAGCAGGACGGCCTCCGGTACATCTATTCCGCCACAATCTCACCCGTTGTCGCCAAACGCACGGCGCTGCAACAGTACTTGCAGACCTTCTTCGGCGGTTCGCTGAGACAGATGATGACGTCTCTCGTGGCCGAGGCGTCGTGGACTGACGAAGATCTCAATGTGCTCAAAGGCGAGATCGACCGTGTTCGGAAGGAGAGGAAGAAGCAGTCATGATGCCCGTTATCCACATTGCAGGAATGAATGGAGTAATGCTGGCGGTGAGTAGTTCGCCGGCCGGGTCGATCATCGCCAAGGTGACCGCCACCACGGCGTTGGGGCTCACCGGGGACTGGCTGGCGCGCAGGAGCCGTGCGGCGCTGCGTCATGCGCTGCTGGTTGCGGCGTTCGGCGTGACGCTGGCGCTGCCGATCGCCTCCGTTGTCGCGCCGCCGATTCATGTCGCGGTGCCGATCGCGGTGGCGACACGGGCCGCGTTGCCTGCTGCCGTAGCGGCCATCGATGCGAGTCCGTCCGTTCCGCCGGCGGATTCCTCGGTTCGTGTGACGTCGACAATTCCACGAGCGTCGAGGGTTTCGCCGGCGGTTCTGTTGATCGCGGGATGGATCGCCGGAGCGATGCTGGCTCTGCTGCCGATGGTCGGAGGGCTATGGCAGGTGCGTTTGTTGCGCCGGTCTGGGTTGCCATGGCTGCATGGGCAGTTGGTCGTCGAAGGGTTGGCGCGTGAGGCCGGCATTCATAGGCGCGTCGAAGTGCGGCTGCATGAGGGATTGCCAGGACCGATGACTTGCGGCATTATCCGCCCTGCCATCGTTCTGCCTCAGGACGCAGAGAACTGGGAGGCAGAGGACCTGAATCGAGCAATCGTGCATGAGCTGGAACACGTCCGGCGCGGCGACCGTGTGAGCCAATGCCTCGCACGGGCTGTATGCGCCGTGTATTGGTTCCATCCTTTGGTCTGGATCGCGTGGCGTCAGCTCTCGCTCGAAGCGGAACGGTCATGCGACGATGCGGTGCTGAGGCGCTCGGATGCGACCGCTTACGCCGATCAACTGGTCGGGCTCGCCCGGCGGCTATCGTTAGCTCAGAAATCACCGGCCGCGAACTCCCCGCTCCTGGCGATGGCGAACCGCGCCGATCTGGCGACGCGTGTCGGCGCGGTGCTGGACAGCCGGCAGCGGCGGGGGAGAGCAGGAATGGTGCCGGTGGCGATCGCCTGCGGCGCCGCGGCAGCACTGGTAATTGTGATGTCGCCCCTGATGCTGGTTGCCTCGCCGCAGGCCGCTGCGGCAACTCCGCCGAAATTTGAGGTCGCCAGTATCCGGCCTTCGCCACCTGCGGGAACGGAACGCGTGGATGTCGGGCTGCACATGGACGGCGCTCAGGTGCGGATTGTCTCGCTCCCCATGCGGGACTACATCGCGAGGGCCTATCGTGTGAAATTGTATCAGGTCACCGGACCGGACTGGATCACGTCAGAAAGGTTTGATGTAAACGCTACGCTGCCGGCGGGCTCGACTCCGGAACAGATACCGGAGATGCTCCAATTCCTTCTGGAGGAGCGGTTTCAAATGAAACTCCACCGCGACAAGAAGGAATTGCCGGTATATGCGCTGACGATTGGAAAGCCGCCGCTGAAGCTACAGGAATCCGCGCCCGATGCCGCCGCGGGAACTCCACGTAAGGGGGATGTGAGCATCGCCATTTCTGGCAGCGCCGCCGCAGGTGTGTCGGTGGATCTGGGGAACGGTTCCTATTACACGTTCAACAACGGCAAGTTCGAGATCAAGAAGGTCAACATGGACATGCTGGCTCGGCAGCTCGAGCGGTACGTGGATCGCCCGATCGTCGACATGACGGATCTAAAAGGGAATTACGATTTGACCGTCGCCGTGACCCCGGAGGACTATCAGACCATGCTGATTCGCGCGGCGGTAAACGCCGGCATGGTGCTTCCTCCGCAGGTGTTACAGCTCCTGGACAGCGGGTCTATTGCTTCCTTGATCGACGGCTTGCAGCAACTGGGGTTGAAAATGGAAGCGCGCAAGGCGCCATTGGATTTGCTGGTGATCGATCAAATGTCGAAGACGCCGACGGAGAACTGATCGCTGAAGACGAAACGACCTTGCGAATGGGAGGTCAGCCTTTTCTCCCGTGCTTTCCCGCGATTCGCGGCCGATGAGTGATATCCTTTTTCCCATGAAGATCAACACCCGAATTCTGGCTGCGATGTTTCTGGCCTCCGTGCCGCTGGCGTTCGCGCAAACCGCGCCCAAGCCGCCCAAGTCCATGCGCTTGTACGTTTTCGATTGCGGTTCGATCAAGGGCCTGAGTCCGGCGATGTTCAACTTCAAGCCGGGCGAGGTCAAGGCCACCGAAATGGTGGTGCCGTGCTACCTCGTGGTGCATCCCAACGGCACCATGATCTGGGACACCGGCGTGATTGCCGATAGCGCCTTCAAGCCCGATGGTTTGCCCGTCACGCAAGGCACCGGAGTGATCATGGGCGCAACCAAGCCTCTGAAGACCCAGCTTGCCGCGGTGGGCTACAAGCCGTCCGACATCACCTATCTGGGCCTCTCGCACTATCATTCCGACCACACCGCCAACGCCAACGACTTCGCGGGCTCCACGTGGCTGGTGCATCAGGAGGAGCGCGACTTCATGTTCGGGCCTCCGCAGCAGGGCGCGATCATGGCCACGGCCAGCTTCAGCGCGCTGAAGAACGCCAAGACCACTATCATCAAGAGGGACGACTACGACGTCTTCGGCGACGGAACCGCGATCATTAAGTTCGCTCCCGGCCACACGCCCGGCCACCAGGTTCTGTTCCTGAAGCTGGCCAAGACCGGTCCGGTGCTGATCGCGGGCGACCTCTATCACTACCCGGAAGAGCGCACCACCGGCAACGTCCCGACCTTCGAATACAACAAAGAGCAATCGCTAGCCTCGCGCGCCAAGATCGAGGCGTTCCTCAAGCAGAGCCAAGCGCAACTGTGGATCGAGCACGACAAGGCCACGTTCGACACGCTCAAGAAGGCTCCGAAGTATTACGAATGATGTAGAGCAGGCCTTCGGCCTGCCCCAAGTAATGTAGAGCAGGCCCTCGGCCTGCTCATGGCAGGTCGAAGACCTGCCCCACTCATCTGACGATCGGCTCCGGGATCGCCTCTCCGTCGGCGCGCGGGTCGGAGGCGGCGTAGTTGGTCTTGGTTTTGGAATCGTGCAGAATGGCCTGGCCGCGGCCCATTTCCTGGGTGTATTCGCGGCGGATGCGGATTTCGTGGCCGCGCTCGGAAAGCTGCTGAAGCGTGGCGGCGGGGACGCGCACTTCAATGGACACGTCGCAGCCGCCGGAGGTGCGCTTGGTGAAGCGCGGAGCTTCGAGCGCCTCCTGAATGTTCATGCCGTAATCGACGATGTTGGAGACGAACTGCGCGTGCGCCAGCGGCTGGTTCGCGCCGCCCATGATGCCGAAGCCGATGTGTCGATCGCCTCGCTCCATGAACGCGGGAATGATGGTGTGAAAGGGGCGCTTCCCTCCAGCGAGCACGTTGGGATGGCGCGGGTCCAGCGTGAACAGCGCGCCGCGATTCTGTAGGATGAAGCCCATGCCTTCGGCCGTCAGGCCGGAGCCGAACTCCTCGAAGACGCTCTCGATCCAACTGGCGATGTTGCCGTCCTTATCCACCACGGTGAGGTAGGTCGTGTTGCTGCCCACCGGGTCGCCGTTGGGGACGTTGCAATTGGCCTTCGCGGGATCGATCAGCGCGGCGCGCTTTTTGGCGTAATCCTTCGAAAGCAGCACCTCGACCGGAGCGTTGTAGGTGCGAGGATCGGCGTTGTAGCGGCGCACGTCGGCGTAGGCGAGTTTCATCGCCTCGATGCGCTTGTGCATCTCCACCGGACTCAGCGGACCGAGCGGAGAGGCCGGCGTCGCCTCCATGATGTTGAGCATCTCCAGCGCGGCCATGCCTTGGCTGTTGGGAGGGAGCTCGTAAATTTTCCAGCCGCGATAGTCGATGGAGATGGGCGTCACCCATTCGGAGGAGTAACCGGCCAGATCCTCGGCGGTCATGGTCCCGCCGAGCTTGCGCGAAGTCTTGAGAATGGCCGCGGCGATTTCGCCCTTGTAAAAGGCCGCCGGGCCTTGATCCGCGATCAGGCGCAAAGCGCGCCCGATATCGGGATTCTTGAAGAGATCGCCCACCTTGGGCGCCTTGCCGCCGGGGAGAAAGACGCGCACGGATTCGGGATGATCCTTGAGGCGGGCAGCGTTAGCGGCCCAGGATTCCTGAATCGCCTCGGTCACGGGGAATCCTTGTTCGGCATAGGCGATCGCGGATTGGAACAGATCCTTCCAGGGGAGCTTGCCATAACGCTGATGCATCTTGGCCCAGCCTTCCACCGCGCCCGGCACGGTGAAGCTGTGAATTCCCTTGGGCGGCATCGATTTGATGCCCTGCTTGGCGAGGAACTCGGGAGAGAGCGCCTTGGGAGCCGCGCCGGAGGCGTTGAGGCCCACCAGCTTCCCGGTTCCGGCTTCCCAATACATGACGAAGAGATCGCCGCCGAGGCCGGTTTTCATGGGCTCGACTACGGCGAGCACGGTGTTGGCTGCGATGGCGGCGTCGACGGCCGATCCGCCGTGCGCCAGAATCTGCGCGGCGGCCGACGAAGCCAGCGTCTGGCTGGTGGCCGCGATGCCCTGCTGCGCGATCACCATGGAGCGGCCGTAGTTGCGTCCCTGCCCCTGTAGTGAAGGTATGATGAGCGCAAGTATCGAAAGAAAAAGCAGGGGCGCGATTCCCGCAAGGATTCTCATGATTGCGGCCATTTTAGCAGGTCAATTTCCCGGGGGCTTCTCTATATGATCCACGACCAGGATTTCGACATTGGCCTTTTGCGGCTCCAGCTTGAGGCCGAGTTGTTCCTCAACCGCGGTGAAAATGCTGATATCGTTTAGATCGGGATCTGCTTCGCGATTGGCTCTGATATTGGGAGTGTAAGTCAGCTTGAGATCGTAGGTTCCTGTCAGCCCGGTCTTATCCAGCACCGGGCGATCCAGGAAAGCGTTCGAAATTCCCGAGACAACGTCGCCCATGCTTGCCTTCGGCCTGGTCACCACATAATTACGGCCGTTGATGCTCATGCGTCCCATTGGGTCGGCATCGGGGGCGCTCTCCTTGAGCTTCGGTCCGTTCTTGCCCACCACCAGCGCGTACACTGGCATCTCCCGCATCTCGCGATGGGCTTTGAGCTTGAAGCGATCGGCCAGCAGCGCTTGCAGCATTTGCCGGAACTCATCCCTGGTTGGCGTGCCATCGCCCTCCGCCTTCGCCACGATGTCGTACATGTCGTAAGCCGAAGTGGCCGACTTCGGAATATCGATCTGATAATTCTTCAGGTTGAATGCGTACACAATGATGGAAGGTACGTAACTGGCTTCCACCGTGAGCCGATTGCCGGAGGTTGAAATATTGATGCTGTGCGGGGGATCCGGATGAGGCTTGATGGACGCAACCTCAAAAGCCAGGGCCGGTGGCGCGGATTGGCCGAAGGCTTCGCCGCACGCGCCGCAATACACGCCGAAGATCAGAGCGACACCTATGATCGTTCGCATCGTCTCTCTCCTCTGGTGATCGTATCAGCTTTCTCCCTGGCGCATCGGCGCGCGAAATCCTTGTGCGGGATGCGGGGATATGAAACAATTGCCATTTAGCAGGAGGTGGGGGCCTTGAAAGCCAGTTTGACTTTGTTCGCCGCAGGCGCAGGGCTGTTGCTCTCGGGAAGGCCTGCGCTGGCGCACCATTCGTTTGCCGCTGAGTACGACTCCAAGAACAAGATCGAGCTCAAAGGGGTGGTGACCAAGTTTGAATGGACCAATCCCCACGCCCATTTTTACGTCGACGTAAAAGACTCGAACGGCAAAGTGGTGAATTGGAATCTGGAGCTGGCCAGTCCGAATATGATGGTGCGGAACGGCTGGACCAGACACTCTCTGAAGGAGGGCGATGAGGTTGTGGTGGTCGCTTCCAGGTCCAAGGACAACACGGCCACGGCCAGTGCGGACACCATCACGCTCGCGGATGGGCACAAGTTGACCTTCATGGCGGACCCGGAGGCGAAAGCCAAATGACGTTCGCGCCAAACCGATTCGTGGGCTTCTGCGCCGCTGCCGCCACGCTGGTTTCCGTGAGCCTTCTTGTGGCGCAAGCGCCGCCGGCTGCTGCTCCGGGCGCTGTTAAGGGCGCTGGGAAAGGGAAGGGACGCGGACCCGCGACGCCCTCGGGACCCGCGCCGCATCTCCCGGATGGAACTCCGGACTTTGCGGGATTGTGGTCGGGCGGCGGCAGCAATTCCGGCGACATCACCAAGGGACTCAAACCTGGCGAAGAAGTCGTCATGCAGCCCTGGGCGGAAGCGCTCATGAAGACGCGGAAGTCGCAGGACGATCCGCAGGCGAATTGCCTGCCGTTCGGCGTGCCTCGCGGCGCTCCTTATCCGTGGCGCATGGTGCAAACGCCCACGCATAAAGCCGCGACGCACATCTTCATCTTGTATGAGGGCAACATCCACAGCTACCGGCAAATCTTCATGAACGCGAAGCATCCCGATGATCCCGACCCAACCTGGTACGGGCATTCGATCGGGCACTGGGAAGGCGAAACGCTGGTGGTGGATACGGTGGGCTTCAACGACAAATTCTGGTTCGATTATCTGGGCCACCCGCACACCGAACAGCTCCACACCATCGAACGCTACACGCGGATCGACCTCGGGACCATGCACATCGAGGTCACCATCAACGATCCGGGAGCCTACACCAAGCCGTTCACGACTCAGGGAACCGCGCGGCTCCAGCCACCCGGCCATGAGATCCTGGAATACATTTGCCAGGAGAACAACATCGACCTGATTCACGTGAACGCGCCGGCGCAGTTGCCGTAAAAAACCGGGACAGTACACTCAATTCCCGTTTCCCGCCTACCGTGCGCATCGGGATTAGACGAAGTACGATAGGCGGAAAACGGGAATTGAGTGTACTGTCCCGGTTTTTTACCGGCGCGTGATTTCGATCCGCGCGGTGCCGCCGTCCGGATCGTTGAACTCGTAGGTTTCCCAGCGCGAGTCAAGCTTCTTCACCACGGCCTGTTTCCAAGGGCGGTTCGGATCGGAACCGGCTTCCCGATACCAGCCGGTCAGCACGATCTGCGGCGGGTCCTTTGAGACCCGACCGGCTGAACCCGGCTCGGCTAACCCCTCCTCGGCGCAGGCGGCCAATCCATAGGCGCCGGTTTCCCCTTGCGGATGGGAATTGACAACGGACCATTCCTGTTTCCAAAGGGCATGTCCGCTCTGGAGGCACCTGAATCCGAGATCCATGCGCTTGCAATATTTGTCTTCGTAGACGCTGATGCGGAAGGATCGCTCCAAATTCCCCGGCGCGAACGCGGAGACAAGCTTGATCTGGTCCTCGGGATTGGTGACGCCGTCGCACGGAATACGGCTGGCGAGTTTCGCGCCTTTAGATGGGTCCAGGGGTTCCTCGCGAACCTTGGTCCGCGCGTAGCCCCCGGCTGCCAGAGCCAAAATCGCGCACGACGCAAGAACCACCGAGGGGCGTGCCATCAACCTCATTTTACCGCTTGCGATTATCGCCGGGCGGCTCAGGGTCCCGGCGGGCATCATCGCTCCGCCCACCACTTCGCTGCCCAACGTGACGGTGACCATCGGAGGCGTGCATGCGACGATAGCGTACGCTGGCCAAACCGGCGGATTCGTGGGGCTGTTTCAATTCAACATCGCGATCCCGCCCGGTCTGAGCGGCGACGTCTTTCTCTCGATCTCCGTGAACGGAGTCCCGAGCCAACAGGTTCTGTATCCGACCATCGGGTAGCCGCCGCGTGCGCACGTCACGCCAGGCGATTTGTCAAGAAGTGTCAAGGCCGCGCGCCCGATTCTTTGCATTTCCTGACGGTACAAATCCGGGGCTCCGGCGTATGATTAAACAGGAGAATCGAATCATGCGAAATACGGTTCTGGCGTGCGGGTTTGTGTGGGCGTGCTGTGCCGCGTGCGGGCAAACTGCCGCCGAATTTGAAGTGGCTTCCGTCAAGCAGCTCGATCAGTCCATAGCGCCGGGGCAAAACGACCTGTCCTTTGTCGGGGCTTCCGGCAAGCTCGCGAAGGTCTCAGGCAACCGCGTATCGCTGACGGGCACGCTGCATACCATCATCGCGGCCGCTTACGGCGTCAAAAGTTATCAGATCACGGGCATGCCGTCCTGGACGGACTCTTTGATCTTCGCCATTACTGCCACGACAGCGGGCGATACCGCGCCTACGCAGGAACAGATCCGGCCGATGCTTCAATCCCTGCTGGCCGACCGGTTTCAGTTGAAGCTCCACCGCGATACCAAAGAGCTGCCTGTGTATCACATGACGCTGGTGCCGGGCAAAAAGAACAGCAAGCTTACGCCAGCCGCCGCGGACGAGACGTTTACCTGGAATCTCACCCCGGAGCCGGGAGGAGCGTTCCGAAGCAAAGCCACCAAGGAATCGATAGGGGATTTCGTCCAACTGGTGGCAGTTTCTACGGACCGACCGGTCATCGACAAAACCGGTCTGACCGGAGACATCGACTATGACATCGTGGTGTCGCAACAGGATGCTCGGACTCCGGATGATGTCAACCGCGCCATTATCGATGCCGTGAAGGATCAGCTCGGGGTGAAGCTGGAATCCGCGAAGGATTCGATCGATTTGCTGGTCGTGGACCGGGTGCAGAAACCTTCGGAGAACTAATCATGCGAAATACAGTCCTGGCGTGCGTGTTTCTGACGGCGTGCCGTGCCGCGTACGGGCAACCTGCGCCGGCGCGAGCCGAGTTCGAGGTGGCATCCGTCAAGCGCAGTGAGATCTCGAACCCGAACGGGGAACGCAACCGCCGCGAGAGCGTCACGTCCGAGCCCGGCAGTCTCACGATGCGAAATGTGAGCTTGAAATCGGCGCTGGAGTGGGCCTACGGCATGAAAGATTATCAGGTCTCGGGACCGGGATGGCTCGGTGACGAACGCTACGATATTCTCGCGAAGGCCGCGACTCCAGCGGATGAGCCGCAGCTCAGACGGATGCTGCAAGCGCTTCTGACGGACCGTTTCAAGATGACGATTCATCACGAGACGAAAGTTGTCTCGATGTACGCACTGGTGGTGGACAAGAATGGGTCCAAGCTGACCGCGGGCGATCCGGCAGGTAAGAGCAACATGCGGCCAGATGGCCAGAAGATCGTCGTCACAGACACGTCGATGGCGGAGATCGCCGATCTGCTTTCGAACTTCGCAACCAGGATGAATCTCGCCGAGCCGGTGGTCGATCAGACCGGGTTGAAGGGGCGGTACAATTTCACCATCGATGGCGCGGGGTTCATGCAGAGGGTCACCGAGGCCGGCACCACGCAGCTGCCGGACCCCGACGTCGTGATCAACGCGGTTCAGGAAGTGCTGCAAAAGGAAATGGGACTCCGAGGCGAACTTCGGAAGGCTCCGGCGGATGTGATCGTGGTGGATCGCGCGGACAAGGTTCCGGCGGAGAACTGAATCGCCGCGTACGTGTCCTCACGCATGCCGTAGGGCGAGCCGAAAAGCCGGGACGGTCACCGGTTTCCCACTCGAACTCGCCGATCACACTGCCGTTGCGGGCGGGAAACTGGGTACTGTCCCGGTTTTTCGGCCTGAGGTGGCGATGCGCCGGGCGAGTTCGCGCTCGATCCCGGCCAGATCCTCCACCGTGACCTTCATCTTGCGCCGCCAGTTGGGATACTGCCAGGTGCTGGCCGGAAGATTCTGTTGGCCGGTTTCGCCGGTCAGGTCCTCCTGATTGACCACCGCAAGCGAGCATGGCGTCGCCAGCACGAAGCCCAGTGGATCGCCGTGGAACCCGGCGGCGTCCAGCGCCTGGTTGAGGCGTTCGATTTCGCGATGCCGCGATGCCCATTGCTCCTGGTAAGCGGCTTCGTCGATCAGCCCCGCGGCCTTGCGCGCCTCAATGTCGCGGCCCAAGAAAAACCCGGCGAGCGTCGCAAGATCGTGGGTTGTGGTGGAGACCGCGGCCTGAGCGGGATACTCGCCCGGTGCGCGGAAACTGCCGTCGCCATTGCGTTCGAACCAGAGCAGCCGGTAGCTGAGGATGCCCGCCTCGGCCAGCCTGTGGCGCACTTCGCCGCTGACGGTTCCCAGATCCTCACCCACCACGATGAAGCCGTTGCGCACGCTCTCCAGCGCGAGCACGCCCAGCAAATCCTCGGCGTAATCGCGGACGTAGGCGCCGTCGGCCGCGCCGACTCCATCCGGCATCCAGTACAGCCGGAAGAAGCGCATGACGTGATCGATGCGCAGCGCGCCGCCGTGGCGGGCGCTGTTGCGGATGGACTGCGCGAAGAGCCGGTAGCCGTTGGCTCGATGGGCCTCGCGGTTGGGAGGCGGAAAGCCCCAGTCCTGGCCGTTGGGCGCGAAGTCGTCGGGAGGCGCGCCCACGCGGCAGCCCGCGACATAGAACGCGCGGTTGGCCCATAGATCCGCGCCGAAACGGTCCGTGGCCAGAGCCAGATCGTGATACAAGCCGATCCGCATGCCCCGCGCGAGTGCGTACTCCTGCGCTTGCGCGAGCTGCACGTCGAGCTGCCATTGCAGAAACTTGAAGAACAGCACGCGGGCGCGATTCTCTTGCGCGAATTCCTCCACCGCGGGCGAACGCGGATCGCGATACGGCGCAGGCCAATCCGTCCACAACCACACGTTGGGATCGCGATTGTGCATAACTTCATCCAGCGCGCAATACACCGCGTAGTCGTCGAGCGCGGAGGCCTCGGCTTCGACGTAGGCGTCGAACTCGGGAGCCGATCCGGAGCCCATGAAGCGGGTGAAGGCGTCGCTCAGCGCGCGCAGCTTCAATCGCGCGACGCGTTCGTACTCGACGAATTCGGTTTGGCGCAGCTCAGCGGCCTCCCGCGCGCTCCACTCTTCGGGCAAGTATCCGGGAATCCGCTCCACGTCGAGATAAATGAAGTTGCGATAAAGCGAGCTCTGCGGCAGATACGGACTGGTGTTGTAGGGCTGGCGATTGGCGATGGCGTGCAGCGGATTCAGCGCGACAAACGCCGCTCCCGCGCGGGCGAAGACATCGATGGCGGCGCGCAGATCGGCGATATCGCCGCAACCCCAATCGCGCGCGGAGCGCAACCCGTACAGGCTCAGCGCCACGCCCGCCGCGCGGCCTTCAAACGTTTGCGCGCGCCGCGGGCACACGATGAAGTGGGCCTCGGCGAACACCGTGAGCTCCGGCTGCGTCACCCAATATACGCATAGCTCGTGATAGCCCAGCCGCAGAGGCTTCGGTAGTGGGATGAGTTTCTCCCCGCCGTTTTCATGGGGACGGCCTTCGCGAAGCTCGGGCAGCCAGAACGGGTGGTGCTCCAGATCGCCGTTCTCCCAGCGGATTTCGAGTTTGACGGTGGAACCGGCGTTCGCCGCGGGCACTCGCAAGGGGAACGACTCGGCGTCTTCACGAACCACGATGGTGGGATCGATCGGGGGATGGGCCGCCGCGGCAGTTTCGGTGCCCAGCGCAGCCAGAATCAGGCGCCGGGTTTCCTCGGAGGGAACATGCTTCCGGCCCCAAGTATCGATATACTCGGGCTCGATTCCGTGGTCTTTGTCCAACTCCTAGTGTAGCCATCCGCTGATCCCTGCGTCGCCCGTGTTGGCCCGGGTGAACCGCTCGCAGGGCTTCTCGCATCGAGTTCTGTCGAGGGCGCAGGCGCCGGTTTTGTAGAATAGAACGACACCCGGATTGTGCAGGAGCCCTCAGGGGCTAATGACGACCGGGCGCCGGAGCAAATGGCATCTGCAACTATCAAACTCTTCCTTCCGCACGGAGACGCGAAGAGCCTACGCACCGCCGAAATCATAAACTGGACCGGAAAGGCTGTCGCCGCACCTGCACGGAATTGGAGGAGCTTTTATCCCGCGAAGAACTCGACAAGCCCGGAGTCTATATCCTTCTCGGCAGCGACCCTCGCACCAACACACCCGGCGCCTACGTCGGAGAGGCGGAGATCATTCGCGAACGATTGAAGCAGCACAAGACGAAGGAGTTTTGGGTTTCGGCCATCGTCTTCGTCAGCAAGGATGAGAACCTTACCAAGGCTCATGTGAGGTACCTTGAGAGCCGCCTCCTCGCCGAAGCAGCGAAAGTCAACAGGTTCAAGCTCGAACAGAATCAGGCAGCCGGGGCAAAGCTTCCCGAATCGGATCGCGAGGACATGGAGGTGTTTCTCGCCAATATTCGGCAACTCCTTCCCGTCCTCGGATCCGACATTCTGGCGCCGATCGCTCAACCGAGCGCGAAAGGGCAGCAAGGTGGGGTGCTCTTCTGCCGCATCAAAGATGTCGAAGCGCGGGGCCAGCGCACCCCGAACGGATTCGTGGTATTCCACGACTCCAAAGCTGTTCTGAAGCAGCGCCCATCTGCCGAGACCTATCCATACGTGGTCTCCCAACGTAAACAACTTATTGCGGACGGCACGCTCATCGCGAAGGGTGGGTTCTTGGTCTTCACCAGGGACACCGAGTTTTCCAGTCCATCTGCGGCGGCGGCCGTTATACACGGTGGAAGCGACAACGGACTGATCGCCTGGAAAACTCAGGATGGAGAGTCCCTCAAACAACTCGACGAGGAAGCCTGATATCGACAGTCGCGATCCTTCCGCCCAAGGGAAAGCGCAACATACGCGCGACCCGTCCGTTGCTACGCCCATGCCATAATAGAGTCGTGGACGACACCACTTTCCATCTCAGCCAGCCGCCGGAGTTGTTCGCGCGCATCGACCAGGAAGCCGAGGACGATCCGCTCGGCGAGGTCCTGCTCACCACCACGCTCGACAAGCTGATCAACTGGGGGCGCAAGAACTCGATCTGGCCGATGAGTTTCGGCTTGGCGTGCTGCGCCATCGAGATGATGTCCATGATCGCCTCGCGCTTCGACATCTCGCGGTTCGGCGCGGAGGTGATGCGCGGCTCGCCGCGGCAAAGCGATTTGATGATCATCGCCGGCCGCGTCTCGAATAAAATGGCGCCGGTAATTCGCCGCCTCTACGAGCAGATGCCCGAGCCTAAGTGGGTCATCTCCATGGGCGCGTGCGCCACCTCGACTGGAGTGTTCTCGAACTACGCGCTGGTGCCCGTAAACCAGGTGATCCCGATCGACGTCTACGTTCCCGGCTGCCCTCCGCGGCCGGAGCAGTTGATCTACGCCATCACGCTCCTGCAAAAGAAGATCGAGCAGGACAAGCACGTGGTGGCCAAGGTCCTCAACCTGGCGTAACCGCTCCATAACCGACTCCCTGACGGTTGCGGTTCGGAAAAGGCCCGTTGATCGTGCCCGCCTTACTGAACCGCGCGCGTGAGCAAGCGGCGCCTGCTAAAGTTTGCAGCCACCCCCGTCGATTCACGGTTGAGGGATTATGATCGGCGTCTCACGAATCATGAGGATGGGCATCCGCGTCGCCGAATGGGCCACCCCGCACGTCCAGAAGTGGCACCATGAGCGGAATTTGAACCGCACCGAGGCGCAACGGCACTTGGAAGCCCGCAACTGGAGCGAAGCCGAGAAGCACTTCCAATTGGCTCTGGAGGAACGGCAGCACTCCACCGTCGACACGCTGGAGCTGCTGCTGGGGCTGGCCGAGGCGCAGCGCCGCCAGTCCAAGCTCGAGGACGCGGAGCGCACAGCCTTCGGCGCGATCAAGATCGCCGTGCGCGAGAAAAATCAGACCCTGCACGCGCTGGCGCTGGACGCGCTGGCCAGCGTGCAGCTCGACCAGGGGCGTTACGACGAGGCGGAAAAGACCGCGCAGGAAGTGATTCACTTGGAAGCCGCGCGGGCGAAGCCGGATCATGCGCGGCTGGCCTCGTGCTCGCGCAAGCTGGCTGCGGCGCTGGAGCATGGCGAGCGGCCCGCGGAAGCCATCGAAGCCCTCAAGAAGGCTCTCAGCCACGCCGAGAAGGCTTTCGGCGCCGAACACGCCGAGACCGCGGGCCATCTGCACGAGCTGGGGCAGCTGCACCGCCGCCATGGCCAGCATGACACGGCGCAACTGTGCCTTCGCCGCGCCCTCGGGATTCACCGCACTCTTGGGCTGAACAGCCCGGAAGCGGCGGTTTCGCACGAAGCCGCGCAGACACTCTATAACCTGGCCGCGTCGCTTGAGGAATCGGGCGACCTGAATGGCGCGGCGGCTGAGTTCGAGAAGATGCTGGCGATGCGCGAGCGTCAGCTCGGCGCCAATCCGGAGGAGACTGCAAGCGCGCAGGTGCGCTTGGCCGGGCTGCATCTTCAGACCGGCCGTGCCTCCTCCGCGCGCGAGCTGCTGATGCGCGCGCTGCCCATGCTGGAGCGAAAGGGCGGCCCCGTGCTGACGCAGGCCCTGGAAATGATGGCCGGCATCGAGGAGCGCTCCGGACGCGGAGAACAAGCCCGGCAGTACCGCGAAAAAGCCCTGGTCGCGGCCGCGCTGCAAGCGGCGGAAGCCGGCCAGTGAAGCGTCCGTCCTCAGCTGTACACATTCGCACGGGACGCATTGGTTTACGATAGAAGTTGCGCGATGGACGACGTGTCGCCCGCCATTGAGATCCACAATCTCCGCAAGCTCTACGGCAGCAAGGCCGCCGTGGACGGGTTGACGCTCACGGTTCCGCGCGGCTGCTTCTTCGGCTTCCTGGGGCCGAACGGCGCGGGCAAAACCACCACCATCAAAATGCTGATGGGGCTGGCGCCGCCCACCGAAGGCTCCATAGCGCTGATGGGTCTGCCCATGCCGGAGCAAGCGCTCGCAATCAAACAGCAGATCGGCCTGGTGCCAGACGAATCGCTGCTGTTCGATCATCTCACCGGCCGCGAGTTCATTGAATTCGTCGGCCGCATCTACGCACTGGATCGTCGCGTGGCGCGGGCGCGCGCGGCCGAACTGCTGGAGCTGTTCGAACTGGACACCGCCGGCAACAAACTCATCTCCGAATACTCCAAGGGCATGCGCAAGCGCGTGGCCATGGCCGCGGCGCTGATCCATCGCCCCAAGCTGTTTCTGATGGACGAACCTTTCGAGGGCGTCGATGCCGTGGGAGCGCGGCTGATGAAGGATATTCTGGTCGATCAGGTGCGCCACGGGGCCACCATCTTTCTCACCTCGCACGTCCTGGAGGTGGTGGAGCGGCTGTGCCATCGGGTCGCCATCATACGCGACGGCAGGATTGTGCTGAACGGCTCCATGGAGGAGTTGCGCGGCGACGCGGCTACGCTCGAGGACGCGTTCGTCAGGGCCGTGGGCGCGGGGCGAACCTTCGAGACGCTGGATTGGCTGGCATGACTCAAGTAAAGGTGGGACGGGCCATCGTTTTCTGTGGCCTGTCATGCCCGCAACAAAAAGACAGGCGACGAACAACGATCGCCTGTCCCACTTGCCCCACTTTATGAGGCAGGCTCGCGCGATCCTGTGGGCGCAGTGGCGAACGCTCCGCAACTTCTATCCTCGTGCCGGCGTGGCCTGGGCCAGCATCATCGGCTTCCTTTGGTACGGAGCCTGGCTGGTGGCCGCGGTCACGGTGGCGCACCTTCTGGCCGCGCCCGGCGATCTGGAGCTGGTTCGCACCGCCTTGCCCGGCGGCCTGCTCCTGGTCTTTCTGTATTGGCAGGTGGTGCCGCTGCTGATGGCCGCCACCGGCGCGTCGCTGGAGATGCGTAAGCTGAAAGCCTACCCCATTCCCGTGCGGCAACTGTTCGGCATCGAAGTGCTGCTGCGCGTAACCGCCGCGATCGAGATGTTCATGATCCTGCTGGGCGTCATGGCCGGCATTCTCTTCAATCCCCGGCTCCCGGTCCTGGGCGCGTTGGCCGTCCTTCCTTATATGATGTTCAACCTGCTGCTGGCGGTGGGCATGCGCGACTTGGTGGTGCGGCTTCTGGCGCGCAAGCGGATTCGCGAATTCGCGTTTCTGACGCTGGTCCTGGGCGCGGCGGCGCTTCAGTTTCTGGTGGCTCGCGATGCCCTGAGCGGCGGCCTGCGCGTGGTCGCGGGAGGAGACATCCTCAAGGTCTGGCCCTGGACCGCGGCCGCCAACCTGGCGCAGGGAAGGGAAGTGGGAATGTCGCTTACGTACTTGCTGGCCTGGTGCGTGATCGGGTCCGCTTTCGGCTTGTGGCAATTCTCGCGAACACTTTCCTTCGATGCGGAAGAGGCGGGATCCAGCCGCGGCCCTGCCCGCGTGGGCGTCCCGCTGATCGAGCGCTTCTATCGATTGCCCTCGGTGTTATGGCGCGATCCAATCGGGGCGTTAGTCGAAAAAGAGATTCGGTTTCTGGCGCGCTCGCCGCGCTTCCGTCTGGTGTTCCTGATGGGCTTTACGTTTGGCTGGGTGATCTGGCTGCCGGCGACGTTCGGCCGCACCAACGCGACACAGTCCTTCCTGGGCAATAATTACCTCACCGTGGTCAGCGTCTACTCGCTGCTGCTGTTGAGCGAGGTGTGCTTCTGGAATTCCTTTGGCTTCGACCGATCCGCGGCGCAACTGTACTATCTCGCGCCCGTGCCTTTTTCGAGCGTGCTGATCGGCAAGAACCTGAGCGCACTGCTGTTCATCGTGATGGAGATTCTGGCGGTGACGGCGGTGTGCGCGCTGCTGGGCATGCCGCTGAATCCGCTCAAGCTGGCCGAGGCTTTCGCGGTGGCGGGAGTTGTGAGCATCTTTCTTTTGGGCGCCGGCAACCTGATGTCGGTGCGGCAGGCTCGCGGAGTGAATCCGGATTCCTCGTTCCGCTCCGGCGCCGCCGGGCGCGTGCAGGCGGTTCTTCTGGTGGTCTACCCGATCGCGTTTGTGCCCGCCGGACTGGCGTACCTGGCGCGCTACGCGCTGAGGAGCGAAGCCGCGTTTTTCGGGGTGCTGGCCCTGGATGCAGTGGTGGGCGGGATTGTCTACAAAATCGCGCTCGAATCCGCGGTGCAATCGGCCGCGAACGAGAAGGAAAAACTCCTGGCGGCGTTAGCCGCCGGCGACGGACCAATTTCGGGTTAGCGGCACAGGGCCGGAGCGGTCCCGCTTTGGCCGGAAACGTGAGATAGATCAGCCGCGACAGGCTCCGTTGTGCCGCTTAAGTTGAGCGGCACAGGGCCGGAGCGGTCACGCTTTTGGCCGGAAACGTGAGATAGATCTGCCGCGACAGGCTCCGTTGTGACGCTTAAGTTGAGCGGCACAGGGGCCGCAGGCTAAGTGCCGCTCAAGATCGTTGGCCGCCCTCGTGAGCCAGCAGCGCTTCCTTGACCGGCAGCCCGCCTCCGAAGCCGCCCAGCTTTCCTCCGGCGGCGATCACCCGATGGCACGGAATTACAATCGGAATCTGGTTGGCGCCATTCGCCGATCCCACCGCTCGCGAAGCCTTGGGATTGCCGATGCGCCGCGCCAGCTCGCCATAGGAGATGGTCTGGCCGTAGGGAATCTTGCGCAGCTCGCGCCATACCGCAAGCTGGAACTGAGTTCCCTGGGGAGCCAGCGGCAAATCGAACTCGGTCCGGCGTCCCGCGAAGTATTGGCGCAACTGCGCGACGGTCTCGGCTACCGCGCCGGTGTTCGATTCGATCCAGCCGCGATCGGGTTTCACAGCTTTACCGCCCTTCGGAAAACAAATGCAGCGAACGCCCTGCCGATCTCCGGCGATCAGCAACGGTCCGATCGGACTATCGAAGAAGCAGTAGTTCATCCGTCATAGCTCCAGTTTGCCGCGGTACAGCATATCCTTCAGGAGAAACCTGGTCTTGAACTCCAGCGGTCCGATCTTGGTGCTGAAGGTGATTTCCTTGTTGGACGGCGTGATCGGGTCCATGCGGGGAAAGTAATACATCTCGCCGCCGGCGATCGCCTGGATGTGATCGAGGTAGATGGGGCCGTCGCCTTTGCGCTCGAGCTTGGTGTAGCTGCGCAGCATCTCCGCCCGATCCGCCGCGGCTGTGGGAGCCTCGCCCTCGGACGGCTTGGCCGCATCCGGAAAGTCGCCCGTCATGGCCAGCATGTAGAACTGGGAAGCGCCATCGGGAGTCCCTTTGTTGGCGGCGCACACGGGCTTGGCGGAGGCCCAGCGAACCAGCGCGCGGAACGTTCCCGGGCTCTTCTCAGCGCCGCCACCGCTGTATTTTACCTGGTCGGCAGGGGAATAATAACCGCTGCGCGAAAACCCGACCGCGCCGCCGGGACCGCCGTTAAACTTGACGGTGGCTTTTTGCGCCCAGGGGGAGTCGTTTAGGATGCGCTGAATTTCCGGCGCAGACCAATCCTCGGGGAACTTCTCGTCCCAGAATTCCTTGGCCGCCGCTGCTCCCAGCGCCCCCATCGCGGCAGGGAGTCCCATGGCGGCCAGCATCGCGCGACGCCGGGTAACCGTGTTCATAACTATATGTTACGCCGGATTCCGCTAAGATAGAGGGTCTCCCCTGAGTTTCGACATGGCGTTGTTTTTTCTACTAGCGGTGTTCCTCTTCGTGATCCTGCTGATCGCCTTCTTCGTCTTTCCGCCCACCCGCTGGGTCAAGGCGATGACCGAAGGCAAGAAAACCGGCAGACCCAAAAATAGATGACGACACTTGTTCGATACCGCGCAGGCGCCCACACCGCCTACGGCATTCTTGAAGACGGCGTCATTGCTCAGGTGGAAGGAACCCTGTTTGCGCACAAGCTGACGGGCGTGCGGCACAGGCTCACCGAGGTTACATTGCTCCGCCCTGGCACGCCTGGAAAAGTACTTGCCGTGGGCCGGAATTACAAGAGCCACCTGGGCACGCGACCCCAGCCGGCGCAGCCTGAGATCTTCTACAAGCCCATCTCCTGCCTTCAGGACCCGGAGGCTCCCATCGTGATTCCGCGCGACTCGACGGACCTGCACTACGAAGCCGAGCTGGTCCTGGTGATCGGCAAGCGCGTGCGCCGCGCATCCAAGGACGAAGCCCGGGCGGCCATCTTCGGCGTCACCTGCGGCAACGACATCAGCGAGCGCGCCTGGCAGCGCGGCCCCGCGAACGACCTGCAATGGTGGCGCGCCAAAGGCTGCGATACTTTCGGGCCGTTCGGGCCCGCCGTCGTCACCGGCGCCGATTACGGCAACCTGCGCCTGCAATCGCGCTTGAACGGCGCCGCGGTGCAGGACCAGAGCACGGCGGACCTGATCTTCGACTGCGCCACCGTGGTCAGCTTCATCAGCCGCTACCTGACGCTGGAGCAGGGCGACATCATTTACACCGGCACTCCCGGCGAGACTCGCGCCTTGAAGCCCGGCGATGTTGTGGAAGTGGAGATCGAAAACATCGGCGTACTGCGCAATCCGGTGGTGGCGGAATCGTGACACGAGGCAGCGTCGCGCTATCATAAATAAAGAATGAACGATCAACAGATCCTCACGATCGCCCTGGCATCGGCGCCGACCATGCTCACGGTGCTCATTGGGATTCTTGTCAATAACGCTCGCTTGAGCGATATGAACAACCGCATGGCGGAACTCCGCCATCACATCGATGCGCGGTTTAACGAAGTAGACGTGCGTTTTAACCAGGTCGATGCGCGCTTCAACCAGGTGGATCTACGCTTCGACGAGATGAAGGAGCTCTGGCGCTCTGCACCGCGTCGAAGAGATAATCGACGCTCGCTTGAAGCACCTTGAGGACCGGTAGGGCGACAGCTCTGCTGCTCGCGCTATCCTGAATAGAGAATGAACGATCAACAGATCCTCACGATCGCCCTGGCATCGGCGCCGACCATGCTCACGGTGCTCATCGGGATTCTCGTCAATAACGCTCGCTTGAGCGATATCAAAAACGATATAAGCGCCCGAATGGGCGATCTGAATGCCCGTCTGGGGGAAACAAACGCCCGCATTGGGGAGACAAACGCCCGAATCGCAGAACTCCGCACCCACATGGATGTACGCTTCGACGAGACGAAGGAGCTCTGGCGCTCTGAGCTGCACCGCGTCGAAGAGATAATCGACGCGCCTGAAGCACCTTGAGGACCGGTAGAGCTTCCTACTTCCGCATCCGCTCCAATTCCGCATTCATTTCATTCCGTAAGTCCGCGGGCGCGTCCGCGGCGACCAACGCCAGAGCCTGCTCGAAACCCTGGGCCGTCCGGTCCCTCACAGAGGCGCGTTGCGGCGATCCGGCCAGGTCGCGATACAAATCCAGGGCCTTGCGCAGCGTAGCGGCGGCCGCCTCCGGCTCATGATTGGCCGCGAGCACCTCGCCCATCTCGAAGTTGCACGCGGCGATGGAGCGGCGCAGCTCCGGGCTCGGCGGCAGCGCCTCCGCGATCTGTAACGCGCGGCTGAAGCTGGTTAGCGCAGCTACAAGATTCCCGGCGGCGAACTGGGTCAAGCCTACCTTGCGTTCGGCGATCATGACGTCTTTCTGACGCTCCGCCGCTTGTTCCGGCGGGCCCGGATCTTCCTTCGCCAATGCCTCGAATTGAGCCAGCGCGTCGCTGTAGAGCGCCGCCGCCTGGCCCGGTTCCTGATCGCCGAGCCGGATGGAATCCCGCGCCAGTTCCTGTCTCAAATCTGAGAGTTGATCCGGCCTTTGGCCGGCGCGCTCAGGATGCATCTTCAGGAACTCGCGCCCGGTCTGGATGGCCCGGCTGTATTCGCCCAACCGTCCATAGGCCTGGATCAGCGCCGGTTCCATGGCGAGCTCGCGGCCGCGCGCGGCGTCGAGGAGCGACCGATCGCGCCGGGCTTGGATGCCAAGCCAGATTGTGCCACCCAGCAGCAACGTGAGCAACACGGCCATGACGCCGATCCCGGCCGCGTTGCGCCTGACGAATTTGCGCGTGCGGTAGCCGGCCGCGTACCCGCGAGCCTTCACCGGTTTGCCTTCCAGGTACCTTCGAATGTCCTCGGAAAACTGTTCGACCGAAGCGTAGCGCCGCGCCGGCTCCTTGCTCAGAGCCTTGAGAATGATCGCGTCCAGGTCGCCCGACAGTTTGCGCTTTAGCCGGTGGCGCGCCTTGTCGCGCGTTTCTTCCTGAGCCACCTTGATCTGCGTGGCCTGCGGAATCGCGGCGACGGCATCGGTAAGCACCACGCTGCTGGGACGCCGCGGGTCCTTTTCGCAGATCGCCTGCTGCATGGCCATGCGGGATGTGGCGCCCGGGCCGTGCGGGAACTTTCCGGTCAGAAGTTTGTAGAGCAGCACGCCCAGCGAGTAGACGTCGCTCGAGGTGGTGATGGATTCGCCGCGCACCTGTTCGGGGCTGGCGTATTCCAGAGTCATGGGACGCAGCTCCGGCCGCGTCTCCGCCGCCGTCGTTTCAAATTCGCTGTGGATCAGCTTGGCGATTCCAAAATCCAGGAGCTTGGGTGTGCCGTCCTTGGCCACCAGAATGTTGCCGGCCTTGATATCGCGATGCACCACCAGATTCGAGTGCGCGTATTGCACCGCGGCGCAGACGCTGCGGAACAGATTCAGCCGCTCGCTGATGCTGCTCTGGCGCTTCTCGCAGTAGTGGTCGATGGGCGTGCCTTCCACGTACTCCATCACCAAGTACGGCAAGCCGTCGGGTGTGGAACCCCCATCGATAAGCCGCGCGATGTTGGGGTGGTCCAGGCCGGCCAGCAACTGCCGCTCCCTGCGGAAGCGGCGCAGGATCTCGGCGGTGTCCATGCCGCGCTTCACCATCTTGATGGCGACTTTCCTTTGGTATTCGTGATCGACGCGTGAAGCCAGCCACACCGATCCCATGCCTCCGCGGCCGATGCGCCGCTCCAACTGGTACGGGCCCACGCGCGGAATGCGCGGAATCTCCGTGGAGCGGTCGTCCAGCGTCCGCAGCAGTACGCCTGGCAGTTCCGCAGCGGGTTGATTGAGGAAATCGCCGGATTTCTCGTGGCTCGCCAGCAGGCTTTCAACCTCCTGGCGCAGTTGGTGGTCGCGCGCGCACACTACGCGCAGGTAGGCGGCGCGGTCCTGCTGGGAACGTTCCAGCGCGCCTTCAAAAATCTTCCGGATCTGCACCCAACGCTCGGGCGTCAAGAGATCCTCCCGTAATTTCGCGATGCAGGAAGGCCCGCGCGGAACTCCAGCTTCGCTTCACCGTGGCGGCGGAAACTCCCATCACGCCGGCCGTCTGCTCCACCGAGAGCCCGCCGAAGAAGCGCAGTTCCACCAGCCGGGCCTGCTCCGAATCGAGCCCCTCCAGGCGCGTCAGCGCTCCGTCCAGCTCAATCATGTCCACCGGCCGCTGTTCGCAAATGGCCATGGTGTCTTCGAGCACCACCTTCTGCCCCGCGCTGCCGCGCCGCGCCGCACGATGTTTCCTCGCGTAATCCAGCAGAATGCGCCGCATCTGCGTGGCCGCCACTGCCAGAAAATGCCCGTGGCTTTCAAGCGGAGCCTTTTGATCCACCAGGCGGATGTAGGCTTCGTGAACCAGTGCGGTGGGTTGCAGCGTGTGCTCGCCGCGCTCACGGCGGAAATAGGAGCGGGCCAGCCGATGCAGCTCGTCGTAAACCAGCGGCAGAAGCTGATTCATGGCGTCCTTGCGCCCGCGCCCGAGCTCGCCCAGCAGCCTGGTTACTTCTCCGGTTTCTTCCATTAGCCCGCCTCCTGCGAATTATATCTCTTCAGTGACGGTGTGGGCCCAGCTAGTGTAAACTCGTTTAAGATCAGGCGGTCAAAAACGCAGTACTTGCCTCGACTCAGCGGGAGGCCCAGGTGGAACAGACGCGCGTAATCCGGTCGTTAAACCATGTGCTGAACCAGGTTCTCATAGCGAGTCTTGCCTTGGCGGCGAGTCTTGCACCCATTCAAGCTCAAGTCACCGCCGCGATTTCGGGACGGGTTGCGGATCCGAAGGGCGTCGGCGTCGGCGGCGCGACCGTGACCGTCAAGAGCGTCGAGACCGGCGCGTCGCGCAGCGTCACCACCGACGAAGGCGGCAATTACACCGTCCTCTCCCTGCCGCTAGGCGCGCAGGAGGTGCGAGCCGAAAAGAAGGACTTCAAGGTGGCCATTCGCACGGGCGTCGATCTCACCGTCGGCCAGGATGCGGTGGTGAACCTGTCGCTGGAGCTCGGCGAGCTGGCCCAGCAGGTCACGGTGTCGGGCGAATCGCCGGTGGTCAACACCACCATTGCCTCGATTTCCGGTCTGGTGGGGGAACGGGACATCAAAGAGCTGCCGCTCAATGGCCGCAGCTACGACAATTTGATCACGCTGAATCCGAGCGCGATCAATTACTCCGCCTATAAAAGCGCCAACACCACAACCAGCGATGGAAACACGTTTTCGGTAGATGGGCGGCGGCCTCAGGACAACATCTTCCTGCTTAATGGCATTGAAGATACAGGCGCGAGCCAGCTTGCGGTTACTCCGGGCGGGGTGAGCGGCCAGATGCTCGGGATCGACGCCGTCCGCGAATTCAACCTGCTCAGCGACAACTATGGCGCTGAGTACGGCAAGCGCGCCGGGGGACAGGTGGTCGTCGTAACGCAGTCGGGCTCGAATGCGCTGCATGGATCGCTATTCGAGTTCCTCCGCAACAGCGCACTCGATGCGTCGGGTATTTTCAATAACGGAGTGACGCCGCTGTTTCATAGGAATCAATTCGGGGGCGCGGCGGGAGGCCCGCTTAAGAAGGACCGGCTGTTCCTGTTCGGCAACTACGAAGGGTATCGCCAATCGCTCGCGGTCAGCAGCGTCAGCGATGTGCCGGACGCGCAGGCGCGCCAGGGATTTCTGCCGAATTCAGCGGGCGTGGAGACGCAAGTCGCAAAGCTCAACCCGGCCATGCTGCCGTTCCTGGCGTTGTGGCCTCAGGGGAACGGTCCGGAGTTGGGCGGCGGAATTCAGGAGGCTTTCTACAACCCGTTGAACACCGTTCACGAAGATTTCGCGAACTCGCGTCTCGATTACTATCTGAACAGCCGAGACCGGCTTTCCGCGATTTTCACGGTCGATACAGGGCACAGCATCATCCCTCTGGCCGACCCTCTGTTCGCCTCGGGGCTCAGACTCGCTTCGCTGGTGGGGAGCCTGGAGGAGACCCATGTAATCTCGCCGAGCATTCTGAACACATTTCGAGCGGGATTCTCGCGAGCCGGATTCAACTACGATTACGCGGCCTCCGCCACGTTCCCTTCGAGTCTGTCTTTCGTGTCCGGGGCACAACCGGGAGTGATTGCCGTCAACAGCGGGTTGACCGGGGGAGGCGGAAACCTGAACGACGGAGTGTGGGACCGGCGCAATCTATATACCTATACGGACCAGATCCAGATCACCAAAGGCATTCATCAATTCAGCGCCGGAGGCTGGTTGCAATGGGTCCAGGACAACGAGGATTTGGCCTCCCGGCGCCTGGGCGATGCGACCTTCTCCACGTTGACGACGTTGCTGCAAGGGACACTGGTGAATTTTCAAGTTGTACCCGATCACAACGCGCTGGGCTGGAGGAGCCTATTCGGCGCATGGTTCGTTCAGGACACGATGAAGATCCGCCCGAATCTCACGTTTTCCATCGGGTTGCGCGATGAATTCACCACTGGATACAACGAGGACTCCGGAAGAGCCGCCAACTTCATCACCGATTCAAACGGCGTTCTCCTCACCAATCCGAGAGTCGGCGATTCGGCGTTCACGCAAAATAATGCGACGCATCTTCTCGGGCCCAGGGTAGGTTTGGCCTGGGATCCCTTCGGTAAAGGAAAAACGGCGGTGCGCGCGGGATTCGGTACCTATTACTCGCTGATCGACGCATTGAGCTTCCTGCTGAGCGCGCTGCCTCCGAATAACGGGTCCGCGACCTTCACCGGGTCCTTGCCCTCCCTGCTGCCGATCACCTCGAATGTTCCCGTGCCGCTTGCGTGCGGTACACCGGGCGCGCTGCCTTCTCCGCAATGCTCGACCTTTGCGCCGCAGGGCATCCAGCCGAACGCGCAGACGCTGACCGTCGAGCAATGGAATCTGAGCGTTCAGCAACAGATCAGCTCCAATATGGCTTTTCGCGTGGCCTATGTCGGATCGCACGGATACCACGGGCTGTTGAGCGTCGATCCCAACAGTATTCCCGCGCAGGTCTGCCAAACCTCGAGCGGTTGTGTGACCGGCGGCGACCTCCCAACCTCCACCTCTCCATGCAATCTCAGCAATCCCAGTCTCTCCCCCACTGTGTGTTCCCTTGTGCCTCAGGGTGCTCAATACATTCCCTTCGGAGGGCGGCCCAACCCCAATTTATCGGCTGGGTTCTTCTGGTACACGGAAGGTAACAGCAGCTATAACGCGCTGCAGTTGGATTTTACGCGGCGCATCAGCCGCGGCTTGCAATTGCGGCTTAACTATACGTGGTCTAAGAATCTCGATATGAACTCCGGGTTGACCGTCGCTCAATCGAGTAACCAGCCGCAAATGGAGATGAATCGCTTCGACTTGCCAAGAGACTGGGGTCCGTCGGCGCTCAACCCGCCTCAGCAAGCGAGCCTTTCGGGAACCTATCAACTGCCTTTTGGAAAGAACGGAGGGATGTTGGAAAGGAGAACTCTCGGCGGCTGGCAATTGAATGGCATCGTCACGCTGCTCTCGGGTTTTCCGTTCACGCCGCTGATCGGGGTGAATCGGTCCGGGGACGGCAATACTAGAAATCCGGATCGCCCGTCTTTGAACCCGAGCTTTACAGGCCCGGTAATCGTCGGCACGCAGGCTCAGTGGTTCAATCCCCAGGCATTCATCCTGCCAGCGGCTGGGACGTGGGGCAATTTGGGACGCGGCGTCTACAGCGGTCCGGGCTTCGCGGACGTGGACTTCTCCGTCTTCAAGAACATCCCTGTTTCCGAGCGCGTCAATCTGCAATTTCGCTCCGAGTTTTTCAACTTGCTGAACCACATGAATCTGGGAGCTCCGAACGCGACTGCGTTCTCGGGCACGGCATACAGCCCGACGGCGGGCCAGATTACGTCTCTGGCGACGACCCCGAGGCAGATTCAGTTCGGACTAAAGCTGATTTTCTGAGTGGGTGTATGTAGTGCGTTTCGGCAGCATCGTCCAGGGCAGTTCCACGCTGGGTGCAGCAGAGCCGTTTATTACCTGCGAATGGCCGCTTGCTGACGCGCGCGGTTCGGTAACAGAACCGCGACCGTGAGGGAGCGGATGCGCAGCTACTTCTGACGCTGTGTTTGGCTGCGAGAATAATCGCCCGCCTTAGTTCTTGAACGCGTCCGGCCCCAATAGCCGCGACGTCCGGCTATCGCCGACGTCCCAGCCGAGCGATTCCATCTGGTCCGGCTGCGCCGTGAAGACGATCTGGAAGCTGCCGGTTTCATCCGGCGCGAGCGGCGGCTTGCCGCGCATCGGCGAAACCAGCGCGAGGTACTTCAGCAGCGTGTAGATGTCGCCTTCCTCGGGCAGCGACAGGTCCAACTCCTGTGTGCGGAAGCGTACCTCGACGCCGCGCTCGGTCAAACGGTAAGCCAGGAAGGCGCAGCAGTCCACGGCTTGCTCGAACCACGCCTCCGAGCCCACGGGCGCGTCCAGATCCAGAAAAATCACGGCTCGCCAATCCTGGTCGCGCACGAATTCGCGCACCTGCAAAGCGCCGGTGTGCGCGGTGGCTTTCCAGTCCACGTGGCGCGCGCTCTCCAGGGCCTCATAGGGGCGGATGCGATAGAAGTCGTGGCCGCGCCCGCGTTGCATGGCCGCGATCTCGCCGCTCACCGCATCCAGCAGCGTTTCAAAGCCCGGCTGCGGGTCCAGGCACGGGTACACGATGATGTCGTGGCGCGTGGTGACCATCTCGCGCCGCTCGGCGAACCCGAAGGGGAAGCGCGTCGAGAACTGAAAGCTGCGCTCCCGCTGCGCTCCGCGGCGCGGGAAATACAGCGTCACGGATTCCTCGATGGTCGCGCCGCCGGCAATCACAGGGAAGTTCAGAATCGAATTGAAGCCGCTCTCGGCCGCGCCCGCCAGTTGAATGCTGAACGACGGCACCCAGGGCTTGGAATTCTTCAGGCGGATTTTAGCGCGCACTTTGCGCCGCGCGGGGATGTGCTCCGGCAGCAGCAGATCGAGTTCCAGGCCGGCCAGTCCCAGGCGGGTCACGAAGCCTGAAATCAGCAGCGTCGAAAACATAGCGGCGACGATCAGAAACAGCAGATTATTGCCCAAAAGAAACGCCGCGGCCGCGATCGCGAGCAGCGCTGCGCGAAACGCCATTCCCGCGCCCGTCATCTGCTGCCGGCCCGCGGGCAGGTGCAAGCGATCGCGCCACTGTTCCAAGGAAGTCATACTCGCCAAGTCCGCACAGGGCCGGCTCGGCCCTCCGCACCACTAGGATCGCGCAAACTGTCCGGCCGAGTCAGGCTCTGTTGTGCGGGCGTTCAAAAAGCTCGATAAGCAGCGGCTACTCTTCCCATCGCGTTCACCAGCTTACGATACGGGACCTTGTCGAAGGAATCGAAGGGGATCCATTCGCCATCCCTCCAGCTCGATCCTTGCCAGCGGACCAGGATGGAGAGGTGCTCGAGATCCGGCTCAGCCGCGGGGGCGATGCCTATGGGGGCAATCGAGGCCACCAGCTCGCGCATCCGGCGATCGAGCGAGGAGCCGGTGGCGATGGTTTCGGAGAGGTTCACGCGCCGGGGCTGTTGCCAACGGCCTCCGGCGAGAAACCACAGATCCACAGTTTCCGCAACCGCCGAGCCGGTGACGGCCACGCCGGCGAGCCAGTCGACCGGCCGCGCCAATTCTCCGGCGAGCGCCTGCACTTCCGCTATGCGAGCCACGCGCTGATGCATGCGCTCGGCTTCCTCGAACTGCACCTCGGAGCTGGCGCGGTCGCGGGCGGCTTCGGCGACGTGCTTGAGCGAGGCGCCGCCGGTTTCGAGGAACTGCCGCATGCGAGCCGATTCGCCGCGGTACTCCTCGATCGACACGGCCTGCTGGCAGGGCCGCAAACAGCGGTTCATCTCGCCATAGATGCAGCCCGGATGATTCGGCGCGGGCGCCAGGTTCTCCTCGCAGCGGCGGATCTGGAACAGATCGAGGAGGGCTTCGTTGAAGCGGTCCGCGGCCGCGCGGCTGGGGAAGGGACCGTAGATCAGCCCTCGTGTCATTCTATTGGCGCCGAGGCGGGTCGTGATCATCGTACGCGGAAACGGATTGTCCAGCGTCAGCCGAACGAACGCGGGAGGCTTGAGGCGCGTAATCTTCTGCCAATCCTTGGGGAAATAGCGCCGCGCCAGTTCCAGATGCACCAGCGCGGATTCGAGCTGCGATCCGGTGAGCCAGTATTCGATGCGCTCGGCCACACTATTGAGGTTCAGGACGCGCGAGACGCGGTCGCGGTTGGAGAGCAGGCGCCGGAGCCGCCGCCGCAACAACGCCGTCCGCGCTAAATATGGATCGCCTTCGGCCGCCCACAGCAGGAACACCGCGGGACGGTCGGGGAGACTGTCGATTTCCTGGGGCAGCGCCGTCACCGGCTCAGACATTTTCAATCAAAGACTCGTCAAATAAGATTGTACGAGGTTGTCGATTCCAGCGATGCCGATTCGTCATCGTATAAGGGAAAGGAGGAGAGCGGACGATGAGATTGGAACCGATCGAGAAGCCCAAGGGACTCATGATGCGCATCGCCTACTGGATGACGCGGCGGCAGATGGGCAAGGTGATGACCCCCATGAAGGTGGTGTATGGGCGTATGCCGAGGGCGCTGAAACGTTCCTACGAGATCGCGAAGTTCGAGACGAAGGGAATCCGGCTGGAGCCGCAGCTCAAATTCATGGTGCGAATCTCGCGGCGCAGCTCAACGGGTGCGCCTTCTGCCTGGACATCGGCCGCGCGATGGCGATGCGCGAGCATCTTGGATGGACAAATTCAACGCTCTCTCGGAATACCGGACCAGCCCGCTCTTCTCCGGCCGGGAGCGGGCGGCGCTGGCCTGCGTGGAGCAAGCCACGCGTCGCAAGCGTTTACTCAACAGCTGCTGATACAGTGTTTGTAAAGGAGCTGGCGCATGAAGAGCTGGCGTATGCAAAGATTGCTGTTGTCGATATTCGCTCTCTCGGCCCTGCCAGGGAGCGCGCTGCTCGCCCAAAATATCACCGGAACCTGGCAGGGCACCCTGAAGGTCAATGGGCCCAACGGCTCGGTTGACCTGCGCACCGTGATGAAGATCTCACGGGCTGACAACGAAAGCCTCAAGGGCGTCTTCTTCTACGGCATCGACCAGGGCGGCACCATGCCCATCAGCACCACCAGCATCACGCTCAAGGGCTCGGCGGTCAAGGTCTCCATCACGCAGTTGAACGGAACATTCGAGGGAACTCTTAGCGGGGACGGCCAGACCATCAGCGGGAAGTGGGCGCAGGGCGGTCCCGCACTCCCGCTCAATCTGGTTCGCGCCACTGATGAAACCGCCTGGACTATTCCGGAGCCGCCGCCTCCGCCCGTCCCGATGCCCGCAACCGCGAAGCCGGAATTTACGGTCGCCACCATCAAGCCCAGCCGACCCGACGCGCCGCGCGGGGGCTATGGCTTCCGGGGCCAGGATGTGACCAGCACCAACGTTACAGTGAACTGGATGATCAAACTGGCCTACAACGTGCATGCCCGCCAGATCGAGGGGGGGCCGGCGTGGCTTGATTCCGCGAAGTACGATACTGTTGGGCGGCCAGACACTCCCGGCCAGCCCAGCAGGGATCAGATGAAGCTCATGATTCAAAAATTGCTCGCCGATCGCTTTCAACTCAAGTTCCACACCGAAAAGAGGGAACTGCCGGTATACGCTATGGTGGTGCTCAAGACCGGCGCGAAGATCACCGTGAGCGCGGGGGATCCCAATGCTTTTCCGGGAATCGGTTTCGCACAAGGGCCGGGGGTGCTCTCCCTCATTGGCCGCAACACTACCCTCGACGGGGTGGCAAACGCCTTGCAGAGCAATGTCCTGGACAAGCCCGTTGTGAATCAAACCGGCCTCACCGGAAGGTACGACTTCGCTCTGAAATTCACGCCCGACGCGACTCAAATAGCCAACTTCGGCCCGCTCCCGCCCGGCACCGTTGGCGACCTTGATGCGCCCCCCGATATCTTCGCCGCGTTCCAGCAACAGCTCGGAATGAAGCTGGAATCAACCAAGGCGGCTGTCGATGTGATGGTGATTGAAAAAATAGAGAGGCCTTCGGATAATTAAACCGTATTGACCACCGAAGAAATTCGCCGTGTTGGCCCCAATGGTAAACGCCAGTGCACGTAGAGTCTAGATCGCCTTTGTCCGTAAGTCCGGTTGGGGGAAACGTGACCGTGCTCCGCGAACGCCATTTCCGGCCATTGTCCGAAGCTACCTGGCGGCGGGTGCGAGAGCCATGACTGCCCAATTTGTGGCCGCGGCGGAAATGAACTGATCACTCTCATGCGGAAACTCGCTGTCGAAATACCGCTGGGCCGGCAATGTTCGGGTTCGAACATACCAGGAGCCGTCCGTGAGCTGGGAATTCATCAGGAACCTGATCCCTTTCTGATAAACCGGACTCGAAGGCTCCAGCGTGGCGGATGCCTTAAGAGCCACCAAGGCCTGCCCTGTAGCATAAGCGTCGCTCGCAAGAGTCGATAACTGCCCCCATCCGCCATCCGGGCGCTGCGACGTCAGCAAATCGGCCGCGGCCTTCTTGATCGTCTCCCGCCTTCCACCTGCCCATTGCAACCCGAGAATACGGAAAGCCCGATCTTCGGTGGTTAGGGGCTGAGCCAGTTCGATCCAACGCGCGGCGAGCTGGACCGATTTATCATATTCATCCCGCTTACTCTTAGGGCCGTAGATTTGGATCGCCCGCAAGGCCGTCGCCGTTGCCTGGATGTCGCTACTCTCAATGGGAGGGCGTTGGGCCCGAATTCTCCAATGACCGTCGTTCTCCTGGGAGTTCTTCAAATAACGCGCCCAACCGTCGGTGGTAGCATCCGGGGGATAGTTCTCCGCAACCATGCCCAGTAGTGTGTATCCGGCGGTATCGATTGCACCGGGCACTCCCAGCCCTTGCAGTGCGCGTTCGCGATTGCTATCGAGAAAAGCGGCGATCTGCCGTAGTTGCGCCTGGGCGATCTGTTCGTTCACGGGGAGCTTGCTCTTTCGCGCCGCCGCCATCGCCATTGCGGTCAGAGAGTTGTTATGGCAGGAGACGCAACCTGCTTTGCTCAGGAAGGCAGCGTCTGCCCGCTGCAACGCCGGGAGGCTCCGCTCAATCGCCGCACGAGGGGAACTAGCAGGACTTGGCTCAAATGTCGGCAGGACGGAATTGGGCCCGGATTTTGCGCCGGCGTCTTCGAGTATTTCAACCAGTTTGGTTTTCCCTTGCCGCCGTGAAAGATCGAGCACGGTTCCCCCGGCGTTGGTGCTCGCCTGAATGTCCGCTCCCCGTTCAAGAAGAACCTTTACAAGATCCAGCGGAGGCAATTCCGGCAGCAGCGCCAACGTTGAGACCATGTTGGCCGCAGCCTTGGCCCCGCGATCAAGCAACATTCTGGCCAGCGGCACATCTCCGGAACGGACTGCGCTGGTGAGCGCGGCATTCAGGTCCTGTTGCCCGGCGAATTTCATCAGCAGCTCAACACAGGGTAAGCAGGCGCTTTGGACGGCTTGGGCCAGAGGAAGGGGCGTCCTTTCGGCTCCCCGTTCCAAAAGAAGTTCCAGGAGTTGCTTATTGCCTGAGAATCCAGCCGTGGCCAGCACGGTACCGCCGGTCGGACTGGTCGTCTTGACATCTGCCCCGTGGTCGAGCAGCAGTTGGACCACAGCACTCGCATTTGCATGGCCTGCTGCCGCGATCAGTAGCGGTGTCTGACCTTCGTCCGAGCGTGCATTGGCCTCGGCGCCACGATCCAGCAGAAGCCGAGTCTTGTCAGGATCATCGACAGCATACATGAGCGCGCTGGCTTTACTCAGATTACGCAGATTAGGATCGGCTCCCCGCTCCAAAAGCAACCGGACAGAATTCGCGTCTCCGTAGAGCACCGCGTACATCAGGGGCGTGAAGCCCCCGGTTCCGCTGCGATTCACGGCTTCCGGATGCTCTCGCAGTAGCTTGGTGAAAACCTGACGCCCCCCGTTGTGCAGAGCTTCCATAATGCGGGTGGCCTGGGAATCCGGGGCTGGAGCCGCCGCTTCTCCCGCCAGCGCGTCGGGCCAATAGGCTCCTTCGTCGATCCAGCTCCGGATCGTGATGATTTGCGCCCCGTTCAGAGGCCCGGCTGGGGGCATCTGAAGACCCTGCCGCGGAGCCGTCAATTTGAGATAGAGCGGGCTTGCCGCGCTGTTTCCCGGTATGATGCTTGCCCCGTTCGCGCCCACTCGATTGGGCATTGCGACGCGCCGCTGGTCAAGACGAAGGCCTCGCATCTGTTGTGAAGGCCCATGACAACCGAAGCAATGCTCGCGCAGGATGGGCTGAACATCGCGGCCAAAATCAATCTTCTCGGTGCTCTGAGCCGCTAGCAACTCACCGCCCAGACAAGCCCACAGGATCACGCTCACGTGCAGTGTACGCATGGCACCTCCGCCTGACTTAACTGAGAAGGATGAATTCTTAGCTTACTCTACACGGCGCGTAGGAAGCTTGATCTCGCGCGCGCGAGCCGATTCGATCCCGACAAGCGCCGATCAATCGGTAGCTAAGTCTCTTTCTCCGGCAGATCGATAAACTCAACGCTCCACGGTGACCGCCGTAAATCAAGACGTGCTACCGTGATCGGCAACTGAAAGCGCCGAGGGCCGGCGCTCCCAGGATTCAGGTACATGACGCCAGCACGTTCGGTGTGGCTAGGTTTGTGCGAGTGCCCACTGACGACGATGTTGAACTCAGCGGCAGCAGGATCGAGGTCAAGTTGCTGAATGTCGTGCAGGACGTATATGAGTGCAGAACCAGCCTCGGCGAATGCCGTCATCGGCAACTGAGACGCCCAAGCGCCTTTATCGACGTTCCCTCTAACGGCGACGACCGGCGCCACCGCGCGTAGTTGTTCGATGATCCCAGCCTTGCCAACATCACCAGCATGGATGATCAAATCAGTTCCTTTTAGGGCAGTCAACGCCTGCTGGCGCATGAGGCCATGGGTGTCCGAGATCAGCCCAATAATCGCCGCATTGGCCATTGTTCGATCCTACCGGATCGCTCCGTGAAACGCCGCTCGGTCTCGCCCTGCCCACATCGCGGCCCGATACGTGAAGAGGCAAGAAGAGGCAAGCGACGGGTCCGCCGGCTTGGTGAGCGCGATGAATTTTGATGGGCGTGTCAGCCCAGGCCGTACCAATTCCGTAGGTCCTACGGATCAAGTTTGAGGCGTTCACGCTTCCAGCCGCCTGATCCTAGCAAGCAACACATCCGCTGAGGCTGGCCGTTAGACGGTTTTGGGCGTTAGACGGTCGCGCCGATCAGCACCCTCACGTCAAGTGAACCTCGAAGGGTGTTCATCGTGATGCAACCACGGTCTGCAATCTCGACCAACCTTCCGAGTAGCTCTCGATCGCGACTTTCAGCGGCAACCCGCAACTCCACTCCCTCAAACCGGGCGGGTGAATCGGTGAGGAAGCCCACCACCTCCACTCGCACCTCGGAAATCTCTACTTCCCGCGCCCGGATCGCAGCCAGCAGATTGCTCATGAAGCAGCCCCCCACCGCAGCAAGGAAGAGTTCTCCGCCCATCGGCCCCGCGTCGGCGCCGCCCTTCGCGCCGGGCCTGTCGATTAGCACTCGGTGCCGGCCTATCGCCGCTTCTGACGCCGACGCCGAAACTTGACGGAGTTGAACCTTCATCTCGTTGGCCATATTCATAACGTTACACTACGCGACGGTACTGGCACGGCTGGAAGCGATCGCTGTCCAGTTGACGCTTTCCGGCGATTGGCGAAGTGTACTCGAATCCCGTTTGGCGGCCCACGATCCCGGATTGCTTGTGGGAAGGGCTGTTCTCAACAAGAATCAGCCACTTCCCCCGTGCCGAACGGCCTGGGTGATACAGTGATAGCCGTGACGGTAAACCGCACATTGCGCACTGCAGCGGCCACGCTGCTCTTAACGGCGATTCGCGCTTCCGCCCATCACTCATTCGCCGCCGAGTACGACGAGAACAAGCTGATCACGGTCTCCGGCTCTGTGTCCAAGTTCGAATGGATCAACCCGCACGGGCTGCTCTCTGTCCACGGAACGGATTCAGCGGGTAAGGCAGGAAGCTGGAAGTTCGAAATGGGCAGCCCCGGCAGCCTGGAGAGCCTGGGATGGAAAAAGACGGATTTGAAGACCGGCGATCGGATCACCCTAGAGGGCTACGCCGCGAAGAACGGAAGCAACATGGCTAGCGTCCGCATGGTGAGGTTGGCCGATGGGCGGAAACTCTTCGGCGGTTCCCAATGCACCCCAGGTAACCCCTTGAGGTTTCCAATCCACGCCAGGTGACCCCTTCAAGTGGTGTCGTTCTGGCACGAAGCGGAAACCGGTAGCGCACGTACCCTTGACGGCCGCGCCGCCGGTCTCAGGTGTCAGTGACATGCCCATGAGCTGCGTCTCGGGCTTTGCCGTCGGCTTGCTTGCCGTCACGAACCTGTTTGGGCAGATGCGGCCTCTCGGAACCTCACGCTCAATTTTCGGTGGGCTTCTGCTCCGCGTGATCGATTACCAGAACGGGAGCGGGCCTCTTCTCCAACTCTAGCTTCAATCCAAGTTGTCTACTGACGGCGTCGGGAAGCGAAAGCGCGCCATTCGGATCGGACGCGGTGCCGGCGCCGGATTGCGACGGAGCCTGCCCAGGACCCGGGAGGCCATTTTGCAGAATGCCGATTGCGCTAAAACTCACCGTGAAATCGTAGGCGTCCGTCAAACCAGTTTTGTCCAGCACGGCGGCGTGTACGTATCCGTTCGCGAGTTGAGGAAGCCGGTCCGCGAACTGCGCCATCGTCATGTTCCGGCAGTAAAGCAGTCGCGAAAGCACTGGATTCGCGACTCTGGGGTCTTTTCCGTCAGGACCAGGGCCCTCATTGCAACCGGTGCGTGCCGTAGGATCGGCTTTAGCCATCTTCGGCTTCACCGAGGACAACGTGTAAGCCGGGACCACCCGGTCTTCGAAGTGCATCTTCAGCCCAAAGCGATCCTCCAGCAGCTTCCCGATCGCCTTATTTCGCGTCTCCGGGTCGGCTTGCGCGGGCTGCCCAGGGTCGGTTGAAATCATTTTCCCGGTGATGTCCCAACGGTCCTCGTCCATGAACTTTGGGGCGCCCTGGATCATATCGGGAAAGATGTCGTAGATCTGTTGGATCAGGAAGCTGAGCGTGGCGCCCTGGATATTAATTTGGCCGCTGGGAAGGATCTGCAGCCGGATGCCCTTAAAATCCGGATTCGTGGGCTTAATCACCGCGAGGTCGAATTCTGTGGCCGGAGGCGGCGGAAGGAACTTCGAAATGTCTGCGGCGTTCGGGGTCGGCGTTTCGTTTACGCTGTCGACGAAAAGGACAGGTTGCGGGACCTTGCCCGCCTCGAGTTTGAGTCCGAGCTGCTTGTCGACGGCGTCGAAGACGCTGATGCCATCCGCGCCGGCGCGCGCAAGCAGAGCCGGTGGGGTCCACTTGATCGTGAAATCCCATTTGCCATCGAGACCGGTCTTATTCAATCCGTTGCCGTTGTTGTTCGCCAGTTGGCCAACAATGCGCGCAAAATCGTCCATAGACATGCTGTGGCAGTCGATTACTTGTTGCGGAATCGTGTCCGGGGAGGGAGGGGCCGTCTGCGGTTGCCCCTGGCAACCCCAGGGAGCGGATGGGTCGGCGGCCGGCTTCATCTTGGGCTTGCCGCTGCCCAGGGAGAGCACGAACCCCGGCAGCTCCTTCGTATCCTTGTGGAGCTTCAGACTGAACCGCTCCGCGAGCAGGATCTGAAGCATCAACTTTGCTTGCTCCGGAGCGCTACCTGCGGGAGCCCTCGCCGACACGTCGAAACGATACGTGTCGAGCCAGCTTGGGCCGCCCAGGATCTTATCGTTGTCGATATCATAGGCAAGGCTGATCAAATCCACCATGGTCGCCTGGCGCACCAGATAACGAGTGCCGCGCAAACCGCCGGCGGCCATAGACGGCATCCGGCTCTTGGCGCTGACATGCACATCGGCTGCTTCAAACGCCGGCGCGGAGGTTCCGGAGACTGTGATTCCGGCCTGGCCGAAAGCCGCTCCCGAAAACAGGGCTGCCAGACCGATCCTTGTCCATGCTTGAGTCATGTTTTCCCATCCTCTCACCTGAGCGACACAACATCGTCACAGGTATTACGCATCAGGCGCGAATCCGGTTCGCAAAATTTTGCCACGCTGGCTCCGAGCCGATACACTCGGCTACAGCAGCTACATTACCCGGCGGAGCGATCTGCCTTTCAACGAGTTAAGATCCGCGACAAAGGTACAGGTGTTCAGTTTCGGGAAATTTGCGTACCAACCTCGGACGCTTGCCCACGCATTCGCCGGCGAGCCCGCTTTGAAGTCGCTAACAAATGGGCCAAGCGCCCGTACCAACCAATCTCGAAGCGAATACCCTTGCTTTCCGCAGTAGTCGTCGCGGCGATCCTCGCGGCCCTGCCCGTCCAGGCGGAGTTGCTGGAGAAGACCAAGAACGTGGGTGGCACGACAGTCCGATACAAAGTCGTTCTGCCGAACGGATATGATCCTGCCAAGGCTTACCCCGCGATCCTGGCTTTCGGCGGGGGTCCGCAGACAATGACCACGGTGGATGGCGTTCTCGACCGCAACTTCCGTGCCGAAGCTGAAAGACGTGGCTACATCCTCGTCGCCCCCGCCGCGCCGGACGATCAGTTGTTCTTCGAGGACGGGGCTCGCATTTTCCCCGAGTTTCTGAAGCTGATCTTGGCGGACTACAAGATCCAAGACAAAAAGTTCCACATCGCTGGACCATCCAACGGGGGAATCGCCGCGTTCCACATTGCGGCGGCGAATCCTCAGTACTTCCTCTCGGTTACTGCCTTCCCTGGATACATGTGGGAGCCCAGCCCGTCCAAGCTTCAAGCGATTTCGAAGATGTGCGTCTTCATGTACGTTGGCGAGAATGACCCATACATGTGGCACACGGAAATGAAGAAGGAAGCCGAGTGGCTGCGCTCCAACGGGACGGTCGCCCGCTATACGGTCGAAAAGGGCCAACCCCACCGGCTGGAGACTTTGGCGGGTTCCAATGCCGGGCGCTTGTTCGATGGATTTGAAGAATCCAAAAAGGGTTGCAGCAAATGAGATCAGCGCGCACAACGATGTTTTGGGGGCGTTACGATGTAGCGGCTTGCCCTCCCTGCTGGAGACAATTGCAGCGGCAGTCCCCGAAGACACGGCAAACGCTCCGGCAAGCCTCGAACGTCGGTAGTAACGGCGCGCCGAGTGGCGGTTGAGGCGCCGGATCGACGATTCCAGCTCTCCAGAAGATGACGGCGCGCACCGCAACCGTAGGATCTACGGCGTGGCTTTGTACCGGCGTGTCCGCGCGGAAGTCGGTACCTCGGTCGAAAGCGCGTTTCGCGACGGTTGTCTGCTGTGATTTACTAGCATTACATCCCCGGAACCGTGAGAACTCCGGATGCCGGAATAAACCCGGTAAGGCAATAGGATAAATATGAAAATGAAAATGCAAACGCTTGCATTGGCGCTCACGCTGATTGGCGCCACGTTGATGATGGCCGCACCGGCCGGGGCGGCTCCCCCGCGGCCGCTGGGCCCCTGTGACATCTATGACGCAGCGGGCGCCCGCTGCGTAGCTGCCCACAGCACCACACGCGCGCTGTACGCCTCATACAACGGCCCGCTCTACCAGGTCCTGCGCCAGTCGGACGGCAAGACTCTGAACATCGGCGTCGTCCAGCCCGTCGATTCGCCGGCCGCCGGTGCGGGTGGGACAGATGCGGGTGGATACGCCGACGCGGCCGCGCAGGATGCGTTCTGCGCCAACACGTACTGCTGGATCACCACCATCTACGACCAATCCCCCAGGCACAACCACCTGACCCAAGCGCCCCGCGGCGGATTCAGCGGCCCGGCCATGGGCGGGTTTAACAACCTCCCGGTCGCTGACATGGCGCCGATTACGATCATGGGCCACAAAGTCTACGGCACCTTCATCGAGCCGGGTATGGGCCTTCGCCAGAACGACGTGAAGGGCACCGCGGTCGACGATCAGCCGGAGGGGCAGTACTGGGTGATTAACGGCAAGCACTACAACTCCGGCTGCTGCTTCGACTACGGCAACGCCGAGATCGACAGTCGCGACGACGACAACGGCACCATGGAAACCACCTACTACGGCGACGCCACCAACTGGTATCACGGGAACCAGCCCGGCCCATGGGTCATGACCGACCAGGAGAACAACCTCGTCGGTTGTGTCAACAAGGATGCATCGAAGCTGTGCGACAGCCTGCCGAACGTCACCTGGCGATTCGTGACCGCGATCGCCAAGGGCGAACCGCACCACTGGACCTCCATGGGCGGCGACGCGCAGCGGGGAACCCTGTCGGTCATGTTCGATGGCCCGCGCGTCAACTCCACCTATGACCCGATGCGCAAGCAGGGGGCCATCCTCCTCGGCAACGGCGGCGACAACAGCAACGGCTCGCAAGGCACCTTCTATGAAGGCGCGATGACGGCCGCGGGCACCTTCCCGACGAACGCCACTGACCAGTTGGTGCAGGCCAACGTGGTGGCTGCCAGGTACGACGTGTCGCGGCTGAGCCTGGCGCCTGCGCCGGCAACCGCCACTCCGCCGGGACTCCAAACGTTCTCACCGGGTTCCTCGCAGGACACCACCGTGACGTTCACAAACACAACGGGGGCGCCTGCGATGGGCCTCCAGTTGAGCATTTCCGCGCCCAGGCAGTGGACCGCCCGCGTTGCGGACGCCAACCAAACGTCGAAGACGTTCGCCGACCCAGTCGCGCCCGGCGCGAGCGTGAGCGCGACCTTCAGGGTCACTTCGGGGCCGGCGGCCTTCAACGGCGATCTGGTTGGCAATGCCCGGTGGTCGACTGGTGGCAGGGCGCAATCCGAGACAATCGCCGAGAAGGTGCGCAACGTCAGCCCGGTAAAGATCAACGAGTTTCGCATCAGCGACGGTTCTCCCACCAACACGACGAACTCGTTCATCGAACTCTACAACGCCGGTGCCCGTGACATCGACATCTCCAACTGGACCCTGACCGAGCACCCGACCCAACAGGCTATCTTCTCGACGGTGAAGATCCCGGCCGGGACGAAGCTCGCCGCTCACGGCTTCTACCTGCTCGGGCTGTCCAACTCCGGGCTGGCGGTCCCCGCGCGCGCGGGCGATACCACCATCAACGTCAACACGACCGGCATGTCGGCCGGCGATACGATCGACATCGACACGGGCGCCGGCACTGCTTCCAATGCCGAGACCCGCAAGATCGCAGGCATCGGGACGGCGGCCGGCGCCAATACGACGCTGTGGCAACCCCTCCCCGATGGTCCGGTGATCACGATCCCTGCCGGCTCAACCAGCGTGCCGGTCACGAGCGTAGCCGGGTTCGCGGTCGGCGAGAAGATCGCCATCGGTTACGGCGCCACCTACCCCACCGTCGCTAAGGCCGCCGACGCTCAGGCAATGGAGCGGTACGAGGTCGCCACGGTCACCGCCGTCGGAAAGCCGGGCACGCAAGCCTTGCTGGGAGCGGACGCAGCCGCCGGCTCCACCAACATCAAGGTGACGTCCGTCGCCAACATCTCTGCCGGTGACAAAATCCGGTTGGACGTCGACAGCGTCGGCCATGGAATCGAAACCGTCACGGTCACTCGCGTCGGCACGCAAGCGAGCCGAACGGCGCTGTCGGCTGATGCCAGCGCTGGCGCGACCAATATCAAAGTCCGCGGCATGAACGGGCCAAGCCGCGGTATTCAGGGCGGCGTTCCTTTCTCTGTGGGCAACAACCTGATCGTGGGCACCCCCGCGAACCGTGAAACGGTGACCATCACTGCCGTCGGCGCCTCGGGTCCGGCCGGCGCCGGTATCGACTTCACTCCGGCCCTCGCCCACGCGCATCCCAACGGTGACGCTGTGGTAGATCCGGGATCGGGTCTCGACCTCGCCGCCCCGCTGAAGTTCAACCATGCGGCCAACCTCCCCTTCAATGACAGGGGAACGGGGATTACCTTCGCGCCGGCGACGGCCTTTGCCCATTCGAGCAACGAGCCCATCCAGCCGCTCGGCACCGGCATCACGCTGGACCGCCCCCTGGTCAGGGAGCACGCGATGGACGCGGTTGTGCGCGACGCCGCGGTTACGACCGCGGGCTATCAGGGGACTCCGGCGCCGAACCAGTGGTTCGGGGGCCCCGCCCTCTCCACCGGCGCCGGCAGCATGGTGCTGCGCGACGGGGCTGGTCAGGTCGCCGACAGCCTCAACTACGGCGGCCTCGTCGACCCATGGGCCGCTGAGGGTTACCAGGCCACCTCCGGAGCAGGGCAGAGTGGCTGCCGCGTGACTTCGCCCGGCCTGGCCGGTGGCTTCGGGCCGGCCGCTACGGCCGCGATCAACAGGAGCGCGGGCCGCTTCCCGGACGGCCTCGACACCGACAGCAACTGTACCGATTTCCTGTTGCAGCCCGCCACCACCCTGTCGGCCGCTTCGGCCGCCGGCGCGAGCAATATCAAAGTTGCCGGCGTGGCAGACTTTGCCGCCGGCCAGACGATTATGATTGACACGGGCGCGAGCCTTGAGACCGCCGTCATCGCGACGGTTGGCACGGCGGGTGCCACCACGGTGAGCGCTGCCACCAACGTGGGCGCGACCGTTATCCCTGTCGCCGGCGCGGCAGGTTTCAGCGCCGGCCAGACCATCGCCATCGACAGTGGCGCGAACCGTGAAACGGCAGTTGTCGTCTCCACCACTGGCGGCAGAGGCGGCGCCACAATCACCGTTGTGCCGCTCACTCTTGCGCACGCGATCGGGGCACAGGTCTCCGGTACTGGCATCACCCTCGCCGGCGCATTGACCAGGGCGCATGCCAGCGGGGCGCCGGTCGCCAGCGATGTTCCCACGCCCGGCGAGCCCAACCGATATTACTGGAGAGGTCATTAAACCGTCCCTGGGCAACACAGCGATGGCGCCTCTCTCCCGCGAGCAGCTCGAAGAAGGGGCCGCATTGCTGCGCGGATTCGCCACCGCTGAAGTTCCCGTCCTGGTTGAGGAAGTGGAGCGGATCTCGCAGGCCTCACCGTTCCGCCACCTGGTTACGCCCGGCGGCTACACCATGTCTGTCGCGATGACCAACTGCGGCCGCGTCGGTTGGGTCTCCGACCGCACCGGCTACCGTTACGACCCCCTCGATCCCGACACCGGAGCGCCCTGGCCGGCGATGCCCGCAGCCTTCCTCGACCTCGCCGTACGTGCCGCCGCCGAGGCCGGCTTCGCCAACTACGATCCCGACGCATGCCTGATCAACCGTTACATTGCAGGCGCCAAACTCAGCCTCCATCAGGACCGTGACGAGAAGGATGCCTGGGCTCCAATCGTCTCGGTTTCGCTCGGCCTGCCTGTCGTATTCTTATGGGGCGGCAAACGCCGCTCCGATCCGGTGCGTCGCCTGATCGTCGAAAGTGGTGACATCGCGGTATGGGGCGGTCCCGCACGCTTCGTATATCACGGCGTCGCTCCGCTCAAGGACGGGCAGCATCCGCTGACGGGCACCGCTCGCCTGAATCTTACTTTTCGAAAGGTGTTCTGAGACCTCGGCGTCCGCCAGCGCCAGCAGCTTGGTCATACCAGGCCGGTTCAGGCTCCTGGCCGACTCGCCGCCGTCGACGATGACTTCGGCGAGCTCCGTGCCCTGCACGGTCGCCATGGCGCGGATCTTGGCTTCCTGGGCTTCGAGCGAGACTCCGTGCTCGGCTTGCTTGTCAGTTGAAACCCGTACGTAGCCGATTATTTTCATCGGTCACATGTTAGCGGCTGCAGACGCGACCATCAAGGGAAATCGCGCCTTATCCGTGGGCCTACCTCGCTTCCGCTATGGTTCTAGGCCGGGAGCGTAGTCTGGCACGGACGCGACTCGACGGCCGCCACGCACAACGTGTTTGTCCCACCGGCAATGAAAGGGAAAATTACTACGCCGGTGTGAGCTTGCGTCGTGGTTTTGACGCTCAGGCTTGTTTTTATATATGGCGACAAAAGTGAATTTGCCCTCGGCAACGCAGCCCGTGGGGCCTTCGGCCGGTGTTGGTCGAGGTGATATACCGCGTTCTTAAGAGATAAATGACTGGCCGGGGGGCTCCTGAAGCGCAGTGTGAAGTGGCCCATAATCGCTGTATGCAAGCGATACCTCAGGGCATGTCCCAGCAGACCTTCGATTATCTCCTGGCGTTCACCACCGACCACGAAGGGGACACTCCCTTCATGTATAACAACTGGTCGGCCAAGAACGAGAATCCCGATGTCACGATTGGAGTAGGCCACGCGTTAACCAGCTTGCCCAAGACCACGATTGGTCCCGGTCAGTTTACCTGCGCAGCCGGTGAGGGAGAAGCAGCAAGCGTACGGACGATGTTTCGTGTGAGAGCGACGGGGCAGCCGCCAAGCCGAGACCAGATGATAGCGGAGTTCCGGCGCGTGTACAATACGGAGCGTATCGGAGGTAATCTATTCAGCGCCTTTCAGGCTCCGTCTCCTCTCGAAATGGATCGGGACGCCATGCTCGACGACTTGCGGGATAAGATGCTCTACTGGTGGGCCAGGAAAGGCCACCAGGACTTTCCAGACTTCGCCGCAATTCCGGCGCAGGCTCAAGTCGCCTTGATGAGTTACAACTATGGTGCGAGACTGTCTTCTGCCCCACTTATGTGTGATGCCGTCAGAGCCAACAGCTACACTGAGGCAGCGAAGCAGAGCTCTGTACCGGGCTGGTACCCTAAAAAGGTCGAAGCGCACAAACGATTGTTCCTGAATGCGGCGGTCCTGATCTTAGGGAAGGACGTGAACATGCTCCCGCCGATTTTTGGTCCTTTCCAGCCGCCTCCGGCGGCCCCTTTGCCTTTTCCTGTACCTGCGGGGCAGCCCCCAGTGCCTCGATTGTAGGGAAGCCCCTGATCGGCGATGCATGCCTGGCCAGTCGGAGGCATCATTGCAGTCGAGCGACTGGCGCTGGGACAGGGCAAGCGCCGCGAGCGTCTTCCGGCGTGGATGAAAGGAGTATCCGCCTCCAAACGGCGGGGCCGACCGCCTGGCAGCAAAAACAAGCCCAAGGAGTAAGCAGCCGCGCAGGGGTGAGACTCCGGGTCTTATTCCGAGCGGGTGGAATCCATAAGTGGTGCATCGATGACAGAGTTGTCGTTTCCCAATGTCTCCGTCGCGAGTTCGGGTGATTACTTCCAGGTCTCTTTTGCGGAGAAGGAGGATAGCGGCGAGAACGAGGAGAGTGAGGGTGCGTACTTCCAAAGACAATTCGAGTCCTTTGACGGGGGACGAGTGTATCTCGAAAGTGATCAAGATGATTAATTGTGCGGGCACTTCCGAATCCGGAGAGCGCAGCTTAGCCGGGAGATGTTCCGCCTGGAGCTCATGGGCCGGCCAGTCAGATCGGTCCAGATCCGATTCCTGGCCGACGAAAAACAATACCGCCGGCTAAAGCGAATCCTCCAGACGATGATTCCTGAGGTTCTCAGCGTCGAGTAGTCCGACTCTTGCCAAGCACCGTTCCCAAGGGAGCACGATGGCCGGATTGCGCCGCCCACGGAAAGGACACGTGAGGGCAATGCGGCGCGGCAGTAGGCATCACCCACGCCCAGCCAGCCGAGGAAGAAGAGCGTGTTGTTCCCCCAGCGTGTCGGCGGCTTCGCGCTCAAAGCCCGCGAAGGCCGGGTAGAGAAGGCGAAATTTGACAAAACGCCCCATCGGACGGGCGGACTGAAGGGAAACGTCCGACACCGGGAGCGCGTTAAACGCGGATCGAGCGGGCACAGCCGTTAATCGGCTGGCCGCGCGGGCCCGTTCATGGGTAGGTTTTACGACGGCCCAGGGATCAGTTGCGGGATGTACAATAAAGAACGTTTTAGCGAAGCAGATCGGCCAAAATGCGGATTTACGGGTTCATCGGCTTAATCGTTTTTTCACTACTAGCAGTCTTCTTCCTACGGGCTCCAAAAGGGGACATCTTTCAGGCGGTATTTGACGGCGATCTACGAAAAACCGCAGAGCTGATCAGCTATAAGCCCAAGTTGGTTTTTAGCATGGAGGACCCGTCGGGCCTCACTCTGGTGGGCGTGGCGGCATCTATGGGTCACAAGGATGTGGCGGAGTTGCTGCTGGCCCACGGGGCGGGTGTCAATGCCAAGGGAGTCGGGAACAGCGATGGTGATACCCCGTTGCTATTAGCGGCCTGGAAGGGGAATCGGGAGATGGTGCAATTCCTGCTGTCCAACAGGGCCGAGGTCAACGCAAAGGACAGGAAGGGTCGCACGCCACTGTCCATGGCGGCTGAAGCGGGCGACCGAGCCTTCATGCCGCAAGGCTACTCCTACAATCCCGAAGTCGTGCAGCTACTGCTAGCCAATGGAGCTGATGTCAACGCTAAAGATATCGAGGGGTTCACGCCCCTGCATTATGCGGCCCATGCAGTCCCCGGGCGCGATGATCATCGATACGATGGGCTTGTTGGGACGGTCTCGGCTGAACCTGAGGACACAGAGACCGTCGCGAGACGTCTAGACGTTGTTAAGCTATTGCTGTCCAACAAGGCCGAGGTCAACGCGAAGGACAACAACGGCCGGACGCCCCTGTACTATGCGACCCGGAATGGTTACAAAAACATAGCTGACTTGCTGCGCCAGCATGGCGGCCAAGAATCCCCTTAGGGCAATGAAGGCGAAAACAAGCAAGAATGAGCGCCGTGTTTCTGCGCTGGTGTGAAGGGCAGGGAAGGGGCGCGAAGTCGGGGCGTGGCTGTTCCGAAGCCGAGTAGCCGCTCCCGCCGTTTAGCGCAACATAAAGGACGTTATGTTGTACGATTCGGGAAACTGTGATAGCCGCGCTCCACGTCTGGGCTGCCAGTCATTGGAAACACGGCCGGGATGTGTCAAGTGTTTTGTGTAAACGGCCACGTTTTTTTGTAGCGCATCCCTGGTAAACTGAACGGACCTGAGCGGAGGGTAGGGCTCTGCGGAGACGCAACCCGAGCGCCGACTCAGGG